>PDWI01000983.1_pt1 | contig 63305 bp, 53 predicted proteins | sample 1430891 | NCBI WGS metagenome assembly PDWI01 (sample SAMN01162508, study PRJNA174530) | Oral metagenome, whole genome shotgun sequencing project. | biome: Marine environment; feature: Marine mammal; material: Swab sample of the gingival sulcus; isolation source: swab sample of gingival sulcus... | reverse complement strand
GGACTTGGTGCAGGTGACTATACGATCACGCTGACCAACCTGCCCGATGGTGTCGAGGCCACAGCGGATCCTGATGGCGGAGCCGACAACACCTCTTCGTTGACCCTGTCCGGAGGCGGAGTTGATCTGGATCAGGATTTTGGCTATACCGGCACCGGTTCTATCGGTGATACGATCTGGAATGATCTCAATGGCGACGGCGTTCAGAATCCAGGCGAATCTGGAATCGATGGGGTTACTGTAACCCTTACCGCCGACGTGAATGGTGATGGAGTTCCCGATGTTTTCACCACGCAAACCGGCCCGGACGGTAGCTATCTGTTTGACAACCTGCCAGCAGGAACCTTTGAGATCACGGTTGACCCGAACGACCTGCCCGCAGGTATGGTACAAACGGCTGATCCTGATGGTACAAACGATAATACGACAACAGTCAGCTTGACCGCCGGCGAGGATAACCTCGACCAGGATTTTGGCTATAGGCAGAGCGGGGCTATCGGTGATATCGTCTGGTTTGACATCGACGGCAATGGTGTCCAGGATTCCGGCGAACTGGGGATCTCCGGAGTTACGGTTACCCTGAATGGTCCGGGTGGAGTGACAGAAACCGCAACGACGAACGCGGATGGCTGGTATCTCTTTACCGGGCTTGACGCTGGTGACTACACCATTACGCTGACCAATCTGCCCGATGGTGTCGAGGCCACAGCGGATCCTGATGGCGGGGCCGACAACACCTCTTCACTGACCTTGGGCACAGACGAAGTCAACCTGAATCAGGATTTTGGCTATACCGGAGCCGGCTCTGTCGGTGATACGATCTGGAACGATCTCAACGGTGACGGCGTTCAGGATCCGGGTGAATCCGGGCTCGCCGGAGTTGCGGTGACCATTACCGTAACTTGTTACCTGGCGACTATACGATCACCGTTGACCCAACCAACCTGCCTCCAGGAATGGAAGTAACCGGTGATCCTGATGGAGCTAATGACGGTACAACAACAGTCAGCTTGACCGCCGGCGAGGACAACCTTGATCAGGATTTTGGTTACCATCTGGTTGGTGGCCAGCTGGGTGATACCGTCTGGTTTGACAGTAACGGCAACGGTATCCAGGATCCAGATGAGCCTGGGCTGGCAAATGTCCGTGTGATACTCACCGGGAATCTGGATGCAGACCCTGAGCTGGAACATCTGATAACCTTGACCGACGCCAATGGCAATTACCAGTTTGACGACCTACCTGCAGGGCACTATACCGTGGAAATTGATCCATCGACCCTGCCCAATGGCGTGGAAGCGACCCATGACCTCGATGGAACAAGTACCGTTAATGTAGCGGAGCTGGACCTCGGTATCAACGGTGTGAATCAGGATGTGGATTTCGGCTACACCGGCACAGGGAGTATTGGTGATACCATCTGGTACGATGCCGACAACGACGGCATACAGGATCCGGGAGAGTCAGGAATACCCGGTGTCACATTGACTCTCATCGGTGATGTGAACGGCGACGGGACTCCTGAAACATACACCACACAGACCGATGGCAACGGCAACTATATCTTTGATAACCTGCCGGAAGGAAATTTTGTGATCAACGTCGACACCTCGACCCTGCCCGGCGGTATGGTTATAACGGCCGATCCTGACGGGGTCACCGACAGTACCACAACCGTTAACCTGGCTGCAGGAGAGGTCAATACAGATCAGGATTTTGCTTATACCGGCACCGGCTCGATCGGTGATACCATCTGGAATGATCTGGATGGTGATGGTGTCCAGGATCCTGGTGAGCCAGGGCTGTCTGGTGTACAGATAACCATCGGTGTTGATCTTGACGGCGACGGTGTACCTGATCATACGACAACGACAACCACCAATGCCTCCGGAGGTTATATCTTCGACAACCTGCCCGAGGGGTCCCATGTGGTAAGCGTCAATCCTTCGACCCTGCCCGAAGACATGGCACCGACAGCGGATCTTGATGGAGACGGAACAGCCGATAACTCGATCGTGGTCACCCTGAGCAGCGGTACTATGGACACCGATGTCATCGACTTCGGCTATATCCATGTCGAGCATCCCGATGGCGGACCTCATGATGGGCCGCATGGAGTCTCTTTCCCGCCGATGCTTCCACCCGAACCTGTGACAGAGGGGCCTGTTGTTGATGCCTTCTTCCTCTATCAGCAGTTTGGCGAAGGGATGACTGAGTTGCCCTGGGAGCGTCTGCAGGATATTGAATATTCGCTGCCGCCACTCTCTGTGGGAACTGTATACACAGGAATAGCGGAACCGGGAACCACCCTGTTTCTGACCCTCTATGACAACGACGGCAACCAGGTTGGATATCAGACAGTGATGGCTGACGCTGCGGGTAACTGGCTGGCAAGTTTTCCTGCGACCCTCATGTATGATGTGCCGCACCATATGAATATTGAACAGACGGCGTCCAATTACAATGAAGATGGAACTCTTGGGCTGTTTAATCTGAGAACCTACTTCAACCCGAACTTCACGTCGATGGTCTACTCCAACTCGACTCTTGATGTTGATGCGGTGCTGGCATTTCTGCCCTCGACCATTATGGCCTCGATGCACGAGAGCAACCTGAAAGGTTTTGAACTGGGCTGGAACGACTTTGAAGGGTATGAGTTCTCTGCCCCATCCGTTAACCCGGCAAAAAATATCCACTAACGAGGAACAACAACAAAAGGATGAAAGCATGAAGAGAAAATCTTTATTCGGGCTCGTCGCGCTCCTGGGAACAGTTTGGATTTGCCCGGCCTTTGCTGGTAACAAACAGTTGACTGACTATGCCCAGGCTGTTGAAGCGGCAGAAAAAAGTGATCTGGATTACAAGAAATTTAAGACCCGCCTCTTGAGACGCTATGACCCGTTGATCAATCAGCTCCAGGAGGCTGAAGGCCTTGCGCAGAGCGCGATGAGCGATGAATCAGGTGTTCTGCCCACAAATTTTCAACCCTGGTGGCAGGAGATTGTCAGCACAGGAATGGAGACAGGAAGGCTGGCTTTGCAGACAGATCTTAATACACTCTTCTCCTATGCAGTCAGCGATGCCTCACAGGTCAAGGTCTTCGGTGATCTGCGGCTGATCCGAAAAACCAACATCCAGGAATCGGAAGGGGTCTTTGACTGGAATGTCTTCGTTGAAGGTCGCATACAGGATCTGGACGAACCGGTGGGTAACGACCTGACAACAGGCGGCCCTTTGCGCTACGAAGAAACCGCCAGGAACCTTGAGTACGGCGTGCGTAAAAAATTCATTACCGGTACCGAGATTGAGCTGAAGCAGAATATCGGCGACCTCGACACCAATTCGACGCATTTCGACCCTGAGGAGCAGGCGCTCTCGGGAACCTCGCTCTCGATCACGCAGCCGCTGCTTAGACGTTTTGGCATAGACTATAACCGTTCGGCAACTGATCTGGCCAACATTGACTACTCAATCGCCCAGGATGAGTTCCAGCGCAACATGGAGAGCCATCTTCTTGAAGTAAGCCGGGCCTATTGGGGGTTGTACCTCGAGCGTTCCCTGCTGGCACAGCGCAAAAGACTGGCACAACGTTCGAGCAGGCTTTTTGAACAGATGCAAAGCCGGGCCGGAATGGATGTAGAGCCAAACCTGATTGCCAGGGCCCGCTCGATGGTCAACGCCCACAAGCTTGCGGCGATGCAGGCAAAATACGCGGTATATAACGCCCAATCCCGTATTAACGCATTGGTTAATGCACCAGAGCTGCTCGCCGGTGGCCCGGAACTGATTACCAGCGAGCAACCCTCAAACACCGTTTTGAGCCTCTCCTTTGAAGAGGTCATCCGTACAACTCTGGATAACCGTCCTGAAATAAGTCAAGCCCTCAAGCATATCCAGTCTGCGGCTATTCGTCTGGCCAATTCAAATAATGAGCTGCGTCCGAACCTGGATCTCTTTTTCGAGACCTACGTCAAAGGCCTGGCTGGAGATTTTGAGTATGGTACAGCCTACGAGAACCAATTTAACGAGGGAGACCCAAGCTATATCGGAGGGCTGCGTCTTGAGTATCCTTTGGGTAACAACGCGGCTGAGGCCCGTAACCTGCGCAGAAAGATCGAGTTGCGTCAGTATGTACGCCAACTGGATACCGCTGTGCAAAACGTACTCCTTGAGGCCCAGGTCAGCTATCGTGAGCTGATCAAGAACTACCGTTCGATGGTTCAGAGTTACGAAATTATGCACTCGGATGCAGAAGAGGTCGAGGCCCTTATGGCCAAGGTTGACCTGATGCTCAGTAAAAAACAGGCCTATGGGGATGTACTCTATCGGCTTCTCGATGCCAGTGAGCGTCTCACGGATTCAGAGAAGCTCTACGCGGAGAGTGAGCTTGCCTACAATTACGCCATCTACAATCTCTATCGGGCAATGGGCGTTTTGGTACAAAAAAACGGAATAACGACAAAAGAACAAGAAGATAAAGACGGCTTGCCGATTATTCGGATAGAAAAACTTCGCATTCAGTAGACAAGAGCCTTTTTTAAGGTTGAACACTAACTATGGTCGATCGGTGAACACCGGTCGGCCTTTTTCTCTGATAGGCCCTCGTATGCCTTATACTCATCTGCGCTTTTTGTTGTATCTTTTACTGATGTTCTCTCCTGTGACTGCTATGGCCTTCGAGACCTTTCTCGAGCCCAACAGTACAATAGAGCTTTCCACCCCTTTTCGGGATCGTGTTGAAAAGATTCTGGTCCGGGACGGGGATCAGGTGAAAGCCGGTCAAGAATTGGCAGAGATCGGAGCTGCAGTCTTGAAGGTCCAGGTGAAAAGGGCTGAAGAGGCGGCATCCTTTCATGGTCAGGTTGATGCGGCAAAGAATGTTGTCAAGATGCGCAGCAATCAGCTCAAGCTGCTCAATGAACTGGAAACAACGGGCAACGCCCGTCCCCAGGAGTTAACCATGGCGCGTACCGAACTGGCCGTTGCCAAAGCCGAACTGTTGAGTGCCGAAGAAACGCGTCTACTGCGAAAGATCGAACTCCAGGTGGCAAAAAGACAGCTTGCTGAAAAAATTGTCACCAGCCCCATTGACGGTGTGGTCGTCAAGGTTTACAAACAGGAGGCAGAGTTAGTCGGCGGAGGTGATACAGAACCACTCATGACTCTGGCACAACTCGACCCACTTCGGGCTGTTTTCTATCTTCCCCCGAAAGCAGGCTTGCAGCTCAAACCTGGACAACAATTCCAACTGCAGGTTGGAGGACGAATCGTCGAAGCAACAAGTGCTTATGTTGCACCTGTTATTAACCCGCAAAGCGGTACTATTGAGGTCAGGCTGGAAGTACCCAATCCAGACGGAGACCTTATCGCTGGTAGCCGCTGTATTTTAGATATTCCCGGAGAATAAAAGAATGAAAGAAGAGAAAGAGACACAACAGAATCAACAACAAGTTCAAGTACGCTATAACGAAACCTCTGCCCAGTTTGCTTCGCAGTTTCTGATCAACACAACGGCTGAGGATCTGACCATCAACTTCAGTTCAGGCGCGCTTGTCGATCCAAACAGTGGGGGAGCCATACTGCCGATACACAGCCGTATCGCCATGACCACGCCAGCGGCAAAACGACTGCTCAAGGCCTTAAATTCAGCGCTACAGCAGCAGACAAAAAGCAAGGTTCCGGACTCCTCAAAAGCCAAGCTTCCCAGTGTTCAGTAAACGTTGCCTTTTTCTTTGATACATACCGTTTTCAGGCTGTTCTGTACCCCCCATAGACATTTCGTCTTTGGGGGATTAGAATATGTTGCGTGAAAATGCTGTGGCGACGGATTTCCAACGAGAAAAATCTGTGATCAGTTAAGATAAAAGAGTTGTACAATCGCTATTTTAAACCCTACGAGCTGTTACCTTGATTTATGAAAAAGGGTACTCTTGACGCCCCTGAACTGGCAACCCTGCACCGGAGTCTTGACGGGATAGTTCGTCTTGACGATGCTGAACGATTTCAGGCCGGATTTCTCCAACTGGCGGTTGCCCTGGTGAATGCCGCTGGCGGCGTCCTTATCAGCAGAGAAGGCGGCATGCGTATTGACGCTGAGCTCCTTTCACGGCAGGCACTTTCCTGGTCTGCGGATTTACGATCTGAGCTCTTGGCGGCAGCCGGACAAGCGGTGAATACGAACAGCGTTCTGGTACAGCCTCTTGAGCGCCAGTCGGACGCAAAGCTGCTGGTATTTCCCTGGAAGATATCGTTGCATACCGGCTGTCTGGTGCTGGTAATGATCCCTGAAGAGACACAGCTTGATGCACTGCTGCTGTACGGCCAGTTACTTGCCGGTTTTATGGCGCAGCGGAAAAAGGTCCCCCTCCAGAAGGGGCAGTCTCTGGACACAGGTCTCATCCAGAGGTTCACAAGGCTGCTCGCCGAATCTGATCGAGATACCGCCCTGCTCCGCTTTACCAGCCTTCTTCGCCAAATGGCCGGCTGCGACCGCGTCGCTGTGGCTGTGGTCGGAGCTGACGGGCATACCAGGCTTGAAGCCCTTTCCGATATCACCAAGGTTGACCAGCGAACCTCAGAGGCACGTCTTTTTACCAGGACTCTCGCCGAATGCCAGATTCAGGATGGAATCGTCATCTACCCAAGCAGTTCAAAGCTCAATTCCTCGCCGGTTCTGAAAGAGGCTGCAGAAGGTCTGCAGATGAAGCGCTTTTTGGCGCTTCCTCTCAGCATAGAAGGGCTCAAGGTTGGTGTTCTGCTTTTTTGCTGGAAAGACAGCAAGGGAAATATCCGGGTCATACAACGGCTCCAACTGCTGCAACCGATTCTTGCTGCAGTCCTGAAAGGGCTGTGTCAACAGCCGACTACAAGGGAGAGGATACTGCGCTGGCCGACAAAAAAAAAGCCGAGCCGGCCGGTTCTCGTATCGATTGTTCTTCTACTGGCTCTGTTTCCCCTGCCATTCAAGCTCAAGGCCCCCTGTGTGGTGGTGCCGACCACGACCCGTTATATTGCTCCCCGTTATGACGGAATACTTCTTGAGGTGCTGGTACAGCCCGGTGACATGGTCAACGCGGGTACGATTCTCGCCCGCCTGGACGGTCGGGAGCTTGCCCTCGAAGAAGCCAGAATCACCGCAGAACGTGATAAATCCCGCAAACTGCATGATCGTTATATGGGGTCTGGTGACGCCGCCCAGACCCAACTGGCACGTCTTGATATCCAGCGTTACGATGAGCAGCTTCAACTGTTAAAGAACAAACAGGAACAGCTTATTTTGACCAGTCCGGTCGATGGAATGCTGTTGAGTGGAGATAATCTGCGACGTGAGGGCGGTCCGGTATCGCGCGGTGAAACACTCTTTGAAGTGGCACCCATCGAGCGGATGAGGGCAGAGCTTGCCCTGCCGGAAAAAGATGTCAGTTTTATCAGCCCGGGCATGTCAACAAAGCTTCGTTTTGACTCCTATGCCGAACGCAGCTGGAAGGGAGAGCTGCTTCGGATTATTCCCCGTTCACAGCTGCGCGGTAACCGGAACGTCTTTATAGCGACGGTCGAATTTGACAACGACAAGGGTGAACTTCGTCCCGGCATGAGCGGAAAAGCCCACGTCAAGGTCGGATATCGACCCTTGATATGGCAGCTGCTGCGCAAGCCCTGGTACACGCTGCTGAGCCTTCTGGATCGCCTCTTCTGATATCATGGAAACCACTGCCCTCCCCTCTCTGCGCGATGATCTCCGCTTTAGCCCGGTCACCGGGGACAGCGATGTCTGTTACGTTATTGAAGATCCCGTCCGCCATCTTTTTTTCCGTATCGGGGTAGAGGAATACCATTTCATCCGAAGACTCGATCGCCACAACGACCTGGAAACCCTGCTTGATGAGCTGCGCGCTGTAGACGGAGTTGAACTCAGCGGCCAACAGGCGCAAATAATCCTCAGCTGGCTGGCCAGCCGCCAGCTTCTGCGCAGTGATGACCCCGAGTTCCTCACCAACCTTCTGCAACAGGAGAAAGAGGTCGGAAAAGTAAAAAAAATCAGCCGCTTAAATCTTATCACCTTCAAACTTCCTGTCTTCAATCCAGACCCTCTTCTCCAACGCTTTGGCAACAGATTACACTGGCTCACAGGAAAGACCTTTTTCATCGTATGGCTCGTTGTTGGGATACTGGCGCTCACCTCCTTTTTTGAATACCAACAGGCCTTCATAGATCAGGCGGCAATCTTTTTCAGTCTGGGTAACCTGGTGTGGGTATGGCTTGTCTGGTTTGGCCTAAAGCTCGTCCACGAAATGTTTCACGCCCTGGTCTGTCATCGGTATGGCGGCCGTGTTTACGAAGCGGGCATGCTGTTCATCCTCTTTATCCCACTCACCTACGTCAACGCCACCAGTTCCTGGAGTTTTTCATCAAGATGGCAGCGCGTTCATGTCGCGGTGGCCGGGATCTTTATCGAATTAGGCATCGCCTTCTTTGCCCTGCTCATCTGGAGCCGCACCATGGACTCCACTGTCGGTATGATTGCCCATAATACGGTGATTATCGCCGGTATCAGCAGCCTGCTCTTTAACGCCAACCCATTGATGCGTTTTGACGGCTACTATGTGCTTTCTGATCTGATTGGTATCCCCAACCTCTACTCCCGAGGCATTCTTGCTGTCCGCAAAGCCTTTGCCCGTTTTTTTCTGGGAACAACCCAGGCACCAGAACCAAAACAGCACCGGATATTTATCCTGCTGTATGGCTTTGCCGTGAATTGCTGGCGTATACTGGTGCTTGTCTCACTCGGCTGGATGGCCAGCCAGATGGCAGGAGGCTTTGGTATTCTCATTGCCATAAGCGCCATTCTGGTCTGGATCGGCCTGCCACTGAGCAGATTTCTCAAAAGCTGGCCCAAGATACGCAGTGACAATCCCGGAGCTGGCCGTCGGCTTCTGCTGCGATTGGGGCTTTGCTGTGCCTGTCTTGTCGGTCTCATCTGGGGTGTGGGCTGGCAACAACGGGTTCGCTCTCCCGGCGTCATTGAGTATTCTCGACAAATCCGCGTTAAAATAGAGGCCCCCGGCTTTGTCCGCACTATTGCCGTCAAAGATGGGCAGCTTGTTAAAGCGGGCGAGGTCCTTGCGGTACTGGAAAATGAAGAGTTGCTGGCAAAAGCGCAGGATCTGGAGCTTCGTCTGCAAAAACTTACAGTCGAGGAACGACTGGCCCATAGTCAGGGTCGTCTTACCGACCAGCAGATTTTTAAACGCCAACGCCAGGCTCTCAAGCAGGAACTCCAGGCGGCAAAGAAGGATATCGCCCAGCTGACTATCCGTGCCCGTGGTGATGGCCGAGTGCTGGCCGGCGATCTTGAACAGCTTGAAGGCAGCTTTCTCCCCCGGGGAAAAGAATTGCTCTGGCTGGTTTCACCGGAACAGATGCACCTTTCAGGGTTGGTACGCCAGCAGGATATTGATGCCTATCACCAGGGAAAAAAGGTAAACATTAATATGAGACCGGCCGGATTGGGGGTGTTTTCTGGAGTTATTGCTGTTGTCGAACCCACCGGCTCCACCACCCTCCCCTATCCTTCGCTTGCCGCAGTATATGGCGGCCCAATCGATGTCAGGCAAAGTGCGGTCAGTGCAGACAGTCAGGTAGAACAGCACTATCAACTGGAACTGCTTGAACCTCGTTTTACCGTTAAAATTACACTTCCCGAGAAGATCCGTGAGCTTGTTCTTGCCGGACAGACAGCAACCATTACTCTGCATGGATCACGAATCACACTGGGGTATCTTCTCAAGGAGCGTATTCGTTCCTGGCTTGCCCAAAAAAAGCAGGCTGTCAAGGAGTAAGTTCGCCCAGCGTTCAGTCAAGCCTGATCTGCCAAAGGCTTGCCCATCGAAACGATCTTCCCAGCATAACAGAAACAGTTCAAAATTTTGCAGGCAGAGGCCTCTCCCTCCGACCATTTCAGATGCAGGTTCTGTAGAAAGAAGGAAGATGCAAAATTATATATTGATTTAATCCTAAAAATATATACATTTTTAACTGAAGTCCGATCCACCGCAGCCCACAAAAAAACCTTTTTAAACGGAGGAGGATTTTCTATGCTGAAAAAAACGACTCTCGCACTCATACTCTCTGTCCTGTGTATCGCTGCTCTCCCAACACTTTCTCTGGCCCATTGCCAGGTCCCCTGTGGGATCTACGACGATGAAATGCGTTTTACGATCCTTCACGAGGACGTCAGTACCATCGAGAAGGCCGTGGCCCAGATCAAGGAGCTTGAAGGAAAAGGGACAAATCTTAACCAGGTGGTTCGCTGGATACTGACCAAAGACGAATACGCGGAGAAGATTCAGGAGATGGTCAGCAGCTACTTCCTCGCCCAGCGTATTAAGTTCGATAGCCAGAATTACGAAAAAAAACTCTCCGCATTGCACCATATCATCGTTTATGCGATGAAATGCAAGCAGAGTGTCGATCCACAGATGGTCGAAAAACTGCATAAGGCGATCGAAGAGTTTGAAAAACTGTATCTGGCCAAATAACCCTTGGCCGATACAACCGTTTATAGTGCAAAAAACGGGCAGACCTGAACGATACGGGCTTGCCCGTTATTTTTTACAGAGAGGAAGAAACATCCCAATAATTCTCAAATGATCAGTTTGCAAATGATCAAAGATTGTCACCCATCAATCTGGAGTTTGACCGATGGCAAAAATTGGCCGCAACGAGAAATGTCCCTGTCGCAGTGGTAAAAAATACAAACACTGCTGCGCCCGGAGAGCCCCCCAAACCATACAGGCACTCTCTGCCGAGGAATCGGCAAAAATAACCCTTATGCAAGAAGTTCGACGAATCCAGGAAGATGCAGTCAACAAAAGATTGGCCTGCAGGGAACTGGGTGTGTTTTTCTTTTTTTCCTCCTCAGCAGGCGATGCCTGGCTTATGGAGATGACAGACAGCGACTGCGTTCAGGTTGCAGCAAATGGACAGGCACTGGATACGCCGATTGAGGAAAATGCTGAAACCATTGAAGTCAACTGGAGCCACTCTTATAGAATCCAGAACAAAAACCTTGAGCTCAGATCGTATACGGACAAAACCGTCAGACATCTCGACAATGCGCCAACCAAGGAATTAAATGCAGCAACACGAAGACTCTTGAAAAAGCTCACCCCGGAACAGGTCAAAAGCGTACATCTCAAAGACAAGTCCGAGGCCGATTCCAGTGTGGATCTTTAAAACCTCAGCCGACAAGTAGCCTTTGAAACGTTACCAACCAACTATGTTTGTCGATGTTTTTGAGAATCATATCGAACAACACCATAGTCGCAGACAATTTTTCAGGGTATCGCTTTCGACGCACGTCTACACGAGAACGAAGAAAGGCTCTCACTGCCAAGGTCTGTGAGAGCCTTTCTTCGTTCCTGCCTCCTGCTGGACACTATTTCCCGAGTGTTGTTGTAATGTAACACACAGAAAAACGGACTAAAAATAGGCTTCAAAAGTAAGATAAATCTGGTCTGCCTCCTCGATAGAGTCCATGCCCATCATCTGTAACATCTGCATCTCTGCAGCACTATTGATATCCAGAGGCAGCATGTTCCAGTCGCCTGATCCAGTGTAGTCATATGTATAGTGCTGCCATCCAAGTCGGATAAAGGTGTTGGCATAGCGAGAGATCTTTTCTCCACCAGGAATATTCCAGATGGAATATATCTCCCAAACATCCCCACGGGCGGCGAGTTTGGATGCGTAGATATCGTCATGGCCGGGAGACATGCCCAGCCAATACTGTGAACCGTGATTATATTCGACACCAAATCTCAAACCGGCCTGATCAAGATCGTAACGTATACCAGTATAGATCGAATAACCATTTTCACTACCAGTATTAGGGCCAAGCATAGGGTTGTTGAACATTCCATTCTCGTTTGGATCTGTTCGGGAAAATCCGCCAGCGAGAAAGAAGTTAACAGCCCCTATTTTATCCATGTATACTGCGGTGGAATGCCACACCTTGCCGAGATTTTTTCGTTGTCCCATGCCGGTCATCTGGCCAAAGTTTGCATTGATAATAGGATCCTGAAAATTGGGATAACTGATCAGATTATCTGCCATATAACTTTGCACATAGAGAAACCGGTCCTCCTTTTTATAGAGATCCCAGGCAATGCCTGCAAAATCCATATCCTCTATTGAGCCGGGCTCTTCACCGTTGAGACCGCTTTCAAAACCGCGACCGTAACAAAACCGTATTCTTCCTGTCGCCTCTTCATCCCAGTTATAGGCATAACCGAGGGTAAGCCCATCAAAAGGCCAGTCCATAAAGGCCATGGGGGTGGCCATACGTGCCTTGTTGTTCATACGGAGATTTGCAGGATACCCATCTGCGGTGGGGCGACGTCCGATGGAAAACCAGAAGTTGGAATCGGCGATGCCGTTCCAGTTGACATAGGCCCGATCAACATACAGCGCAGAATCTTCCCGTGGTGTTCTGGTGACATTGCCGTCAAAAACCGGATACATGCTCCCGCTGGAATCATTCCACGCGGATTGCTGCCCCCAGGTCTTGTACATGGCGAGACGCCCCTTGAATTCAATATTCTCAGTGGCATGCACCCGCATATTCAAACGCAGCCGGTTACTGTAGATGCTGTCGTTTTCCAGATTACGGCCGCCTGCAGTATCGGCGCTATAGAAATCGGCACGGGCACGAAAATCTCCATTCCAGATAAAGCGAGAGCTGAGATCCCAGTCAGATGCGCGCTCATCGAGTCCCTCAACGCTCTCTTCAAGCTCTCCGACACTGCTTGCAACCTCATCATTTTTTTGTGCCTGGGCGGCCACCTGGGCTTTCAACAGTTCGAGCTGTCTGCTGAGTTCATTAATTTTTTCCTGTAGTTCAGCGTTGCTGGCGGCAACGGCAGTAACCGGAACAATTACCAGAAAAAGAAGTACTGCTGTGATAACTTTTTTCATTGGTTCTCTCCTTGTGTAGGGACCGTTGAACCTCTGCTTCATCTATCCTTTCTGTCACAATCAAACCTTATTCCTGCAAGCTGCGAAAAATCATAAAGAAGGCGATGCGCCTTACTGCTTCTCCGGCGAAAAAGCCTTACCTCACAGATCATCCCGCAGATTTTCTCAGGATTTTCGCCATATCTTTGGCAAAATAGGTGATAATAATATCCGCACCCGCCCTTCTCAGAGAAAGCAGGGTCTCTACCATCACCTTTTCCCCATCGATCCAGCCCTTTTCACTGGCTGCCTTGATCATCGCATATTCGCCGCTGACATGGTAAGCGGCAACAGGTAGATCAAATTCGTCATGCAGACGGGCAATAATGTCGGTATAGGCAACCGCCGGCTTCACGATAAGGATATCAGCGCCCTCGTCAACATCCAGGGTTGCTTCTCTCAGAGCCTCACGGCTATTGGCCGGATCCATCTGATAACTCTTTCTGTCACCCTGCTGTGGCGCGCAATCCGCTGCCTCTCGAAAGGGTCCGTAGAAGGCAGAAGCATATTTCACCGAATACGACATAATGGGCAGCATCTCGTAGTTGTTCTCATCGAGGACGGCCCGTATCTCAGCGACCCTGCCATCCATCATATCGGAAGGTGCGACCATATCCGCGCCGGCCCTGGCATGAGACAGAGCCGTTTGGGCAAGGATCTCAAGGGTGGCATCGTTGTCAACACTGCCGTTTATGAGACAACCACAGTGCCCATGGTCTGTGTATTCACACAAACAGACATCGGTTATTACCAGCATTTCAGGAACTTTATTCTTGATTTCTTTTACCGCCCTTTGAATAATACCATCCTTGGCGTGAGCCTCGGAGCCGACCGCATCCTTTTTCTCAGGGAGTCCAAAAAGCAGAACAGCAGGTATCCCAAGCTCAAGGCAGTCTTTTGCCTCCCGGGCCAGCTGATCGACAGTTAACCTGACAACATCCGGCATAGCGTCAATTTTCTGCCGTTTGTTCTTTCCCGGTATCACAAAAAGAGGATAGACAAGCTGCGAAGCGAGAAGATAATTTTCCCGGATCAGACTGCGAAATGCCTCATTTTTACGTAGCCTCCTCGGCCTGTATTCTGGAAAGACCATATTTTCTTCTCCTTTTTACTCCGCCCCTTAGGGCAGCACTTAAATTTGTAGTCTTATGGCTTACTAAGCTTTTTCTAAAGCATCGAATACCCCGTTACGGCAGGGTAATTTATTTAGATCCAGATGGAAGTGTCATATTAAATTTTGGATGGCATTCGAGACAATAAATCCTAGATTCCATATGCCCCACATGGCAAACAGAACATGCTATCTCACCTAAATGCGATTTATGTGGATTACGGTCAGCGAATTTTTCGGGAGCGGTTTTAGTTATGAGTTTCTCTTTGGGGCCGTGGCAGGTTAAGCATTGTACGTTGCTAATATTGTCTTCAATTCGCGGAAGCCTTGAGCCGTGACATCCTGAACAGCTGATTTTTTTGTTCATATGCATTTCATCAATATTTCCAGATCCAGGAATAGCTCCCATAATTTCTTGCATTACTTCAATATCATCCTTGGTCGGAGCACCTAAAGAAGTTTTTACTCCAATTAATGTGAAGCTCTTTTCGCATTCCCAAGCATGACATGATGTACATTGGGAATTGTTTTCTGGCTGGAGATGAATTGTGTGTAGTTGGGCTGCTATTGTTGGAGCATTATTGTTTTTTTTATTGCTATGGCGTAGGCTATGACACTCCATGCATCGTTCCAGAGTTTTTATGGTCAGTTCTGGGTGTTTTTCCGGGAGCAATTCTGATATTGAATCATGACAATTCAGGCAGATATTGTTGTCTTTACTTTCAGTGGCTTCTGCTCTTAAGGAGAATGCTATGATGATTGGTAAAAAATAAAAGAAAAACGAGATGACAGGTTTCATGATATCACCTTATGCTATGGAAACGCGAAACTAGGTATAAAAATGCCACAAGCAAGATGCTTGTGGCATTTTTATTGTAGCTACAAGAAAACGCTCTTTTGGGCATCAATTACGGAATTATTTTCCTCCATTTTTCCCCGCTATTCTCCCAAATACAACGCAGTCTGGAATGGCATTCCCCCCTAAACGGTTGATGCCGTGAATCCCACCCGTAACTTCTCCCGCTGCAAACAGCTTAGGAATCGGTTTTCCCCAGATATCAACAACCTGAGCATCTTTGTTGATACGAAGACCGCCCATGGTATGATGTACCGCAGGCCATTGAGCTACCGCATAAAATGGCCCTTCCTTTAACGGAATCATTGAGCTGGTAAATTGCCGTCCAAAATCCGGATCTTTACCTTCTGCTAAATAATTGTTATGATTACTGATAGTTTTTTTCAGCTCCTCAACAGGAACACCAATTTTTTCCGCGAGTTCCCCAATCGTCTCCGCCTTGATAAAGCGGCCCTTCGCCATTCCCTGCTCAATTTCTTCTTTTGTACCCATTTTTGGGATCATGGCCTCATTAAAGATTGAGAATGTTGGTTTCTTTCCGGTCTTGATTTGAGCCATAGAAACGACATCACGACGTTCCATCTCGTTGACAAAGCGTTTCCCTGTTTTGTCAACATAGACAATCCCATATCCAGGACCACGAAATGGGTAGACTGCCGGCATATCCAGTATTCCGGTTTCCGGTTCGGCATACGGATAAAGCTGAATAAAAGCCATCTGTAGAGTGTCGGCGCCAATGGCCTGGGCAAAACGAATGACCTCTCCTGTTGCTCCTGGATGGTTGGTGCAATTAAAATCAGGAACAACACTGGGGTTAAATTTTTGCCGCATCTCCATATTGCGGCTAAATCCGCCGGAAGCAAGAATCAACGCTTTGTTGATTTTAATATTCTTACTTCTCCTGCCCTTCTTTATTTCAACGCCTTCTACTGGAGTGTTTTCGTCAGCGTCTTTACGCCATATCCATGTCACTTCACTATTAAGTTGGATCTTTGCTCCATTATCCTCCGCTATCTTTTTCAGGGGGTCGGTGAAGCCCCGTCCGACTCCTTCAACGCAAGTATGCGTTCTGTAAGCGGTATGACCTCCGGTACGGTTCAAAATGTTGCGCAATTTTGCTTCACCTTTATCGATCATCCAGTTGAGAGCTGGGGTGGCCTGTTCGCAAAGAATACTCACCATCTGTGGATCGCCGTAAAAATCGCCTCCTTTAAGGGTATCTTTTTCGTGAAGATCAACACTGTCATTACCCAGATCCAATTTTTTTCGCAGATGAAACTTGTCATCCCAGCAATTGTATTCTCCTCCATTGATAATGGAATTCCCACCATACGTTGGCATCTTTTCCAGAACTAAAACATTATTCCCTGCGGCTGCTGCTTCGGCTGCAGCTGAAAGACCAGCAAAACCGGAGCCCACGACAAGTACATCCACAGTTGCATCCCATTTTTCAGGAAGAGTTCGCTGGGAGGCTTCAGCAGTTTTTGAAGTGGTCATGTCAAGCGCCATTCCTCCTGCGACAGCGGCACCAAGAGCGAGAGCTCCCTTTAGAACAGAACGCCGGGAGGCATTTAGAGGTTGTATCTCTTTGTTTTTGAGAGATGGCCGAACTTTTTTTGTCAAGTTACCCTGATTTTTTCCTGCCATAACATCCTCCTTTCAAAAGAAAAAATGTAGATACACAGAACCATTCTGTATATCAAAAAAACAATCTTTCTTTTCTGTTACTCTATGTTGCCTCAAAACAAATGTCAAGGTATCTCATTATCTTTTTCTCTTGTGTATCCCCCTCAAGGATCGTCTCAAAAATCGAATTAAAACAAAAAGATAATTTCTTTTAGGTAAATCCCCGGTTTTGCCGGGAGACCCTCAAAGTTTGACAGTTCCAGAAAAAAGAAAAAGCCTCCAAGTAGTGAACCGCTTAAAGTCACACAAAGGAGACTTCAATGAACAACATAAGAAATTTTAAGCCACTCAAGGTGGGAATGTAAGTATCATGTCGTTTGGATTCCCAAATGTCGGAGGAAATCACTTTACGATCATCTTCGTCAACCTCTTGGAGAAGTTTTTCATGATCTTGCTCGCCAAAAGGAGCGTTTGGTCCTGGAAGGTCATCTTCAGCCAGACCATATCCATATGCTGATGTCAATTCCACCGAAATATTCGGTAGCTCAAGTGATAGGTTATATGAAGGGTAAAAGTGCAACTCATAGAGCTCGCACGTATCTGGGGCAAAAACTATTCAGGAATGAGTTTTTGGGCACGAGGCTATTTTGTATAGGCGACCACCGAATGGTGGTCAGTAGATCTTTTTAACATACCGCTTTGAGCGGTTCACAATTATAAAGCCACCGGTTTTACCGGTGGATACTTACTGAATTCTTTAGGCAAGACTCTAGCTTCTTTTAACGCCTTAGAGAAATTTACTGGGGACTTGACAGGAGGGTTTCATGGAAACAAGGACGAAGAAGGAACGTCTAGAGCGGTCATCATAAAGAAAACAACAGCAGAATCCACTTAAAAAATGACGCTCAGTGGTTTAAAAATAGAGGTAGACCCATTATCAGGAGTTATACTTGTAAATTTACAAAAAAGACAGGACGGATCCAGCGGTATCCCTGACTCTCAGACAGCAGCCACAATATCAACCAGGGGCAACTCAATGATGAATACAGCCCCGGCAGGAAGGTTGTCTTGTACGCTTATATCTCCGTTATGCTCAGCGATAATGGTTGAGACGATGGCCAGACCAAGCCCGGTTCCGGTCTTTTTTGTCGAAAAATATGGTTCAAACAACTGGTGTTTATGCTCTCTGGCGACCCCCGGACCGTTATCGGCGATGCGTACAATCACCCTCTGTCGATCATCGCTGAGATCGAGCTGCACATCCACCCTGCCACCTTCGGGTAAAACCGCTACAGCATTCTCCAGTAAATTGATCAGACAGCGTTTTATCTGCTCAGCATCAAACCGAAAAGGGGGAATTGGCACCTGCTCCACACAGCTAAAAGAGATCTCCCTGTGCCCCTCCTGGTAGAGAAAGAGTGTTTTTTCCGCCAGTTCTGTTAAATTGTTTAATGACTTCTTTATCTTAGGCATGCGAGCAAACTGGCTGAACTCTCCCACCAGGACCTTCAACTCCTCAACCTGGGTTATAATTGTACTTGTACATTGATCAAAGACGCTGTTTTTTTCCCGGAGAATTTCTGGATAGCGCCTTCGTAATCTCTGGGCCGAGAGCTGTATCGGGGTCAGCGGATTCTTAATTTCATGAGCGATACGCCTTGCCACCTCCCTCCAGGCCGCCATTCGCTGCATCTGCTCAAGTTTTGTCAAGTTATCAAAGACCAGAACAAAGCCAACCGGCATTGCCAGATCATCTTCAAGGCGGGTAAAGTTGATCAGCAGGGAATAGTCTTTACCCAAGATATTGAGCCGCACATACTGCTCTACAGATGTCTTGCCGCCGCTGGTCACTTCTCTGATAAAACCATCAACAATTTCAGATTGATAGGGAGGAAGGACCTTGCTGTACTTTTGACCGATAAAGCTGTTTTTGTCGATATTGAGCAGTGTTTCGGCGAACTGGTTGATGGTTATTATCTCACCGTATTCATCGAGCGATATGACTCCGGCTGAAACGTTTTGCAGGATAATTTCGGTGTATTTTCTTCGCTGCTCGGATTCCTGAGAACTCTTTTTTAAAGCGGCATGGGTTTCAGCAAGCTTTTCATTACTTTTGGTCAGATTCAGGGTCATCTGGTTGAATGAATCGACAAGTAAATCCATCTCGTCATGTGAGCCTCTCTCCATTGTAAAGGCGATATCCCCTTCGGCAACCCGCCTTGTCGCATCGACCAGATTCTGCAACGGTTCGGTGATTCCACGTGAGATATGTAAACCAAACCAGATTGCAGCAAAAACCACGAGCAGGGTCACGATGAGTAAAATAATGATAAGTGAAAACTTGAAGGGATCTTTGAAAAGTTTGAGCTGGCGGTACCCCTCAAGACCGTCTGAAATTCTGGTCATTGATTTGAGCTGCGTCCTGTCAATAAACGATGCAACCGTAAGAAGAGCGAGATCATTACCCGCAGCAACCGGCGTTGTATAGCTTACGAGATCACCCGTCTTCAGCTCCTGCCTGAGAATCTCGCCAGAACCGGAGCTGCGAACCCGTTCAACGAGGCTTGCCGGAATCTGCGGCTGGATTTTGTTTTGGGGCATGGATCCAGACAAAAAGATTTCATATGCCCTGGCCTCATGTATGAAAAGCAGACTATCTATGCCATTTTTGTTATAACGCAATACCTCCTCCAGAAACTCTCCAACGACCTTTCGATCAGTCAAGTCCAGATCTTGGCCTTCAAGGTCTTCTTTTATAACATGGCCCATATCGCGAACCAGTTCTTCCCTCGTATGAAAAAGGGACTGGGCCAACGCGAGAGATTCGGACAAAGAGGATTCAACCGAGACATTGAACCAGTAATCCATACTGGTTGAGACAAACTGCAGGGAGACAAAAAAGAGGAGTATGGTCGGAATAAGGCTCAAACAGAGGAAAGAGGCGATCAGTTTGGTCTTGAGTTTGCCGCCGAGTCTGTTCCGCTCGAAAAAAATCTCCGCGAGATTTCGCAAGACCAGAAAAAGCACAAAAAGGATCAGCAGAACATTGATATTTATCAGGACAAAAATAAAAATATTTTTGCCAATGGGCAGATTGAAGGCGTTTTTAAAGACAAGCCCCTGCAACCAAACCAAGAGAGGTACGACAATCAGACCAAAGACAATGGTACGCCGTACCAGCCGCTTCTTTTTCATTCTTTTCTGTGCTGAATCCAGCTTGTTTTCAGCCTGATTATCAGTGGTTTCGACTGTTGTCATCGGTGTCGTCAATACCTGAAATCAAAAAAATGCCAGTCTGTTTCGGTATCCCACCAGGAAAGGGCGGGAAAAAAAGACTGCAGACCAAGGGGAAGATTTTTTTTGAACAACTCGGCTTTAACAGCTACTTTGTAATCTTTTCCAGGTACAAGCTGGCTGAGTGCTGTGACCTCGACCCCATTCATCTGGTTGAGAACCTTCAACGCCTCCTCTAAGGTTTTACAGTTTCGCTCCCTGTTATGAAACTCCTCTCGTGTTACCCTGTACACCTCTTTGAGGGTATCGTACACCATTGTATGCTGGAAATGCAGGGAGGAGATACGTTCTTTGGCCCAATCCTCTTCTATCTTGTAGAGCTCGACAAAAAAAGAGAAATGAAGCGGCACACCATTCTTGACTATTTCGATCATCTCGGGAGTTATACTCTCTGTCAGCTCACCAAAAAGAAGCAAATGGGTTTTTGAGGTGGTGGCAAAAAGATCCCGCACCTCTGCCTTGTTGGTTGTCTCGGCCAATACGAGCCTCTCTGGAATAAAAACAGCCAGGATAACCAGAAAGAAGATGAGGCACTGTAGAGGTTTTACTGGTGTTTGCATAGAGTGATAGAGACGTTTGTTTCCCCTGATAACCTGAAAAATGGGCGTTGGCAAAGAGAGCAAAAGGGCAGAGGGGGAAATCACATCTACAAGCATAGCGTCTTTGCAGAAAAGATGCTTGAGAAAATGCCAATGAAAAAAACAGATCGAGAGACCTTGAACATCCCTTAGAGATGCTCGCGTGTCTTTTTAAACTCGATATCGGGCCATTTTTCGATAAAGTAATTCAACATCCACTCATTTTGCGCCAGATAGGTCAGATAGCCCTCGGAATCATGGGCAAGCGCCGCCTGGTTTTTCCGCTCAAATTCGGCCATCTTCTTTTTATCCTGGCAATACACCCAGCGGGCGGCCCCGTAATCAACCGGTTCATAGATGGCGGTAACCGCATATTCGTTTTGTAAACGGGCAATCGTCACCTCAAACTGCAGCACACCAACGGCGCCGATAATCCAATCGGAGCCGACAAGAGGTCGAAACACCTGAATGGCACCTTCTTCGGCGAGTTGGGTCAGCCCTTTTTGCAGCTGTTTCATTTTCAGTGGATCCTTGAGCAGCACCCTCCTGAAATGTTCTGGAGCAAAATTAGGAATGCCGGTAAACTTGAGCTCTTCCTTCGGGGTAAAGGTATCCCCGATCTTGATGGTGCCGTGATTATGCAGCCCTATGATATCACCGGGCCAGGCCTCTTCGACATTTGCCCGCTCCTGGGCCATAAAGATCGTTGCATTTGCCAGGGCAATATCCTTGGCCAGGCGGTGGTGTTTTACCTTCATTCCCCGGGTAAAACGGCCTGAACAGATCCTGAAAAAGGCGATTCTATCCCGATGTGCCGGATTCATATTGGCCTGAATTTTAAAGACAAAACCAGAAAAATCCTCTTCTTTCGGGTCCACCATGCGCGATACCGCCTGCCTGGGTCCTGGCGGTGGCGCCATTTCAACAAAGCAGTCAAGCATCTCCTGCACACCAAAATTGTTGACGGCACTGCCGAAAAAAACCGGTGTCTGACTGGCCGAGAGATAGTGCTCGTACGCAAAAGGGTTGGCCGCTCCTTCGAGCAGCTCAACATCTTCACGCAGGTCGTCGGCCTGAGAACCGAGCAGGCTGTCTATCTGCGGGTCATCAAGGTTTTCAATGACAATCCCCTGTCTCTCACGGGTATTTTGCCCGGGGGTAAAGAGATGCAGGGTTTTATGAAAGAGATTATACACCCCCTTAAAGGTCTTGCCCATACCGATGGGCCAGGAAAGCGGCGTGCATTCTATTTGCAGCTTTTCCTCGATCTCGCCCATAACATCAAGGGGCGAAAGCCCCTCTCTGTCGAGCTTGTTAATAAAGGTCATAATTGGTGTATTGCGCATGCGGCAGACTTCCATCAGTTTTTCGGTCTGGGTCTCTACACCTTTGGCGCTGTCGATGACCATGATTGCCGAATCAACAGCGGTCAGCACCCTGTAGGTATCTTCTGAAAAGTCCTGATGACCCGGGGTGTCAAGCAGGTTCACCTCGAAATCACGATAGGTAAATTTCATAACCGAGGTTGTTACAGAGATGCCGCGCTCCTGCTCAATCGCCATCCAGTCGCTTGTGGCATGGCGATCAACCTTTCTTGACTTTACCGCCCCGGCCATATTAATGGCCCCGCCAAAGAGCAGGAGTTTTTCGGTAAGTGTTGTTTTACCGGCATCCGGGTGACTGATGATGCCGAAGGTTCTTCTTTTCGCGATCTCCTGGTCTTGCTGTTTACTCATCTCGGGAAAAAAGGCTTTAATTTGTCTGGTGAACTGGGTATAAGAGACGTTTACAAAGCCTCCTAGAATATGGTCTTTTCCGAATAATGCAAACAGAAAACATTTTTTATGAAAAATAAACGTACTGCCCTGGTCACAGGCGGATGCGGTTTTATCGGCGCAAATTTCATCCGACTGGCCACAGAACTCTGCCCAGATTGGCGTATTATCAATCTGGATAAATTGACCTATGCCGGAAACCTCAGCAATCTTGACGGGATAGAAGAAAGCAGCAGCTATCGCTTTGTCCACGGAGATATCTGTGACAGAGCGCTGATCGACAGGGTGTTCTCTGAAGAAGCAATCGATACCGTTGTACATTTTGCCGCCGAATCACATGTGGACAGGTCAATAACCGGGCCTTCCGACTTCATCCAGACAAACATCGTCGGCACCTTCATCCTTCTTGAAGCGGCAAAGAGCCACTGGCCGATCGCAAAGACGAAAAACAGGGCAAACTGTTTCCTCCATGTCAGCACCGACGAGGTCTATGGCTCACTGCCCGAAGACAACAACACACTCTTTACAGAGACAACCGCCTTCGATCCCCGCTCGCCCTACTCCGCCTCCAAGGCCTCCTCAGACCATTTGGCCAGTGCCTATTTTCACACCTATGGTCTGCCGGTAAAGATCACCAACTGTTCGAACAACTATGGGCCCTACCAATTTCCGGAAAAACTGATACCGCTCATCTTCAACAACGCCCTCTCCGGCAAGGATCTTCCGGTCTATGGGGATGGGCAAAACATCCGGGACTGGCTCTACGTCGAGGACCATTGCCGCGGTATTCTTCGGGTTATCGAGGCCGGCGATCCTGGTCATCGCTATAACATTGGCGGCAACAATGAGAAAAAGAATATTGACGTTGTGCATCTCGTCTGTGACCTCCTCGACACAAAGGTGGGGCTGCTGCCTTCCGGCAAGCCAAGACGGCAGCTGGTAACCTACGTCAAGGACCGTCTCGGCCACGACAGAAGATACGCCATCGACGCGAGCAAGATAGAGAGCCAGCTCAACTGGCAGCCCCGCCACCGTTTTGCAGAAGGGATCGACAAAACTGTTGACTGGTATCTGGCAAACCAGAGCTGGGTACAAAACATCGTCAGCGGCGACTATCGCAACTACTACGCCAGGATGTACCAAAAACGATAAAAGAGGAGAGAAAAGAAGAACCTATGCAGATAAGTACCACCGCCATACCAGAGGTCTTTATTGTCGAGCCGAATGTCTATGGAGACGAGCGCGGCTTTTTCTTTGAGAGCTTTAATCAGCGGGCATGGGAAAAGGCGACGGGTCTTGCCACACAATTTGTCCAGGACAACCACTCCCGCTCGCGAAAAGGGGTCCTGCGCGGCCTGCACTATCAGATAGGCAGGCCCCAGGGCAAACTTGTGCGGGTTGCTGTCGGAGAGGTCTACGATGTTGCCGTTGATCTGAGGCAATCCTCTCCAACCTTTGCCCGATGGGTCGGGGTGCATCTGAGTGCGGAAAATAAAAAGCAGCTCTGGATTCCAGAGGGCTTTGCCCACGGTTTTCTTGTGCTCTCCGAGGTTGCCGATTTTCTCTATCGCACCACCGACTACTGGGCGCCGGAAGAGGAACGCTGCATTATCTGGAACGACCGCGAGCTCAATATCGACTGGCCGCAGGCTATCGAGCCCATTCTTTCGGGCAAAGACAGCTGTGGCGATCAGCTGCAGCAGGCTGACCTCTTTGCCTGACAGCGAGTCTTGAGCCTACAATGTTGTTTAAAAAAACACCAAAAAAATCGGTAAGACCCTTATTATGCCTCAGAAATTGACATTAAGTCTACAAAGCACAGGAGAAAAGAAATATTATGCGAGTTATAGGTCTTTTGGGCGGCACTAGCTGGCCGTCAACAATTGAGTACTACAGAACTTTGAACAAAATGGTCCAATCTAGATTAGGAGGCTTCCATTCTGCCAACCTCTTGCTTCGAAGTATTGACTATCACGAAATCAAGAGTCGATATAGCGATAGATGGGACGAAATCCCACTCTTGCTGGAAACGGCATTAAGGGATCTTGATTCGCGCGGTCCTGATTGCATCCTTATCTGTAATAATATGCTACACAAAGCCTACGATTTAGTTGCATCAAACTTAAATCTACAAGCTCCAGTCATCCACATCGTTGAAACTGTGGGCAGAGCCGCCTTTTTTAATGAATTTAAGCGGCTGTTGCTCTTAGGGACAAAGTTTACAATGGAGGATGGTTTCTACGCAAAGTGTCTTAAACGATTTGGATGCGATGTTATTGTTCCCGCCCTTAGTGAACGTGACCGAATACAAGAAATCCAATCTCAACTTGCGTCTGGGTTCATGGAAGAAATTTATCGGGATTATTTTCGCAATCTGTTAGCTCACTATTCAGATACAGAAGTCGACGCCGTGATTCTTGGCTGTACTGAACTTCCTTTGGCGATTGGAAGTGCTGATGCAAGCAAACCATTGCTCAATCCTATCGAATTACAATGTGCGGAAGCTCTTGATTTCGTATTTGAATCTAAGAAGGTATAACTCTGCGTTATTTAGCCTCACCATAAGCGGCCTTGAACAATTCAAGGATGGTATCGCGTATATTCTCCGTTTGATTCAGCAGTATCGCAAAGGGAATCGGTCGTTTCCTGCCGTTGATATAGCCGACAAGGCAGTACACGTCCTGCATGGTGCCGGTCTTCAGCAGCACCCGATCATCTTCGACCAATAGCGTCCTGTAGTTTCGAAAGCCCTCAAGTATTCGTACCATGGCCCGGGCGCTTGCCCTGTTACGGCGGCTGAGTCCGGAACCTTCGGCAACCTGGATCTCCGATTGTTTCAGGCCCAAAGAGCCGGCCAGATATTTTTGAAAAAAGTCCGCCGCCGATCGCCAGTCAGGAGCAACGCCCAACCCCTCCATACAGCAGACAAGCAACAACTGATTGGCAATGAAGTTGTTTGAATAGCGAAGACAGCCGCGAACAACTTCGCTCAGGGGGATGCTGTTATACGAGACCAAGAGTGGCTTGAGATCGATCGGCACCGGGCCGAGGGCGATACCGCCTCCGACCTCGACCCCGGCACTGCGCAGTTGGGCAGCGAACAGCTGGCCGACATATTCCAGTTCGGGCGGCAGCTCTGTCTTGCCTTCGAGAACGCCAATAGTAAACCTTTGCGGATTTTGCCTGACCCGGGATTTGAAAAACCGCATCAGAGGCAGTGTCGGCGTCTGCGGCTCTCCACTGCATACGCCGCCACCCTGCTGACAGGCGACAACAGAAACAGTGTTAAAATTAACGGCCAGGGCCCCGTTTCTTGCATCGTAAGGATTACTTGAGCTGCCACTCCCTGGTGGAGGCCCTTCTATCGAAAAGGCCGAATCGTCCAAAAAAAGCGAATGAACATGCTCTACACCCGCTTTTTTCAGAGAAAGGGAAATCCGCAGGACCTCCTCCGAGGTCAAAAAAGGGTCGCCAAAGCCCTGAATATAGAGATTGTCCTGCGAGTCGAGATAGAACTTCGTAGAAAATCTGTACTCCGGCCCCAATCTGTCAAGGGCCAGAAGAGATGTGGCAACCTTTAGGGTCGAGGCCGGAAGAAAAAGCTCGTCTGCCCGGTACGCTTCTGTTTTTCCAGCCGCTTTGACGAAAAAACCACCATGAACGATACTCTCTTCAATCCCGGCAAGAGCAACATCAAAGGCCGGCAGTAATGCAAGCGGCAGAAAGAGGCCAACGAGAATCAAAAAACGGCAGGCTCTTGCCTGCGACGGCCCTTTTCTCCTCTCCATCTGCGCCATCAATCTTCCTGCTGCCAGCTGTTTTTGACGATACACACAGCGGCGGCCTCCTCTTCTGTCAGCCCCAGAATTGCGCTCAGGGCCTCAATCGGCTTTATGCCCGGCCTGCTGTTTTCAACAATGATCTGCATGCGTATTTCACGCTCGGAGATAAAGGCCAGCCTCTCGACAATCGGCCGGATATCCAATGACTTTTCCTTACCTTTGCGCAACTTTTTTACCGGATAGCTCGAAGAGGCAATATACCCATCAACCGCCTGGCGTTGTGCCATGTTCGGCGAAAAATCGAGCCTTGCCGTATACAAGACCCTGATCTTTTGCGGCAGTTTTTTCAACTGTCGCTCAATCCGGGTTATTACAAGACCAGGCGGCAGGGTCTTGTTCAGCCGCGCGATCGCTGCAGCTGTCTCGGAGAGAGGCTCCTTGAGATCCATTGTAAAGAACTCGGCGTAACTCTCGGTACCAACCGGCAAGGCCGGACCAAAAGAGACCTTGGGCGAGGGATTAAACCCCTGACTGTAATGCAGAGCAAGTCCCGCCCGACGCAGAGTTCGCAAGACCACCTGAAGGATTTCAAGATGGCCAAGATAACAGATCCTGCCGGTACGGGAATAATGTACCATATACCGGTAATGACCATCGCTGGCCGCCGAACAATCAGTCTCCGCCGAGGTTGTGACGGCTGCCGCCGGTTGGCCGAAACAAGGATCCTTTTTACGATTATGTACTCTTGGAAAGATACTGTCAAAATCACAAAGACCGCATTTCTGACAGCTATGGTAACGGCAGTCCGGGGTATAGCCTTCTGCCATCCCCTTCTCCCGTTCTCTGAACAGAAATTCCTCGGAGACACCCGATTGCAGATGGGCCCAGGGAAGGACCTCGTCAAAGGCTCTCTTCCTCAGATACCCTTCGAGAACGATTCCGCAGCTCTCTGCAGCTTCCTGCCATAATTCAAGGCTAAAATGCTCAATCCAGCCGTCCAGACGGGCTCCAGCCCTCCAGGCCTCTTCGATCAGTCGGGATAATCTCCGATCCCCCCGGGAAAAAACACCCTCGAGAAAACTGATTTTCGGGTTGTGGTAGCGCAGATTCGCCCCTTTTTTGGGCAACATTTCGATCAGACGTCGAAAACGCTGACTACTCTCTTCGATACTGAGCTGTTCTTCCCACTGAAATGGGGTATGCGGCTTTGGAACAAATGTGCCGACGCTGACGTTGACCTGCATCCTGCTTCTGGCAGAATTTCTGCTCCGTGTTGCCAGAATTTTACGGGCGAGATCGGCAATGGCCTCTATATCGGCAGGGCCCTCGGTCGGGAGACCGACCATAAAATAGCATTTGATAACCCGCCAGCCCAGGGCAAAGGCCTCCCTACAGGTGATGAGCAGATCCTCTTCGCTGATACCCTTGTTTATCACCCGCCGCAGACGCTCACTGCCGGCCTCTGGCGCCAGTGTAAAACCACTTTTTCGAACCCGCTTGATCTGCTCCATAATCGCAGGGGTCATCGTGCCAACACGCAGGGACGGCATGGCCACAGAGACAGATTTTTCGACAAATTCATCCATAAGCGGCGGCAAGACCTGGGCAAGACAGGAATAATCACCGGTGGACAGCGACAAAAGGGAGAGCTCATCGAATCCGGAATTTTTTATGCTTTTTTGGGCAAGCTCAAGCACGGTCTCGATCTTTCTCTCACGTACCGGCCGATAGACGATTCCTGCCTGACAAAACCTGCACCCCCTTGTACAGCCGCGAGCCACCTCAATACCGAGCCGATCATGTACGATCTTGGCATTCGGAACCAGAGGATGTTTGAGATGCTCAATATCATCAAGATCGGATACGATCCTGCGGGAGACGGTTTGTAGAGTACCGGATTTGTGTATGACCGACCTCACCGGCAGGTGGGGCAGGTTCCTGTCATAGCTGACCTCGTAGTGTCCAGGGACATAAACGCCCTCAACCCCGGCAAGCCTCTCAAGCTTGGCCTCTTTTGTCAGCGACTGCCCTTTCATCTCCAGAAGCAGCTCTGCTATTTCAAGAATAGCCTCTTCTCCATCGCCGAGCAGTATTGCATCAAAAAACTCGGCAACCGGCTCAGGGTTAAAGGCACATGCCCCGCCGCCAAAGATCAGCGGGCAAGAGGCATCTCTGGCCCGTGTGTAAAAAGGAATGCCGGCAAGGTCAAGAACCGTAAGGATGTTGGTATAGCAGAGTTCATAAGGCAGGGTAAAGCCGAGGACATCGAACTCCTGAAGATGATGCTCGCTCTCAAGGCTTTTGAGGGGTTCACCGATTTTCCGTAGTCTCCTTTCGACATCGACCTCCGGGCAATAACAGCGTTCGGCAATTACCGAGTCTTGGCTGTTGAGGAGATGATAGAGAATCTGTAACCCCTGATGGGACATGCCAATTTCATAGAGATCAGGAAAGACAAGCGCAAAACTTACCTTTTCGCCGGCCCACTGTTTGTTAACGGAGTTATACTCCTGCCCCAGATAGCGTCCCGGGCGGCTGATCGAAGATAAGATTTTTCGGGAAATCATTATGCCGCAGCTTATACGCCGTGAAAAATATTTTCGTAACGAGATCTCTCTGGAGACTGAAAAAACAACAGACAATCTTCACAGTTCAACCTTCACACAAAAACCTGCGCTCAAAAAAGAACGAACCGTTTGACTCAGTATACTCAAAAATCCGCACGTTCATTTACCGAAACATTATTGACTTTTCAAGTCAGTATGATCTAAATAGAAAAACAGGACAAGCTCTTCCTTTACCTGTAAACCTTAACCAGAGACCTACCGATGAAACCAGGATTCCTGTTTATTCTTGCTGCAAGCATTTTTTTCGCGTACGTTTCACCGACAGTTGCCGCTCCTGCCCGGTCAAACGCTGGATCAAACGATTCAGCAAAACTTGTCGATAAACGGATACAGTCTATCCAGTATACACAAGGGGCTGACGGTCAGGAAACACTTATCTTTCGCGCAGACGCCCCCCTGCAGACAAAAATTTTTACAATATCCGGAGACAAGCCCAGGCTCGTCATTGACCTGCCAGGCTGCGACTACGACGGAAAAAGCCAGTTTCAGCCTCAAGGAAGCAGGCTGAGCCATTCGATACGCGTCGGAGTACACAGCACACCAACGAAAAAGGTGCGGGTTGTCGTTGATCTGAACACGAATCAGCAGATTGTCTATACCACGACAACGGACTCGGCGGACCAGCTTCAGGTACACTTCTCCGCCAAAAGCAAGGGCCGGGCAAAGGCTTATGCCACAGAAAAAAAAGAGGCCGCTCCTGCGAATATAAAAAAGCAACCGGTGCAGACAGAAACAACACCGGCAGAAAAAACCGCCCCAAAAAAACAGGAGCCGCCGGAGGCAGAGCAGAGCAGCCCCCCAAAAGCCTCCCTTTCCGAGAAACCTGAAGCAACCATTTCAGCGGAAAAACCGACAATTCTCGAAATAGCCTTTGACGGTTCTTCTCCCCAAGGTGAAGTTGTGCTCTTTCATCTTAACGGCTTTCATCCGCCAGCCGTTTCTGCACTCGAACAAAAACAGCCAAAAGTAATATGCGATTTCCACAAAATAGCTCTTGGCAAAAAGGTGCAGGAAAACATTCAGGCAGATGGGAAATATGTCAGGAAGATACAGACCCTGCGCAATCAGGAGAATGGTTTTGTCACAGTTGAGCTGGAACTCTCACCTGACAGGAATTATGACCTCCAGCAGCTCTATTTCAAAGATAAGGCACTCTTTATGCTTATCGTCAATGAGCTCGAAGACAAACAGACAGCCAAAGAAAAAGGGTAACTCAGCCTATGCAGCATCTATACATTCGGGTCGAGTTTTGTAAAAGACTGTGCCAAACTATATCTTCGGAGTATTGTTTGAGAAAGTAGGATCTGCTTGTCTATGCCACTCTGATAACACCGTTCTGCTTTGAAGTGGTAAAGGTTCCCAGGAGCTTGTACCTGGAACCTGGATAGTAAAAATAGCTTTGGGTTGCAATCTCGCCGTGGGACCAGGTTTTCCGTGATAATGCAAGGCATGGCTCGGCATCATTTATCGATAAAAGTTCTCTAATCCATGCCGGTGGGATATTTGCTTCAACGATATGTTCAACTTTACTGACAGAGGCCACCTGTAAAAGAAAATCGGTTGGGGTTATTTGGGTAAAATCTTGTTCCAAATAGCCGGCGGCAATCTTCGGATTAATATATCTGTCGGCCAGTTGGATCGGAATTCCATCCTTTTTATGTATGATAATCGAATGATATATCGCCTGATAAGGCGTGAGTCGAAGCGCCTTAGCGATATCCGGCGCCGCTTTCTCTTCACATAACAGGTGAACCTCGCAGGAGTATTTTCCACCTCCTTGCCGTATCTCTTTATCGATAGGCGTGATCTCGAGTAAGGCCGATTGCACTCGCCTTGGTGCAACAAAGCTGCCCTGGCCTTGCCTGCGAACGATAAAACCTTCCTGAGCCAAATCACGCAGGGCCTTATTGGCTGTCATTCTTGAGGTTTGAAACAGTCGACCGAGTTGATTTTCGGATGGAATTTTATGGTGAACCTGCCATTCTCCACTGTCGATCTTCTTTACGATATGTTCCTTTATCTTGAGATATAAAGGGTTCTTTTTCATAAGCTTGTTGCGCCGGCGTGCTCGTTGACGATTGGACTGCAGATCACATTACAGACTGGGTAAAAGGTTTTGTCCTACAAATCCGTTATATTCGCCGGATACCACAAGTGCAGTTGCCTTTGCGATATCTGGGGCGAAATATCTGTCCTTGTCATAAAACGGAACTTTCTCACGCAACATTGCTTTTGCTGTCTCAAGGGGCTCTGAACTCTGAAGAGGTGCCCTGAAGTCAATTCCCTGACAGGCGGCTAAAAGCTCGATAGCCAGGACGCCGGCTGTGTTTTCTGCCATATCAGCCAGGCGCCTTCCGGCAAAAGTAGCCATTGACACATGATCCTCCTGATTGGCAGAGGTTGGCATGCTATCAACAGAAGCAGGGTGTGCCAGTGATTTATTTTCACTTGCCAGAGCCGCAGATGTTACCTGGGCAATCATAAAACCTGAATTGAGCCCGCCTTTTTCAACCAGGAACGGTGGCAATTTAGACATATGGGTGTCAATAAGTAGCGCCACTCTCCTTTCTGACAGTGCTCCAATTTCAGCGAAAGCCAACGCTATATTATCTGCGGCCATTGCAACGGGTTCTGCATGGAAATTGCCGCCCGATATGATATCGCACTGTTTTGAGAAAACAAGTGGATTGTCTGAGACAGCATTTGCTTCAGTTTGGAGGACCTCTGCAGCATTTCTGATTTGATTCAGGCAGGCACCCATCACCTGGGGCTGACAGCGGAGTGAATATGGATCTTGAACAGACTCGCAATTTTTATGGGACTCTTCTATTTCGCTCTGTCCGAGCAGCCGTCTAAAGCTTGCTGCCGTGTCAATTTGAGCCTGATGTCCACGGACCTCATGAATGAGGGCACTGAAGGGTTTTCTGCTCCCCAATGCAGCTTCTACGCTTAACGAACCAGTTACTACGGCAGCGGCAAAAAGGTCTTCGACGGCAAACAGCCCCTGTAATGCAAAGGCAGTCGAGGCTTGGGTACCGTTGAGCAGTGCCAGCCCTTCTTTGGGACCAAGGACGATAGGCGTAAGACCTGCTATTTCAAGGCCTTGTCGCCCGCTCAACCTGTCACCCTTATAGATGACTTCCCCTTCACCAAGCAGGACGGTACTCATATGCGCCAAAGGAGCAAGGTCGCCAGAAGCCCCTACCGAGCCTTTCTTGGGAATACAAGGATACACCTCTTTGTTAAGAAGAGCGATCAAGGCCAGTATCACTTCTTTCCTGATTCCAGAGTACCCGCGAGCAAGGCTGTTGATTTTCAAGGCCATAATCAGCCTCACAGTGGCTGGGTCCATCAGTTCCCCTATACCAGCTGAGTGGGAGAGTACGATCGAGCGTTGTAAATCTTCCAGCTCGTTATTGGGGATGACAGTATTGGCAAGCAAGCCAAAACCTGTGTTTATGCCGTATATAACCCGGCCCTGCTCTATAACTTCACCAACGGTGGCAACCGACTCCTCGATCCGGCTATAGCACGATGTATCAAGTTTGAGTTGTACCGCCCCAGAGTTGATAGTACGGGCTTGTTGCAAGGTCATCTGGCCAGGTACGAGCTCTATAGTCTTCACGTTTGCACCTCTTTTGTTTTTGTCGATTTTGCGCATCTCACCCTCAGCTTAATTGTATATACATTATAAAAATTTTACAAGCAGGAAATTGGGCTTGCAAAAAACCAGACAACAGTCAGAAAGCTACTCTAATTCTCTGCAAATAGCTGTTACAAAATCCTTCTCCTAGAACAACAGAGGGATTGAGTTTTGTGATTGCTGTTTTTGTATGTTTTTTTACGTTCATCATATATTTTACTTGTCTATACATTTTACAGTGTGGTAGGGTATCGGATATTACATTGTGCTGTATGAGTTATTTATACTCCCTTCTCTTCTCAATATGATAAAGGAGCAGACATGACGACAAACAAAAAAGCGAGAATGTCCATGAGGATACATATGTTGGATCACCTTCCGGAGAAACAGGACTTTGTCGCTGGGATTCGCAGGGCCCCTGACAGAGGCTTCAGATTAACTGAGGCACAAACAGCGACCTCGTTAAAAAATGCCTTGCGCTATATCCCGGAAGAGTATCACGCAGAACTCATTCCAGAGTTTTTGGCTGAATTACGCGCGCGCGGAAGGATATACGGCTACAGGTTTAGACCGAAAGGTAAGCTGAAGGCAAAACCGATAGAAGAGTATAAAGGAAACTGTCTTGAAGGAAAGTCATTTCAGTTAATGATCGACAATAACCTTGATTTTGATGTGGCCCTCTACCCGTATGAACTTGTCACCTACGGTGAAACAGGGAGTGTCTGTCAAAACTGGATGCAGTACAATTTGATCAAAAAGTACCTGGAAGAAATGACCGATCAGCAAACCCTTGTGATGCAATCCGGGCACCCTCTCGGACTTTTTTCCTCAAGCCCTGACCAGCCTCGTGTAATCATCACCAACGGCCTGATGATAGGTCTGTATGATAATCCAGAAGACTGGGAAATTGCCGCTCAGATGGGGGTCTCTTCTTATGGACAGATGACAGCCGGTGGGTGGATGTATATTGGTCCTCAGGGAATTGTTCATGGAACCTATAATACACTCCTGAATGCAGGAAGACAGGAGTGCAACGTTGGACCTGGAGAGAATCTGGCCGGTCTTTTGTTTGTCTCTTCAGGACTTGGCGGCATGAGTGGGGCCCAGCCCAAAGCTGCAAAAATTTCTGGTGCCGTTTCGATAACGGCAGAGGTCGACTATTCGAGGGTTGTCACACGCCACGAACAGGGTTGGGTTGATGTGGTTTCAGACGATCTTAAGGAGGTTTGTACTCTTGCAAGCCAAGCCGTGACTGAGAAAAAGAACACCTCTATCGCCTACCATGGCAATGTCGTTGACCTGCTTGAATATCTTGCTGAAAACAATATAAAAGTTGACCTCCTCTCTGATCAGACTTCATGCCATGTCGTCTACGATGGAGGCTACTGTCCCCAAGGATTGAGCTTTGAGGAGCGTACTCGCTTGCTCGCCGAAAATCGTGAGCAGTTCATCGAACTGACCAATCAAAGTTTACAGCGGCATATAGCTGCCATTGACCGACTCTGCGAGCAAGGCACCTTTTTCTTCGACTATGGGAATGCATTTTTGAAGGCCGTCTTTGATGCCGGGGTAACCAGGGTTGCAAAAAACGGGGTCGATGCAAAGGATGGTTTTACCTACCCCTCATATTTTGAAGATATTATGGGGCCGATCTTTGATTATGGGTATGGGCCTTTCCGTTGGGTATGTCTGAGCTGCAAGCCTGAGGATCTCGATAAAACCGATCAGGCTGCGATGTCATGCATCGACCCTGAAAGACGTGCTGAAGATCGTGACAACTATATCTGGATTCGTGATGCCAAGAAAAATGGCCTGGTCGTTGGCAGTCAGGCACGAATTCTTTACTCAGATGCAAAAGGCCGAAGGGACATCGCCCTGAAATTCAATGAAATGGTACGAAACGGTGAAATTGGTCCAGTAATGCTTGGACGTGACCACCATGATCCGGGTGGAACAGACTCACCATTCCGTGAAACGGCAAATATCACCGATGGCAGTAATGTGTGTGCTGATATGGCGACCCACTGCTTTGCCGGAAATGCTGCTCGAGGTATGTCATTAGTCGCTCTACACAATGGCGGAGGAACAGGTATTGGTAAAGCGATTAATGGAGGTTTCGGTCTTGTACTCGACGGCAGTAGTCGAGTCGATGCAATTATCCGTTCAGCAATGACCTGGGATGTCATGGGTGGGGTCGCCAGAAGGAACTGGAGTCGGAACCCAAACGCGATGGAAGTTGCGATGGAGTATAATCAGGAAAACGACAACGGAGATCAGATAACGGTTCCTTATGTAGCTGAAGATGCGATTGTTGAAGAGGCAGTACAAGATCTCTTCAAAAAAATGAGCTGAAAGGTACTGCAATGTCCGAGCAACTCTATATAAACGCCAACATTTATTCTCCGAAAGACAGCGGTTCACCGAGCAGTGGCCCTGATCAGGGAAGCCTCGTGACTTACAGGAAAGGGGCCCTGCTGGTCAAAGACGGCCTTATTGAAAAAATAGGTCAAGAAAAGGATGTTACTGGCTCTCTTTCCCAGGATTTACTGACCAATGCGGTTGATTGTCAAGGAAGGGCTCTGATTCCAGGGTTTGTTGACCCACATACCCATTGTTGCTTTGCGGCCTTGCGCGAAGAAGAATTTCAAATGCGCGCCGCAGGTACACCGTATCTGGAAATTTTAAAACAGGGCGGCGGCATACTCTCGTCTGTTAAGGCTGTAGAAGACGCAAACGTTGACCTTCTTTATCAGAATACCCTCAGCCACATTGATCGGGCAATGTCCCTTGGTACAACCAGTATTGAAGTGAAAAGCGGTTACGGGTTGCGCACAGAGTCTGAATTGAAGATGCTTGAGGCTATTGACCGGGCATCGGCGCATACACCCCTCGATGTCGTTGCCACCTACCTGGGAGCACATGCTGTTCCGCCTGCGTACAAAAAAAATTCTGACGCCTTTATCACCTATCTGATTGAAGAAAGCCTCCCCGCGGTAAAAAAGCAGAATATTGCAGAGTTTTGTGATGTTTTTTGTGAAGAAGGCGTCTTTTCAATCAGGCAGGGAAGACGACTGCTCTCTGCAGCTCAAGACTTAGGGATGCGGGTGAAAATACATGCAGATGAAGTGCATGACCTGGGTGGTGCCGGTCTTGCCGCGGAGCTTGGTGCAATTTCAGCCGACCATCTGTTGGCTGCAAGCGATGAAAATCTCCAAGCCATGGTCGAGAAAGGCGTTATTGCGAACCTTCTTCCTGGAACGGCCTTCAGCTTAAGAAAAAGCTATGCCAGGGCGCGAGACATGATAGAAATGGGGCTGCCTGTTGCCCTGGCGACTGACTGCAATCCTGGATCCTGTTATACCGAGTCAATGCAGTTTATTTTTGCTCTTGCAGTACTCAATATGCGGATGACACCCGAAGAAGCCTTGACCGGTGTTACTCTCAATCCCGCCTATTCCCTGGGACTTGCAGATAAGACGGGAAGTCTGGATGTTGGCAAGCAGGCGGATTTTCTGCTGCTGAACGGTACAACACCGTCAATACTTGCATATCACGCGGGAGTCTCTTCGGTTGACTCTGTTTACAAAAAAGGGGTCAAGGTTGCCGGGTAACCCGGCACCTGCCCCCCTTCTTGTATTTGTACCACCTCACTGTCGTAAATAAAAAGATCGGAGGACAGCTCTTCACAAGGGTAAAACCCATTAACTGTACACGTTTTTCCACTTGTGGCTGCTCTCAGGTTCCCCCGATTTGCACAGGCACGATTTCTCGCGAGTCAGCCAATGCGGGAAATCGTGATCGTACAAGGTTAGAGCCCCTATCAATGGATCGTGTCTGGCCCGCCTGTTGACCATGATCTCCCCAAAGGAGCCTTGTGGCTGTTTGCGGAAACCCTGCTGTGCGTTTACAATGATTTTTCCAAACTGGACAATCCTAAATAGGCATCGACCATATCCGAGGCATTTTTCAACTCTTCTCTGGCACCGAAATAGACCAGTCGACCACTTTCCAGAACGGTAACTTCGTCGGCCACGTCGAGCACCCGTTGCGTTGACTGTTCGACCACAACAATAGCCAGGCCCTCTTTTTTAAGGGTGTCGAGAACAGCATAACAGTCATCCACTGCTTTCGGCATCAAACCGAGACTCAGTTCGTCTACGAGGAGCAGTTCCGGTTCACTCATCAAAGCCCTGCCGATGGCGACCATCTGCTGTTCACCGCCAGACAGGGCAGCCGCACGCTGTTGAAGCCGTTCTCGCAACCGCGGAAAAAGAGTGAGAACCTTTTCCATATTAGGCCCGGTTTTATCCTTGGCTCGGCAATAGCCGCCAATGGTAAGATTCTCGTGAACAGTCAGCTCAGCAAACAGCCGCCGCCCCTCAGGCACCAAACCGATTCCGGCGGCTACCCGTACCTCCGGTGGTTTTTTGCTAAAATCTTCTCCCTTAAAGCGGATTTGCCCTCCCTTGAGACTGACATGTCCGGCAATACCCATCAGCGTCGAACTTTTCCCTGCACCATTTGCGCCCAAAAGGGCCGAAATCTTACCGGGCTGAACGGTGAGATTAAGGTCATGGACAGCCACCATCTTGCCATACCCACAACTGAAGTCAACCAATTGCAACATCGCTAAGTCTCCCCACCGACATAGGCGGCCCGAACCTCAGGTCGGCCCATCACCTCTTGAGGATCGCCCTCGGCGAGCTTAATGCCATTATCGAGAACAACCATGCGCTGACTGATTCTGAGCACCTCGCCCAGGTTATGCTCAATCATCACCACCGTCACCTTTTCCCGATTGATCGCCACGACAAGATCAGCCAATTGGGCCGCTTCGACATGGTTGAGCCCCGCCAGCGGCTCATCCAGTAAGAGCACCCTCGGGTTCAGTGCCAAGCCCTTGGCCACCTCCAGCCTTTTGAGTACCCCCAGCGGCTGGCCGACGACCGGCTGATCGGCAAGATGCCCGATACCCAACATCTGCAGCAGTGCGTATGCCTTTTTATATTCCTGTTTGCGGCTGAAACTTGTCATTGCAGCAATCATGGAGGTGAAGTGGCGACTCCCAGCTGCCAGAGCCACATTATCCCTCAATGTCATGGTCAGAAAAGGTCTGACGATCTGGTTTGTCATTACCAACCCCAGCCGTGCCCGCCGATGCGTCGGCAACGGGGTAATATCCCGCCCCCTAAGGCGGATTACCGCCCGTTGATGGGGCGTAATCATGCCAATAATCGCCCGTAACAGCGTTGTCTTACCAGCGCCGTTGGGGCCAATCAGGCTCAGCAGCTCGCCCTCTTCAACATGAAAAGAAACATCACTGAGCGCTTCAACCCCGCCAAACCGCATGGTGACATGTTGGACATCCAGCAACATGCTCATCGAATTGCTCCCATGCCTTTTACCCGATCTATCACAATCACACCAATACCGGCCAACCCTTCCGGAGCAAAGCGCATCACGGCAAAGAGTAGCCCTCCATAAAAAAAGAGCTTGTAATTACTCAAAAAATCAGACATTTCGGGCAAAAGGGTCAGCAATGCGGTACCGGCAATGACCCCAGAGACCGAACCAATCCCGCCCACGGCAACCATTGAAAGGACACTGATAGATGTCAGAAATCCAAAATCATCGGGCATGATAAACTGTGTAAAATAACAGTACAAACCACCGGCGAGCCCGGCCATTGCAGTACCCATGGCAAAAGCCGTGAGTTTACAGGAGGCCACATCGACGGTTAACAGGCGTGCTGCATCTTCATCCGCCGCAACTGCCTCAAAGACAAATCCCAGCCATGACCGTTTGATATAGAGACTAAAAAGGATAGAGAGAAGAACCAGGATAATCACCACCACCAGCAGTCCCGGCTTGCTCAAGCCAATAGAAGGGATTCCGCTAAGCCCCAATTCACCTCCCAAAAAGGACTCCTGCTGACGAACAACCCCCAAAAAGAGAAAACCGGCCCCCATGGTGGTGATGGCAAGAAAATCATCCCGGACCCGTAAACTGGCACTACCAACCACGATGCCTACAATACCCGCCAGCAACGTTGCAGCCAACAGACACAGAGGCGAAACGATTCCCGCACGGGAAAAAACAGCGGTGGTGTAGGCGCCAATTCCGAAAAAAGCGGCATGCCCCAGGCTGATCTGCCCGCAGTAACCGGTAATCAGATTCAATCCCAGGGCGGATATAATGTTGATTCCCACCAAGGTTGCTAAAGAGAGCTCATAAATGCCCATGTGCTATTTCACCGAAAACAGACCCTTAGGTTTTACCATCAGTACGAGAATCAAAAACGCAAAGGCAATCGCGTCCCGGTCCAGCAGATCCCCCACATAGATGGTGCCAAAAGACTCTACCACTCCAAGAATAAGCGCCGCGATCAAAGTTCCCGTCACATTTCCCAAGCCCCCCAGGACAATAATCGCCAACGCCTTGTATGCTGGAACACCCCCCATGGTGGGCTCGGCGAAATTGGAGAACAGCGACACAAAAATACCTGCCACCGCTGCCAGGGCCGAACCGATAAAAAAGTTAAGATAGCGAACCTTTTCAACACTGATACCGAAACTTGCCGCCATCTGAGGGTCATCCACTGTTGCCCGCCAGGCAATTCCCAGGCGGGTCCGTTGGGCCAGCCAGGCCAGAATGCTCAAAAGGAGAACACTTCCACCCACAATGGCCAAATCGACTCGACGCAAGGTAAGCCCCATCACCTGTACCAATTCCTGCAAAGGGGGCTGCTGATAGGTCAGCCCATAAGGGCCGAAGATCAAGCGGAACAGCTCTTCCAGGGCAATAAACAGGCCAATGGAGGCGATCAGGGCCACATACGGCGGTTTGTGAAGAATCGGACGGTAACAGAAACGGTAAATCAACATGCCCGCCAATCCTACAGCCAATGCGCTTGTAACCATGGCAATCGTCAAGCTTCCCGTGGCATTGGTTACGAGCAGACCTATGTAGGCGCCAAGAGTGAATAGCCCTGCGTGGGCCACATGTAAAATACGCAGCAACCCATAGACCAGCGTTAGCCCAACGGCGATAATCGCATAGGTACTGCCATGGATAATCCCCTGAAACAGCAGTTCGACATACAACATATAGCCACTTTCAAAAGGTATGAGGGTGCCTTGAATACCACGTATTTCGCTTATATTCGAGGTAAAGGAGAAAATTTATCACAGTTATACACTACTATTACGAGGATAAATTTCGCCTGCAACGAAGAAAACGAGTGAAGCACCGATTATTCAAGATGCCAATTATTTAACGGGTGGAGCAAGGAGTACCGGGTCGTCAATAACCGCATAGTGATGCCAGCGCCCATCTTTTACGATTTGGATCTGAACCGGCTTAACAACCTCACCAAGAGGATTAAAGCGAATGGTTCCAGTGGATGCTTTTAATGAAATTTCATTAATGGCTTGACGAATCTTATCCGGCTCGGTGGAGCCAGCCTTTTCAATTGCTGCGGCAATCAATTTGACCGCTGTATGCGCACAGGAGGAGACCATATCCGCCGGGAACCCCGCTTGAGCCTCAAATGCCTGAATAAAATCATGGGTTTCCGGTTCTGTTGAATCCCTGTCCAGGGTTGTGGTGATGATCACCCCTTCCGCCGCATCACCGGCAATCTCAATGAACTTTTGACCATCATAGCCCTCTTGCCCGACAACTGGCGCAGTGACACCACCAGCCCGCAGCTGGCTCACAAGCGGCCCACAGTTAAAATAGTATCCACTGGCATAAATGACCTCTGGGGCATCCGCTTTCACCTTGGCCACGATCGCACCAAACTGGCGGTCTTTCATCGAATACTGATATTCATTGACAACTTCAATCCCAAACTTGGAGGCAACTTCCCGGAAACCCGCCGCCAGAGAGCTGCCAAAGTCGTTTTGCATAGTAATGAGCACAACCTTCTTTTTCCCCATCAATTCACCGATCAGCTTGGCCCCTGCTTTTCCCTGGACATTGCCCAGCAATCCGGTGCGGAAAACAAAGTTACCGGCACGGGTAATATCGGGATGGATTGCGTAGGCGCTGATGTATGGGATCCCGGCACCCTGAAACACACCCGCTGCAGAACGGGTCGGTCCCGAATAGCTGCCGCTAACTCCGGCGACGATCTTATCCTTTCCGATCAGCTTGTTTGCGATGGTTATCGCCTGAGACGGATTGGCCTGATCATCATAAACAACCAATTCCAGTTTTTTCCCTAACACGCCGCCACTGTTGTTGATCTGGCTAACAGCCAGTTTTGCCCCTTCCGAGGAAGATTTACCATCCGCAGCGGCAAAACCCGTCAATGGAGCGTTAAAACCGATTTTAATGACATCATCGGCAAAGGCAAGTCCAGAACACAGCAAAATCAGGAAGATACTAACGACCAAGGTTTTTGGGTGCATATTCATTCAGATTCCTCCTTGTTGATGTTCGGTTAAATTTTGAGAAATTCCCTATAAATACCTCAAAAAATATGCTTTTTTCTGTCAAAATCCGAAACAGACTGGTTGTGAAGATAAAAACATTTTATCTGTTTTTTCAACAAATTTTTAATGGCTCACACCTGGCCTTACCTCTGTTAGGGCTCAGCCATATAGAAAGCGTCAGAGATACCTTATCAATTTACAGATACACTCCCCCACCACAAGCGATCGGGTATTAGACCCACAGCTTCGCAATAAATAAAGGCTCAGAGAGCTTCTTATGTCATAATGAGTTTACGAGAAAGCAATAACATACAAAGAGATCCAAACCATGGCAGCCTAGCACAATCCTCAACCAATGAACTACTGTTTTTCCAAGATATGATTTTGAGCAGTTGGCAAAAGAGTATCATAACGGACAGAAATTTGGTTCGTATAATCGTTGGAGTCAATTTCTTGCTCCGACAATTCCAGATACTCCCACGGATCGACCCAATTAATCGGATCATTTTGAACAAACATACAAAGCTCAAAGACAAGCCATGCAGCCTTTCAGCTGGCTCTATGGCCTGTACTGCTGCAGATACCCTCTTGGTGGTTTCAGATTGTAATTTGCCGGGCGTTCAAAAAACTCTATCCGGGACAACTCTAGTGTAATCTGCGTACCATAGGGCAGACCGGAGACAGAGACAGTCCGGGGCTGTCTGCAGCCATCAATCTCCATATAGTCGTCGTATTCAATTCTGGCCAGAGGCTTTTTCTTCGCTGTTTCTAGAAGATGTACACGTATTGTATGACGCTCGGGGTCAACAAGAATATGTGATATATTACCAGCTCCAGAACCATCCTCAAAGGTCATCCAGATGCCTCTTTCCTCTCCGTCTGTATGAAGATCTGTCAACCTCTCAAGAGGGATGGTGTTTTTTCCGGTAAGCCAGTCATACCAGCGCCCCTGCATAAAGTGAATGGGCAGCTTGTTGCGCAGGGCAAAAGAGGTCATTCCCCCTGCTATGAACATCTGTTCCAGTGTGTTGATGTACTGATATTTTTTTTGGTTTCCGGCAATTAAGAACACCGGCTGTCCCAACGGATTACTGACAACGAATTTATACGAGGTCGGTGGAGAATAGAGCAAAAAACCAGACAACCTGGCCGTGTCAACGGGAGTTGTGTACTGCAGCAGCAAATCTGCACGCAAACCCTTTTCACAGCCTCTATTTTCGATCAGTATTTGCTCGGCGAGCGAGTAGGCGCCTTTGTATTGTTCATCTTCAAGTCGATCTTTCCAGGGTTTTTTTGCGCAACCTGAAATCAAAAAGGTCAAAAGACAGGCCTGAAAAAAAAACAAGAAAAAACGCGGGCAGGAGAGGGGCTTATTGAAGGAGTGCGTCAAGTTTTTTGCGAACCATCGCTTTATCTTCTTGGTTTGTAAAGAGATCATAGGCTTTTTGATAGGCTTTGACGGCATTTTTCTTATCGTCAACGGCAAGATAGACATCTCCCAGATGGTCAAAAATATGGGGATCACCAGGTTCATAGGAAGCAGATTCTTCAAGATATTTCAATGCCTTTTCAAACTGCTTCAAACGAAAATAGACCCATCCCAGGCTGTCGATAATATATGGGTTTCCAGGTTTCAGTGAACAGGCGCGGATGATATAGTTCAAGGCTTGGTCAAGGTTCTTTCCTTGATCGGCCCAGACATAACCAATGTAGTTGAGGCTGTCTGCGTGGTCTGGGTTCAAACGCAGTGCCTCCTGCATCTGCGTCATAGCCTCCTGGGGTCGACCAAGCTTCTCAAACATAAGCCCATATTCATAGCGTAGTTGCGCGTTGAGAGGATACAGCACTACAGCCTGCCCGAGAAGGTTCAAGGCAGCATCAGAATCATCTTTTTCCTGATAGAGCGAAGCGAGCAGTCCATAACAGGCTGGATACCGGCTGTTTTTTTCATCGATACATTCGCGCAGTAGAGAGATTGCTTGATCGTTTCTCTTGAGTTCCCGAAGAACGGCAACGTAGAGTGATAAGGCTTTTTCACTCTCCTTGAGCGGGGAAATTTTTTCCAAAAGTCCCAAGCTCTTCTGATAATTTTTTTCTTTATACGCGATAAATGCAAGGGCGTGGAGAGCATCAATATTCTCCTCCTCTTCGCTCAGAATATCCTGGAGAATCTCCTTGGCCTCCTCAATCCTGTCTTCCTGCAGATACCTCCAGGCCAAAACCATATCAATACTGTCCGGATATTCGGCAAACTGGCGGAGTCGCAACAAGTCTCTTTCTGACTCCTCTCTTTTTCCAAGAGAATACAGTACATACGCCCTGTTCAATATTGCACGTTCATCAAAGGCATCTTTTGCAATGATCGCATCGTAGAGCCGAAGGGCCTCAGAGAAACGTCTCTGTTGAGAGTATAAACTGGCAACGTCATAGGCAAGCTCGACAGACCAGTTCATGGTCAGAGCCTTTTCAAAACGAACAAGGGCCTCGTTGTATTTCCTGTTTTTCCGGAAAAACAAGGCCTGGGAAAGGAGAATACGATAGGATCGGGGGTGTGTCTGCAGATACTCCTCATAGAGCTGCTGGGCAAGGTCATTCTGCCGCATCAAAGAGTACAAAACAGCCAATTTAACAACAGCAACTTCATTGTCGGCTTCATCGCTCAATATCTGTTTGTAACAGTCAACTGCTTTCTCGAATTCTTCTTGTTGGATATAAATATCCGCAAGTAAAATAAGAAAAGACGTCCTGTTCGACGGCTCCTTTTCTACCGCAGCCAGCAACCATTTTTCAGCGGCCGCAAAATCCCCCATCTTCAGCATAAGAACGGGCAGTTTACGTTTAATATAATCCGCTTCAGGATCACATATAAGGGCCTTTTCGTATGCCTCCAGGGCCTCGGCATAGGCCCTCTGATACTCGGCCTGAGTCCCCCAGAGAAAATAAAAGCTTGAGCAGGCAAAATCGACCTTTTCCTTTTCAGACACGACTGAAGGAGACGGCTCCTTGGACGAACAGCCTGCAACAAGAATAAGCAGAATCAGAAAAAGAGATACCCTTCTCATAGCTCATCGGCCCTCAAAAAACGTGAAGAAAGCACAGGAAGTATCTGCTGTACGACCCGGTCTTGCACCTCGGCAATAGAGCCGCAAGCGTTGATTCTACGAATAAAAGGCATATCCAGGCTAGCAAAAATCTCGGCGACCCTGTTGAGATATTCCTGCTGCTCAAAGTCGTTGAGTTCTTCACCTCTGCCGCGCTCTATTCTCCGCTGTCCTTCCTCAATGGAGATAAAAAAAACCAGGGCTATATCCGGGTTGGGGGCAAAGGCATTCCGTTGTATGAGTTCGTCTTTTTCAAAACCCAGGGCACCCTGATAGGCCACAGTAGACAGATAGTAGCGGTCGCAGAGAACGACCTTCCCTTCGGCAAGGCTGGGGACAATCAGGTTGTCGACATGCTCTTTTCTATCGTTCAGAAACAGCTGCAGCTCCTCTTCAGCGGTACAGTCTCCTCTGCAAGTATAGAGTTGTCTGATCCTCTTGCCGTACTGGCCATGGGTTGGTTCGCAGGTGGTGACAACAGCAAGCCCCTTACTCCGCAAAAAATCTGCAAGTAATTGGAGCTGAGTGGACTTTCCGGTACCATCCACCCCCTCAAAAACGATAAACAAGCCCTCACTGCCCCGCATGGCTTTTCCCCCGCGCGGCAAAGACCTTTCTGTTGGCACAAAGAGTATGTGCCATTTGTACCGCACTGTGTAAGCTCGAAGAATCGGCAAGGCCCTTGCCGGCAATGTCATAGGCCGTACCGTGATCGACCGAGGTGCGCACAATGGGCAGGCCCAGGGTTACGTTTACCCCGTTATCAAAGTGCATCAATTTGAAAGGGATGAGTCCCTGATCGTGGTACATGCAAACCACCGCATCATACTCACCCCTGGCGGCCTTGTAAAAGACGGTATCCGGCGGAAGAGGCCCTTCGATCAGAATACCGTTGTCTCTGGCTCGTCGGATGGCCGGTGAAATTACAGTTGTCTCTTCATCGCCGAACATCCCCTGTTCACCGGCATGGGGATTGAGCCCGGCCACCGCAATACGACAGCGAGATATCCCAAAATCAATACGCAGAGCCCGTTTGGTTATCTCAATTATCCTCAGAACCGCGTCTTCGGTGAGCAGCTCAGGAACCTGTTTCAGACGACAATGGATGGTGACCAGCGTGACCCGCAGCCTGTCACCGGCCATCATCATGGCGTAGGTCTTTGCATGGGTAAGATCAGCAAGCATCTCCGTATGGCCGGGATAGGAATAACCCGCCTGACGAAGGGCGTGTTTGGAGATTGGCGCGGTTACGATACCATCCAGCTCTCCCTGACTGGCAAGCTCGACTCCAACCCGTATATATTCGGCCATGGCCCGTGCCGTGGCAATATTTGGTTTGCCCATCACGATATCAGATGGGGCAAGCTCAGAGAGACCGAGTACAGGCAGAAAACGCTGAGTGTCTTCAGGCAGCGGAGCGCCAGCCTGCCAGGGGATCGGCTCGGGCCCCTTACCCGCAGAGCGTTGCGCGCAGGTCTTCAGAACATTGAGATCGCCAAGAACAACAGTGGCCCGCTCTGCATCAGAGGCGTTTCTGGCAAAATAATCATAGATGATTTCCGGGCCAATGCCTGCAGGGCAGCCCATTGTAATGCCGACAAGACTCATGGAAAACCGACCTCTGTTCGTTTAAATCAGAATAGCTGGACCGGATAACCTCCAGACACTGAAACGGATACAACCGTTATCAGACGACGACAGCATCCAGCGAACCAGGAATGGAAATTGTACCATATGTCCGCAGTCAGACCAACCTTGCTGAACTCAATGAAGAATGGTATCCAAGCCTTTAAAGACTATAACCAAGATTCAAAGGCATCTGCAATATGTTCAATTCGCATCTCTGCGTCTGGCAACATTTCCACAGAGACGACATCAAAACGTGCATTCCTGCCCGACAGCCCCTGCTCGCCGATATAATGCTCGGCAACCATTGCGATCTGCCTTTGTTTGCGGATGTCGACAGCGGCACTCGGTGAACCAAAACAGCGCTGTGCGCGGGTCTTGACCTCAACAAAAACCAGGGTCTCTCGTTCTTCAACAACAAGGTCAACCTCACCATAGCTGCAAGTATAGTTTTTCGCCAGTATCCTGCAACCCCTTTCAACGAGAAAGCGGGCGGCCTCTTCTTCTCCACGCCTGCCAAGAAGCTTACGTTGTATAGACATCACCCTACCCCTTTAAAGCTCTTTCGGTGAAGAGGGCAAGGCCCATATTTTTTGAGGGCATTACGGTGCTCCCGGGTTGGATAGCCCTTGTTCCTGGCAAAGTTATACTGGGGATAACGGTCATGCATATCCCGCATGTACTTATCGCGAAAAACCTTGGCAACGATACTTGCCGCCGCGATCGAGGCGCTTTTCGACTCTCCTTTGACAAGGGCTTCCTGATCCACAGCCAGAGGAATCGTAAACCTCCCATCAACCAGAACAAAGTCGGCGGCAGCTCCCGGCAGATTGTTCACGGCCAACTTCATTGCCAAAAGCGACGCCTGGAGGATATTCAGCCGGTCAATATCAATCTCCGATACCGAGCCTATCCCGATGCGGGCATCGCTGGCTTGCAGTTCTGCGACAAGTTTTTCACGTATTTTTCTGCTCAGTTTTTTCGAATCCAGGTAGATGGAGGGATCAAGAGCTGAAGGAAAAACCACCGCCGCAGCTACCACCGGGCCGGCAAGTGGGCCCCGGCCGACCTCATCACAACCGGCAATATTCTGATATCCACAGCGCTGCAAAGATCTTTCCAGCGCGTAGTTATCAGAACCCAAGAGATGACGTTCGTAAAAAGAATCCATACCCGCGAAGATAAGGCGATGAAGGGGGCCAGCAGAGCAAGGAGGGTACTCAGGCGGAAAGATGCTCACCCCCTAAATGCGGCCTCCATCCTCAGAGGAAAAGACCAGCAAAGAGCTCGACGTCTCTGAGCAAAAAGAGCGCAACAGAGGCGATACCGAACCGGAAAAGCAATCACAAACACGCCAGTAAACCTTCTCCGTTTAGCTGGCGTGGAAAAGCCTTTCGTTTGAGAGTCGTTGTAAAAAGCGGCCTGTGGAAAACGTTAGCCGCCCCGAGAACTAACGTGGAAGTCCGCGTTCGCGGATACGTGCCGCCTTGCCTGTCAGTTTTCTGAGATAATACAAGCGGGAGCGCCGTACCCTGCCGCGTGTCACCACCTCTATCTTTTCAATACGAGGGTTGTGCAGGGCGAAGGTCTTCTCAACACCGACTCCGTGCGAGATCTTTCTCACAGTATAGCTGGCATCCATGGTACCGCGCTTACGTTTAATGCAGACACCTTGAAAGACCTGAACCCGTTCTTTGCTGCCTTCGATAATTCGAATATGCACCCGTAACGTGTCTCCAGGTCGAAACTCCGGATGATCCCCACGCATCTGTTCCTGATTGATTCTCTCAATAATTGTGCTCATAACAAAATTCTTCAGTTGTTGTGTTAACGGATTTACGCATCCAGAATCTGTCTTGCCAGCGCCAGCCGCGTTGGCGTCTACCATTTTTCTTGGGGCTCCTCCAAATTGCGCAGGAGACAAACCAACTTTTCTTTATACCTGTGAACCCACCAATCTGTCAATAATAATAGCTGCAGCAGAGCGGACAGAGAGATGATTATAGGCTGTTCCCCCATCGATAGGGGGCAGCATAGCATCGCACGCCTCCAAGATCTCAGGTGCTAGCCCATGGGCTGTACCAAAGAGTAGGAGAACGGGCGTGTTTTCACCAATGATTCGCCGCAGATCAGCATAAGCAACACATTTCTTCTGTTCCAGAGCACTTGTGGCAATCAGTAAGGGTTTCTGGGCGTACTCTCTGGCCTGCATCTCCACAGCCTCAGTCAGATCTTCAACGACCTGAACCCGGCGAAGCGCCTCCCTGCGGGCAGGGTTGTATTGAGCCCCATATCCGCTTATCCAATGCCCCGTCAACTCTTCGACCAGCGCCCGTTGATCGGCAAAGGGTGTGGCAATATAATAACGCCCAACCCCATATGTCCTTGCCGTTCTGGCAATATCATGGATATCAAGGTTGGTTACCGCCGATCCGATAACTTCATCGTTTTTGTTGAGAACGGGATGGTGTATCAACGCGATCTGAAGTGACAGATTATCCCGATCCATGGCACCCTATCCCGCCTTCTGCAGCTTTTCTATTTCTGCCCAAAGCCCCTGGCGTTGCAATAGCTCTCTCTCCGCCGAAGTAAACTCGGTGCTGGCAAGCAGATCAGGTCGTCTCTCCAGCGTACGCTGTACCGCATTCAAGAAACGCCACTGCTCAATTCTGCAGTGATCCCCGGAGAGCAGATCGGCCGGAACCTCAACTCCACTGAAACGACGCGGACGTGTAAACTGCGCATGCTTGAGCAGACCACGGCTGAAGGTATCTTTTTTCGCCGAATCGCTGCAACCAAGAACCCCGGGAAGAAGACGCGTCACCGCGTCAACGACGACCATCGCAGCCAACTCCCCTCCGGAAAGCACATAATCACCAAGCGAGATCTCCTCGTCGACATACCGCCACAGAAAACGCTCATCAACCCCCTCATAGCGACCACAAAGGAGGATCAGATGCTTGTCCTCTTCCGCATAACGACGGGCTATCGACTGACGCAACCTCCTGCCCTGCGGACTCAAGAACACAACCTTTGGCCGTTCTGAGCCGACAAACCTGCTTTCAACCGCCTTTGCCAGAGGTTCCGGCTTCATCACCATTCCCTCGCCACCGCCAAAGGGCCTGTCATCGGTTACAAAATGCGGGGCACTGGCAAAATCACGTATATTGACAAGATTCACTGTGATCTGCCTCTGCAAAAGAGCCCTGCGCAAAATACCTTCCTGCAGAGGGCCGGCAAAAAATTCTGGAAAAATCGTCAATATATCAAAAATCATTGAGAAGCCTTCAGCTCTCCGGGGTTGCAAGGTTGATCTCCAATAACCCCGGCGGGAGATCAACAACAAGAGCCTCCTCTTCTTCCCTGACGATAAGCTCGTCGACCAGAGGGATCAAAATCTCCTGGGGTCCCGCCCCAACCACCAGAACATCCTGAGCGCCGCTGTGAAAAACCTTCGTCACTCCGCCAACACAGGCACCGTCAACGGTAAAAACCCTTTTCCCGATCAGCTGACTCCAGTAATACCCGCCGTCTGCAGGTGTGGGCAGATCCTTGCGCAGCAGATAAACATCACAACCGGAAAAACCCTCTGCACGATCCCGATCAAGAAGACCGGAAAACCGGACTATTGCCACCTTTGCCTGAAGACGAACCGCTGTAATTTCAAGGCAGAAACGTGTCTTTTCGGCAGGACAGTAAAAAGTCAACCTACTGTAATCTTTCAGATTTTCTGGCTGACCTGAAAAACAGAATATCTTCAACTCTCCGCGCAGACCATGGGGTCTGGTCACCTTGCCAATATGCAGGTACTCGGCAACAGAGGGGAGAGGTTCGGCCATAGAGGTCTACTCGACGATATCGAGGCGTACCTTCTGGCCCGCTTTAGAGGCAACGGCGGTCACGATTGAGCGCAGGGCGCGAACCGTCCGCCCCTGTTTGCCAATAACCTTGCCAAGATCGGCAGATGCGACCGTCAACGAGAGTACCAGACAATCATCTTCCTGGTTTTGCCGAACCTGCACATCTTCGGGACTATCGACCAGGGTCTTGGCAATAACGCTTACCAGGGTCTCCATTATGACGCAGTAATCCCAGCCTTTTTGATAAGACTCTTTACCGTCGTTGTCGGCAGGGCTCCCTTGCCAAGCCAATCCTGCAGTTTTGTCTGATCAATGCTTATGGCTGCCGGATCCTGCAGAGGATCGTAGGTTCCAAGGATGTCAAGAAACTTTCCATCCCGCTTGCTCTCGCTGTCTGCGACAATAATTCGATAAAAGGGGCTCTTCTTTCTGCCAAGTCGAGTGAGTCTGATTCGTACCGCCATTCCGGTCTTACCTCCGGTTAAATAGAAATGAATGGATACCCGGCTGCGAGTATCTTTTCCTGTTCTTTGCGCTATCTTTTTTTCATGCCTTTTGGCAATTTTCTTCGTTTAACACCGGCAATTGCACCGGGCCTGCCACGCATTTTCTTCATCATCTTCAGCATTTCAGAATAGCTTTTGATGACCCTGTTGACCTCGCTTATCTGGGTTCCAGAGCCTGCGGCTATACGCCGCCTTCTGCTCTGATTGATGAGGCTATGGTTGTTGCGCTCCTTGGGCGTCATCGAACGGATAATGGCCTCTGTCTTGACCAGCTCTTTTTCGTCGGGCTTCGGGACATCCTTGAGCTTTTTCAGTTTATTAATGCCAGGTACCATATCAAGTATCTGGTCAAGCGAACCCATCTTCCGTATCTGCTGAATCTGCTCGAGAAAATCTTCGAGGGTAAACTGATTCTTCTTGAGCTTTTTGACCAGCCTGTCCGCTTCCTTCTTATCGACAACCGCCTCAGCCTTTTCGATAAGGGAGAGGATGTCTCCCATTCCGAGGATTCGAGAGGCCACTCTCTCGGGATGAAAGACCTCAAGATCATCAAGACCTTCACCCAGACCAACAAACTTGATCGGTTTGCCGGTGATATTCTTTATGGAAAGGGCCGCGCCACCACGGGCGTCACCATCCATTTTCGTCAGGACGATACCTGACACCTCCAGATCCTTATTGAACCTGTCAGCAACGCTGACCGCATCCTGGCCGGTCATCGCATCTGCGACAAACAGTATCTCAGACAGCGTAACGGCGCTCTGGATATCGCGCAACTCGGCCATCAGCAGATCATCGACATGCAGGCGACCGGCGGTATCGATGAGGATGGTATCACAATTCTGCTTTTCTGCCTCGAGCAACGCCTGCTGGCAGATATCAACCGGCTTGCTGTCGGTCTGTGAAGGATGCACCGGCACCTCGATACGATTTCCGAGGACTTGCAGCTGTTCGATCGCCGCAGGCCGATAGACATCGGCGGGAACCAGATAGGGCCTTCTGCCTCTGGCCTTGAGCATCTTGGCCAGTTTGGCAGTGGTGGTTGTTTTACCCGAGCCCTGCAGACCAGCAAGCATGATAGTGACCGGCTGTCGACCGTCAAGTTCTATCTGTTCGGTAACCCCGCCAAGGAGCTGCACCAGCTCGTTGTGAACGATCTTGATAACCTGCTGCCCGGGAGAAAGGCTCTTGGCCACCTCCTGGCCAAGGGACTTTTCAGTTACCGTCTGTATAAATTTTTTGGCAACGCTGAAGTTTACATCGGCTTCAAGCAAGGCTTTACGGACCTCAGCCATTGCCTCTTCGATATTATCTTCAGAGAGTTTGCCGTGGCCACGGAGTGTCTTAAAGACCCCTTCAAGCCTGTCCGAGAGATTTTCAAACATAGTTTATCTGCGATACCTGATTTCACCAGGATATTAGCTGTCAGTTTCTGTCTGTAGGCCGCCGCCTTTAATACGCCATCTCCAATGCAACACATCTGCACGCAGGGAGCATGGGCCGAGATCAAGAGGAGTACAAATACTTTAAAAGAGACCTTTTGTCAAGAAAGGAACGATATTCGTCGGGAGATCCTTGGCATCTTTCCACCGCTGCTTCGTTCGAAAGGGTCAAGATTTTTCAAGAGATAAGCTGTGTCAACAGATCCCTTGCAAAATCAAGCTCGGCATCCAGGGTCACAGCAACTGTCAGATACTCTATAGCCTTGGCCTTTTCGCCAAGTCTGTCATAATTCACTCCCAGATTGGCATAGTCCATCGCAGATGCCGGATTCAGCTCGACGGCCCGATGAAAGTGGGCAATGGCCTGACGATAGTCTTCAAGCTTAAACCAGCAGACACCAAGACTGTTGTGCAGATCCGGTCTTTGCTCATCCACCTGCAGACCTTGGGCAAGGATCTTCACCGCCTCTTCATAACGTCCAAGATCCTTGAGACAGCATCCCATAAATGAAGCAATGGAGGGGAGATCTTCTGCAGCAGGCTCTCTTTGCAGGGCCCTGGAAAAATGGCGCAGAGCGGCCTCATGATCTCCCAAAGAGACCTGGTTTTGTCCACGGTAAAAGTCGAGATAATAGGCATCCGGCAACAACGCATCCATCTGGGCAAGCTTGGCCTCCAGAAGCGGGCCGTAACCAATATTTTCCTGGGCCAGTCTGGCGGCAAAAAGCCCGGCATCCCCTGACGCTGCTCTCTCTCTGAAGGCGGCACCAGGTACAATGACATAGCAGGCCGGGATATTGAGCCGCTCATCAGAGACATCGAGCACCAAGACATCCATCGCCAATTTCTGTATTGCCGCCACACAGGACAAGAATTCGTCTTTGATGTTGTCGTCACTGAGATTTGCAATATCGGCAATCGAGACCTCTTTTTTGCCTCCACTCAAATAGGCCACCTCATCCACTGAAGCCGGCTTGGGCAGACCTGAGGCAATATATTTTGAATCGGTATCAAAATCTCCGGCCAGCTGGGCCACTTCGGTGATGGCTCGAATTGCCGCCTTTGCAGGATCTGGAGAGGTTCCAGCGGTAAAGACTATCTCGCTTCTTTGCGGAAATGTTGTCCGGTCTATGGCCAGTGCCGCTACGGTGCTGATACCGGTATCGAGCGAAAAATCATAGAGTTGCAGTTCAATGTTACGATCCTGAAAGAGACGGACGAGTTCTTTGGCGACAGGATTTTTCAGGGAGGCGGGCGCTATTTTCGGAACCTGTCTCTTCTGCCTGTTAACAAGAGCGCAGACATGCCGCTCGACCACCTCGCAAAGCCCCTGTAAGGCCGCCTCTTCAAGGGTATTTCCGGCCGAAGAGCCGTTAAATTCGTTGATCGCAAAGAACCAGGAAAAAGGGACAAGCAGCTGCTGACCCGTGGTAACATTTAGCCCCCAGGCCCACTGCATCGGGATGCCCTCAAGCAGGCTGGCAAGGGTTTTGCTGCTGGTTTCTTTGTCATCCACCGATTGCAACAGATATTGAAGATCAAGCACAGGATGTCCAGAGGCAAGCGCTTGCTGGTAGTCACCAATGAAAAAATTTGTCTCCTCGTTTTTATAGGCAAAAAAAGAGAACCTTTCGACAAGCTCCATACAGGCAGAGGCCTCCGCCTGCTGGGGCGAGGCGCCCTTGCCCATCTGTTTTTTTGTCCCGGTAAGCGCCGCTGCATCTTCGCCACAAACGGAAAAGTATACAGGGATACCAAGTCGGCCACTATCTATTCTTTTGACACTATTGACTATCTTCAAATCCAGCGCCGCAACCCGGGAATAAAAGGTCTCCAGCGTCTCTTGAGGAGAGATCGCCTTGTCCAGATCGCGGGTATAGCTCTTCAAACAGTCTTTCAAATCAACAGTACGTTGGGTAAAACCCATATCTTCTCACCCGATGCTTATCTCTTTGCTTCAATATCGCGTTCAAACCCCTCTCCTTGCAGGCAAAAGAGGTTTGCAGACGATTTCCTATATGAATGTTTGTTGGATTTCTTCAAGAAGCCTACGATAATCTGTTGTCGCTCTGAGGCTTACCAGACGCTGACTTTCTCCACAAACCTCGAGAGAAATCCCCAGCTGCTGATCGGGGAGTATCTCCGCGGCCCTTTTGCCCCACTCCACAACACAGAGCCCTCGTTTATAGAAGTATTCGTCAAGGCCAAGACCAAGGACATCGTCTGCGCTATACAGCCGGTAAAAATCCATATGATACAGAGGAAGAGGACCCCTATATTCGAGCATTATCGCAAAGGATGGGCTGGAGACCGGAAGCTTTTCTTCGAGCCCGAGAGCCTCTGCGATATACTGGGTCAGCGTGGTTTTACCGGCTCCGAGATCCCCGTCAAGGCAGTACAAAAAACCCGGCTGCGCACCTCTTCCCAAAATATGGCCAAACCTCTCTGTTTCAGAGAGATTGTGCAATGAAAACTGGTATATAGAATCAGAGGATTTCACCGGCACAAGGAATTGTCTAAGAGGTGCTGCAAACAACAGTTATGAAAAAGGCAACAAAAAAAGAGCAGAAACCCGGAGCATAACTGCAGTCGTCGGCAAGAGTCAAAAAAATATATGCGCATCCCCAAACCGAACTACAGGCCAAGTTCGCGCAGGGCCTCGATAGACTGTATCTGTTCGTCGGTAAGGCTCTGGGGTATTTTCACAGCAATACGAACGTAGAGATCGCCCCGTCCACCGACAGGGCCACCGGGCAGTCCATAGCCTTTAATCCGCAATCTGGCATCATGCGGGGTACCGGGCGCCACGCTCACCATTATCTTTTTGCCCTCAAGGGTTTCTACCTCCACCTTGGTTCCCAGACAGGCCTCGGAAAAAGAGAGAAGACGTCTGGTTATCAGGTCATCTCCATTACGCGTAAAATTATCATCAGCGGCTATTGCAACCTTTAAAAAGAGGTCTCCCGGAGGGCCTCCACTCGCAGACGGTGCACCCTTGCCCTGCAGCCGTAATCTCTTCCCCTCTTCTATCCCCTTCGGAATCTTGACAGAAACATTATGCAACGAACCATTTTTTCTCAAAGAAAGGGTCTTTTCGGCACCATTGAGAACATCCTGAAGGGATATGGTAATCTGGTAAGTCATATCCTGCCCCTTCATCGGTTCGCTCTGACACCCCCCGCCACAGGAGCCCCCTCCCTGACTGAAAAATGAACCAAAACCACCACCAGAGGTACGAAAGGTGGTTGAAGTACGGGCATTGCTGCCGGTAAACTGCCGTAATATATCGTTTATATCAAAACCCCGAAAAATATCTTCCTGCGAATAACGCTGATGAAATCCGGTCGAACCATAGGTGTCATACTGCTGCTTCTTTTCAGGGTCAGACAAGACGGCATAGGCCTCACTTATCTCCTTAAACTTTGCCTCGGCCGCCTTATCACCTTTATTCTTGTCCGGATGATACTGGAGGGCAAGCTTTCTATATGCCTTTTTGATCTCAGAGCTGGTGGCGTTTTTTTCAACCCCGAGAGTTTTATAATAGTCCATAGCCGCTCGTCTGCACAATCTGTCCTGTTTAATAGTGTGGAAAATCTTTGAGAAAGCCCTGCCAAACAATAGGAATGGTTTGCAAAAGAGTCAACTCTGAAAACAGTTTAATCTGGAGCGACCAAAACGATGGCAGACCTGAGGCAGACATACAATCAAAACGAACAAAAAACCCCAGGCTTATCGCAAAAGACCAGCCTGGGGATACATCTCTCCGGAAAGATCGATTTAAAAAGGAACATCATCACCGGTTCCACCTGTGTCAAACGGCTCATCAGGAAGAGGCGGTTCATTGCCAGCCAGCGAGGAACCACCCTCACCGCCACGAGGCGTAAGATTTTGAACATTGTTTGCTATGATTTCGGTTGTATACCGGTCATTTCCATTCTGATCCTGCCACTTCCGGGTCTGCAAACGCCCCTCGACGTAAATCTTCGAACCCCGGGAAAGATAGTTGCCGCAGTACTCGGCACTCTGCGCCCAGACAATCACACGATGCCATTCGGTATCATCCTGCATATTGCCATCGCGATCCTTCCATCTCCTGTTTGTGGCGAGAGACAAGGTCGCCACAGGGGTTCCACTGGTGGTGTAGCGTACTTCCGGATCAGCACCCAAATTACCGACAAGAATTACCTTGTTTATCATATCCGTTTCCTCAACTGTAAAAAAGCTGTAAAGAGCCCCGCTCTTCCCTTTCAAAAGCACGAAAAAGAGATACCACAACCTCAGACAGGTTCTCTATGAACAAAAAAGAGGGGCAAAAGACTCCTCCGTGATCCCAGGTACCCTTTCTTTACGATACCTCCCACAAGGGCACGCATACAACAAATGGCAGAATACACGGAGACCCTAAAGAACGCAAGCAGGCTTTACAACATACAGCAACTGCGAATTATCGCACCCACGACAGTGATCAGGGTCTGCGATCTACCTGAAAAAAGCAGGCATCCAGAAACCAAAGTGGAACAGCCGGCGTTGAAAAAAGGTTCCGTTCTTTATAAAAAAGGAGCCACTGTTCCAATACCCAAAATCAATTTCTGACGGCTTCATCGAGCATCTTTCCAAGCCCGCCACGCTCATCGGGACTAAAGCCCATCACTTCACGCCAGATCTCATTGCTCTCCATACAAAAATAGATACATGTTTGTGAAGAGGCACGCTCTTTTAAGCAATTATAGATCTCTTTGTACATCGCAACCCGATGTGGACGAAAATAGCGCTGCTTACCATCAAGCCCCAGAATAAACTCGTTATAGTATATTCGGGAGAAAGGAAAACGGCGAATGGCAATCTCCTTGAGAGAGGGGAGATATCTCAAGGCTCCCAGAGAGATCCAGGCAATTTTCTCTGCAGGAACTGAGGAGAACAGCAATTGCACGGTGGCCTCGTAGGCCTTCTCCCAGCCCGGATATTCAATGATTGGATCAAAATGGAAGGCAACCTTGTACCCCCATTCTGTACAGCGTCTTGCGGCCTGCAGACGCTGTTTCAGGCTCGCAGCACGCAGTTCCTGTTTTTGCACAATGTCAGAGCTGTTCAGCGACCAGGCAACGACGGTCCGCCCATTGTGCGATAACCCTTGCAGGTTATCGATAACGGCACTTTTGGTTTTCAGTTCGAGCACCGCGTTGGCCTTATCTGCAAAATAGGGAACGAGTTTTTTTGAAAGGTTGGTCAGGCGATCAAGGGCCAGAGAATCGGCAAACTCTCCTGTGCCGATACGGTAAAACTTTTCTGGATTTTGGGACAACCCCTCATCGAGTTCGGCAAACATCTTGGCAAGATTAACAAAGGCGGTAATCCAGGGGGCGTTCAGGTACGCCTGTAAAATGCAATATACGCAGTCGATAGGACAGTTTGAGCCGGTATGTAACACCTGATAATCACAACACTGATATTCACGCGTGCCGGGACAGGGTTTGAAAAACTGCCCCCTGTTTTCACACAAAAAAAGTTGTTTTTTCCCCTTGGCAAGGTTCTCTACATATTCCTCGTCCAGATCGTTGGGTCTGTCTCTATCTGCAACAACCGACCAGGACAGCCCGCTATTGAGGAGAATTTCTCTGGTATAATCCAGTTCCAGACAGCCTTCCTCGACATATATTTTGCTGATGTACCTTGAGGGGTCTTTCCACCCTGACGCGCACATAAAAAACCTTCCCTTCTTTCACACATATCCACTCAAGCAACAACAGACAAGCCAGCGTCTACAAAACCTATTACCAGGGGCAAAAAAAGCCTTGGACAAATGGTTTGGAGGTAGAATTTGATTAATCTTCGCGACAGGAATGTATAGAAGATATTGTTACATTTGCTTAGAAAATTAGAAAAAGAACTTCGCGGGGTACTTGATCCACACATTTTACAGATTGGCTTTATGAGCCGCTTCGATAATATCTGTACCGATATCGCCCTCAAACCTTTTCCAAACCGGCTTCATCGCCTCAACCCATAGGGCCCTTTCCTCCTCGCTGATCTCAATAATTTCTGAACGTTTGGAGGCTTCAACTTTTTTTCGTGAGTACAAGGACATCCTTTCTGAGAGACGATTTCCGTAAACAATAGCCTCATCAAGGGCCTGTTGTACCTCAGCCCGTACATCATCAGGCAGCCCCAACCAAAACTCGGCCGAACTCACAACCAGATAATCCAACAAGCCATGGTTGGAGACGGTAATGTAGGGCTGCACTTCAAAAAGCCTCTTAGTGCAGATATTCGACCAGGAGTTCTCACAACCATCAACCTCTCTGTTTTTTAAAAGATTGTAGAGTCGTGAAAATGGTTCTTTAAGAGGAATCGCACCAATAGCTAAAAATTGCTCTGCCAGGATATCTGAGTCCATAATCCTGAACTTGAGCCCTCTGGCATCTTTGGGAACCCGGAGTGGTGTTGTCGCAGACAACTGTTTAAACCCGTTGTGCAGATAGCCCAACCCAACAAACCCCTTATCTTGTAGAGACAGGAGCAATTTCTGGCCAGCCTCACTTTTTTGAAATTTCTCAACTGCATCCATTCCCTTAAAAAGAAATGGTAAGTCAAAAACGGCAAGTTTTGGGGAATACTGACCCAACTTGGCAAGTGACGGTGCGGCAATCTCAACCTTACCATCTGACATGGCCTCCAATACCTTGTCATCACCAAACAACTCTCCGTTGGCATAAACCTCAACGGCGACTTTTCCAGAGAGTCTCTTATCGACCAGTTCCTTGAACCTGGCAGCCATCTGGCCTTTTGGGGTATTGGCGCCAACAACATGGGAAAATCTGATCGTTATCGGTTCAGCATGGGCAACGCCGATCGTCAAAAACAGTACAGCTAATATAATCACAAAAAAACCCTTGAATCTACCAAACATCATACTCTCCAAACAGTATCTATACACAAACCATCAAAACCTTTATTTCACCAAGCCTGGCAAGCTCTTTTTCGCTATCTGCTTACAGGAAAAGGTATTGTATCCCCCTTTCCCGAAGGAAAGAGAATCTCACTCCCTAACAAGAGTAACAACCTCCCGGGCGATAGCCAGTTCTTCGTTTGTTGGAATACACCAGACAGCAACCTTGCTCTCATCCGTACTCAGCAATCGGGGTGCTTTGATACGCCCTTTATTTTTTTCTAAATCCATTACAACACCAAAGGACTCCAACCCCTCGACCGATCGCTGGCGTACAACATCATCATTTTCACCGATCCCGGCGGTAAAAACGATCGCATCAACATGCCCAAGAATGGCCATATAGGCCCCGATATATTTCTTGTTGCGATAGGTTTGCACAGCCAGAGCCAAGGCTGCCCTGGAGTTACCTTTTTCTATCTCATCGTGGATATCCCGCATATCATTCAGACCACAAATACCTTTCAAACCAGACTGTTTATTCAGTATGGTGTCTATCTCATCGATTGACAGGTCTTTGTTGCGGGCAAGAAACGCATGAATCGCCGGATCAATATCACCACTTCGGGTGCCCATGACCAGACCTTCCAAAGGGGTAAGCCCCATGGTCGTATCAACACTCTTTCCGCCTCGGACTGCAGTCATCGAACAACCATTGCCCAAATGGATACTTATAATATTCACATCGGAGACATTTTTCCCCGACAGCTTGGCATATTCTTCGGTAACAAATTTATGCGAGGTGCCATGAAAGCCATAGCGCCGTATTCGATGTTCCTCGTACAGGCTGTACGGTAGAGGATAAAGATAGGCCTCTGGCGGCAGGCTCTGATGAAATGCGGTATCAAAAACCAAAACCTGTGGAACACCGGGAAAAAGCTCCATGGACACACGAACCCCCAAGATGTTGGCAGGATTGTGAAGAGGCGCCAAGGGAAGAATTTCCTCCAGCGACTGTAATACCTCCTCCGTGGCCATCACAGGTTGATGAAAAGACTCGCCTCCATGCACAAGCCGATGCCCGACAGCCTGAATATCCTCCCGTGTCCGAAGGGCCTTATACTCCGGATTACTCAAGGTTTCCACCGCAAGCAGCATCCCCTTCTCGTGATCTGCGATCTTCTCTTCGATCACGACGTCCTGTTCTTCAGGGCTTCCGGGGAAAAAAGCACATTTCATCAGTCCGACCTCTTCTCCAATCCTTTCGACCAAGCCATTGGCTAAAACGGACTCATCGGACATTTCCATAAGCTTGAACTTGATAGAAGAACTTCCCGAATTAATGACCAAAATCTTCATACATTTCCCCTTTGAGTAAAATTCGGACCAGAAATACTCTCGGCCGAACAAAAGAACAAAAAATCATTTGTAAGAAACAGGTGTAACGAAACCTTTAACCGAGACAGTAGAACATATCGGACCATGGAAAGAAAGCGTAAAAGATGAAAACCAAAACGGGTAAACAGCCTTGAAAGACAAGCTCTCCGCCTGCAGCGAAGACTGTCACAAAATTCTTTCGGCAGGCCTTTTAACGTATTTGCTCTCGCCAAACAAGAGACAACAACCCCATTCTCTACCAATATCATCTTCCAATATGGAAACAAAGAGGAGAGAAAACCCAAGCAGCCCCGAAGAGGCAGAAATTCCTATGCCGAAAAACAGACAGAGTTCTTTAAGCAGGAATCTTGCTTCTGATTGACAACGCGACAGATAGACGAGAGGTCTTGCACACAGTAATCCAATTTTCTTAGGCGGTATCAGGATTAGGAGACAGAAAGTGACCCCGGCAGTAAATTTTTCCCATCATCTTTACGGCGTTCACACTCCTACTGCATACGCTCAAGCATCGATTGAATAGACGACTGCATCCTGGCAAAAGCCCGTGCCAATTCACGCATCTCACGAGGCCCCCGGGGAGTAATCTTTAAGTCCAACTGTCCGACACTTATGCGCCGAGCGTTTTCCGTCAACTCTTTTACCGGCCTCACCAGACTTTTGACCAACAAAAGAAGCAGGACGACGCCAACCAGGATATAAATACCGACAACGATAAAAGAGGTACGCGATAAAAGGACATTTTTAATTCCTTCGGTTACTTCAGAGACAAAAACACCAATTCGTACCTGATTCCCACTCTTACCGATGGCAATGCAATGATCAACAACCTCCTGCCCGCCAACCTTTATCCTGACACTCCTCTCAGAGCTTCCTGCCTGAAGCGGATTCATAGCCACAACATCTTTCGGAAAGCCTTTGCTTGATACAGTATCGGAAAACGAACTGTCAAAACGCCGCAAGTCACCAAAAAAACCGGCAATGGGGAGCCCCCGTTCATTTATAACAGCAACATAGGCAACACCTGATATCTTGCTTATCCTCTTTGCCCCCTTGTTCACCTGAAGATAATTGTGCAGAAGAAGAGGCTCCTCAATCGAACTTGCAAGGGCAGAAGCAACAGCCTTGGCTCGAAAGTTAATTTGCTCACTTAAGATCCCCGGAATAATCTTCAGATACAGAACAACTCCAGCCGCAACAATCGTTCCAGCCCCGATAAGAAGAAACAAAGAGACATACACAAACAAGGGAACACCGCCCCCCGCAGAAGCCCGTTGGGATTCCGGTGCCACTTGAGAGTGATGCTCCTCTTCGGCAGGAAAGGCTCCGTCTTCTCTTCTCTTTTCAGTATCCGAAACTGTTCCAGCACGAAGCTCTCCGGAAGAGAACGTCTCAGCCAATGGCTCTTCAACCGGAGAAAAGGACGGGTTGGAAAACACTGTCACATGTCCACATTCTGTACAAGTGAACTGGGCTTTGGCCCCCTTAATCTCTTTTCCATCAACCTCATACTTCTTGTAACAGTGGCCACAGATAACGCGCATCATGATTTCCCCCTTTCTACATTTCCTATCAAAACCGCTTGGATGATTATACACAACTGGGGAAATATAACATCAAAAAATTAGAAATAAATGGTGCAAACAGAAAATACCATTATTTTTTAAAAACTACAGACAAAAAGAGTATAATTTTCTTGATAAGAGAAATGAGCAATACTTCTTATTCGCTCTCTGCCATATTCAAATGAACATATCGAAAAAAAAATCAATAAAAAAAGCAGGAAGCCTCTTGACGAGTTGAACGCCGCAGAAAATTGAAAAATTTTCATCAACTCCCTGGAGTTACCAAGAAAAATATTTCAAGAAATTGTAATGTCTTAGTTATAGGAAGTAAATACTTATTTGAAATTTTATGTACAATAACAGGAGTCAAATATCCAGCACAATCTGCGTCTGAGTAACAGCGACATTGTTCTATTCTCCCCTGCCCCATATAACCTGCATTGATTAATGCGTTCATAAAATCACTATAAGTAATGAAACTTCAACCTTTCTTTGGTTTACTACATAAATCTTCAATTTTGAGAAAGCAACAGCCTCTGCGGCATCTTTTTCTTGACTTTCAAGACACAACTTGCAAATAAGATGACACCTTTTTTCCTATAAGAAGCCCCATCCACAGAAACATTCACAGAAAGCTCGTCCCTCACATGTGAAAAAGGATTTGCTGGAGTGAGACTGATGTTTCGCTGACATGTTCTTTCAGGCTTGAATGAAAGAACAAAAAAATTTTTTATGACTTGTTATTATAGTTGATGACGTGATACTCTCCAAAAATCAGAATTTACTCACTTTATAACAGCCGGAGTAATCCATGAGAAACCTTTTGTTTTTGTTGTTTTTTTTCTCTTTTTTGTTTTCCCAGACTCCAGCCTTTTCCAGCTTTTCTGGAGATAAGACGGTCATTGCTGAAGGAATCGGCACATCAAAAGCCGAAGCACTGCTGCAAGCAAAACGCTCCGCGGTTGAAGAGGGCATAGGAGTGATTCTTCTTTCAGAAACCGAAATCAAAAATTTTGTCCTCCAAAAAGACAAGGTCATCACGCACACAGTAGGCGCGGTAACAAGTTATGAGATCATTGGAGAAGAACCCAAAAAGGATTATCACTATGTTAAGATTCGTGCGGTTGTTTCTCTTGATTCGATTACCGCAGATCTTATGGCCCTGAAAATTCTTCTCGTCTCCATGGACAAACCAAGAACCATGGTTTTGATTCATGAAAAAGACACTCATACGGCTGAATCTGCAGTTATAGATCTTCTAAAAAACAAAGGTTTCGAAATTATAGATCCTGTTCAAATAGCAGCTCAAATGGGAATGAGTGAAAAGTTTATTGGCAAAGCTTCGGCTGGCGATCCTGTCGCTGCCGCTGAACTTGGCACCTACCATAGTGCCGAATACATCATTATCGGAGAGGTAAAAAAAACGTCAATACAAAGCGAATTACTCAAGGATACAGGGATGTATTCAGGACAAGCCGCCATAAGCCTCAGGGTTATTAATTGTTCAACGGGAAAAATTGTCGCAACAAAGTCTGGATCGGGAGCAGCTGCACATCTTAGCCCTGACGTAGCCATAGAACAAGCCTCATTAAAAGCTGCTGAGGAACTTATGAACAAGGGCCTGTTCGAAGACATAGTCAGTTCCTTTCAGGACTCAGTCAACAATGGCATTGAATACGAATTGGAGATTCTTGGAGTTAAGAATTATCACCAGCAAAAACAGTTGGCTATGTTTATATCGGGCATTGATGGTGTAATTTCTGCAATAAAACGCAGCTACGGCAACACTAAGCTAAATCTTTCTGTTCAGTTTCAAGGAAATGTAGATACACTTTGCGATAAGATTGATAGCAAAAAAGTATCCAGCACAACCCTATTTGTCACGGATGTAGCCAATAATCGTATCACAGTTCGAGCTGAAGAGACTGATAGCTCTTCAAAGAATTCAACATAGGAACTGGCAAAAAACGAGTTGTTTCACCTCTATCATATTAAAAATATGTATCCCCATAACACAGGCTTTTGCTCCTATACATTTCGGAAAACTATCCTAAATAATGGAATGTAAATGTATTCAAGGACAGTGGTGTCTCATAGTTGTCTCCACAACAAAAGTTGGGGAGAAACAGTTGGTTGCCTGTCAGGAGGCTTCAATAAATCAATAAGAGAACGCCTTTCAA
>PDWI01000498.1_pt1 | contig 63405 bp, 61 predicted proteins | sample 1430891 | NCBI WGS metagenome assembly PDWI01 (sample SAMN01162508, study PRJNA174530) | Oral metagenome, whole genome shotgun sequencing project. | biome: Marine environment; feature: Marine mammal; material: Swab sample of the gingival sulcus; isolation source: swab sample of gingival sulcus... | reverse complement strand
TTTATTTATTATTGTTATATTGTTTAATTAAAATCTCTGTATGACAATCTATTAACCTTTTAGCTGCCACAAACGGAGTAATTTTATTTTCTATCAAATCAATCTCTATATTGCTCATCATATCCTCTATGAGTGGATTTTTATAAAAATTGCTTTTAAGAGTCTGTTCTATGGTTTCATACATCCAATACTTCGACTGATTGAGTCTTTTACGAAGAAAATATTCATTATCCTTTGTAAAATCGATATAATCCAATATCATTTGCCAAACTTTGTCGAGGTCTATATGCTCAAAAGCCGAACAAGTCTGTACCGTAGGCAACCACCCCGACTCTGGCATAGGGAAGAGATGTAGAGCATTTTGGAAATGGCGTTTTGCCAAGTTAGCCTTATTGATATTATTACCATCTGCCTTATTGATGGCTATACCGTCTGCCATCTCCATAATTCCTCGCTTGATACCTTGTAGTTCATCACCTGTACCTGCCAACTGAATAAGGAGGAAAAAATCCACCATAGAGTGAACAGCCGTTTCGCTCTGCCCTACCCCAACCGTTTCCACAAAAACCACATCAAAACCAGCAGCCTCACAAAGAATAATTGTTTCACGAGTTTTACGAGCTACACCACCAAGCGACCCAGCCGAAGGCGAAGGACGAATAAACGCATTTCTGTGGACGGATAATTGCTCCATACGGGTTTTGTCGCCAAGAATAGAGCCTTTGGTCTTTTCGCTACTGGGGTCGATAGCAAGAACTGCCAGTCGTTTACCGCTACCCACGATATCCATACCCAAAGCGTCTATAAAAGTACTTTTTCCTGCTCCCGGCACTCCTGTGATACCTATCCTTATAGAGTTGCCCGAATATGGCAAACACTTTTCGATAACCTCCTGTGCCAAAGCATAATGCGACTCTACAGAACTCTCAATCAGCGTAACCGCCTGTGAAAGTATTGCGATATTACCATCGAGTATCCCTTTGACATAGTCATCTGCCGTATATTGAGGACGCTTTTTTGCCCTCTTAAAATATGGGCTTTTCACCTCCGGCAAAGACGAAAGTGCTTTCTGTATCTTAAGCCCTTTATATTTTTGGTCATCTTCTGGGTGAGAGTAGTTATTCATACGAAATTATTAGTTTTCAAATTGTCATATTACAATTCTGCTTTTGTTTTGTACGCCAAAGCAAAAAGTCTTATTCTTTTGACCATAGACAAAAGCCCATTGGAGCGAGTAGGCGAAAGATGTTCTTTAAGTCCTATTTGGTCGATAAATAGTAGTTCGGCAGACAGTATCTCATCAGGGGTTCTACCCGACAACACTCTAACGAGTAGCGTTACTATCCCCTTGACGATAATAGCATCACTTTTAGCTTTAAACCACACTTTGCCATCTCTATAATCAGCAATAATCCACACTTTACTCTGACAGCCATCGATAAGATTTTCGTCTGTTACCTCATCGTCTGGAAACTCTTCCAACGAATTGCCCAAATCCACTATATATTGGTATTTATCCAACCAATCATCGAAAATTGAGAACTCATCTATGATATTTTTTTGTACTTTTTCTATTGTATCCATAAAGAAATATCTATTTTATAATTTTTTGTGAATAAAAATATTTTTCATCGTCTATTGACAAAGAAAGATTTTCTACTATAATAATATAAACGCCTTTGTGTAAACTACCAGTATCAATCTCTGTCTTTTCCTCAAAATCTTTCGCTTCTATCAACTTACCCGATACTGAATATGCAGATACTTTATACTTACCTTTTATTTTACTAATGATTACCCAACTATGGTTATTTGTTGGTTTCATTACGAATGGATTGTCTTCTTTTGTTTTATTTATAGTTGAACCATCGCCTAAAAATGTAAAATTGACAACTCCACCATTTTTTGATATATTTTGCAAAGCCCACCCCCACTTTTTACCATCGTAAGAGGAAAACATTAAAGATTTTATATCACGCTGAGGATATGTATCCATTTTTTGCGAGGCTCTATTCATAACATTATCTGCTGGCACGACCGATACAACATAAGGTTGTCTATTATTGGGGCTATTATCTTTCCATTTATTTTTATCAAAAACAATCCGCCACACAAGAAGCCCGTCTGATGGCAAGTACTTATCAAACAAGTTTTTTGTACGATTCTCTATTATATAAAACTGATTTGGACTTGGATTTCTCCCATCAAGATTATGCTCTCCACTTTCGGTTATCAAATATGGTTGTTCTTTTGTAGATGTAGATTTCAGGCTATAATTATTGGATTGAGTAAGTATATTTGGGGTATTCCACCCAAAATAGAACTTTTCGTACGATGAATATCCACAAGGGACTTCTGCCCTTTCGTTAGGTCCATTGTAACAACCCATATCCATAACATCCCAATTATACACTGTCGAACCGTTTGATTTGTCTGTTTTGTATAAATCTGGTAGCCCCATAAAATGCGAAAACTCATGGCAAAAAACCCCGATAGTAGTCAAATATGTCCCAGTAGAGCCTCCCGTATTAAGTTCTTGCATAACGATATAATCGTTTATCTTCACATTGCCAACCGTAGGGCTATTGGACAAAAAGAAACAGTGGGGCCAAATAGTATCGTCCGAGCCACCAGTAGCCTCTCCCTCTCCGGCATAATATATACATATATTATCAACAAATCCATCATTGTTTGTATCATACTGTTTGAGGTTTATACCATCGGCTAAAGCCAATCTACAAGCCTCCTCTACCATTTCTTCGGGGTGTGCATCATATCCACTAGCATCATTAGCCCCATAATAAGCCATCTTTTTAGACAAAGTATAAGGTCCAACTACATCAAATTGTGGCGAGAATACACCATCTGACGAAAACTCAAAGTAGTCTCTGGCAGACCCTACCGCTCCCAGTTTATCATACCCTTTTTTATTCAACAAATCGTCAATATCTTGCTTGGTGTTCACAAAACTCAAATCGGAATAATTTACAAGTATAACAAGATATTTTTGTCCCCCTACAAAGTTTTTCCACGCCTTGTATGGTGTTGTATTGTTCATCAATTGTCGTCTATGATGACTATATCGTCTATCGGCAACTTGTGAAGCAATAGCCCTAAAATCATTATTCTTTGCCACTATTTGCAAGAAATTATTTTCGCTGGACGAACGCATCAATGCTGGACGACAAATAAATTCTGATTCCGACACCACTCCTTCTGCATTCATAGTCGCAAACCGATAATACCCATCAGTAGATTTTTTTATCAGATAACCATCTTCTGATAGCGTATAATGAAAATGCTCATCTCCAACCCTTTGTATCTTTATCTGTGTGCCATCTGGTTGTGTGAATATCGTGTAGCCCAACTTAGCTGGCACAGCGTATAAAAGGATAGTTGATATAGAGAATATGATTGCTAAGAATGTTTTTTTCATTTCAATTAAAATTTATTTTTTAGTAAAGTTTTTTTTAGTTTTTCATTTTTAGCTATACGTTTGAGATACCATTTCTCACAAAAAGTACGATTTACAAACGAATGAACCACTCTCTTAGTTGGCACAAAATGCCCTTCTTTACCGACTTTGGCATAGCAGTAATAGCCCTTATCGTTTTTGACTATCACATACCCATCAAGTGTTGTGTTGTAGTGATAATGCTCGTCTCCTAACAATCGTATCGACAGAGTGTCGCCATTGGGTTGGGTGATGAGTATCGGATGTGGGGTGGCAGGTACTCTTGCCATTCTCTTTTGTGCTGACATTACTACGACAACAGACAATGCTACTATTATTAAAATACTTTTTTTCATTTCAAAAATTATCTATTATATTGATTTAGTCAAATAGAGTTGGGCTATATTGGTGCAACTCCTTGAAAATATTTTTGATAGCCGCCTCTCTCAAAAATTTACCTTTACTTTTGATTCTCTTTTTAGCACAGTAGTTTTCAATAAAATCTCTCTCATTGTCATTCAACAAGACTATTATCCTATGTTTGCGAGGCTCTCTTTTTTTCTGTTTCTTTTCCGACATAGTTATGCTAAAAATACTAAATATTAATATACAAAGTTAGCACAAAAAGTTCAAATAGACACTACCCAATTTTTTCACAAAAAAAATCGGCAGTAGAAACTGACTCTACTACCGACTAATATAAAATGTTTTCCGTCAAACGAATTACAGTTTTTCAAATCTTGCTTGGAAGAAACGAAGTGCTTTTGGCTCATAAATCATCTTCAATCCACGAGCTTGATCTCTTTGTTTGTAAAGTTCTATAACGCCGTCAGCAACGATGTCGAAGTGCGATTGAGTATAAACACGACGAGGAATAGTAAGACGGATAGTTTCAAGTTTTGGTTTATGTTCGTGTCCTGTAACTTTATCTCGTCCAGCAGATACGATACCACGCTCCATCGAACGAACGCCACATTGAATATACAAGTCCGCAGCCAACGATTGTGCTACATATTGCTCCTGTGGAACATTTGGATAGAACGCTTTTGCATCAATAAACACACCGTGTCCACCGATAGGACGCACAACAGGGATACCAGCATCAATAAGTTTATTACCAAGATATTCGCTTTGAGCGATACGATGACGCATTGTCTCATCGTTACATGCTTCACGCATACCACGAGCCATCGCTTCCATATCACGACCTGCCATACCTCCATAAGTTTGCAACCCTTCGTAAACAACTACCATTGCACGCATAGTAGTAGCGGCATCATCATCGTTACAAGCAGCAAAACCTCCGATATTGGTGTGGAAATCTTTTTTACCCGAACAAGTAGCAGCATCTGTATAAGAACACATCTCACGAAGAATTTCTTGTACCGATTTATCAGCATATCCAGCCTCACGAGTCTTGATAAAATAAGCATTCTCCATTGCACGAGTAGCATCAAGCACCACTTTAATGCCGTGCTTGTGAGCCATCTCTCCTACTGCACGAAGATTAGCCATAGATACTGGCTGACCTCCTGCAAGGTTTACAGTGACACCAATAGTGATATATGCTATATTTTCTGCCCCTTTTTCGTTGATAAGTTTCTCAAATTTATTAAGGTCAACATTACCTTTAAATGGAGATTCATTGGTTGGGTCATGTGCTTCATCGCAAATAACATCTACAAAGATACCTCCAACCATCTCTTGGTGTTCTCTTGTAGTAGTGAAATACATATTACCGGGAACATATTGTCCAGGTTTGATAAATGTTTTAGAGACCAATTGCTCTGCCCCACGACCTTGGTGAGTAGGGATAAGGTGCTTATAGCCAAAGCAGTCATACATTGCCTGTTCGAGGTTATAGTAGTTTTTAGAACCAGCATAAGCCTCATCGCCAAGCATTAAACCTGCCCATTGGTCCTCGCTCATAGCATTTGTACCAGAGTCGGTCAAAAGGTCGATATAAACATCTTCACTGCGAAGTAGGAATGTGTTATAACCTGCTTCTTTCATTGCTTTTTCGCGGTATTCGCGAGTAGTTACTTTCAAAGGCTCTACCATTTTTATTTTGTATGGTTCAGCCATAGGATACTTTGTAAAATCCATAGTTACCTGTGTTTTTTATAAATGAATGATTTTAATAAAATTTTGCATACAAATACATTTTCTACAACAAATGTATTGATTTCGCAAAGATACAATTTTTTTCGTGAAAACCGAAATATTTTTTCACCAAACAGATAGGTTTATTTATTACAATACATCACCCTATTCCGTCAATATATTAAAATCAGCCCAAAAGGTAGGATAAGACTTACTAACAACATCTGGACAAAGTATTTGTATATCTATTTTTTGTGATACCAAAGCGAATGCCATCGCTATTCTGTGGTCTGAATGAGTATCGATAATAGGCTTTTGGTTAATTGCTGACATAGAGCCGTCCCAAGATATTGTATCGTCTGATGATTGCAATAGATAACCACATTTTAACATCTCTTTTCTCATTACCTCTATCCTATCACTCTCTTTAATACGCAAATTTTTGACTCCTTCAAAGAGAAACGGAACATCAAGTAAACAACACATTGAAACCAATACGGGGACTAAATCTGGACTATCAGCAAAGTTGTAACTAAAAAATGATGGCTTATTGATACCATTTTGTGTAAGTATCAGGCTGTTGTTTTCAAACTCTGTTGTGATGCCAAAGAATTTCATGATATCAACAACAACACTGTCGGGTTGCTGACTATTTGGTTCAAAATAACTCAACTCCATTCGTGGCAATGAGTGTAGAGAGCAATAAGCATACCAAACAACAGCAGACGAAAAATCCGACTCCACCACGACTTCCCTTGCTATATATTGTTGAGGACTAATATAGATACGACCATCACCCATATCAACTTCAATTCCCATCATCTGCATAATATGTTTTGTGAGTAAGATATAAGGAAAAGAAGTTGGATGTTTGATAACGATACTCAATCCTTCATCAAAGAGCGGAGCAATCAACATCAGTGCTGATACAAACTGACTACTTTGAGAAGCATCGACCTCAACTACTCCACCACTAAGCCTACGCCCATTGATTTTAAGGGGCAAAAATCCCTCTTTATCTTCGTATATAATATCTGCCCCAAGTCGCCGCAAAGCATCGACCAAACTTACAACAGGACGACTTTGCATTCTTCTGTCGCCTACAAGACGAAATGAGCGTCCTTCCAATACCGCCAAAAAAGCTAACATAAAACGCATAGCTGTACCTGACTGCCCAATATCCTTAACCTCACAGCCAGAAGACAAAGAGTGCGACAACACCAAAGTGTCATCGCAACAAATATCTTTTGGGGATAAAATAGGCTTCCCTACAATAGCCTCTATCATCAACAAACGATTGACAATACTTTTAGAGGCAGGGATATTTATTTTACACTTTCCCACAACACACTATTTTTGACTCCACGCCAAGCATCTTTGAGAAATAATCCATTAGCCGCCTGCCCTCCGACAAGATATATAACAGATTTATCGGTAGAAATAGCAACTTGTGCATTGTAACGGGGTTGAAAAAGAGAAGTTATCTGCATACTTCCTTCGGGCAACTTCCAATTAATGCCATAGTCGGGAGAATATATTTGATATGCCGATGCAACAATTCCATTATTATCTCGTCCCCCAAAGAGCATTATCATATTATCATATTGAAAAGCCGTAACATCTCTACGAGGCGTAAAAAGAGTACTATTATTGCCTAAATTAACCCAGTGAGAGCCATTCTCTGTACTCCATATAGAGTTTAGCAGATTACCATCTTTGTCTTGTCCTCCGACCACATACACTCGCTGATATCCATTCGATGAGTAGTCGCTAATCACAGCAGCCCCTTCCACAGGAAACCCTTTTGGCAAAGTGCCATACGAGGCATTTTGAGGCACTTCCTCCCAACTATTTGCAGACAAACGATATAGTTTTAGAGTTGTATTATCGATACTATAAAGTTTTCCTTCAAGGGCAAATAGTATATTATCCACAGCGACACCGCCAACAGTTTTTTTAGTCCACTCCACTCCACTTTTTGACCAATAGAGATCATTACCTTCTGCCACAAAAATAGTATCTTTGAGTACTGTCGTATACTTTATATCAACATTATTTGGAAATTTTTGTAGAGACTGCATAGCCCAGTTCTTTGCATCTTTGCTAGTATAAAGATATGTTGTAGCATTATCTTTTATATAAAGCAATAGGGAACCATCTTTTGCCAACAACTTCTCTTGTGTAGCATCTTGTGTATAAATATCGGTACTTTGTCCTTGCCAAACATATAAGTCAGGATTTTGCTTGTGTGCGTCAAACTTCAACTTGTAAGTCCTACTATTTTTGCCATCACCCGATACGGTCTCCACATATACAGTATCCGCAAAACTAACAGTATCAGGCACCGCATCGAACGCATTAAACGATTTCTGTTTGATTCCATCTTTGGTTTCATATATCATTGCAGAACCCAATTTGCCTTGATAGACTGTGAAAAGCATAGAGTCCAAATTGACTCCATAAGGTAGAGAATCTTTGGTAGTTATCAAGATAGTATAACCATCTATATCCTTATATTCATACTCAACCCCATCTAAATTCACACTTTTTTCTATATCAGAAAGGGAAAAAGAGGCTATTCGAGGGTCACTAGACAATCCTGTTTGACTATCATCTATACAGGCGGTAAACACCATAGATACAACAAGTATCAGATAAAAAATATTTTTTCGCATAATTAAAGTTACTATTTATTTCTCAATTAGTTTGCAAAGATAAATAAAAAAACTGGTATTAGATAATATTGTTTGTCGACAAACACTCTTTGTAAATGCCATCACACATCCATTTGATTCATCACCACAAAACCTTTATTAGCCAAATGCTCTGCTAAATACTCTTGTTCTCTCTGTCCTGGCGTTGGTATAAAGATTGCTTTTTTGATACCAAGAGCATATAAATCCATAATAGTAGAATATCCACTTCTACAATAAAGATTCTCTGCATTTTGCACACAAAACATAAAATCTTCATCTTCAAGATGAGATACTATCGAAACATTATCTATCTCTCGAACAGATATATTATCCGAGGGCTTACCCTCTATGATAATACTTTTGTCGGTCGATGACAAGAAACGCCTTAATAATCGCTCCTGCAAAATACTTCTATGAGGTTCTAGCCCTGATATGATGGCAACATTTTGATAGGGTTCTAATATCATAATTTACCTCAAAAACGGATTGTTAGTTTTCTCTATGCCAATAGTAGTAGTTGGTCCGTGTCCGCTATATACTGTTGTATTGTCTGGCAGTACCAACAATCGCTCTTTGATGCCTTTTATCAACTGCTCATAATTGCCTCCCGGCAAATCTGTTCTCCCAATAGAACCAGCAAACAGCACATCGCCGACAAATACTACCTCGTCAGTTGCGGAATAGAAACATAGACTACCGGCAGAATGTCCCGGCACCAAGACAGCCTCCAAAGAAGAGTCTCCAAAAATGATGGTCTCATTGTCTTGGATATGTCCTCCAAGTATTTGTGGCTTAACCTTCTGTGGTATGCCGAATAACATTGCTTGTTGCTCTAAATTGTCTATCATACTTTCGTCTGCATGATGTGCTTTGGGCAAGACGCCAAATTCACGTGTGGCAAAGGCATTGCCAAACTGATGGTCGAGGTGTAGATGAGTGTTGAGTATATGCTTTACAGACAAGCCATTATCTGTAATAAACCGCCTCAAAGACTCTGTCTCTTCGTCATATATTGCACCACAGTCTATGATGGCAGCCTCTTTAGTATGGTCATATACGATATAGGTATTCTCCATAAAAGGGTTGAATACAAATGTCTTTATCTCTAACATTATTATACTTTTTTGTTTTTGCAAAGATAATAAATAAAAACTCAACTTATACAAAAAAAAGCACCGCTCTATATTGAGAGCAGTGCCATAAAGTATTTATACAAAAGTATAAATTAGAATTTTACTACTCTTTGTGGAGCACCTTGAGCAGCACCAGGAGTCATTGTCAGGTCGCCTGTATAAGTACAAGTGATGTCGCTACCAAAATATGATTTACCTACAAGAGTAGCATCATTAGCAGTTACAGTAAGTTGACCGCTTACGATGAAGTAATATCCCTTTTTTTCACCAGGAGACATAAATGTAAACGCTGCTTTACCACCATCTTCTGTGGTAAAGGCACCTATAGATGCTACCACTGTTTGAGGAGTCAAAGGTTCAGTCTCCTCTTGTACTGGATATACACCCTCTGGCATTGGAGTATTAACTGCTGCTGCTTCTGGAAGAAATATCTTCAAAGAACAAAAATTAAACTTATCGTCTGCTTTTTCAACTGAAAAGAAAAGAACTGGCAAAGCCCTTTTATCTGATTTTGCATAGTATTCGAATGCTCCTTTAGTGTATGTTTCATTTATAGTTGTTTGTTCTGCTGGTTCGTATCCTTCATAATTAAGGTCCTTACCACTTTTTGTTACTAATTCACCTGTGTATGTAAGGTCGTAAGCAATTTCTTTGCCTTCTGTGGTTTTTCCTTTGAAAGTAACTTTGTCGGCAGCAATCACCAACTCAGCTTCTACGAAGGCTATTTTAGCACCATCAAGTTTACCACCAACTATACCTTCTACATTAGTAACATTACCTGCGTTACCTTCGTAATCAACGATAGTTGTTGGCTCTAAACCTTTTGAAAGTTTGTATGTGCCAGCAGGAGGATTAGCTGTTGGACTTTCCGGTGCTGATGTAGGGATAATAGCGAATGTGTACAATCTTCCGTCTTTTGTGACTTTACCATTTTCTACAGCTCCTTTAGAGATAAACTGAAGGTTATAAAGATATAAACCTTTTCCATTTACATCACCTAAATTAACACACTGATAAAGAAGTAAATCCTCTTGAACAGTCTCTATTGTTGGCTCTGTGCCACCACCGTTGTCACCACCACCGTCGTCTGGTTTTACGTTGTCATCTTTTTTACAAGAGGTAAAACCTAATGTCAATGCTGCTACTAAAAGCAGACTTAAACTAAAAACTTTTTTCATAAAATAAAAATTTTTGATAATTAATAATATTGTTATTTTGAATTAATAAATTCCTTATGTATAATAACACCCCGTTACTTCAAAACGGTTTCAAATGCAAAGTTATAAAATATATCTATATATACAAACTTTTTTTTTTATCTTCCAAAGCACCAACGAATCCCCCCCATTAGGCTGATAGTAAATGGGGTTGCCACCCTTTTGCTATCAGGTTGTGGGCAAATCTTGTTTGGGATATACCAGTTAAACGTAGGTTCTACAAACATATTTAGTCCTTTTATAAGCCTTAACGATGCTCCGGCGCCTCCATTGATGGATAATTGGTATCCTCTTATTTTTTCGTCACTATACACCATTCCATCTATCATTGAGCCATCTTTATTGTAGTTATACTGTACTCTACTCATTGTCAAACCCTTTTCTACTGTCGCACCGATGATAGTATAAATATTAAACCTATCATTAGACAACAGACTATACGACACTCCCACAGGTATGCCTATATAGTGCATATTATTCTCTACGACATACGCTAATAAATTCGCTCCATTTTGATTAGCAACAGTCTTGGATAAAAGATAAGTATATTGCACTCCAACATTTAAAGATATCCTTTTATATAACGGTATTCCTACACTTGCTCCCATAGAGATAGGGATAAAATGCCGTGTTTTTATATCATAAGGACTCATAGCCAAACTCATACCATTAAGTGTGTTGAGCATATCTGGTTTTTGCTTGGCAGTAAAGATAGATGACGAAAGCGAAGTATTTGCCGAAGCATAATATCTTTTCACAAAAGAGTTTCTCTCTTTGAGTTTTCTACGTTGTTTTCTGCCTTTGTCTCGCACCTCTTTACTACTTTTTTTGCTAGAAAAGGAGTTTGCATATTCATCTAGCGACCTTTGAACAGTATCAAACCGTTGTACTACAACACTCTTTTCTGACACCACATTGTTTGTAGCATCATCATCTATACGACTGTCGTTTTGAGACCTATCCTGCAATATATTAGCATTTGGCTTGAAGATATTGCTATGATTATAAGTTTTTTGTGACACAACAAAATCGTCTTGCTTATTATTTGCCTTAATCATAGATTTAGAGACTTGTCTTTGAGCAATAATTTTGTCAGACGTATCTAATAAAGATATTGGCATACTAATACTTTTGGCTACTATCTGTGTCTGATGATTTGGCATATTATATATGTATCCCAACAGCGACCCGACAACCAGTACTATCGAAATAGAAGCCGCCACATAATAGCCCCACAAAGGTATAATAAAAGTTCTCTTTGCAGATGACATCTTGGCAAAAAGTACCTCAAAATCATCTTTTGGCAAATCGACCTCTATGCGGTTTATTTTGTCGATAGTTTTACTGTCAAATAGTTTTTTCATTTATTTTAGTCAAAGGCATTATGCCTATTTGTATAATAAAAATAAGTTACGGCTCAAATATCCTCTTCTCTGGATTTGATTATCTCTCTAATTTTCTCTTTTGCTCTATGGTGTTGCGACCTGACAGCCACATTTGTCATATTAAGTTTTTCGCAGATTTCTTTCATAGAATATCCATCTACATTAAACATATTAAATATTGTCCTCGCCACATCTGGCAGTTGCTGTATGGCATCAAATATCTTTTCTATCTCTACGCTTCCCACAAACTCTTCTTCACTGTCTGATAGCATATACTCTATCGAACTTATCGGAGTGCTTTCTTGTCTCTTTTTGAGATAATCAAGCGACAAATTGACAAATATTCTCCTCACCCAGCCCTCAAAACTACCATCTCCTTTGTAGGAGTATATAGATTTGAATATCTTAATAAACCCATCATGCATTAGGTCTCGTGCCGTGTCGTAATCGCCTGTATAACGCATACATACAGCGGTCATTTGTTTTGCATAAAGGTCATAAAGCCTACGCTGACTACCCTGTTCGTTACGCTTACACCCCTCGATGATTTCATTGAGAATATCCGTATCTATCGCCATATTATCTCGTTGAATACATAAATAAGACTTGACATTTTGAAACTTGTTGCACTCACAAAACGACTTTTAACACAATTTAACTAACAGTCTCCCCTTGTTTATCTATTAAACTACTATAAATCAAATTCGCACAATTATCCGCAGCCGAACTGTTAGATAGTTCCTTTCGTATAGCGTTATAATCGATAGCCATAGCATTTCTGACATTAGAATCAAACAAAATCCTATTCAATTCATTTTTCAAGCGTTTATGATTAAAATCGGGCGTTATGAGTTCGGTTACAACCTCTTTTTGTGCTATAATATTGACCAAAGAGACAAAAGGTATTTTGATAAACAAACGCATAAGCAAAGAGACCAACCTACCCCCAAACACCTTATACACAACCACTTGTGGAGTACCAACCAACGCTGCCTCCAATGTGGCAGTGCCTGAATTGACAACAGCAGCCACAGAGTGATTCAATAGAGAATATGTCTTACCGTAAACAATACCCATATTGGGACGAAGAAAAGGCTTATAGAAGTTTGGCTCTATGCCCGGGGCTGCCGCCACAACCAACTGATGATTTGGGAACTCTTTTGTCATCTCTGCCATCAGAGGCATACACGAGGCTATCTCTTGACGCCGACTGCCACAAAGCAATGCCACAATAGGTTTAGGACTATCAGCAATGATTGATTCTGTCTCCATCTCTTTCTGTGCAATAAACTGCCCAACTCTCTCGGCTATTGGATTGCCTACATAATCAACCTTATAGCCAAGTTTGGAAAAATATTCTACCTCAAAAGGGAAAACAACAAACATTTTGTCCACATATCGTTTTATAGTTTTTATCCTATACTCTTTCCAAGCCCATAGTTTCGGAGCGATATAATAATAAACAGGTATTTTAGAAGTCTCTTTGACATACTTTGCTATTTTCAAGTTAAAACTTGGATAATCTACCAAAATCACTACATCGGGCGAAAAATCATATATAGCCTTTTTGCATTTATTGATATTTTGGGCTATCGTTCCTATGTTTCTAACGACACTAACAAAGCCCATAAACGCCATATTTTTGTAGTGTTGCACCATAGTGCCACCCTGCTCTGCCATTAGGTCGCCCCCAAGAAAGCAAAATTCTGCTTTCGAGTCTATGCTTTTGAGTTGCCTCATAAGTGCAGCGGCATGCATATCGCCAGAGGCTTCGCCTACTACAAAAAAATATCTCATCTGCTACTGTTTAATATTTGAAATGCAAATTTAGAAAAAAATTTAATATAAAAAAAATCATATACCCTATTAGAAGCCAATCCAACTATACCACAATGGTTTATTTATTTTTTGTTTTAAAATAATTCATTAACTTTGCAAACTTTTTTATTACTACATATATAATAATATTTTATAATGAAAAAAACAGAAAAGACACGATATTCTGATGCAGAATTGGAAGAGTTTAGGCAGATTATAGAGGAAAAACTTAAAGCGGCTCAAAATGAATATGACGAACTTCGCTCGTATGTAAGCAACTCTGGGGGCAACGATGTAACAGATACTTCGCCCACATACAAAAACCTTGAAGAGGGTGCTGCCACACACCTCAAAGAGGCTTCGGGACAGTTGGCACAACGCCAAATGAAGTTCATTCAACACCTCGAAGCGGCTTTGGTAAGAATAGAAAATAAAACATACGGAATCTGCCGAACCACTGGCAAACTAATACCCAAAGAGAGGTTGAGAGCAGTGCCTCACGCCACACTGACCGTAGAGGCGAAAGAGGCTCGTAGGTAGGCACCCTCATAACGAAAAAATATACCACCCTCATATAATAATGACTTATACATTCATCATGCCAACAAACAAAGAGACAAAGGGGGCAAAACTTATGTCTAAATATAGCAAAACGACACTGTTTGTATTAATCCTACTGGCAATAGACCAAGCATCTAAAATATGGGTTAAAACCTCTATGTCGTTAGGAGAAGATATTACTATATTTAATTGGTTTCACATAGTCTTCATAGAAAACCCGGGCATGGCTTTCGGCATAACGCTTGGGAGCAAACTTTTTCTTACACTATTTCGCATTATAGTAAGTGGTTTTGTAGCATACTATATACTAAAACTCATAAAAAACGGGTGGAAAACTTCATATATTCTGTGCGTTAGTCTTATCTTTGCCGGTGCGATAGGTAATATCTTTGACTCTCTACTCTACGGTATGATATTTTCGGCGAGCACTCCATTCGATGTAGCATCTTTAGTGCCTTTTGGCGATGGCTACGAAGCCTTTCTTAATGGGAAGGTCGTGGATATGCTATCATTTCCACTGTTTGAAATACCTAAATTCGTTCCGTTTATTGGAGGAGAGATATTTTTTAGCCCCATATTTAACCTTGCAGACTCTTTTATAACGGTCGGAATATTTACTTTAATACTCTTTTTTAGAAAAGAGTTTAACCAATCATTCGAATCTGTTTTTTCTAAAAATAAAATAGAAGAGTAGTTTTTTTACAAAATTTCTTTTTGAGCAAAAAAATATTATGAAAAAATTAATACTAACCATTGCCATTGTTATAATGTTGATGGTCGCTTTGATAGTGTGGATAGCCTTTGTGCCAAACTGTACAACTAATGACCCTAATGGGAGAAAAATGTTTTACCTGCATAAAAACAGTACAGCAATCGAGTTGCAAGAAGCACTTGAAAAAGGTGGTTTTATTAAAAATAAATTTACGCTAAAAGTTTTTATTTCAATATATAAGCCCAATGCTACATTTAGATTGGGGGCTTTTGAGATTAACGACAAAATGTCCAATATTACTTTGATAAAGACCATTTATAGAGGTATTCAAACACCGATAAAATTAAGAATAAACAGCGTTCGTTTTCCTCGACAGTTGGTTGATAATATATGTTCGCAGACAAATATTGACTCTTTGGCATTGACAACTTTACTCACCAATGACACTATTTGGCAACAACGATACGGTTTGACCACTACTACCTGTATGTCTATGTTTATACCTAACACATACGAGGTCTATTGGACTATAACACCAGAGAGGCTATTGGATAGAATGAAAAAAGAGTATGATAACTTTTGGTCAAAAGAACGAATAGCCAAAGCAAAAGCCATACCACTGACACCAATGGAGGTAATAATCTTAGCCTCGATAGTAGATGAAGAGACAAGAAGAGTCGATGAAAAACCAATGGTAGCAGGTCTGTACATCAATCGACTGCACAGAGGGATTAAGTTACAAGCAGACCCTACGGCTCGTTATGCTTTGGGAAATTTCACTTTAAACCAAGTCTATTTTTCGCACACAAAAATTGACTCGCCATATAATACATATATCTACAAGGGTTTACCTCCTGGACCAATACGCATTCCTTCAATATCTGGTATAGATGCGGTGCTGAATTACAGCAAACACAACTATATTTTTATGTGTGCCAAGCCAGAACTTAATGGGCATCACAACTACTCTACAACATACAAACAGCATCAAAAATATGCAAAAGAGTACTACAAGGCTCTCAAAGAGTGGAAAAAGCGTAATGGTTAATTGATAATAACCTTTATTGATACCCTAAAATAAAAAGTGCCACAATTAATTGTAATTGCGACACCTTTTTTTATAAAAGAAATATCTATTTTTTCAACCACTTATCGAGCCACTTAAAGAATGTTCGTTGCCATAATATACCATTCTGTGGCTGTAACACCCAGTGATTTTCATCTGGGAAGATAAGCAATTCGGCTGGTACGCCACGAAGTCGTGCGGCATTGAATGCTGCCATTCCTTGCGAAGCAAGGATACGATAATCTTTTTCGCCGTGTATCACAAGTATAGGAGCGTCCCATTTATCGACAAATAGATGAGGTGAATTGGCATAACTGCGCTGTGCGATAGCATTATTTTTATCCCAATAAGCACCACCAAGGTCCCAGTTTACAAACCACATCTCTTCTGTTTCAAGATATTGTTGTTCGAAGTTGAACATACCATCGTGTGCTATGAAAGCCTTAAAACGCTTATTGTGATGTCCAGCAAGCCAATATACAGAGAACCCACCATAGGAAGCACCTACACAACCTAAATTATCTTTATCCACATAACTCTCTTTGCAAATGTCGTCTATTGCCGACAGATAATCTTTCATATTTTGTCCACCATAGTCGCCACTAATCTGCTCAAGCCACTCTTGTCCAAAACCGTATAGACCTCTTCTGTTTGGTGCAATAATAATGTAGTCATTAGCTGCCATCATCTGAAAGTTCCAACGATAACTCCAAAATTGACTAACAGGGGATTGAGGTCCGCCCTGACAATAAAGCAATGTAGGATATTTTTTGCTTGAGTCGAAATTAGGGGGGTATATTACCCACGCCAACAACTCTTTGTTGTCGGTAGTTTTAACCCATCTTTGTTTTACATCACCAATTGTCAATTGGTCTAATATATGCTTGTTTTCAAAAGTGATTTGTGTTTGTTGCCCATTTTTAGGGTCTATTGAATACAATTCATTTGGCATCTTCATAGAGTGTCGAGTAGCTATAAGTTTTTCTCCAGCCAATAGCACTGACTCAAAGTCATATTGACCCTTTGTTATCTGAGTAATGTTTTTAGTAGCTATATTCGCATTATATATATGCGTCTCTCCATGCCAAACGCTTATAAGTACTATATTTTTATCGTCCTTGCTCCATACAAACGATTCTACACTTTGATCCCAATCTTCTGTTATATAGTTTTTTGTATCATTGGCTATATCGACTACAAAAAGGCGATTTTTGTCAGACTCACAACCATCTCGCTCCATCGATTGAAAAGCGATATATTTGCCATCATTGGAGAATTTAGGGTTAATGTCATAACCCATCATTCCTTCGGATATGTTTTTCACGGTCTTACCTTGTGCCACATCATAAAGATATATGTCAGAATTTGTAGAGACTGCATATTCCAATCCGGTTTTCTTACGACAAGTATAAGCGATTAACTTACTATCTGGACTCCACGCCAGTTGCTCTATGCCACCAAATGGCTTCATTGGACTTTCATAAGGTTCTCCTTCGAGCAGGTCTTTTTCGTTAGATACTTCATTGCCATCAAAGTCTGCCACAAAAGGGTGAGGGACAGCCTCTACCCATTCGTCCCAATGTTTGTACATTAGTTCATCTACAATCCTGCCAGATGATTTTGGAAGGTCTGGGTATATGTCCACAGTTCGTTCTCCATATTTGACATCGGCTACAAATAGTATTTTTTTACCGTCAGGCGAATATATGAAGTCGCTTATGCCACCATCTCTTTTGGTGATTTGTTTGCGACCGCTACCATCAGGATTCATCTCCCATATTTGAGCAGAGCCACTATCGGCGGATATAAATGCTATTTTGGTATCATCTTTGACCCACTTGGCTGCATATTCCGATTTAGCTGTTTTGGTGATTTGTTTGTTGTCGCTACCATCGGCATTTATAGTAAACAACTCTCTGTTACCCTTGTTACCTTCCACACAATAGTATGATACTCCATACAGAATTTTCGTTCCGTCTTTTGATATTTGAGCATCACCAAGTCGCCCAAAAGCCCAAAGGACTTCGGGGGTCATAATGCCGTTTTCTACCTTGATTTCAGACCGTCCAATAATGTTGTCATCATCACTTGTGCTGTTGCTACAAGCAACCATACCTAAGGCTAATGCCATAATTGATACTTTTTTTAGAATGTTCATTGTTATTATTTATTATTTATTTATACATTATATTTCTTAAACCAACTATCTATTTTTAAGCGAACAACACCAAATAGTGCCTCCGAAAAGATACCTCCACTCATTTTGGACACTCCAAGTTCACGATTGACAAATATGATAGGCATCTCTTTGATACGAAATCCATATTTGAAAGCCGTAAACTTCATCTCTATCTGAAAGGCATACCCCTTGAATCTAATGTCATCTAAATTGATTTTTTCAAGTACTTTGCGAGAGTAACAGACAAAACCTGCGGTTGTATCTTTCACCTTCATACCTGTGATAATGCGAACATATATAGATGCAAAATAGGACATCAATATTCGTCCTATTGGCCAATTGACTACACTGACCAAGTTATTTACATAACGAGAGCCAACAGCTAAATCTGCCTCACCACTGCTACAAGCATTATAAAGATTTATCAAATCTTTGGGAGGATGTGAGAAATCTGCGTCCATCTCAAAAATATACTCATATTTTTTATCCAAAGCCCAACGAAAACCGGTAATATAGGCAGTGCCTAAACCTAGTTTCCCTTGTCGCTCTACGATATGCAATCTATCTACAAATTGACCTTGTAGCCCTTTGACGATTTGGGCTGTTCCGTCTGGCGAACCGTCATCTACGACCAAAATATCAAACTGATGCGATAGGTCAAACACCGCTTTTATAATATTTTCGATATTCTCTTTTTCGTTGTAGGTCGGTATTATTACTACTGAATTGCTCATCATATATTATTGCATTTTTTATTTTATACATAAAAAAGATTTTTCACAAAGATACATCAAAAATATGAGATATTGATTATGATAGGTCAAAAAGATTGCAGATTAGAATTGACTTTACCAAACTAAAATTATTGCAATATAAGTATTATACAAAAAAAACAACTAACTTTTTGAGGTTAATTGCTTTTGTTTTTTTAGTTGTTGTCTAAACCTTCTTTATTATCTCATTTCGGCTTCTTAAAACTTTCAACCATAATAAAATCACACAAAACTCTATTCAATAGATTTGATATATGCCCTACGGCGTTTATGTTTTATTATGTCAAAATATTCCCATTGTGCTTGATTCTTTGTATTTGTTTCGAGAATAGCGGTAGATTCGGAATATTTCACACCATATTTTATGCCATATTTTATTTGGTCATAGAAAAACAGAGCATTCACCCCTTTGCCCTGATAGTCTGGGCGAACGGCTACAAGCAACAAATCTAAACAATCAAACTGTTTCGCTTTCAATGATTTGAGTATATGATACCACCCAAAAGGGAATATCTTACCTTTGCTTTTTTGCAATGCTTTGGTAAGACTTGGCATACAGACACCTGCTCCGACCAACTCTCCTTTTTCGTTCTCTATTAAGGTCAAAAAGTCATAGTTCAATAGAGGAAAGTACATTTTTGAATAATATTTTTTCTGCTCGTCTGTTAGAGGCTGATAGTTGTATAACGGACTATATGCTTCGTTTATAAGGTCAAAAAACCTATACCCAATTTTGTCTATTATATCTTTGTTTTTCTTTACCTTTACTATTTTTAAGTTATATTTATCCATTACTATCTTTGCCACTCGTTCCATCTTTTCGGGTATCTTTTCGGGAGTATATATTCGGTATTCTATCCAATCGGCATCTTTTACAAAACCGTAATTTTCAAGGTGTTTGATGTAATAAGGGAAGTTATACAACGAGATAAATGGAGATACATACTCAAAACCCTCTATAAGCAACCCTTGATGGTCAAAATCGGTGAACCCAACAGGACCGTTCATTTCTGTCATGCCATAATGTTTACCCCAAGATTTAACAGCATCGAGTAGAGCAAATGATACTTCTTGGTCATCTATAAAATCAAACCAGCCAAATCTCAATCGGTCTTTACACCACGCCTTATTGGCAATATCATTAATAATCCCTGCTATACGACCCACGATTTTTCCATTTTTGTAAGCAAGATAAAGCACCGATTTAGCTATTTTATGTGCAGGGTTTTTTTTCTTATCGAATGTATTTATCTCATCAAAAACAAGTGGCGGACAAAAGTGATTGTCGTCTTTGTATAGCTCTACTACAAAATTCACAAATTTTTTCAAATCCGATTTGCTTTTGACTTCTTTTATCTCTATCATAATATCTTTTGGTTATTAGAATGTATATTTTATTCTTTTGTTTTTATTTCTTGTAATGCAAATTGTATCCTTTTGACGGTTTCTTCTTTGCCTAATATTTTGATTATTGTAAAAATATGAGGTCCTTTCATTTCTCCTACAAGCACAAGCCTCAATGGGTTCATCACATTGCCGATAGAGTATCCTTTATCTTCGCACCACTTCTTGACGTTCTCCTCTGTGGCGTGTTCGTCTTCGAAGGAATCTATGCTTTGTAGTTTGTCTATTAGGTCTGTGAGTATTGTAGGAGTATTTGATTTCCAGCGTTTTTTGACATCTGCCTCTCTAAAACTATTAGGAGAAACAAAGAAAAATGCCACCAAATCTTTTAGTTCGCTTGAGAATGTTGCTCTCTCTTTGATTGACTCCACTGCCATCAACAATTTATTGTATTCCATACCATTGGCAAGGTCAATATTTAATATTGGAGCGACCTGTTTTGACAATTCATCGCTGGTGTATGTTTGCAGATATTTATGGTTAAACCATTTTCCTTTTTCAAAATCGAATTTAGCCCCCGACTTCGAGCAGCGCTCCAACGAAAATCCATCTATCAGCTCCTCCATCGAGAATATCTCCTGCTCGGTGCCTGGATTCCAGCCCAATAGAGCCAGAAAATTGATAACTGCTTCGGGGAAATACCCTGCCTCACGATATCCTGCCGACTTTTCGCCTGTCTTTGGGTCTTGCCAATCGAGTGGGAAGACAGGAAATCCAAGCCTGTCACCATCTCTTTTACTGAGCTTTCCTTTGCCATCTGGTTTGAGGAGCAGAGGTAGGTGAGCAAAACTTGGCATATTTGCCTCCCAACCGAGATATTGGTAAAGTAGAATATGTAATGGTGCAGACGGCAACCACTCCTCTCCCCTTATCACATGGGTAATCTCCATAAGATGGTCATCAACAATATTTGCCAGATGATATGTGGGCAGTCCATCTACCGACTTCCATAACACTTTGTCATCCAACACAGAAGAGTTGATTTTCACTTCTCCACGAATAAGGTCGTTTACCACTATGTCGTTGTTTGCTTCTACCTTGATACGCACTACATACTGTACCCCTTCTGCTATATATCTTGCCACATCTTCGGCAGACAATACAAGAGAGTTGTTCATTTCCATTCTTGTCGATGCGTCATATTGAAAGTTATCCATAGCCTCCCGTTTGGCATTTAGTTCTTCTGGCGTATCGAATGCGTAATATGCTTTGCCTACGTCTATTAGTTGCTGAACATACTTTTTGTAAATATCTTTTCTTTCACTCTGACGATATGGGGCAAATTTTCCTCCAAATGATACGCCTTCGTCAAACTTGATGCCCAACCACGAAAGCGAGTCAATGATGTAATCTTCTGCACCTTCGACAAAACGATTAGAGTCGGTATCTTCGATACGAAGTACCATTTCTCCACCATGTCTTTTGGCAAAAAGGTAATTGTAGAGGGCTGTTCTCACCCCTCCTATATGCAACGCTCCTGTTGGTGAAGGAGCAAATCTAACTCTTGGTTTGATATTCATTGTCTTATTTCAAATTTTGCTAAATTAACCAATTTTATGTTTTGTATAAATCAAGATAGATTAATTAACGATTCACAACTTATAATTATTAGATTTTCACAGAAATAGCAAGTTCATCTAGTTGCTCTTGGTCTATTGTACTTGGTGCGTCTATCATCACATCTCTTCCTTGGTTGTTTTTTGGGAATGCTATACAGTCTCTTATGCTATCCAATCCTGCAAAGAGCGACACCAATCGGTCTAATCCGTAGGCTATACCGCCGTGAGGAGGTGCTCCAAATTTAAAAGCATTCATAAGAAAGCCAAATTGCTCCTCTGCCTTCTGTTCGGTAAAGCCAAGTATGCGGAACATCTCTTTCTGCAATCCGCTGTCGTGTATTCTGATAGAGCCTCCGCCCACCTCTACACCATTGATAACCATATCGTAGGCGTTGGCACGAACGGCTCCTGCATCGATGGTAAGCAGTGCAATATCCTCTGGTTTAGGCGATGTAAACGGGTGATGCATAGCGTAGAATCGTTTTGTTTCTTCGTCCCATTCGAGCAGAGGGAAATCCACCACCCAAAGGCAAGAGAATTTATTTTTGTCTCGCATACCAAGTTGGTTAGCCACTTCCAGACGAAGTTCGCAGAGTTGTTTTCGTGCTTTTGTTGTGTTGTCGCCACTAATGATGAGTATCAAGTCGCCGGTCTCGGCTTTGCATTTATCTTTTAGTTTTTGTAAAACATCTTGTGAATAAAATTTATCCACGCTTGATTTTAGAGAGCCGTCTTCCCCTACTCGGGCGTATACAAGTCCTTTGGCTCCTATCTGTGGGCGTTTGACAAACTCTGTGAGGGCATCAATTTGTTTTCTGGTGTATGCAGCGGCACCTTTGACACATATTCCGCCGATATATTCTGCTTGGTCAAACACGGAGAAGCCGTGTCCTTTGAGCGTATCCATCAGTTCTACAAAACGCATCTCAAATCGAGTATCGGGCTTGTCGGAGCCATAATATTTCATTGCATCAGCGTAGGTCATTCGTGGGAATGGTTGCAAGTCTATGTTTTTGATGGTTTTGAACAGGTGTTTGGTTAATCCCTCGAATGTTTGTAGTACATCTTCCTGCTCTACAAAAGCCATTTCGCAGTCTATTTGAGTGAACTCTGGCTGTCGGTCGGCTCTGAGGTCTTCGTCTCTAAAACATTTTACTATCTGAAAATACCTGTCGAATCCAGATACCATGAGCAACTGTTTGAATGTCTGAGGACTTTGTGGCAGAGCGTAAAATTCACCTTGATTCATTCTTGATGGCACCACAAAGTCTCTCGCCCCTTCAGGTGTCGATTTGATGAGTACTGGTGTTTCTACCTCCAAGAAGTTGAGAGAGTCAAGGTATCGTCTTGTCTCAAACGACATTTTGTGGCGTAGTTCGAGGTTGGCTCTTACAGGATTTCTACGAAGGTCTAGGTAACGGTATTGCATACGAATGTCATCTCCGCCGTCTGTTTCATCCTCTATGGTAAATGGCGGTGTGGCTGATTGATTTAACAGGTTCATATCATCGACTATTATCTCTATGTCGCCTGTTGGTATGTTTGGGTTTTTGTTGCTACGTTCTGAGACGACACCTGTTATCTGTACGACAAACTCTCTGCCGAGATGATTTGCTTTTTCACACAGTTGTGGGTTAATCTCTTGGTTAAATACAAGTTGTGTGATGCCGTATCTGTCGCGTATATCCACAAAGGTCATTCCGCCCATTTTTCTATTTTTCTGCACCCAGCCTGTGAGTGTTACTGTTTTGCCTTTGTCCGAAAGCCTTAATTCGCCGTTGGTATGAGTTCTTAACATTTATGTATTGAGATTATTAATAAAAAAAAGATTGTTTGTTCAAAAAAAAACAGACCACAAAGTTAATGATTTTTTTGTTAGTAACCCTGTTTTGGTATTTATATAAAAAATCATCTTTAAAATGATATAATATCAAAAAAATTTATTTATCTTTGCAACCGCAAGCAAAAAACATTAAGGACAGATGCCTAACACTTATTCATACAATAAGCAAATCACTAACACACATACAGCTATAAACGGCTGGTTTTTAGGTATTCCCACCCCCAACACACAATTAATTTTAGTTAAAATATTTGTCGTATTTAACACTATTCACACTTTGCTTTCGATGGAAGCGAGGCGATTTTTATTCTCTTTTTTATATAAAAATAAAATATTTTTTAACTATTTGTTGCAAAAAAACAGAAAATCAATATTATTTAATAACCTAATAAAACACAAATCATTATGGCTATATCAAATTTGAACAACAAGCACCTATAGCCTGATTAAAAAAAGGCTATTATGAATGCCGTAGACCAATTGGAAAAGGCACTCGAAACTATCAACATCAACCTAACACCAGAGGATAGAAACCGTTATGGCAGGGTCAATGAGCAGAACAAACTATTTATCAATAAGGTAAAAAACTTTGCTGTGTCGCACCCAAATATGAGAAGTCTCGATGTTGATTACAATGAATTTTTGGAAGATTTTCAAAGCCGTGAGTTTTTGGAGGGTATCATCAACAGACTAAACAGCCTGACGGTGCGTATGACAAACGCAAAAACTTTGCACGACTACGACAACTACCAAGATGCCCTTACCGACTATGGATATACCTCTTTCCGTGCCGGTGCAGCAGGTACAGGGTTTGAGGTAAAACACAAAGAGTTGAAGCAGTTTTTCAAAAAAGGGACAAAGATAGATTTGGAGGCGGATAACAATATAGGCATCGAACCGCCAGAGAAAGATTGAAACCATCTGAACCATCATTTTGATGCTCCGTATGACCTCGTAAGGTGGTCGGAAGTACCTCAAAGGCGGTAAATATGACCTCCGAGGTGGTAGGAAGCACCAAAAAGGTGGTAAATATATTGAAAACAGCAAATAAAATTATATTAATTCAAAAAAACAAAAAAAATGACGAAATCAAAAAAAAAAATTGTAGCTACTATTTTAGTAGTAATTGGGTTGTTGTCTTGTACAAATAACAATCCTATTGTTGATGTTAAAGTACCAAAAACTAAAGCACACAAAACGGACATTAACATTGGAAAAATACATAATCAAGGACTGAATATTCTATTGGAGTCAATTTTACCATTGTATGTGGCTAAAGAAGAAAAATTTTCTGCTTACACAGAAGCATTTGGGAAAAAGGTAGATGATATTACTGCTCTTGTAGATGGCGATGTAAAAGATGTCCCAATACTTAAACATATTTGTATGGAGGAGTTGACTAACAAAGAAAAGACAATCGAATATTTATCTCATATAAAAGAGCAAATAATTAATGACCAACATTTAATTGGTTCTATGTACAGAACATTTAACGATAATTTATTAAAAACAATGGAGTCAGAAACATTTGTAAAATCTTCTTATAAAGAAAGAGGATTGATGATTTCTAAAATGTGCGATAATATACATTATTCATTCTTTTCAAAATGTAAAACTGATGATGAAAGATTAGTTTTAAAGGCATTAACCGAAGTTGGATTATATTCTTTTCTCTATTGGTCAAATGAGAAGAATATGGATAGTTGGGATATGTCTTTAAGTTATATAAAACAGACGAAAGGTAAAGGCAAAGATAAAGATAAAGATAAAGATAAAGATAAAGATAAAGATAAAGATAAAGATAAAGATAAAGACAAAGACAAAGACAAAGACAAAGATAAAGATAAAAAAAGCACTGTTGAAAAAATAGGAAGTTTTGTGGCAAGCGATACATTAGGAGCTATGGCAGGAGCAGGAGCAGGTTCTATTTTTCCAGGAGTTGGCACTCTATTTGGAAGTATAGCTGGTGGCGCTATTTCGTCTGGACTTGAAGCTATGTCTTGGGATTAACGAATTTAAATTGATTTTTATTATGACAATAAATAAATTATTTGATATAGTATTTATCTTTGCTTTGGTAGGCGTTTTTATAGCTAAATTGGTATGGAAAGAAGGTCTTCTTATTGACATCTTTTTTTATGTGGTTGTAGCTATGTCATTGTTAAGATTGATAATCTTTGAAAAAAAAGAGACTAAAATAATTATCAAATTGTTGTGCGTGTGTTCAGTGATTTGCTTGGCTACTGGGACTACAATGAAAATATTGGATGTGCATAATGCAAACAATTTATTAGTTATTAGTGTTATTTCCGGAATTATGGCATTCGTGATAGGAGCCGTTCATCCGAAAAAAGTTGAGTGATAATAAAATTTGGTTCAAGATTAGTTAAATTATCATTATCTTTGCTCAACTAATTAAGGACTAATGAATAACAAATACTTTTTTCGGGCCAAGATTTTAGAAGAAAAATTTAGAATGATTCAGCCGTCTTTTTTGCCACGATATCGAGGCTGAAAAGACGGCTACTCTAATAGGGATTTCACGCCATATAATCAATAGTTTTTATAAATCTTTTAGGATTAGGATTGCAGAATTATGTGAAGCAGAAAGTCCATTTGTAAATGGGGAAGTAGAACTTGATGAGAGTTATTTTGGAGCAAGAAGAGTGCGTGGAATCAGGTGGTAGCGAGGTTGAGCACCAGCCAATGAAGAGTCAATATCAGAATAATATATATATAGTAATTATTAATAAACAAAATTATCATAAAAAAATAATTTTCAAATCAATCTTTGCAATTACAATTGCGATTTTCACTTCGAGCTGTGTGGCTTTTCATACTGGCTCTATGTCAAATTCTACTGCTTTAAGCTCTGCAAACTTTTCTTATGTAAAGACAAATTTAAAAGGAGAAGCATCTGCTACTTATGTTCTTGGAATTGGTGGATTTAGAGAAACATTAGTTAATAGTGCGAAGCAAAATATGCTTCAAAACAACAATTTGAGGGATAACCAAGCATTAGCAAATCTCACTGTTAACTTTAAAACCACTTATTATTGGGGAGGGTTTCTAATTGTAGACAAATGCACAGTAACTGCTGATTTAGTAGAATTTAACAAATAGTAATAATCGGAACACTATTCCAGTTATCAACAAACACTCAAACAGAGGATTTAGGTTTTATACTAGATTCCTCTGTTTTTTTGTGATACGGTTAGTTCTTTGAGAATTGAAAATTGAGAATTAATCATTAACAATTAACCATTCAGATATACCCTTGCCTCCGTGCCTATGTTAAAGAGTAGGTCAAACACGCTTAGGTTTGGGATAAAACCGTGTTTATGCTCAAAAAGTTGATAGTACGGTTTGCCGATGATATGCTCGATGCCCTCAAACGGCTTTTTGGCAGAGAAGACTTCTCGCAAGTCGTTGTCCTGTGCCAACACATGCTCGTAACTATCTGTATAAGATGGGCTAACATCGTTATAATTCAACAATTGTAGAATCTGATTTTGTAGTTCTATATCGAAATCTATGAGATAATTGTATTTTTTATTATAAAACTTACAAATATATGGTTCGAAATATTCAAAGAAAGCAGATGAACTATAAGCACTGACAATTGCTCTATAATGTGCAGTCTGCCAACTATTTGAGTTTGCTATCTTCGTCTCTTTTATTGTACTTTTGCCCACCCCTTTTTCTATTGGAACGGTTAGCGTTTCCACTCCGTTGGCAGTGGCTATATAGCAACGAGAGGCATAGGTCTGCTTTTGATACGAAGAGTGTATCTCTATCGAGCAAGAGTCATTGACAAGGTAGTGATAATAGGCTATCGGTGCAGCATAGCATAGTGGCAATATTGTCTTTTTTATCATCTGCAAAGTTTTTGATTATAAATCTTTTTTTAAGTTATGGGGTTATACGAATCAACCACTTCATCACTAACCACTAACCACTAATCACTATTTTCTATTTCATTTTTCAGCATCTCTATGGCGTGTTGAGTAGGCGTTTTTCCTCCCTTTGCGTATGTTGTTATGATTATTTGTGCCAATTTCATTGCCTTTTCGGTAGGCTTTACCATCGTTGCCGACATATTAACAAGTTGAATGATAGTGTTTTTAGCATCAGCCAACGACTGCCACGCCTCGTGGCTTACATATATCTGTTGCGACACATTATGCTCATACTCTTTACGAATTACATTGAGCAGTCGCATTTGAAGGTCAAAACAACTCATATCTGCCTCCATCTCCCTATTGAGCAATTCACTTGGTGTTATTCGCTCCAAAAATAGTACCAACCGCTCGTAGGCATTGAGGCGTAGCGGGGTGATTATTTTACTTTTTTCGTGGACTGCCTCCGCCTCCATCTTCAACTTAGCGAGTCGTATTGGACGGTTGATAAACCAATAGGCTATCATAACTATTGCCACCGATGGCAGTAAATATTGTATTATTGATACAAACTCCATAATAAAAAAAAATTCAGCAACAAAGGTACTAAAAAAATATGATGATATATATATCTATGCCTATTTTTACAAAAAAAAACATATTTTTCTTTGTAAAGAAAAATAATATACTTATCTTTGCCAAAAATAATGACAAAAAAAAACATATTTAACCAATATTTAAGTTTTACATCTAACTTATAACTATTTTTATTTAAAAGTTGTGCCCGACACGTATTAGGGATAATAAAATGCAAAAAAAAATTAGTATTGCGGTAACTGTATTGTTATCTATTGTTTTTATTTCTTGCTCCAAGAACTCTATAAATGAAGGAGCAAGCTACACAGATGAAGAAATTTTATCTTCTGTTACATTTGTTGGTCAAGAAACTGACCCAACTACGTTTAATGGCAAACAGTTGTTGAAAGGCATTCCGGGAGATAACGATGGAATAATTATTATAAAAATAACTTTGGGACGAAAAAAGAAAAAGTGTAGAGGTTTTGGAATTTGTAAAGTAATACTTGGTCCAATTGTAATTTATGACAACCCAAATCCTCACTCCATAGAACTGCCATATACAAAGGAAGTTTTAGAAGGAGATATATTCAATTTATATTTGGCTAACGAATCAAATATTGAAATGAAAGATGTTGATTTACCTATAGATGAAGATATTTTAATTTATTTAGATGATAAGTTGATAACCACAATGGTTGCAGGTAATTATAAATTCTCACCTGAAATAGGGGAATATGGCGGATACTCAATAAAATTACAACATTAAAAACAAATAGTATTATGACGAACAATCAAATGAAATATTTGTATATAGCAATTTTAAGTACTATATCTTTGGGGATTTATGCACAATCTCCTTGTGTTACACACAAAAGTGTCTCTGGTCTTATGTCTGTAACGCCAGAAGACGTAATTTGCATTGCCAAAGAGTCGGATAAGGATATATCGCTTTTCTACACATTTGCCGAATGGTGTAGTCCTTGCCGAAAAAATATGCCTAAAATAATTGATTTAGCAAAAAAGAATGATATTGCTCTCTATTTCTTAATTATTAGTAGAGAAACCTTCTTTGACGAAATAGATATAGCAGTTGATTTTATAAAAGAAAAAATAGAAGAGCCTAATATTTATATAATATCTGATTCTTTGTATAGCAAAAAAAATGCTGTAAGAAAACGTTCTTGGATTGTGCTAGTAGGGGCAAAAGAACGAGAGAAATACACTAATTTCCTCAAAAAGATTACTCCGCCGTCATTCGAGGTAATCGATGATATTGGCAAATCAATCCTAATCAATAAAGAAGGAGAAGTAATATTGATTACCAGTTACAAAGATGTTGGTAAGAAGAAAAAGAGAGGCGAAGAGGCTGTTTATAAAAAGATAGAAGAATATATAGCCAAGCAACGGGCTAAATAATTTATTAATCACAAAAAAAGGGTCAAGGTTAGTTAGTCAATAACAATCATTACTTAACTAATCTTGAGCCTTTTGTTTTTTGACAAACAGAGCATTAAACAATCCTTCACTCGTATCTTCCAACAGGTCAATGACAAACTCAAAGCCATCGTCTCCACCATAATATGGGTCAGGTACTTCATCTTGCTGATACCTGTTGGCATAATCAGTCATTAGAGATATTTTATCCCAATATTTTTTATCGCTCATACTCATCAACTTCTGCCTATTACTATTGTCCATAGCAATAATCTTGTCAAATACCTCAAAGTCTTCTGCCCTAACTTGTCGAGAGCGACTGGTGATGTTATAACCTCGTCTTTGTGCGTGTTGTCGCATTCTGCTGTCGGCTAACTCCCCTTGATGATAGCCAGAAGTACCGGCAGAGTCTATCGTTACCTCTGTTGCGAGTCCTGCCAACTCCACTCGCCTCCTAAAAATAGTCTCCGCCATCGGCGAACGACATATATTGCCCAAGCATACAAAAAGTATCTTCATAATCTATCTCGGTATTTTAAGTCGTCTCCCCGCCCTGATTCTATTAGAACGAAGCCTATTGGCTCTTTTGAGTTTAGAGACTGTAGTGCCATATTTATGTGCAATAGTACTTAAACTTTCGCCTTTTCGTATCCTATGGTATCGATAAGAACCTCCTTTGCGTTTCTTCCCTTTGGCTGGTTTTACCTTAATGACCCTATTTATCAGATTGTCGGCATCGTATGCCACTATGGAGTCTATATCATTTTCAAAACTCGATATTTTGTCTATCGGCAAGACCACAGGATATGATTTGATATTGCCCGGCACTATATCTCTTTTATATTGAGGATTCAAAAAACGCAAATCTTCTATATCTATATTCAACACATTGGATATCTGTTTTAGATGTACTCTCCTATTCACTCTCACCGTGTCAGTCATCATATTGACGAACTTTGGCACATCTACACAAATATTATGTCGGCTATAATTGGTCATTATATAATTGGCAGCAATGAAGATAGGCACATAACCACGAGTCTCCGCCGGTAAGTATGGATATATATCCCAATACGATGTTTTATTCCCAGACCGTCTTATGGCTTTTAGAATATTTCCACTACCACAGTTGTATGCTGCTATCACCAAATGCCAATCGTTGTATATTGAGTATAGGTCTCTCAAATATCGAGCCGCCGCATCAGAGGCTTTGACGGGGTCATACCTCTCATCTACCAAAGAATTAACTTCAAGGTCATACAGTCTGCCTGTCGATAACATAAACTGCCATAACCCCCCGGCACCAGCTCTCGATACTGCTGTGGGATTGAGTGCAGACTCTATGATAGGCATATATTTTAGTTCCAAAGGCAGATTGTATCTCATCAATGCCCGTTCAAATATAGGAAAGTAGTAATGTTCGCCCAACCCTACCATATACTCTACCTGTTTGATACGATTGGCATACAGATTTATAAATTTCTTGACCATATCATTATATGGCATAGCTATACTATATGGCAATTTCTGCAGCCGTGATATGTAGATGCTGTCATCATACAATATTGGTACAACAGAGGAACTATCACACCTTTGTGCCGACAGTCTATCGAAACGCATATCTCTCATCATATCCTCCATCGCTTGTTTGTATTGATGAGTTATCTCTATGGCATAAGCATCTTCCTCTAACGTATCTATTTGGAATGTTATGTTGGTATTAAACGCTAATATATTTATGCTACATATAATTGTCAGGCAAAAGGCAAAAAATATTCTTCTATAATTCACTGTATATAAGGTTTTTTTTAAAAATTGAAATTAAATTTAACGCCTACATTCATAGGGTTAGTGTGATACTGTAACTGCTCTGAGGATATATTCAACGACAAATCAGGCGAAATATCAAAACTTGCCAACGATGCATCGACAAAAGCTTCCACCACTGTAAGAGCATAGAATGCCACAGTGCCTATTATACTCAAATCTCTATAACGCCGAAAATTATTCATCTGATTTTTTAGATATGACGGAGTAACAGAACTGCTACTTATTGAACCATAAAGCACCTCATAACTTTTAGTATCTGGACTTTTATCCACTATATCAATGTAATACTGACGATAGGTGGCATAGAGTTGGTGATTGTGTTGTATACTATATCCCAAAGCAACAAACCCTCCATAGACAATGGGTAATTTCCAATACTTCCTATTGTACAACTGCCCCAAACCTGGGAATGCAATTCCATACCACATAGCCTTGTTGGGCTGTGGCACAAACCGTTTGTTTTTTATATAGATGGTATCTGCCTTTGGTTGTATGCTATGAGTATTGTGGTCAGAGAGGGTCTCTTTTGATGGACTCTTCTTTATTCCTAACAGCGAAAGTCTGTCTGTGGGGATATTTACTTTTGTTACCGTATCTTGCTTGATAGTGCTATCAGACACCGTACAACAAAACTCTTCTGCTTTTACAAAAAAAACAGAACTATACAAAAGCAAGACCAACAACAATAACTTTTTCAATCTATTTTTAATTTATCTAAAATAGACATTATACGCATCAAGTCATCGTCTGAATCAAAAGGCAGAGAAATTTTTCCTTTGCCATTTTCATTGTATTGAAGACTAACCTTTGACTTGAAAAGGTGCGACAACTCATCTTTTAGTTTGTCATACTCTTCGGATACAAACTTTTGAGGTTTCTTTTTCTTTTCGACAGTGCCATTTTGAGCGATATGCTTCACTAACTCTTCGGTAGCACGAACAGAGAGAGAATTTTTGACCACTTCATCATACACCGTTTTTTGAAATACAGGATTGCTCAATCCTGCTATTGCTCTGGCGTGTCCCATGTCAAGCAGTTTATCTTTTAGCCCCAACTGTATCTCGGCAGGAAGTTTGAGCAGACGGAGGAAATTGGCTATCGTAGCACGATTCTTGCCAAGTCGCTCGCTGAGTTTTTCTTGTGTCAGCGAAAAGTCGTTCATAGCCTTTTGGTATCCAAGTGCTATCTCTATTGCATTAAGGTCTGCCCGTTGGATATTTTCTATCAAAGCCATGATGTGCATCTGCTCATCATCTGCCGTACGAATATATGCGGGTATTTTGGTCAGCCCAGCCATTTTTGATGCACGATAGCGTCTCTCACCGGCAATAATCTGATAATGATTGTCGTCTATCTTGCGTAATGTAATGGGCGATATTATTCCATTCTCTTTGATAGAGTCAGAGAGTTCATTCAACGCCTCTTGGTCGAAGTCTGTTCGTGGTTGATTTGGGTTAGCTTTTATCTTGTCTATCTCAATAGCGTTGATGATACTACTTCCATCTGTCTTGACCTCTTCGGTACTTATAAGTGCATTCAATCCTCTTCCTAAAGCCTGTTTTTTCATAATGTTATATTCTATGCTATTGCTTTTTTTGTAAAAAATTTTTTATTGATTTTCTCGCTCTTTTTTGGCAATAAGTTCTTTTGCAAGGTTTATATGGTCTTTTGCCCCTTTTGAATCTTTGTCGTAAACCATTGCTGGTTGCCCGTATGATGTCGCCTCTGAAAGTTTAACATTTCTCGTTATCATACTCTCAAAGACAAGATTGCCAAAATGCTCTCTGACTTCGTTTGCTACCTGATTGGCATAACGAAGACGAGAGTCGTACATCGTTAGCACAAAACCCTCTATATTCAGCGATGGATTAAGTTTACTTTTGATAATCTTAATGGTATTTAGCAGTTTGCTTATGCCCTCCAAGGCAAAAAACTCACATTGTACAGGTATCATTACACTATCGGCAGCTGTCAGACAGTTTACCACTATCAATCCAAGTGATGGAGCACAGTCTATCAATATAAAATCGTAGTTAGGACGAAGGATGTTAAGCACATTTTTCAATCGTTTTTCTCGATTGTCTATATCTATCATCTCTATCTCGGCTCCTACCAAATTGATATGCGATGGTATGAGATGAAGATTTTGAAATTCTGTCTCTATCACCGCCGAATGTGGCTCTATATCGTCCACAAGGCATTCGTAGATAGTGGTTTTGATATTTGCCACTTCTACACCAAGCCCAGATGAAGAATTGGCTTGAGGGTCGGCATCTATCAACAACACCTTTTGCCCCAAAGAGGCAAGTGATGCAGCCAAGTTTATAGAGGTAGTTGTCTTACCAACCCCCCCCTTCTGATTTGCCAATGCTATTATTTTACCCATATAAATTATTTGGTATTTCAAAAAATGGTTAATTGCTATATATTTAATTTGCAAATTTAATCTTTTTATTTTTAACGACAATAAAAAACAACGGCTCTCTGCACCTTAAAAAATCATTATTTTTGTAAAATAAATACGATTTTACGCCCCAAAACGACTATCAATCATCGACAAAAAATGTATTTGCTATATTTCTATACGACCCGAATAAAATATTTCCCTTATCGTCCTTCGTTGCTTAACTAAATTATCGTACCTTTGTATTTTACAAATAATGATATTTTTTTTCTAAAATGAGCAATATAGTAGCCATAGTAGGACGACCTAATGTAGGCAAATCGACCCTTTTCAATAGATTCACACAGACACGCCAAGCAATAGTCAATGACGAGGCTGGCACCACACGAGACCGACAATACGGCAAGGTAGAATGGAATGGCAAAGAGTTTTCTATCATCGACACCGGTGGTTGGGTGCTGGGGTCAGAAGATATTTTCGAAGACGAAATAAACCGTCAGGTGAGCATCGCCATCGAAGAGGCTGATGTAATACTATTCGTAGTTGATGTTCTTAATGGTATCACCGACCTTGACATGTTTGTGGCACAAACACTTCGTAGTTGCAAAAAGAATGTTATGCTTGTGGCAAACAAAGTAGATACTTTTGACCTGCAATATCAAGCTGCGGAATTTTACTCTCTGGGACTTGGTGACCCATACATACTATCGTCTGTCAATGGGCTTGGAAGTGGTGATTTGTTGGACGAACTACTGACTCGCTTTCCAAAAGACAATATTGAGCAAATAGACGAGGAGTTGCCCCGTTTTGCAGTAGTGGGCAGACCAAATGCAGGAAAGTCATCTTTGATAAATGCTTTTTTGGACGACAATAGAAACATCGTAACCAATATTGCTGGTACTACACGAGACTCTATATATACGCGCTACAATAAGTTCGGACACGACTTTTATCTTGTAGATACCGCCGGCATTCGCAAAAAAGCAAAAGTCAATGAAGATGTGGAATACTACTCTGTCATTCGTGCCATTCGTGCCATCGAAAACAGCGATGTCTGTATCCTTATGATTGATGCCGAAAGGGGTTTAGAGAGTCAAGACCTAAACATTTTTTCTCTTATACAGAAAAACAAAAAAGGTCTTGTGGTCTGTGTCAATAAATGGGATTTGATAGAAGAAAAATCCAGCAAAGATATAAAAGCATTCGAACGCTCCATCAGAGAAAGACTTGCTCCATTTACCGACTTCCCAATAATATACACCTCTGTAATAAATAAACAGAGAATATTTAAAGTCATAGAGACTGCCGTAGAGGTTTACAACAACAAAAAAAGGAAAGTATCGACCAATAAACTTAATGAGTTTCTGCTTCCGCTAATAGAACATTATCCACCTCCTGCATACAAAGGTAAATATGTGAAAATAAAATATATAACACAGTTACCAAACACGCAAGTACCTACTTTTATATTTTTCACCAACTTACCACAATACATCAAAGACCCTTATTTTCGCTTTTTGGAAAACAAAATACGGGGAGAATGGGTGTTTACAGGCACTCCATTACTTTTATTTGCACGTCATAAATAATATTTTTTTATTATACGAAAAAAATAGATATTTAGTTTAGTATAAAAAGTTCTATACAAAATAGCAATGGAAGATATAAAATCGGTATTAGACAACAACTTACAAAAATACAATAGAGAAGAGTTCATCGCATTCGATCCAGTACAGATACCACACCGTTTTAGCCTAAAAGAAGACATAGAGATTTCGGCTTTTCTTACAGCAACCATTGCTTGGGGGCAACGCAAGTCTATCATCAACAACGCCTTGCGTCTGATGGCTCTTATGGACAACTCGCCCTATCATTTTGTAATGAACGAAGTACCTGATTATAGGCTTTTGCCCTGCGATGATATTTTTTCTCTCTCAACGACCGAAAAATGGCAACAGTTCAAAGGCTTTTGTCATCGCACTTTCAACGCCGAAGATTGTTTGTTTTTCCTACTATCGTTAAAGCGAATATATTCCGAACTTGGGGGATTAGAAGCAGTATTTACACAAGGCTATCAGACCGATAAGACTATATTTTCGGCTATAAAACATTTTCGCCAAGTATTTTTGATGACTCCTCACGCCCATAGGGTCGAAAAGCACATTTCTAATGTTGAAAAAAAATCAGCCGCCAAACGTATCAATATGTTTCTACGATGGATGGTCAGAAAAGATAAGTTTGACATTGATTTTGGCATTTGGCACAAGATACCTACTTCGGCTCTTATGTTACCGTTAGATGTTCACTCTGCTAATGTCAGTAGGCAATTGGGCTTATTAACATGGCATAAAAATGACTGGAAAGCGGTCGAAGAGGTAACTGACAATCTTACTACTTTCGACTCAAAAGACCCAATTAAATATGACTTTGCTCTTTTTGGCGAAGGTGTTTTCGATGGTAAAAGCATTCAAAATAACTAATCAATCTTTTTGCAGAAAAATAGCCTAAAAGTGAAAACCGTTAGCATCATACTACCCTTTCCTCTCAAAGAGACTTATACTTATTTTGTACCCAACGACCTCATACACAGAGTAGAGATAGGCAAGCGAGTGATTGTTAGTTTTGGTTCAAAAAGATATTTCACAGGCATCATTTGTGAGATTGCCGAGATAAGTGATATTTCAAACCTAAAACCAATTGTTGACATTTTAGACGAAAAACCAATAGTTACTCCAATAACATTAAAATTTTGGAATCGATTGTCAGACTACTATTTAGTGTCGTTAGGGGATATATTCAAAGCGGCAATCCCCTCTATACTACGGCTTGAAAGCACCACAACAGTTCGTAGGCTTGACAATAAAAGTAATTTACCCTCCACAGCACTATCGCCAAAAGAGCAACAACTACTTGACCTCATCGATAATAGTGGCGAAATCACAGTCAGCGAACTAGAAAAGATAGTCTCGTTTAGGACTTTGCCTATCTTAAACTCTATGTTGGAAAAAAAAGTTGTACAGATAGAAGAAAAAATAGACAAAAAATATAGCAAAAAAAAAGTTGATTATATCTATGCTTCATTCGACACCAACGACAAAGAAAAAAGTATGGCGATAATAGAGTCCCTCAAAAGAGCAAAAAAGCAAGTCTCTATGCTCCATCGGTTAATTGAATTGGCTAATATGGGACAAGATAATAAAGAAGAGGTATTTTATATACGAAAAGATGATTTTTTGAAGCAAGACGATTTTTCGTTGGCAACACTAAAAGCATTAATCAATAAGAATATATTAGCAGTTGAACAAAAAACTGTGTCTCGCATCACATTCGATAACCAACGGCAGTCCTCAAAACCACTTTCGTCAGCACAAGAGAAGGCTTTGGCAGATATTAAAAATGCTCTTCGACATCATCGCACTTCTCTGCTATGGGGAGTAACCTCCTCTGGGAAGACAGAAATATATGTCCACCTCATCAAAGAGGCTCTGGCAAAAGGGCAAACAATACTTTACCTCGTTCCCGAAATAGGTCTTACCACACAATTGGTCGATAGACTCAAAAGCATTTTCGGAGTGCAATTGCTGGTATATCATTCTCGCATGAGTCAGGCAGAACGAGTAGAGGTCAGAGAGCAACTATTGAATGGCACTCCCTGTGTAGTCATTGGTGTGCGGTCGTCTATATTTTTGCCATTTATAAATCTGGCATTAATAATTGTGGACGAAGAACACGATAGTTCTTATATACAGACTGACCCTTCGCCTCGTTATAACACAAAAATAGCAGTGGCTTTTTTAGCACAAATATTTGACTCAAGAATTTTATTGGGGTCTGCCACACCAAGCATCAAAAGTTTTTCGTTGGCAAAAGCTGGACGCATTGGATTAATTGAACTTCCTGTAAGATACGACAATATAGATATGCCAACCATCGATATTATAGACCTCAAAGATGCATATAGAAGAAAACAGATGAAAGGACATTTCTCATTGAGGCTCATTAAGGCTATTGAGGAAACAATATCAAAAACAGAGCAAGTGATAATCTTCCAAAACAGGCGTGGATATTCTCTCAACCTTGAATGCAGGTCGTGTGGCTTTGTGCCAAAATGCAAACGATGTGATGTATCTATGACTCTTCACAAAAGGCAAAATATATTGAGTTGCCACTATTGTGGTTATAAGCAACAAAATATATACAATTGCCCACAATGTCGAACAAATAGCATAAGTTATTCTGGCTTTGGCACAGAACAGTTGGAAGAGGAGACAAAAAAACTATTCCCTCACCTAAATATCGGCAGACTCGACTTCGACACCACTCGCCGAAAACAGTCTTTTGAAAAAATAGTAAATAGATTTGAAAAACATGATTACGACATAATCATTGGTACTCAAATGGTTGCAAAAGGACTTGACTTCTCTAATGTTGGGTTGGTTGCCGTGATGAATGCCGATAATTTAATGAACTTTCCTGATTTCTATGCCCACGAAACCGCCTTTCAGACTTTGGTTCAGATTAGCGGTCGTGCAGGTCGCAAACACAAAGGACGAGTTGCCATACAGACCTATAGCCCCAAACATAGCCTAATAGAATATGTAGCACACAACGACTATTTGAATTTTTTCTATCTACAAATGCACGAGCGACAACTATTCCGTTATCCCCCATATTGTAGGCTTATTATGGTTACCTTCAAACACCGAAATGAGATTATTGTCGACAAAGCGTCCCATATCTTTGCTAAAGATCTATACCAGTTTGACGACTTTGAAGTATTAGGTCCAGACACTCCACCCATATCAAAGATTGAATATATGTTTCGTAGGAAAATCATATTGAAAATATCCAATAAAACTCCTTGGATAGAGATTTCAAGTCGTATCACCAACGCAAAAAAACTCATTGAACAAGACAAAGAGTGCCGAAGTGTTGGTATCGTTTTAGAGATTGATTGATAAAATTTGATTTTAGGCTAAAAATAGCAGTTCGTTATGCCATATTGACATCACAACCACTGTTGTCAGCAAAGATAGTGCTATCGCCATTGCATCTTTACTACTAATACCTGTCCGAGACTTGGAGGGTGCTACTTTTCGCAATACAAAAAAAAGAACAACACCAATCATCATACCGAGTAGCAAACCGCACAAAACATCAAGCGGATAATGAACCCCAAGATACATGCGAGAATAGATTGTTGCCGTTGCCCAAAGGGAGATGGCGATGCTATATATACGATTTTTGAACAACAAAGATGAGAAGACGGCAAACGCAAAAGCGTTGGTAGCATGAGACGAAACAAAACTATAGCCACCTCCAAGTTCGTTATGCACTATATGTAATAGCCCTTCGAGCGTTGGCTCGTGTGTAGGACGCAACCGCTCTACAAATGGCTTAATAATACCCGATGATATCTGGTCTGCTAAAACTATCAAAATAGCGACAAAAACAAGCACAATCCAAGAATCTTTTTTGTAGTTTTTTACAATGAATGCAATTATTATCATTGCTACAAACAACCATATTTTTTTACCCGAAAAAATATAAAAAAAATCGTCAAAAAACGGTGAATTACAATTATTTATAGCCACCAAAAAACTTTTATCAATATCTATCAACGCCTCAAACATAATACATTATACATTATTTCTTTTCCCTTAAATTTACAAAGATAACAATATAACTATAAAATATCCACTTAAATATATTAATTTTGCAATAATTTTATAAAAAAAGCCTTGAAGATGAATATTAAGCGTAAACCGGAATGGTTAAAGATAGATTTTAGAAGTGATGAAAGTTACACCATAGTACGTAAATCACTTAAAAGCAACTGCTTAAATACTATTTGCGTAAGCGGTCGTTGTCCAAACTTATCAGAGTGTTGGAGTCGTGGCACCGCCACATTTATGATATTAGGAGATATTTGCACTCGTAGTTGTGCTTTTTGTAATACAAAAACTGGCAGACCATTGCCTCCGAATAGCGAAGAGCCAACCAAACTCGCCATCTCTGTCAAGGAACTAAAACTAAAACATGTGGTGCTAACCTCTGTCGATAGAGACGACCTTAAAGATGGTGGTGCCAACCACTGGGCAAAATGTATCACAGAAGTAAAAAAACTTAATCCTAAATCAAAAATCGAAGTACTAATCCCCGACTTCAAGGGAGATAAGTCTCTAATAAATACAGTATTAGACGCCAAACCTGATGTCGTAGCCCATAATATAGAGACAGTTCGTTCTCGCACACCAAAAGTGCGTAGTGCGGCAAAATATGAGGTAAGTTTGCAGGTTTTAGAACATATCTCATCACAAGGGTTCATAGCCAAAAGTGGTATGATGCTTGGCGTAGGAGAGACAGAGAACGAGATATTTGAGACAATGGACGATTTGGTGGCAAATGGCTGTTCGGTGCTTACCATAGGACAATATCTACAGCCGACCCGCAGACATCTTGCTGTATCAGAATATGTAACACCACAAAAGTTTGAAGAATATCGTTTGGTAGCACTGCAAAAGGGGTTCTCTTTTGTGGAAAGCGGTCCGCTTGTACGCTCCTCATATCATGCAGAGCGACACACCAAACTTTGATTTTGTAAAGGTATATCCTATTACAAAGACCTCCATAGATGAAGGCAAAAAAAAGAGTTGTAATCACTCACAACTCTCTAATTTATATTTTGTCTTACAAACAGTGTCGATATATTAATATTTTGACTGCAATCCAAACTCTTCTACCAATAGGTAATAGAATATTGCTCTATATTTGTTTTTGTTTGATTTACCAAATTTTTCTACTACGGTATTTATAGCAGCATCAAGTTTTGGAGTATCCTCTAATCCCATTTTTTTAATTAAAAAATTGTTTTTAACACTATCTAACTCTTTTTGGTCTGAACTTGACACCTTTTCTGCATCATTGTTGTAGATTGAAGGACCACAACCTTTGGTTACCTTTGCAAACAAATCAGCATCGTATTTTACACCCAATTTGTTCATTTCACTTTTGTAAAGTTCTAATTTTTCATCAAATTTACTCATAATTACATGAATTTTAATTATACATATTTAGTTTTTAAACTACAAAGATAATATAAAAATATCATTTTACAAAATATGCTATAAAGATATTTGTTTAGAAAAATGGAAACTACCCATAAAACAATTTACTCTATAAATATAATTTATTTCAGATTAAGATTGACTATCTCTGCCACACTCTGCTCGGCAACACCATTGTTGTCTATGATATAATCTGCTTGATGATAAAAAACCTCCCTTTCCAATATTTTGGCGGTAATAAATTGAGCTATTTCATAATTATTTTTATCTTTCAACAAAAAACGCCTCTCGCTATTTTTATTTAAACGCCTTACTAACAACTCTTTGGAAACTTGTAAGTATATCACGATGCCATTTTTTTTCATCACGCCGATATTGTCAAAATAACACGGCATACCGCCACCACACGCCACCACAGTATTTTCTATACTGCCTGACAGCTCTTTGAGCAACCGATGCTCTATCTCTCTGAATGCTTGTTCGCCGTTATTGGCAACTATATCAGCAATACTCTTTTGTTCTCTTTGCTCTACCAACACATCGGTATCCAAAAATAGATATTCCAATTTTTGACTCAATTTTTCGCCGACAGTTGATTTGCCTGCCCCCATAAAACCAATTAAAAAAATATTCATAGGCGACAAAGTTAAAAAAATAAAGTCAAATAAGTTGTGTATTCAAAAAAATATATTACCTTTGCAGTCGCAAATGCCCAGATGGCGGAATTGGTAGACGCGCTGGTCTCAAACACCAGTGGATTCATTTCCATGCCGGTTCGATCCCGGCTCTGGGTACAGAGAAAGATTTATTTATTTGTAATTCTATTTTTTTTACCGATAAATAAATCTTTTTTTGTACAAAACAATGACTATCCCACAGCAACATATATTCTGCATCAACACAATTTGAGATATGACAATATAAGCCTCGTCAACTTATATTTTTTTCGCATTGCTACTACCAAACGATGTTTTTATTATCTTTGTAACCATTATTATCAACAAAAACTTCATCACATAATTCGTAATTTATTGCTATGAGCAGAAAACCCAACAAAAACAGTTTACAGACAACATATAATAAGATTGCTGATTTTTTCAAAAACAATCCCACTAAATATTTCAACTACCGACAAATATCTAACGCCGTAGGACTCAAACGCAAAGAGGAAAAAGAGGTCGTCAATATGTTACTCTTTGATATGGTAGAGCAGAAACTCATTCGTCAGGTCTCTCCCGGCAAATTTGTAGCAAACATAAAGGCTTCTTATGTTGTTGGCACTATCGACAGACAAAGTTCGGCACGAAAAACATACCTTATCCCAGAAGACGGTAGTGAACAGATAGTAATCCACGAACGCTCTTTGAACTTTGCTCTCAACGGCGACAAAGTGAAAGTGATGCTATACCCTATCAGCAAAAGAAAAGAGATAGAAGGAGAAGTGGTCGAAATCATCAAACGAGCAAGAGAAGTGTTTGTAGGAATTATCGAGAACAGGCACGGCGTGATAATATTTAAAGCAAATAACAAACAGTTACCTATGAATATAATCATTCCAGCCGACAAGACCAAAGGAGCAAAAGTGGGTCAAAAGTGTATTGCTACCATCACTTTTTGGGGCGACAAATACGAAAATCCTATCGGTGAAATAGTAGATATTTTAGGTGATATAGGCAATAATAATACAGAGATGCACGCCATATTAGCCGATTTTGGTCTTCCATACAAATACCCTAAAGAGTTGGAAGATGAAGCAAAAAAAATCACTGAACATATATCCGATGAAGAGATAAAAAAACGCATTGACTTTCGGCATATACCGACCTTCACTATCGACCCCAAAGATGCCAAAGACTTCGATGATGCCCTCTCTATACAAGAGCTAGAAGACGGCCTTTGGGAAGTAGGTGTACATATCGCCGATGTTACTCACTTCGTCAGAGAGAACGACATCATCGACCAAGAGGCGGTAAATCGTGCCACATCTGTATATCTTGTCGATAGGACTGTGCCAATGCTCCCCGAACACCTTAGCAACTTCATCTGCTCTCTTCGCCCAAACGAAGAAAAACTAACATATTCTTGTATATTTACACTTAATAATTTTGCAGAAATAATAGACTATAAGATAGCACGAACGGTCATCAAATCCGACCGCCGATTTACATACGAAGAGGCACAAGAGATAATAGAGACGGAGCAAGGCGACTTTGCAAAAGAGATAATAAAACTCAACGAACTCGCCAAGATATTAAGGTCCAAACGATTCGCATCGGGGGCTATTGCATTTGACAGGACAGAGGTGCGATTTGAGATAGACAAAAAAGGAAGACCCATATCCGTCTATTTCAAAGAATCGAAAGATAGCAACAAACTGATTGAAGAATTTATGCTTTTAGCAAATAAATATGTAGCACAACATATAGGAATGCCACAAAAAGGCAAAAAAACAAAAACATTTGTCTATCGTATTCACGATGTCCCTAACCCAGAGAAACTATCTAATTTTGCTACTTTCATAAAAAAGTTTGGATACAAAATAAAAACAGAAGGCAAAAAAAGTTCTGTATCTTCATCTATCAATCATCTACTTGATGATATAGAAGGCAAAAAAGAACAAAATATGATAGAGACTTTGGCTATTCGTTCGATGGCAAAGGCGGCATACTCAACCCAAAACATCGGACACTACGGTCTTGCAATGCGTCATTACACTCATTTCACCTCACCCATTCGTCGCTACCCCGATATGATGGTTCATCGTCTATTGACAAAATATGCCGATACCAACAACTCTACCACAAAAGATAAAACTGACTACGAAACCCTTTGCAAACATTCCTCCGAGATGGAGCAACGAGCCGCCCAAGCCGAAAGAGCATCTATAAAATACAAACAGATAGAGTTTATGTCAGACAAAATAGGAAAGATATACAATGGAGTAATATCTGGCATCAGCACTTGGGGTATATATGTAGAGATAAACGAAAATAAGTGCGAAGGAATGATATATATCAGAGATTTAGAAGATGATGTATATGTCTATGACGAAAAAAACTACTGTATCACCGGCAGACGAACAAAAAAGAAATATCAGATAGGAGACGATATTACTATTATGGTCAAAAAAGCTGATTTAGTCAAAAAATATCTTGACTTCAAATTGGTGGATAAAAAAAACAAACAGTCGTAATCAACACTATTAAAAATCATAATTTTTATCAACAAAAAAATAGTAACTTTGCAGGATAGTTATATAACCCATTGTGAAAAGATAATTTTTGTCTAAATATGTGCAACAAAATCCAAAGTGCGTTCCTAAAATGGTTCTGGGGATTATTCTTCATAACCATAAGTTCTATAATACTGATTTTCACACTTATATCTGCAGGTGTAATAGGTTATGTTCCACCATTAGAAGAACTCGAAAACCCGAAAAATAGACTTGCCACCGAGATATATTCTGCCGACAACAAAGTGCTTGGCACTTTCTATTCGGGCAAAGACAACAGAATGAAAACAACCTATGCAGAACTATCGCCAAATCTAATAAACGCACTACTTGCCACCGAAGATATTCGTTTCTACAGCCATTCTGGAATAGACGGTAAAGCATTGAGTAGAGCCTTATTATCTTTGGGACAAAAAGGTGGTGCTTCTACCATCACTCAACAGACAGCAAAATTATTATACACCGATAAGGCGGGGAATATTTTCAAACGACTAACACAAAAACTCAACGAATGGATTATTGCTGTCAGACTCGAAAGGCTATATACGAAAGAAGAAATCATAACGCTATATTTCAATAAGTTCGACTTTCTACACAATGCAGTAGGCATTAAGACTGCATCGTATGTATATTTCAACACCACACCCGACAAACTAACTATCCCACAGGCAGCAACCCTGATTGGTATGTGCAAAAACCCATCTATCTACAACCCTGCAAGTAAACGAGAAGCAACACGACAACGAGCATTAGAAAGACGAAATACCGTTTTAAACCAAATGCACAAATATGGCTTCATATCGAAAGAAAAATGCGAGGAGTATAAAAAATCACCTATGGGTCTCAATTATCAGCCAGTAAGCCATAATCAAGGTCTTGCTCCATATTTCAGAGAGTATTTGCGAGTACAAATGAATGCTAAAAAACCCAAACGGTCGCATTATGCAGAGTGGCAACTCAAACCTTATGGACAATACTACCTTGACTCTTTGGCTTGGGAAGATGACCCATTATATGGTTTTATTGCAAAAAATCCTAAATCAGACGGCTCTAAATATAGCCTTTATGAAGATGGATTGAAAATATACACTACTATAGACTCCCGAATGCAAGAATATGCAGAAAGTGCCGTAGAAGAGTGGTTGCCTGAGCTACAAAACGACTTCTTCAAAGAAAAAAAAAGAAAAAAGAAAGGCATATTTCCATACAATTTTTCTAATAAAGAAAAAGATAGGTTCATCAATCGTGCCATCATTCAATCAGAAAGATATAGGGTGATGAAAAACGCAGGGATTAGCAAGGAACAGATACTCAAAACCTTTGAAATGCCAACGGAGATGCAAATATTCTCGTGGAACGGTCTGATCGACACAGTTATGTCTCCAAAAGATTCGCTACTATGGACTAAAAGTTTTGCTCGTGTAGGCTTTATGAGTATGGACGCTTCAAACGGATTTGTAAAGGCGTATGTAGGAGGTCCCAATTTCAGTTTTTTCAAATATGATATGGCTACAAAAGGTCGCCGACAAATTGGCTCTACCGTCAAACCCTTTATATACACCTTGGCAATGTCGGAAGGAATGATGCCCTCTGACACTATACTCAACCAACCAATAACACTAAAAGATGGCAATGGTAGAGATTTCACGCCTCGAAATGGTTCAAAAAGGCGTATGGGCGAATATGTTTCTCTCAAATGGATGTTACAACAATCTAACAACTGGGGGTCTGCTACCCTGATGAGTATGCTATCTCCAAACCAATTAGTGAAATTGATGCGTTCGTTTGGAATATCCGGTCATATCCCTGCCGTGGTATCGCTATGTCTTGGACCTAACGAAGTATCGGTAGATGAAATGGTAAGTGCATACACCACTTTTCCTAATAAAGGCATTAGAATGTCGCCTGTTTTCGTAACACATATCACCGACAACAAAGGCAATATAATAGCCAACTTCACATCACGCACCACAGAGGTAATCAACGAAAAAACAGCCAGTAAAATGATAAATATGATGAAAGCAGTAATCGATGGTGGCACTGGCTATCGCATAAGGTATAAATATGGCATCTCTGCTCAAATAGGCGGTAAGACAGGGACTACCAACAACAATTCTGATGGGTGGTTCATCGGCTACACCCCAAAATTGGTTAGTGGAGTATGGGTAGGCTGGGAAGACCGTCAGATACACTTTGCTAACACAAGCAAAGGGCAAGGAGCTAATATGGCTTTGCCTATTTGGGCGATATATATGAAAAAAGTCTTTGCTAACCAACAGTTAGGCTACGATGAGACTGATATATTTAAACTTCCTATGGACAACTCTCAACCAGAGCCTAACCCTGATCCTAACGAAATAATTGAGGAGTAAATTGTAATAAAAAAACAGATTATTATACAATGAATTATAGAATTTTTGTAGAAAAAAAAACTAATTTTAGAGTAGAAGCAATAAGTATCAAAAATGAGTTAAACGACAACTTAAATTTAAATATATCTAATTTGCGTTTAATAAATATATACGATTTATTTGGTTTTTCGCCCGAATTGCTTGAAAAGTCTCTTTATGGTGTTTTTGGAGAAATAGTAACTGACGAAGTATCGTTATCATTAGATTTGGAAAATAAAAAATTTCTTGCCATAGAGTTTCTACCGGGGCAGTTCGACCAAAGGGCATCATCGGCACAAGACTGCGTCAAACTTATAGACCCAACAGCAGATATTACTATCAAAAGTGGCAAGATATTGATTTTTGACAATAATATAAGTGATATTGAGTTACAAAAAATCAAACACTATTTTGTAAACCCAATAGAGAGCAGAGAAAAAGATATAAATACATTAGAAGAGTTTGCTCACCCAATAGTTGATAACAACAGAGTCCTTGATGGTTTCATTGATATGGACGACAGTCTATTGGCAAACTACTGCACCGATAACGGACTAGCAATGAATGCTGACGACCTAAGAGAGGTAGTCAAATACTTCAAAGAAGAGGGGCGTAATCCGTTTGAAACAGAACTAAAAATACTTGATACATATTGGAGCGACCACTGCCGACACACTACATTTATGACCTTACTCGAAAAGATAGAGATAGAAAACGGACTGGCATCAGATAAAATATCACAGTCGCTCAATCTATACAAATCTATTCGTAACGAACTCCAAAGAGAGCATAAAGATATTTGTATGATGGACATAGCCACTATTGGTGCAAGGTATTTGAAGCATAAAGGATTGCTGGACGACCTCGAACAGAGCGATGAGAACAACGCTTGTTCTATCTTCGTTGATGTTGATGTAGATGGCACAGAAGAGAAATGGCTTTTACAATTCAAAAACGAAACTCACAACCACCCAACAGAGATCGAACCTTTTGGCGGTGCTTCAACCTGCCTTGGTGGTGCTATTAGAGACCCTCTGTCTGGTAGAAGTTATGTCTATCAGGCTATGCGGGTAACTGGTGCTGGTGATATTTTTCAAAAGGTAGAAGATACTATCGAAGGCAAACTGCCACAAAGGATTATCTCTACAAAAGCCGCCGAAGGCTATTCTTCTTACGGCAATCAGATAGGACTTGCCACTACATTTGTCAAAGAGTTATATCACACCAACTATGTTGCCAAACGGCTCGAGGTAGGAGCAGTAGTGGGTGCTGTCAAAGCGTCTGATGTGCGTAGAGAGTCTCCCTTGGCAGGTGATATTATACTAATGTTTGGAGGAAGGACAGGACGAGATGGCATCGGCGGTGCAACCGGCTCGTCAAAAGAGCATACTGCCGACAGCCTCGAACTATGCAGTAGCGAAGTACAGAAAGGTAATGCCCCAGAAGAACGAAAATTAGAACGACTATTTAGGCGTGGAGAGGTAACTCGTCTCATAAAAAAGTCTAACGACTTTGGAGCAGGTGGCGTATGTGTTGCCATTGGCGAACTGGCTGACGGATTAGATATTTACCTCGACAGAGTAAAAACTAAATACACAGGACTATCTGCTACCGAACTTGCCATATCAGAGAGCCAAGAACGAATGGCGGTAGTCATTGACCCAAAAGACAAAGAAGAATTTGTAAAATACTGCCACCAAGAAAATATAGAAGTCGTGCATATCGCTGATGTAACCGATAATGGTAGATTACGAATGTTTTACAACGACCAAACAATAGTAAACATCTCTCGTAAATTTATCGATTCGGCTGGAGCGAAACATTTTGCAAAAGCAAAAATATCTAAAATAGAGCATATCAACCCATTTATTTCACCTATAAACAAATGAAATCTTAATAAAAACATAAATAATGATTTTTCTATGAAACACACTTTTAAACTAACACTGATTGCTGTAGCAATCGTAATAACAGCACTATCGTCTTGTACAAAGCCTGAAAATGGTAATTCTAAAAATCCCCCTGACGACAAAAAAGACACTACTACTCAAACAGTGGGCGTCCCCGAAGGATATGAGGCGATGTCGCCTTTCCCAACGATATATTATGCCGATAGTCTGATTGATGGCAAGTTCATTTATCGAATTTCACTATCCACAGACTCCGCCTACAACAGTAAAAACGAAATTGTCGATGCAGGTAATTACTATAGTTTCATAATCGTAGTACCAGAATCGGCAGCAACCAACAGAACCGCTCCTCCAAAAGGCACATACAAACTATCAACAGAGGGCGAACCGATGACCATTCTTAATCAGCCTGACCAATATCAAATACCATACTCCTACATGTACTCATTCGACAAAGAGGGTTATACCATAGGTACGATGCCTTTTGGCTTCAAAGAGGCAGAACTGATAATAGAGGACAATAGAATATTGTTTAAAGGAACTGCCGATGACGACAAAGGAGGAACAGAATATAAAATTTGTTGTATAAAAGAAGTGCCTGTAATATACTACAAAGAAGAAGCTTTCTACGGCAAAGAGCAAGAGACTAAACAGACAAAAACAGAGACTTTTGACGAAGCTGTATTCTCTAAAAAGGGGACTGATAAAAAACTTGGTACTACAACGGTAAGTGCATTCTTCAACCCCAAAGGCGAAAAACTACCATTTGCTTTTATACAAATGTTTGCTCCAATAGATGCTACCGACAAATTACCAGCCGGACAATACATCATCAACAGCACAAAGATGCCTAACACTATTTTGGCATCAGAGGGTTACGAATATGGGGTATTCTTTACTGCCTTGGCATACGAAGATACTGCATTTTTTATCGTGAGTGGCTCGGCTGATGTTACAGATAATAGTTTCACTCTCGTAGGAAAATCATTCTATGGCAGCGATATTACTATCAAATATAATGGCGATATGACATTCAAATAATATAATTACCAACTAACACAAAGCACCTTATCCTAATAGAATAGTGATGAGGTGCTTTTTTATGTTTACAAAAAATATTTTTGAGCAATATTGAGTTTCTCCACCGTCCCTACATCAACGACCTTCAAATCTGGTTGCTGGTAGGCTATAATAGACTCTTTTTCACAAACAGAGATATAAAAATCTGTGATAGAAAACGGCTCATTCCAATCCTCCATAAGAGCAAACACCCGAGGCGAAATCACATGTAGTCCATTAAAAGCCAAATGTCTATACATCGTTATGTCGATATTCTCTAAATAAGTTTTTGTCTGATCACTCATTGAGTTGTGCCAACCAACCATCTTATTATCGTCATCAAAAAGCAGATACCTACTTGTCTCTCTGTGGCTTACCAACAAAGTTGCAAGAGTATGTGAATTATGGGCTTTATATAATTTAGACAAATCTACATTAGATACAATATCCACATTATACGCCAAAAAAGGCTCATTGCCAAGCATATTATGTGCAAACTTAATTCCGCCACCAGTATCAAGTAATAAATCCTTTTCGTGAGAAATATCTATTTGAGCATCAAACTTATTCTTTGCTACAAAATCAAATATCTGCTCGGCAAAATGGTGTGTATTTATAACGATACGCCTAAAATCAGCTTTTATCAGCCTTTCAATGGCTATTTGCAATAATGGTTTATCTCCAAGACAAACCAATGCCTTGGGCTTCGTGTCGGTCAATGGGCGTAGGCGAGTACCAAGTCCCGCAGAAAATATCAAGGCTGTCTTAATGTTGTTCATTGTGCTTCAACTTTATATCAACATCATATTTTTTTAGGTATTGAGCCATACTTTCTGCACAAAAAACAGAGCGATGCTGTCCGCCGGTGCAACCAAAAAATATCGACAAATGAGAAAAACCTCGCCTTTGAAAAACCTCTATATGCATATCTACCAACGAATAAATATTGTCTAAAAAAAATCCGACATCGCTATTTGCCAATAAAAAATCCTTGACAGCCTCATCTTTACCTGTCAAATGTTTGTACTCTTTGTAACGACCAGGATTGTGTAGCGACCGACAATCAAAGACATATCCTCCGCCATTACCTGAATAATCGAATGGAATACCTCCCTTTTTGTACGAAAAACTCTCCACTCTTACCACCAATCTATCGCTAACACTTTGATTTACAAAGCCAATCCTATGTTTATAAAACTCTATTCTTTCTTCATTAAAAAGGGTTTTAATATATGGCAAATCTATGTAGTCTATGACCTCTTTTATATTATTTAAGGCCATTGGGATAGACTCAATAAAATGAAGTTTCTTCTCTATCAATCCTCTAAAACCATACGCACCAAGCACTTGCAACATACGAAAAAGCACAAAGTAGTTAAGATTTGATACGAATTCGGCTCTGTCAATCGTCCGATATTTATGCAAAGACTCAATATAGGTATCTATCAACTCATCACGCAAACATTGAGGAAAATTGGCTTTCCCTTGCCAAAGAAAAGATGCTACATCGTAATATATTGCACCTTTTCGCCCAGCCTGAAAATCAATGAAATATGGTTCATCATCTTTTATCATTATATTTCTACTCTGAAAATCTCGATACATAAAAGTATTTGTATCAGAGTGAGAAAGTATTATATCTGCCAAATATTCAAAATCTTGCTCTAACGCAAACTCATCTAATTCTACCCCCAATTGCTTGGCAAACATGTATTTAAAATAATTCAAATCAAAAAATACACTTTTCCTATCAAAAACAGCATTAGGATAGCATAGTTGAAAATCAAGTGAACGAGGCACTCTATACTGAATATCAGGCAATAGAGAAATCGTCTTATGCAGAATACTTTTTTGTTCGGCAGTGAAGCAATTACTCTCTCTGCCACTTTTCATATAATCAAAAAGCGATAAATCACCCAAATCTTCTTGGATATAATACAACCTATCATCGGAAATAGCCAAAACCTTTGGAGCATTTATGCCCTGCTTGGTAAAGGCATTCGCTATCTCTACAAACGCAGTATTTTCAGGAGCGATGGTACCTGCCAGACCAACAAAACTTTTGTCCTCCGAACAACGAAAACGATAATAACGCCTATTACTACCCGATTGAGCAATAGGAATAACCTCATACTCCTCTCTACCGATATTTTTTTTCAACAAATCGATAAGAATATCAATATCTAATTTACTCATATCTATTAATTTTATGGCAAAAACTCCACAAAAGTAGCAAAAAAAAGTAAATTAACATAATCCCCTAAAAATAAACTAACTTTATAGTAAGACCAAAAAATAATCATTTTCAGAGAAAAGAAAACCAACGTATTAGAATAGTTTGACATTGCCGCAGAAGCAAGACTATTGATGGGAGAATAGGGAGATTTTTAATAATATACCCCATAATGCTACACTTATAAATAAGATTATCGACAATACACTTCTCTTAACTCCCTATTATACTTGACTATAATATATATATATGAATTATATTTAACTACATACTTTTTTAAACATTCTGTTGTTCTTTGAGAAAGAAATCCAAAAGCAATGAAAAAACAGAAAAAACGAGGACGAAAACCTGCCCCAAAAAAAACATTATTTTACATTTAGGCTTGATAAGTAACAAAACACCAACAATTAACTATTGAATTTGTAAAAAAATTAAAGGGGTATTCGGAGGAAACATACTTTTTTTGACACCTTTATTATTTGTCATTTATTTCATAAAAAAATATTTTCTATTGTTGTACATTCAAAAAGTGATGCTATAAATTACTTATTTAGTATTAAAAATTTCGCCAAATTCAAATTCTTTACAATTAGAAATTGCTTGACGAGGATTTATCGTTTCCATAGAACGATTTATTTTATGGCGTTGTTTTTCACTTGCACCCATAAATTTGCTAATAGTCTTCCAATTATTTCCATCTTTTATTTGAACACGAAACTCTAAAAAAACTGATGATAGTAGATAATGAAGGACAGCACAAAAATAATAAACATTTATCTGCTCCTGCTTTGAGAAGTGGGCAGAAAAAACAAAAAGTAGAGATACAGGATGCAGAAATTGTAGAAGACGAATTGAGTGAATATGATATGTATTAATGACTATTTGAAAGTTAAAAGTTTATTATAAGCAAAATACAAACTACCTACCGATATTAATAACGATATTATAAAAGATATTATTATTACCACACGGTAGGTAGTCTCTCTAGTTCTAATTGACATTAATTCTTTCATATCATACTAAACTAAGATGAAATATTTCTAAATCAACAACTACTTGAAATTGCTCTTCATAAAATAGAGGATATCCCCATTCACTATTTAATTCTGTTGGAAAATCTGTAGTGGAAATAGTTTCACAAGATGCTGTTTTGCTTGTTAAATTATAGGTCATTGTTTTTATCTCATCATCTATAAAACCTATACTAGCAAAATCGTCATACCAATCTGAGTACTCGTTTCTCCATACTTGGTGAATTATATTATAAACGACTTCGTCTTCTTCGTTACCTTCTACCTTATTCCTTTTTATCATCTCTTGACAATACTCTTCGTATGTTGTTTTCAATGCTTCATTAATTAAATTGATAATTACATCATCAAATTTTTCTTCGTCTAATTCAATTTCATTTTCAACAGTATAGACGAGATGATCAAAAACATACTCGGTATTTTCTATTTTACGAGCAATCTTATCAAGAAAATATGGTAGTATTCGTTTCTCTTTATATTTTAGATATTCATCTTCGTGATATGTATAAAACAACTCTTTTATCATATTTGTTAAGATCTTGAATGTTTTGAGGTCATAGTACATATTTAAATTTGCCTCTAAGATAAACCGAGCCTCTGCCTCATCATCTTCGTCTATAAAATATTCTTGAAACCGCTTATAAACTTTATCAACAAAATCATAATCTAACAACCCTCTAAAGTGATAGTCGCCCCTGTTATTTCTAAACCAGTTTAATATAAATCTTCTCAACTCCATACTTTTATAACTTATTATTTATTAATAATTTTGAACTATAATCTATTTATTCAGTCAGTTCATTAAGTTTTACAATTTTTTCTGTTTGATTTCCAAATTCATCTTTAACTTCAACTTTAAAATCTATTGTCTCTCGAGGATATTGACGTGGTATTTCAAATTCAAAAGATTTTTGAGCCACTTCAGTTTCTATCCATTCTTCAGAAACGCCATTATCTAAAATAGCATCTTCATAATAACAATAGTAATATTTATTCGACAATAAAGGTTCTTTTATTATATTCATTGATATTCGTACTTTATCTCCACGAGAATAAAGATGAGTTTCTGAAGGATAATTGTTATCCTTTAATTCTACGTTTAATTTATTCTTTTAGACATTATCTAAAAAATATCTTACTCAACCCCCAAAGTAAATAGTTTATAAAATAAAAAAAGCGTGGAGTTGTAACTTTTTCATTATCTACTGTAAAAGAGGCTCTGACATTGCCGTACGACGCAGATATAAAGTAAAAAACAACCCACGCCAAAGGCGTGAGCGTTCCACTTTTTACTCTGTGTCGTTGTTTGAAACTGTCAGATTTCTTTTACAACAGAATAAAAGCTAACGCTTTTTTATTAAAATGTTTCATTTGTTATGAACAACATAACAATAATGGGCAAAGATATAAAAAGTTTATTAACTAACAAATATTTTTTTTAAACAAACCTAAACCTATCTTTTCCCCTTCACTCGATAGGCTATGATTGTACTAATCAAGTATACAAGCGTTTGTACCCATAGAGTTATGATTTCGTGACTAACTTGATGAATATTAGCCCCCATTGAATTAATTTTTAAGTAGGCTTGTATACCAAAGGTGCTTGGGAAGAGCATTCCAAAAGTTCGCCAAACCCAATGTATATTGGATTGTGGAAACGAAAATCCACTCAAAAATAATAAAACCACCGAAGTAAATATAAATGCTATCAATCCCGTTTCTCTATTGCGAATAAATACCGAAAGTGTCATCGAAAAGAATATTACAGCCAACACAAAAGGAATAGCCAAAAGCATAATATCGATAGGATTACCCAAATGAGGGAAATTAAAAATATGTGGGACAAACAGCAGTATATATGCCGAAAGTACTATGTACATTGTAAAATAGCACAAAGATTTTCCCAATAGTATTTGTAATAAAGTTTTTCTACGCTCAACACCCAACGACTCTCTCCAACGGTTCTCTTCTCTTGCCGTGCCATAAATCATCGTTATACCGAAAAACAGCGTTTGATGTAGGATTAAAATCAACAATGCAGGGATAAAAAAACTAGCAAAACCCATTGTAGAATTATATAAAATAGTCCCTTCGCCGGTGAATGGGTCAGCTGTGATTTCGGCTTGTTTGCCTGTGATACCACTATCATTTATCCGTTGCAATTTAATATTTTTACCCACCTCTGCAACGGTATTATTTGCCCCTATCAATAGCGTACGATAATACATAAAACTACTCATATCGGCATAGATAGCGATTGTTGCTTGTTCTCCACGATGAATTTTGTGACTATAATCTTTGGGCAACCATATAATACCATGAACATCACCTTGGTAAAATAGTTTTTGTGCATTTATTATATTGTTGAATTGAGCGATGATTTTCAAATCGGGTGTGGCATCTAAACGCCTCAACATATTTCTAGAGTCGGCACTCATCGACTCGTCAACCACCGCAATTGGCATATCTCGTAGCGTTTCGTTTTTGTAAATAGCAGAATAAAGCAACGGATATACGAGGGTTGCTACTAAAAATATTGTTATAAGACCTGGGTCTTTTAAGATAAGGCGATATTCATCTATAAGTATCTCCATAAGGCGTTGCAATAATCGTATTGAGTTACTTACAAAAGAGTTTTTATTTTTTGATATCATATTAAGTTGGTAGAGTTTGTAATATATTTTTCTAATCTGTTATAAATAAAAACTGGAAGTAAGAAAAAGGTTATTAATGCACTAAAATATATGAATGAATAGTGTATAGGGACACCGTTTAATGCTTCGTTGACATATATTTTGAAATAGTATCGGAGTGGAAAAAAGTTGGAGAAAATCTGCACTCCTGCTGGCATTCCTTCGATGGGGAACGATGCCCCGGCAAAACTAAACGCCAACATTCCATACAATGCACCGCCACTAGTAGCGACACGCATATCAAGGAATATTCCCAAGATAAACAATCCTATACATTGATATGCCACCACAAACAGCACAGTGGCAACAAACATTGTCCACAGAGAGCCATTCATTGGGTAGTGCATATAGCGAAACAGCACCCAATCGCCCAATATACCCAACAGAGAAAACAGCACTGTGTAAGGCAACATTTTTCCTGCCAATGCAACGAAAAATGACCCATTGGCAGAGTCAAGCCATTGCTGTGTAGTTCGCTCTTTGAGTTCCATTCCCACAGTAAAAATAGTGAGCATAAGCACCACCAACTGCAATATACCTGGCAACAATACATTAAGCAGATAAACCCCATAATTGATATACGGATTGCCGATAAGGTGTGTATCGATAGCTATCGGTTGCAAAATGGGTTTGACCACCGCATCGCCGACCACCCCTTTTGCGTGGAGCATTCGTTGTTGAATATATGCCGTGCCAAGTTTGGATATATAGGTCAAATCCTTATACGAAAGTGACCCTGCCACCAAAAAGGCATCATTCACATAATAGGTCAATTTCGGCTGTCGGTTAGATAGCAAACTCGCCTGAAAATCTGGTGCTATGTGTACGATAGCATATATTTCTCCCCGTTGCATTGCATCTCTCGCCTCACCAAATGAAGCAAATTGCTGTGATATTTCCACTTGCGATGAAGCATTGAGCAAGCGTGCCAGGGTACGAGAAAAATATGTATGGTCGCCATCTACTAACCCTATGGGCAACTGTTTGGGTAATCCTTGTGCAAAAAATGTGAGAAAAAACAGATAACAAAAGCCCATCACAAACACTGACGAAAAGAGATATATAGGACGAGAAATAACCCTTTGCCACTCTCTATTCACGACATTGTTGAATGAATGTAATATATCAATCATTGTAGTTTTTTGGTTGTAAAAATTATGATATTTAATAGAATGAAGTAAATTATATCATATAATTAAATCATAACACACATAGTTTCCTTTCACTTCACAATAATAGCCGACATTCCGGGGCGGAGGTCTTTGATTGGCTGTGTTGGTGTAGCTCGTATTTCAAAGGTTTTGGCATCAAACTCTCCGTTAGTTTTAGTGGCTTTCCAAGTGGCAAACGATGCCATCGCCTTGATATGTGTGATGGTCAGTGCAACCTCTGTATTGTTCAAAGCAGGGATTTTCACTTTGATTTTTGCCCCCATTTTCATATCACCCAAAAGGTCTTCTCGCACATTGAATACAAACCACATTTTCGACAAATCCACGATGTTCATTATCGGAGCCCCAGTGCCTACCAATTCGCCCTGTTTGGGGAATATATCAGAGATTTCCCCTGTGATTGGGGCTACCAAAACCGTCTCTTTGAGATAGGCTTCTACCTCATCGACCGCCCCTTTGGCTCTTTCAACCAAAGCCTTTGCCGATAGTTTGTCTTCACGCTCGGCTCCGTTTTTTGCCATATTATATTGAGATTTAGCTGCGGAGGCTTGTGCCACGGCAGCCTGATATTGAGCCTCTGCCTCATCTCGTTTTTGTGCGGTAACCACCCCTTTGTCGAAAAGGCGTTGTACTCTGTCGTACGATTTTTTGGCAATATTCACCCCTACATTGGCTTTTTGCCACATATCGTAAGCACCTTGAATGATTTCTGCACGAACCCCTTTTTGTGCTTTTTGCTCTTGCGAAAGAGCGGCTCGTTGGGCGGCGTTGGCTTGTGCCAATTTGGCAGCTACTTCAGGGCTATCGATATATACCAATGTGTCCCCTGCCTGTACTACTTCACCCTCTTGGACAAATAGTTTGTTGATGCGTCCCGGCACTTTACCAGACACACGCACTTCGGTAGCCTCTGCAAAACCTTGAATAATTTCAAGTTCGGGTTTATAAACTATCCAACCGATGATGAAAAGTATTACGACTACGGCTATCATTCCTCCCAAAACAAGATGAAGGTTTTGTCTGTTTGTTACTTGATTCTTTTTGTTCATTTGTATTCTATTTTTTGTTATATTAAAACATCTATTTTTCTAAAAATATTTAATGGTCATCTAACTTTTTCGTAGAGTGGTGCTTTATGGCTGGTTACTGGCTGGTTTTCTGTTGGCAATAAAACACCTATACCTCTATTTATAAACAAATTAACCTTTTACATCAAAATGTTTAATTTTTGGTTTTCTGTTTGGTATTTTCTTATAAAATCATTATTCTCTCCATTTTTCTAATATATATATTCGCCTAAAGATTTTTTTAGATAAGCATTGTTTAATTTTAGTTCGATGATAGCATCAATGTATTCCGATTTTGCCGACAGCCATGCTGTTTGAGCCATCAACAAATCGGAAGATGTTACCACTCCTTCTACAAACCCCTCTTGTGCATACGATAAATTTTCTTCTGCCTGATCAATATTTTTACGAGTTGCAATATATTTTTTTTCACTCTCAACTATACGAAATTGATTTTGATTTACTTGCAATTCTATTTTTTCTTTTGCCTCCTCCAACTCCAGTTGTGCTGTTTTTAGTTTGGCATTAGCAAGTTTATAACTATGTATCTTTTCACCAAAATGAAATATCGGAACAATAGCAGAAACACCTACAGTAAACATTCCACCAAATTTCTTTTCATATCCGTCAAACGAATTTGGATTTGACATAAGGTAATTTCCTGTAATGGCTACGGTAGGCAAAAACCTCCCAAGTGTTATTTTTCTATTTGCCTCTGCAATATTCAAGGCTTGTGTGAGCATATCAATTTCAGGGCGTTTACTCCAAACCTCTTCCATTGTTATGGATTGCTTGAATGCGAGTTGCTCTTCTAATGGCGTGTCGGCAAGGATTAAACTGTCATTCAACGGTTTGCCACACAATTGATTGAGAGCCATCTGTGATAACTTCAACCCATTTTCTGCTTTGGTCAGCGACACTTCTGCCTCATTTAATTTAACTTTGACTTTCAACACATCGGCTTTAGTAACAACTCCTTCTGACAACATCGCCACCATATTGGAATCAAGTTTAGCAATGAGTGCGTGATACTCTTTGGCGAGTTTCAACTTGTTTTCTACAGAAACCACACGCCAATATGCTTCATCAACACTAATCATAAGATTCTCTTTTTGTGTAAGTTCTTTGGCTTGTGCCACTTTGTGTGAGGCTTTTGCTATGTTATGTAGTTGTACAATTTTGCCTCCCATAAAAATAGGTTGCACAAAACTAATGCCCCCCACAAAAATATGCTTCATATCAAACGACATTGCATCTTTGGGCAATAGAGCATAGTTTTTCCATTGCAATTTTTCTGGATTTGCTTTTGGGTCAAAAGGCTTTCCGTCAGCATCTAACGGCACTGGCTTCCCATCTACAAAAGCAAACTTATTATTGATTGCCAACCCTTCTATATCAAAAGTGCCGTCCCCATTAGATTTTGGCGGAGCAGTAGGAGTCCCCACACCAAACGAGCCATCTTTACCTACTACACCTACTGGCAAATACGCATCGTGGCTCATCAATGATACATTTTTTTCGTTCCAAGTATATTTGCCAAAAGCCGAAATATTTGGAAAAAATTGAGCAAATGCCATCTTGGTAAGTTCTTCTGCTGCTTTCACATTTTCGTGGGCTATCTGTATCGTTTTATTATGCAACAACGCCAATGCCCTACATTCTTCCAGAGAAAGTGGTTGCTGTGAATAAATAACACCGATGTTCATCAACATAATTAAAATAAAAACACTCTTTCGCATAACGATTTTATATAAATTATTAAAAAAAATAAATTGTTAGTCTAATAGTTAGTTATACAACTATAATTATAAAATTTTTTATCCATTTAAATTTCTCATTATTTTTTGTAAAATAACTCGACCCAAAGCTATATCTTTTGAATCTATATCTGTCAATGCCAACTCTATAATATGGCGGACGACTTGCTCTGTTTTCGGCTTCATTGCCAAGCCTTGCTCTGTGAGATGAATAATTTTCTTACGCCTATCCATTGGATCTGCCACACGCACTACCATACGCAACTTCTCAAGATTATCTATCAAGCGTGTCATACTAGGCTTATCTTTATGCGTCTGACTACAAAGGCTTTGTTGGGTTACTTTGTCTTTTTTCCACAGACAAGCCATCACCGACCACTGCTCGGTAGTCAAATTCAATCCCTCTTTGGCGAATGCCCTTAACAAAGAACGATTAATGCTTCCAGATATTTTACGAGTAAGCAGGTCAAAAATCTCATACTCTTCTATTTTATTCATAAGATATTTATTTTTTTAGTTGCATAAACAATAATACAAAGGTAAACCTTTTTTTATTACCTACAAAATATTTATTTCATTTTTTATAAAAAAAGACAAATTTATAACATTCGTGGCGATAGTCTATTTTTTAATAAAACAACAATCCATTTTTTTTCTTACCTTTGTATCTATTTTACGAAACATAATACAAACTAAAAAATAATTGAATAGATATTATGCACAACAACGAATTTAGGAAATACGCCACCAAACATTTAGGAATGAGCAGTTTGGCTTTGGATAACTACGCCACAACAGCAAGTGGAAATTATTATGTGTCGCCAACAATTTTAGAAGAGCGACAACTCAATGTCAGCCAAATGGATGTTTTTTCTCGTCTTATGATGGATAGAATTATCTTTCTTGGCACTCCGATAGACGACTATGTAGCCAATGTCATTCAGGCACAACTTCTATTTTTAGACACATCAGAACCCGGCAAAGATATCTCCATCTACATCAACTCACCGGGCGGAATGGTTCACGCAGGTCTCGGCATCTACGACACTATGCAATATATTTCATCAAAAGTAGGCACTATATGTACTGGCGTTGCTGCCTCTATGGCGGCTGTATTGCTTGTGGCAGGAGAAGAGGGCAAACGCTCTGCCCTACCCCATTCGCGCGTGATGATACACCAACCAAGCGGCGGCATGAGAGGTCAATCTTCTGACATGGAAATAACTGTTCGTGAGATACAAAAACTACGAAAAGAGTTATACACCATCATATCCAACCATTCAGGACAACCATTCGACAAAGTAGAAAAAGACTCCGACCGAGACTATTGGATGACTTCGCAAGAGGCACTCGACTATGGTATGGTAGATAGTATATTGGCAAAAAAAACAAAATAACAATAGAGACAAAGTTTTATGGCTAAAAACATTTGCAGTTTCTGTGGCAGAGGCGAACGAGAGGCTGGATTTTTAATTTCTGGCATCAATGCCAATATATGCGTGAACTGTATTGATATAGTTCACAAAGTGGTAAAAGAAGAAGAGTCGAAACACAACAATAAATTTGATGTTAACACAGACAACATTCCAAAGCCCAAAGAGATAAAAGCCTTTCTTGACCAATATGTGATAGGACAAGACGAAGCAAAGAAATTTCTATCCGTTGCCGTCTATAATCACTACAAACGTATCACTCAGGCAGAGGAAAACGATAATGTCGAAATAGAAAAGTCTAATATAATAATGGTTGGGGCTACCGGCACGGGCAAAACGCTACTTGCTCGTACAATAGCCAAGAGGTTAAATGTACCTTTTGCCATAGTTGATGCCACCGTGCTGACAGAGGCAGGCTATGTGGGCGAGGATATTGAAAGCATTCTGACACGCCTCCTACAAGCCTCCGACTATAATGTGGCAGCAGCCGAAAAAGGTATTGTTTTTATAGACGAAGTTGATAAAATAGCACGAAAGAGCGACAATCCAAGCATTACCAGAGATGTCAGTGGCGAGGGCGTTCAGCAAGGGCTACTAAAACTACTCGAAGGGTCGGTCGTACTTGTACCACCACAAGGTGGCAGGAAACACCCTGACCAAAAAATGGTAGAGGTCAATACCAAAAACATATTATTTGTATGCGGAGGAGCATTCGATGGCATAGAAAAGAGAATTGCAAATAGGCTAAACACTAATGTTGTTGGGTTTAGAGACAACAATACTACAGAGTTTGACCGCTCAAATCTTATGCAATATATTGCTCCACAAGACCTAAAATCATTCGGCTTAATACCTGAAATTATTGGACGACTGCCCATACTAACATATTTAGAGCCACTAGACAGAGAGGCACTCCAAAAAATATTGACAGAACCTAAAAACTCCATCATCAAGCAGTACAAAAAACTATTTGAAATGGACAAAGTTCAACTTTCGTTCGACAACGAGGTGCTTGACTATATTGTGGACAAGGCAATAGAATATAAACTTGGAGCAAGGGGATTGCGTTCGATAGTAGAAACAATAATGATAGACAGTATGTTTGAGATTCCGTCAGAAAGCAAAACCAAATTCAATGTTACTCTCAAATATGCCAAAGATAAAATCGAAAAATCAAAAGTCGCTATCCAATAAACAGTTATTAATTGAGAGCAATTACATAAAAAAATCATGAATACAATTGATTTATTTTCAGGCTGTGGAGGAATTTCATTAGGGTTTAAGTGGGCAGGTTTTAAGGCTTTACTTGCTTCTGATATAGATGAAAATTGTGAAAAAACATTTACTCATAATTTTCCTAATGTTCCTTTTATTTGTGAAGATTTATCAAATGTAGAAAAAAAACAATTTGATAAGTATGTAAAAGAAGAGGTTGATGTTATTATAGGAGGACCTCCGTGTCAAGGGTTTAGTTTGGCAAATAAACGAAGAAATAAGGTTGCTGATGACCCAAGAAATAGACTCTTTTATGAATTTGTAAAAGTCATTAATTGGTATAATCCCAAATCCTTCGTGATGGAAAATGTGAAGGGTTTATTATCAATGAAATCAGGCGAGGTTATCAAGCAAATTGTTTATGAGTTTGAAAATGCAGGAAAATTTGGTTATGAGGTTAGATATCAAGTTTTAAAAGCATCTGATTATGGTGTTCCACAAACAAGAGAACGAGTTATTTTGATAGGAATTAGAAAAGATTTAAGTTTAATTCCAGAGTTTCCAAAGAAAAATATTAAAGATGAAGTAACTGTTAATCAGGCAATTTCTGATTTACCAATAATTAATGCTTGTGAGGGAAGTGAAATACAGAATTATAAAATAAAACCTCAAAATGAATATCAAACTTTTATGAGAAGAAACTCAAAAAAAGTACATAATCATATTGCAATGAGGCATACAAAACGGGTAGTTGAAAGGTTTAAAGCTATAAAAAATGGGCAGGGGTTATTAGATGTTTGGGAAACTCACGGAGCAGTTCAGAGAGGAAATCCAAACAAAAAATCAACTGTGAGATTTAGTCAAAATAATCAACGATTACACGGAGATAAACCTGCACCAACAATAGCAGCATCTTTTCAAAGCAACTTTATTCATCCAAATTTAGATAGAAATTTTACAGCAAGAGAAGGGGCAAGGTTACAATCATTTCCAGATGATTTTATATTCAAAGGAATGAGAACGAAAATGAGTTGGGAAAAAGGATTAAGTCAGTATCAACAAATCGGAAATGCTATTCCTCCTTTGTTAGGATATGA
>PDWI01001965.1_pt1 | contig 63419 bp, 64 predicted proteins | sample 1430891 | NCBI WGS metagenome assembly PDWI01 (sample SAMN01162508, study PRJNA174530) | Oral metagenome, whole genome shotgun sequencing project. | biome: Marine environment; feature: Marine mammal; material: Swab sample of the gingival sulcus; isolation source: swab sample of gingival sulcus... | reverse complement strand
AAGGTAAAATATACAGAGAAGCCGATACGGGACTTGGAAAAAGCGATATGATAATAAATATAAGAGGGCAAGAAGTTTTGATTGAAACAAAAATATATAGCAGCCCGAGTAAATTTGAAAAAGGGAAAGAACAACTCGCTTACTACTGTAAAAGTCTCAATCAAACAAAAGGTATTTATCTTGTATATTGTCCCAACGATATAAAATATCCCAAAACAATGAAAGAAGGTCTAACTAATATTGACGGTATAGAGATTTCAACATATTTAATAGAATACGACGAAACAAAATGGTAGAATAAGTAAATTAGTCTTTTGCTTCGTCCTTTATTTCTTCGTTTATTTCGACAGGTATTGCAGGGAATATATATTCACTTGTATTTACATTTTCGGAATTGAGTAAAGCTCTTGAGTTTTTAATAAAAAGCTTCATTTTCTGATAATCTGCCGGATTGGCAAAAAAATCTTTTTGATTTTCGTATTGTGCGGCGGGCAAAATAAAATAATGCGACAAGGATTTTGTGCGCGGCTTTTTATAGACCCATGTTAAGATATAGTTACAAGTATCAATACGCGTTTTGCCTTTTTCTTTTTTTAAGGTAAGTTGTGCAAGCACACCGCCGTCCGTATGTGTTTTTCGTTGATTGGAAACAAAGTTTCCCAAAGAATAGGCTACAAATTTTTCTTTTTCGGTATTTTCCGGAAAATATTCCATTTTTTGTATCACATGCGGATGAGAGCCGATAATGATGTCGGCACCGATAGAAAAAAGATAACGAACAAGCTTCTTCTGTTCCGCATTGGGCTTACGCTGATATTCCTTGCCAAAATGCAATACGACAATCAATTTATCCAAGCTGTCTTTTTTTGCTTTGTCGATGTCGGCGTGCATAATTGCGGTATCAATCAAGTTTACGATTGCCGGTTTAGTTGCCGGAATACCGTTTGTTCCGTAGGTATAGTTTAGGATACCCGCTTTCAGAGCATCTTTTTGCAAAACAATAAGGTTGTTTGTGTCTCGTGATGCTTTGTTTTTAAAGGTGCCGGTTCGAGTGATGCCTAATGTATCCAATACATCAATGGTTCGGTTTATGCCTTGCAACCGTCTGTCGCAAGAATGATTGTTTGCCGTAACCAATACATCTACACCTGCCTTTTTGACGGCTTCTGCCAAGGCATCCGGCGAACTAAACTGCGGATAGCCCTTATACACCGGTCCGGCAAGGGTTACTTCCAAATTTGCAATGGTAAAATCCGGTTTGGCCAAAACGTCTTTTATATAATGAAAAACCGTGTCGTAATTGTAGCTTTTTGTTCGGCTATTGTATGCGGCTCTTATTTGCGGACCGTGTCCCATAATATCTCCGACAAAGAGCAAAGACATCGTACCGGTACTGTCTTTTGCCTGTATGCAAAGGCTGTCCGTATGGGTTGAAAGCGTATCTTTATTGTCTTGTGCAGAAACAACAATATTTATGATAAGCAAGAAAATTACGGAAAAAAAATATCGAGCCATAAACCTATTTTTTGAGTAATTGTTTGTTTTTTCGGGAACAAATATACATGCTTTATTAAAAAAATATGTTTTATTAAAAAAAAACTCGAAATCGGATTAGAGAAGCATTCCGACTTAAAACGAACTTTCTTGTTGCATAAAGTATAAATACTCTATATTTGCAGCCATTATAAAAAATATGGCTAAAAAGATTAAGATAACCGGTGCGAGAGTACATAATTTAAAAAATATCGATGTAGAAATACCGCGCGATAAACTTACCGTTATTACGGGTTTAAGCGGCAGCGGTAAGTCTTCTTTGGCTTTTGATACCATTTATGCCGAAGGTCAAAGACGTTATATTGAGACTTTTTCTGCCTATGCTCGCCAATTTTTGGGGAATTTGGAAAGACCCGATGCGGACAAAATAACAGGATTAAGTCCGGTTATTTCAATTGAGCAAAAAACAACCAATAAAAATCCGCGTTCTACGGTCGGAACGGTTACAGAAATATACGACTTTTTACGCTTGTTGTATGCACGTGCCGGAACTGCCTATTCTTACAATACGGGTAAAAAAATGGTGCAATACACAAGTGAAAAGATTATTGATTTGATAAGTTCCGAGTATGAGGGAAAGAAAATTTTAATCTTGGCACCCCTTGTGAGAAGTCGAAAAGGGCATTACAGAGAGTTGTTTGTTTCCGTCAGAAAAAACGGCTATATTCAAGCTCGCATTGACGGCGAAATTATGGAACTTGTCCCCGGTTTAAAATTAGACCGTTATAAAACTCATGATATTGAGGTCGTTATTGATAAACTTAAAGTGAATGAGGCTAATTTGCCTCGAATAAAAAATTCGGTTCAAGTTGGCTTGAAAGAGGGCAAAGGCGTAGTATTAATCAATGAATACGGCACGAATAATCTGCGTTTTTTCAGTAAAAACTTGATGTGTCCGGATACCGGCATCTCTTATGACCTGCCTGAGCCTAACTCATTTTCGTTTAATTCGCCCAAAGGGGCTTGTCCGCATTGCAAGGGGCTTGGAAGCCTAAGCAAACCGGATATAAACAAAATAATTCCGGATACTTCTCTGTCCATAAAAAAAGGTGCTTTAAAACCTTTGGGGGAAGAAAGCAATTCCATAATTTTTAAGCAAATTGAGGCAATTTTGCAAGTGTCGGGTTTGCAATTAAAAACGCCCGTAAAAGATATTCCGGAGCAAATTATGCAAAAGATATTGACGGGAACCGAAGAAGCCGTAATGATTGATAATGCAAGTTTGGGGGTAAAAACAAAAATTGAAATTGATTATGCCGGCATTTTTTATTATTTAGAAAAACATGCTCAAAAGCCCGGAGCATCATCTAAGCGCATACTTTCGAATTATTTTACGGAAGAAACCTGTCCCGTATGCAAAGGAAAAAGATTGAAAGAAGAGGCTTTGTGGTTTAAGTTTGCCGGAAAAGATATATCGGAACTTGTACAACTTGATATAAGCAATTTATATGACTTCCTGAAAGAAGCAAAAGAACAATTAAGCAAGAAAGAGACTATTGTCGCCGCAGAAATTATTAAAGAACTTTTAACCCGAATTGAATTTTTGCTGAATGTGGGTTTGGGTTATTTAAACTTAAACCGAGCATCACGGACTTTGTCCGGAGGCGAAAGTCAGCGCATTCGATTAGCTTCTCAAATCGGCTCTAAACTTGTAAATGTGCTGTATATTTTAGACGAACCAAGTATTGGCTTGCATCAGCGAGACAATCAAAAACTCATTCACTCTTTAACACAGTTGCGAGATACCGGAAACTCGGTGATTGTGGTGGAGCACGATAAAGATATGATGTTGGCGGCAGATTATGTTATTGATATGGGACCCGGTGCCGGCAAGCACGGCGGCGAAGTATCGGCAATGGGAAGCCCCAATGAAATTCTGCAAGAAGATTCTTTAACGGCAAAATACCTGTCCGGAAAAGAAAAAATTGAGGTTCCGAAAAAAAGGCGAGAAGGCAGCGGGAAAACAATAAGCATAAAAGGAGCTTCCGGCAATAATTTAAAAAATCTTAGCGTAGATTTTCCTTTGGGCAAGTTTATTTGTATTACCGGAGTTTCCGGCAGCGGAAAATCAACATTGATTAACGAAACCTTGCATCCCATTCTCAGCCGACATTTTTATCGTTCTGTTAAAGAACCTTTGCCCTATGCAGATTGTTCGGGTATTGAACATATTGATAAGGTTATTGAAGTTGACCAATCGCCCATTGGCAGGACACCCCGGAGTAATCCGGCTACTTACACCAAAGTTTTTGATGAAATCCGAAAACTCTTTGCGCAACTTCCGGAAGCGAAAATAAGAGGCTATAAGCCGGGACGGTTCTCCTTTAATGTAAAAGGCGGAAGATGCGAAACTTGCCAAGGTGCCGGTTTGCGTACCATTGAAATGAATTTCTTGCCCGATGTATATGTCCCTTGTGAGGACTGCCACGGAAAACGCTATAACAGAGAAACTTTGGAAGTTCGATACAAAGGCAAATCTATCAGTGATGTGCTGAATATGACTGTTAATACTGCTTATGATTATTTTGAAAATATCCCCAAAATAAAGAAAAATTTGCAAGCACTGAAAGATGTGGGCTTGGGTTATATTACTTTGGGGCAGTCGTCCGTAAGTTTATCGGGCGGAGAATCCCAACGCGTTAAATTGTCTGCCGAGTTGGCTAAAAAAGATACCGGAAAAACCTTGTATATTCTTGACGAACCTACAACGGGTTTGCATTTTGAAGACATACGAATGTTGCTGAACGTGCTAAACAGCTTAGTCGATAAAGGAAATACCGTTATTGTGATAGAACATAATTTGGATGTTATAAAAGTGGCAGACCACATTATTGACATAGGAAAAGAAGGCGGTATGGCAGGAGGAGATATTGTTGCCGAAGGCAGCCCCGAAGAAATTGTGAAAAAAGCAAAAGGCTATACGGCACAGTTCCTTAAAAATGAACTGGTTTAATTGTTCACTCAAACAGTTATTGTAATACTTTTTTAATCTCCGGAATTTGAACAAACGTATTTTAAAATTAGCTCTCCCGAACATTATCAGCAACTTAACGGTGCCTTTGGTCGGCATTGTTGATGTTGCATTGATGGGACATTTGAGCAATTCTGCCTATCTCGGTGCCATTGCCTTGGGTGCTTCCTTGTTCACTTTTATTTATGCCGGTTTGGGCTTTATAAGAATGGGAACAAGCGGTTTCACGGCTCAAAGCTTCGGAGAAAAAAATATTGAAAAATCTTTTTTGATATTGGCACGTGCTTTTGCGGTGGCTTTAAGTGCCGGCATTGTTCTTATTTTGGCACAAAAAGGCATTTCGTACTTGGCATTTTATTTTATCGACAGCAGCCCGGAAGTGCAAAACTTTGCAATGCAATACTTTGCAATAAGAATTTGGGCAGCACCCGCCGGTTTGTCTTTATTTGCTTTAACGGGTTGGTACATTGGGATGCAAGATGCAAAAACGCCTATGTTTATTGCGATTTTGGTTCATACAAGCAATATTGTGCTGTCGGCTTTTTTTGTGCTCAAAGGCGGAATGACTGTAAATGGGGTGGCATTCGGGACGCTTATCAGCCAGTATGTGGGTTTGATTGTCGGTTTTCTGCTTTTAAGCAAGCATCGAAAACGAATAAAAAAATATTGGCAAAAGAAACTGATTTTTGTGTGGGCTGAAATTGCCCAATTTATGAATGTAAACAAAGACATTCTTATTCGTTCGCTTTTATTAACCGGGAGTTTTTATTTTTTTAATGCCGCAAGTGCTGATTTGGGCGACGACATCCTTGCCGTAAACTCCGTATTACTGCAATTTTTGTGGACTTTTTCTTATTTTATCGATGGTTTTGCTTATGCTGCCGAAGCCTTAATCGGAAAATACATCGGCGCAGGAGCCATTAAAAATATAAAGAATTTGGTGAAACTTTTGTTTGTTTGGGGCTTTGGATTAAGCCTTTTAATCAGTTTGATATATTACTTGTTTAATGATGAAATAATAGGTCTTTTAACCGACAAGCAAAAAATAATCGCACTTGCAGCCAAATATCGTCTTTGGGTGGTTGTGCTTCCGCTTGCCGGGTTCTCGGCTTTTGTTTGGGATGGTATTTATGTTGGTGCAACCAAAGGCAAAGCCATGCGAAATGCCATGATTATTTCCGCATTATGTGTTTTTTTGCCCTCTGTTTTTATTTTCGAAAATTTGCTGGGAAATCACGGCATGTGGTTAGCCCTATTTTTATTTATGTTGGCGCGCGGTTTGTCTTTACACCTGCTTTTTTCAAAGACAATTTTAAGTCCTTTAAGATAATAATTTCACTTAGTTTAGTTTATAAGTTATTGATGTGTCTTGCTTTATGGCTTTGGTGTTTAGATGTTTTGTTTCTTTGACGATAAAGTTAGCCGATAGGGCGGGCTACACGATTGTGCGTTCTAATATTTCTAATAATTTTTTGGGATCTTGTCGGTTGTCCCAAAATGCAGTTATTATTGTTTCTTTTTCATAAACTTTGTAATAGATACTAAAATTTTCCAAGTATGACACTCTAATATCTTTGAAGTCTGTATTTTTATAGATAAAAGGCTGTTGGGCTATTTGAGCTGTTTGTTTTGTAACTAATTTTAGAAGTTTTTTTGAATAAGTATTGGATTTGTTTCTTTTAAGCCAATATTCTAAAATTCCGACAAATTGTATATCTGCTGTTCTTGTCCAAACTACATTGCGTTTAGCCATTCCAAATTTCTTTTATTCATTGCTTCTTGAGAAATCATTTTTTTATTTTTAATATCCTGTTCACTCATTTCAAGCATAAGCTTTTGTTCATATGTTAATTCCGTTACATCAGATTCAGGATATGTTGATAATATCAATTTATCCAAAGCAAGCAAAAAATCTTTATTGTTAATTGATTGTATTTTACCAATTAAACCTCTTTTTATATTTTCAACTGTTATCATTTTATCCAATTTTGTATCTACAAATATCTAAAAAAATACGAAACTTTCCTAATTTTGATTGTTTTATTTTGACGTAGAGGCAGTCCGGAATAGATTGCTTGGAGACTACAAAGTAAGGTCTAAGATGATAATTTTAATTGATTTGTTTTGTAAGTTGTTGATGTGGCTTGCTTTATGGTTTTAATGCTTAGGCGTTTTGTTTTTTTTGACGATAAAGTTAGCCGATAGGGCGGGCTACACGATTGTGCGCTTTTTGTTTGTCAGATAAGTAAAAAATATTTAAGTGGCAGAATCACAATATTATCACGGAATTCAACATTATTAACTTTTGAATTTATAACTATCCCATATTTGTACTTAATTTTACTTTTTGAAATCTGTTTGGTTGTTTTTTTATTTATACCTATCTCCAAAAGAATTGGTTTATTTAAGGTTTCAATTATTAAATCCGGATTTTTACTGCCTTTCATTGAAGCAAAAGAAAGTAAACTATCATCTTGAAAAATTCTTTTTAGATATAAAACAACTGTATCTTCGAGCATTTTTGCATATAAAGCATCTGTATTTATCTGTATCATTGGTGTTAAAATTGCCTTTCTAATAGAAGGCGACATGAAAAAGTATTTTTGTGCTTTACTTACTTTGCTGTCAATTCCGCCATAAGCATAAAGCACATTTAACAACTCTGCATTAACAAGGATTTCAATATTAGCAATTATATCTTTTTGTGAAACATTGATACTTTGGCTTAGAGTTTGAATATTAATTTCATCAGAACCGGCTATTCTTCTTAAAATCTTCTCTGCAATTTTAGGGTTCGAGTTTTCATTGTTAAGTTTTGGTATGTCTTCATAAATTACCCTTTTAACCAACTCTCTTATATGTTTTTCTATTAAAGTGTCGCTTTTAATAAGTAAAAATCGAATTATGTTATGATAAACAATATAATTGTATATTCGCTCATCAAGATTGTCAATATTAGCAAGATATTCATCTAATGTAGGTTTAAGCTTATTAAACTCAATAGATAATTCTTTGGTCGTTTCAGAGCGCAATATTATGTTTTCGAGCTTTTTTCTGACTTCTTTTATTTCCGGGATATTCTTATGTGTAAAACCAATATATTCGCAAAAATTTAAAGGCAATATATGTAGTATTATCATCCTTGTAACTAAATCTGCAGTTGATTGCAACAATAATGCAGAACTTCCACTTGTTAAAATAAAAGCAATCCTAAATTCGTCATATAATGCTTTTAGAGCTTTTGTCCACATAGGACTTTCGTGAACCTCATCAAATATTAAAACTATTTTTTCTTTGTAAGCTGAAAGATGGTCGCCAACAATATACTTCTCAAATCCTCTTTTTATCTCTCTAATTCCGATATTATACGTAATTAAATCAGTGAAATTTAGGAAATAAATATTTTTAGTATAGTTTGTGTAAATATGTCCGGCAACTTGCCAAAGTAAAGTGGTTTTTCCTGTTCCGCGTAAACCCGACAAACCAAACATTCTTACACCATTTCCTGTTTGGAAATATATATCTGTATTTTCTTTTATTTCAGTAAACACTTCACGAGGTAAAAGCTCGGTTTGTAAATACGGATGTTGTAAGTTATCATAAATTCTCTTCTTTGTAACTTTTGAATTTAATAATATTTGTTGTAATTCGTCCATATCAGCACTCTAATTTTATTATCAAAAAAGACTGCAATTCAGCTATATCTCCTAAATACTAATTAAAAATTTCGTGTTAAACTTGTTGAATAATCGCTATTATTGCGATTAGTTTTTCTTTTGGTAAACTTCGTCCATTCCCTTTTTGTACTATAACATTCAGTTTCTGCTATACACAGACTACAAGTTGCAGAATAAAATACGAAGATACAAATATTTATCACTTTAACAAAAGAAAAGTTTGTGCAATGTTTTTCGGAGGGGGGAACCTAAACACGGATTAGCTTATGCGTGGTCTTGCAGTAGAATAATCTCACCTAATTTAGTTTGCAAGTTGTTGTTTGTTTTGTAAGTTGTTGATGTGTTGTGTTTTAGTGTTTTTGAAAGTCAAGTGCTCTACAGCCTCTTCTCCAAGAGGGAATTTGCTGTTTGCCAAAAGCCATGAAATAGCAAAGAATGCAATCCGGGCAAACAAGCGTGCATTTTCTTCTGACTTTAAAAAAAAAAATCTTGAAATGGGGTAATTTTTTCAAAGTCTTTGATCTTTTTTTTATTGTGTAATGTTTTGTTTATTAGTTTGTTGTATTTTGTTTTTGAATCGTGATAATATCCCTAAATATGGGGATTGCGGCTTAATAAATTCTATTATACTTTTGGCGCCTTATTTGGACTTTCGACAGTTGGAGTGTTTGCTGATGCTATATGTCTTGACTGTTTGCAAGTCTTTTTTTATTAATTCAAATTCAATACAAAATGATAAAAAAGTTTATTTTTTCTATCTTAGCAATCTTAATTTTGGGATTTAATATAAATGCCCAATGGAAGATTGACGAAGGTTTTGAGACAGACGGTTTACCCTCGACATGGACAACCATTGATGAAGGGGACGGCATGGAATGGTGGGATGATGAAGAATTCCCGAGAACAGGACAAAAAGCCGTAGGGGTTTATGTAATGGAAAATTCTGACGATTGGTTGATAACTCCGAAAGTTGCCATTGATGCCGGCGACGAGTTTTCTTTTTGGTTAAGTTCATACTATGAAAAGGAAGAAAACATATATGTTAAAGTATCAACAAGCGATACGGAAATCGAAAGTTTTTCCGATTTAAATCCGCCCGTACATTTTACGCAATCCGCCGAAAACTACATAAAATATTCCTATGACCTAAGCGATTATGCCGGACAAGAAATATATGTAGCCATACGTTGCACCGGAGAAAGTCATACCGATAATATGGCGGGTTATGCCGTAGTTGATGATGTGAAATTGGGCAAAGAACCGCTTTCGGAAGTAACTGTAGGAACCGGTACGGAAACGGATATTCATCTGCCTATGGCTCCTTACTGGAAATATTCATATACGCAGGTCATTTATACGGCTGAGGAAATCGGGCTTAGCTCGGGAAAAGCGCTTTCGAAAATTGCCTATCATTATAACGGCAACGCTGCATGGAGCGATCATGCTAAAATATTTATAGGACACACTACGCTTAGCGATTTTGGAAGCTCAAATTGGATTGCTCATGAAAACATGCAGTTGGTATATGACGGCGATTTTTCGGTGAGTGACGATGCTTGGGTCGAATTTGAATTTGACTTTCCTTTCGTTTATAATGGTACAGACAATTTGATTATAGGCTTCTGGGACGATGCTGATGCATTACATGGTACAAATGATGACTTCTTCTGTACCAATGCTACTACATCGAGAGCATTACTTTATCGAAGTGATACTTATAATTACAATCCGGAAACACCCGGTATACCTATAAAAGTCAGTTATTTTCCTAATATCCGAATGACTTTTAATGATTTGCAAGAAGAGCCTGTTTTGCAAACGAATAAAGATGAAATTAATTTTGGTGAAGTATCCATAGTCGAAAATAAAACAGAAGAAATTATTGTTTCCAATATGGGGAACAGTAACCTTGAAATAAATGATATACAATTTTCCGGACAAGACAATACAAAATTTTCAATTATGCCGGAATTTTCAAGTCCTGTAATCATTGCAAGCGGGGAAGCACAGAGTTTTCAAATAACTTATATGCCTCAAACAGCAGGTACGCATAATGCAAGTTTGGATATAAGCTCTAACGGAGGGACTAAAAACATAACGCTTACCGGTACGGCTTATGACCCGACCGTAAGTTCATTTCCTTATAATGAAAGCTTTGAAAGTAACGGTACGGAGTTCCCGCAAGGTTGGACTAATCCGGAGGGAAAATGGTATGTCGGAGTTGAACCGCAAGACGGTTTAAAATCTGCTGCCATAAGATATAAAGATAACGGCTCACTTATTTCACCCCCCTTTATTATTCCCGAAAATATGGAAATGTCCTATTGGTGGAAAGATGCCGACATATCGGCAAACAAAGTAATCGGACATGATACCACATTCTTTGAAATATCGGAGGATAACGGACAAAACTGGGTAACGCTTGACACTTTGTCAATGACCGGCAGCAGTGATGTGTATCAAAAACAAACATACGACCTTGCCGCTTACAACACAAAAACCGTTTTATTCCGTTGGCGAAATGTAACGGACGGCACTTTTGCAGCCTATGGTACAGGCATCGATAATATTTCGGTAAACGAAAAAGCATTTTCGCTTACACCGCCTTTTATAGAGCCTTTTTCATTGGATACGCAATTCCCGGAAGAGTGGAAAACATATGCCGGATTGCTTAGCGATAATTCAAACTTGTCTTCTGATTGGACAAGGTGGATTTTACAAAATTATGCCAATGACGGAACCGATAATATTGGCGTAGAAACATCATTTTTTATTTCCGGCGGTTCGTGGTTGGTTTCTCCGACTATTCATTTGGAAGAAGGACACAACTTCCAATTGGAATTTGACTTGGCGCTTACCGAGTTTCAAGACAATGCGCAAGGAACAATGGAAGGCGATGACTCCTTGAAAGTTATTGTTTCTACCGATAACGGTCAAACATGGACAAATGCTGCGGATAATTTGTTGAGAGAATACAATGCTCAGTCCAACATTTCAAACAATCAACATGAAGTAATATCCTTAGCCGGAATTTCCGGAGATATAAAAATAGCATTTTATGTAGAATCTACAGAAGGCAGCAACGATTCTGAAATATTTATCGACAATGTTGCCGTAACCGGAAGTTATGAAGCTCCGACAAATTTTGTTGCAAATTTAGAGGCTTGTCTGGTAAATATGACTTGGTCTGCCCCCTCACAAACAACCGATCTGCAAGGCTATAAAGTGTTTAGAGGACAAACGCAAATAAATGAAGTTCCGCTTACGGAACTTAACTATACCGATACGCTTGATGCAGATGGTACATATACCTATTATGTAACGGCAGTATATGCCGGTGGAGAGTCTTCTCCGAGTAATAGTGCCGAAGTAATCTTTGCTAATGCCGGAATTTCCGTATCCGGAACTTCATTTGCTCAAGAACTTGAGCAAGGTAGTACCGCCGTACAAAACTTAACTATACAAAATACCGGCAGCGGCAGCTTGTCTTTCAATATAGAAATCGTTGCTGCGGGCACAGAACCGGGTGTAGCCGGTGAACTCATAAAATCCATACCCGCACCCAATGATATGCTTGCGTATGGAGCCGGCTTTGACAATGGTAATATATGGACTTCCGATGTATATTTTGAAAATCACGAGAACCTTTATAAAGTAAATCAGTCGGGCGAATTAGTGCATACTTTGAATGTAGATTGGGTTGGCGGCTGGACTGCCGACATTGAAGCCACCGAAGACTATTTATATTTGGTGAATGTTGATGTTGCAGGCGACAACGGTATAAAAAAAGTAAATAAAGCAACCGGCGAACTCATAAGTTCAATAACCGGCGAGTTCAGTACCGACGGAAGCAGTGTTTCGCATGGATTAGCCTACAACCAAACTGCAGACGAGTTCTGGGTTGGCGGTTGGTTTCACGACAAAATTTATCATACCGATAGTCAAGGTAATACAATATCTACAATATCAACAAGCGGAAAAGGCTTTCATGACGTAACAGGTTTGGCTTGGCACCCGAATGGAAACAACGGAACCGGTTCTTTGTTTGTAGTGGCTCGCAATCCGTATCAAATTTATGAACTTAATCCGGAAAGCGGCGAAATAATACAATCATTCCCCACCTACAACAATATTAACATGAATGCTTTGTCAATAGGAGACGACGGCAGTTTATGGACTGCTGCAATGGGGGAAACTTCAATATATAACATAACTTCCGGAGTAGGTGGTGCTCCTACGATAGATTGGCTTAGCGTAAATACCGTAACGGGTGAAGTGCAAGCCGGAGAATCTGCAGATATTGAATTAAGTTTTAATTCGGAAAATCTTGCCGTGGGTACTTACGAAGCAAACTTGATTATAACTCATAATGTATGCGGACAAGAGGATATTACAATACCTGTTACATTGACAGTTACAAGTTCTTCTGTTGCTGTAACCGGTGTAAGTGTGAACCCCACTACGGCAGAAATAAAAGTCGGGCAAACGCAACAACTTACGGCAAGTGTAGAACCTGTTGATGCTACGAATCAGAACGTAACTTGGACAAGCAGTGATGATAATGTCGCAACAGTCGATGCTTCCGGACTTGTAAGCGCAGTAGCGGCAGGAAACGCAGTAATTACCGTAACAACTCAAGACGGCAACAAAACAGCGACTTGTAACGTAAGTGTAAGTGATGATACAAGTGTTGAGAATAAGGAATTGGAGGCGGTATCAATTTATCCGAACCCGGCAGAAAAGTTCCTTTACATTAAAACCAATGCCGAGATTAATTCAATACAATTAATTAATCTTGCGGGTAAAACAATACAAACTTTTGATGCAAAAAGCAGAAGACTGGATGTCGGAAATATAGCTCCGGGTATTTACTTCTTAAAACTGCAAAACAATCAAAAAACACATGTACATCAACTAATTGTTAAGTAAAAATGAAAAAAAGCCGATTGAAAAATCGGCTTTTTTTATTTCAAAATTAAGTCGGCTATTTATTTTTCTTTTTTGTCGTTAATTCATCAATAATAATTTCGCCTTTGGTTAAATCCATAGGTTTAAGTTCCGATTCTGATAAAGCATCGCCCCAAACAATAAATAAATCGGTGAACTGCATATCAAATTCTTTGGCAGGGACTTCAAAATATAAGGTAAACTTTTTGGTTTCGCCTTTTTGCATTACTTTATTCATGTCGCCGGTGCGTGCATTTGCCCATAAAGTGCCGTCGGGAGTTCGCACGGCTGCTTTTGACATGGAAACAATTCCCATTTTGTCTCCCGTGTATCTTATGCTGAATTTTACGGCTGTTACTTTGGTTTCTTTACTCAATTTGAGCATTTGTATTTTAAAAGGAGCTGCGTCTATAAAGTTTTGAGACGGCGGCAGTTTAAAATCCGGAGCATTGACAGATTCTCCTTTTGAGGCAAATGTGTAAAATCCGTCGGGGATAAAAGTCATTTTTTCGCTAAGAAATTCTTTTGACCCCTCAAATTTAAGTGTCGGACTTATTTTTTTGCCCGGAAGACAAATTTGCGTTTTTTTTCGCCCTATTGCAGGATATTCTTTGTCATTGATACTTAGTTTGCTCTCTTTGGAAACAAAGTACAGAAAATTATCGCTTTTGTTATCAATAATCAGTTCAAACTTTGCAAAATTATACCGGGAAACGGGGTTTAAGGCTTTTAAACTGATATTTCCCGATTTTGAAAGTTCTGTGTCATAATAATAGTTTGTTTTTTTCGGGTCAATCTGTGCATTTGTTGCCGGGTTAAGAAGGAGAAGCAATAAAATAATAAATAAATTTCTCATAATTATGTAAATTTAGTACCTGTTATAAATTTATAAAATAATAAAATGCTAAGGTAAGGTAAATTATTTGCCTTTTAAAAAAATAAACCGGATTTTTGTTTAAAGTAACCATTATTGAGGCAATAATTGAACTGACTTAATGTCATATTTAATATTTTGTATTGTTTTTGTTGTTTATTGAAAAAATAAAAATTATGTCCGAAAAAGAAATCACGGAAAAGTATCATATAATTACTCGTTTTATAGATAATAATCAATTGGGAGATGCTTTTGCTTTGTCGTTTGAACTTTTGCAAAAAACAGATGCTCCCGAATTACGGCGAGAGTTTGAAAAACAAAAAGAAATTTACCGATATTTGCTGGAATACAGTTTAAAAGGTGTTGAAGACCCGGAAAGAGAGACGGTCTATAATTCAGTAAAAAAGGCTTTATATCATATTGCCGAGAGGCTGAAAACTGCCTATGTAAAAAAGTTTTTGCCTGATAATGTCATGGTTTCCCGGCGAAACAAGTTGTCTGTTGAAGTAGCTGCCGGCAAGACAAGCATTGCCGCCGAATTAAAGAACTTGGCAGAAAATGATGTCGCCGAGGAAAGCCAAGAGCGCAAGGAAATTGTCAATAAATTATTCCTCTTAATATGGCTTTCGGATACTATCGAAGAAGCCGATTTTTTGATGCTTAAAAAATATGCTCTTTTGGGCAATTTGTATTTTTATGAAAGAAGTATCATTGTGAGTGCCTTAGCTGTGAGTATGCTTCGTTTTTTTGATAAAAGAAAGTTAGATGCTTTGTTTGAGTATGTCGGAGCAAAGCAAAAAGAGGTCAGGAACAGAGCGTTGGTGGGCATTGTTTTGGCTTTTTATTATTATGAAAAACGTATCTTTTTATACGATGATTTAAAGGAGGCTTTAAAAAAGCTTAAACAAAATAAAAAAACGGCGGAATGTGTGGAGCATATTATTTATCAAATTGTGCGCACAAAAGAAACCGAGACACTGACCAAACGCTTGCATGAAGAGGTTATTCCGGAGATGCAGAAAATGCAACCTAAAATTCAGGATAAATTGCGGCTTGATGATATTTTATCCGAAGGGGCAAATGACGAGGGAAATCCCGATTGGGAGGAACTCTTTGACGATGCCCCCGAATTGTTTGATAAAATGGCAGACTTCTCGCGTTTGCAAATGGAAGGTTCCGACGTGTTTATGAGTGCTTTTGAAAATTTTAAAAACTTTGTGTTTTTTCGGTCGTCATCAAATTGGTTTGTGCCTTTTTATTCGGAAAACAGTGATATTGTAAATCAAGTTTTCGGCAATATGACCGATTTCGATTTCGACAGCTTTGCAAAAGGGCTTGAAAAGACGGCTTATATGTGTAACTCCGACAAGTATTCTTTTTGTTTGAATATAGGAATGATGCCTGCCGAGCAAAGAAATTTAATGACCGAATTGTTTAAGCATGAAAGTATGCAAAGCGAAGAAATTGTTAAAGAAGATAAATTGTTGAACAAAGATTCGGAAGATAAACGAATTATCACTCGTTATATTCAAGATTTATATCGGTTTTATAAACTGCATCCTTGGAAAGACTTTTTCTTTGATATTTTTGAGACCGATTTGGATATACATAATACGAAACTGTTTAAACTTTTACTGAATGATGAACAGGTGCTTGAGAATGTTGCCGAAATGTATTTTAAGAAAAAGTTTTATGCCGATGCTTCCGAAACTTTTGAAACACTGAGTTTTTCTGGAAAGAAAGAGGCAAAACGTTATGAAAAAATAGGTTTTTGCTATCAAAAGATGAAGCATTGGAAAAAAGCTTTGGACAATTATGCAAAGGCGGAAGTCATAAAAGGCAGTTCTTTGTGGTTAAGTAAGAAAACCGCTTTTTGCTACAAAAAACTAAACAATTTCGAGAAAGCAAAAGAATTTTATTTATTGGCGGAAAAGGAAGACGAAAACAATATGTATATTCAAGCAAATATTGGTCATTGCTTTTTGGAACTTGGGGATTATGAAAATGCACTCAAACGCTATTTTAAAGTGGAATATTATGCGCCCGACAACAAAAGCGTTATGCGTCCTTTGGCTTGGTGTTCCTTTATCGTCGGCAAGTTTGATAAAGCCGAAGCCTACTATAAAAAACTGATGAAAGATAAGCCTACGGTTTACGACTGTATTAATTACGGGCATTTGCTCTATGTAAAAGGTGAAATTATGGATGCCTTTAAGCAATACGAACGGGTGCTCAAAATATCGAGTATGGAAAGTCTTGAGGCTTCAATCAGAGATGATGCTGCTTTTTTTATAAAACACGGACATTCCGAAAAGGATATTGATTTGCTGATTGATTACATTAAAACAAGCACTTTGTAGTTTTTTGTCTTTTTACGAGAAGGTTTCCGGTTCGTGTTTTTTCAAACGATAAGAAATTAGTGTCGGGCTGATGTCTATTTCTATGATGTCAAGCAGAATGAAGTTGATTAAGATGCGTTCTGCCTTGTGAAAGGAAATGCTTGCCATTTTCTTAAATTTAGAAAATGTGATGTACGGGTTTTCATTTAGATATTTTAACAAAATCTTTTCGGCTTTCCCGTAAATAATTTTAATATCCGGTCTGTCTTTTTTTGCTTTCCAAACTTTCAGAAGCAATCCGTTTGCCGACAAATTTTCGTCATGCACTCTGATATAGGCTTTAAAGTTCCCTTTTTCATCGGGCGCACAGTGTGGTCGTTCGGGGCTTTTTGCAATAATAACTTCCAGCACTTCTTTTTTTTCGATAAGATGCCGCTTAACCTCTATGGGGACAATGGGCTTGGTGTATAATTCAGAAGCCGTTTGCAGCATATATAACTCTTCATTGGATCTTACACCCGCAATTTTGCCGTTATCTTTCACGCCGATAAGCAATCTTCCGCCCTCTGTATTGGCAAAAGCCGACAGGGAACGGGCAATTTTTTTAGAGTCGTTTACGGCAAACTTAAAGTCTAATTGATGATGTTCGCCCTCTTCGGTCAATTTTATGATAGGATGCTTTTGCACGGTAATCATTCTGTTTCAAATAGCAGTTCGTTCAATCGGCTCATTATTTCGCCGGCTTTTTCTTGCAAAAAAAAGTCTGTTATTTTTTCCGTATAAACGGTTCGTTCCGGGTTTATTTCAATGATTGTCGCATTATTTTGTTTGGCAATATAAGGTATGGATGCGGCAGGCTCAACCAGCCCGGTTGTTCCTATCAATAAGAATACTTCGGCTTTTTCGCTTTCTGCCAATGATTTTTGATAGGCGAGGGTGGGTATGCCCTCTCCGAAGAAAATAAAATCGGGTTTCAACAGCCCTTTGCATGTAGGACATTTTGGGGGGAGAATATCCAATTTTATATCCTGCGCCAATTGGCTTTTATGACATTCAGTGCAAATTAATTTATTTGACGTGCCGTGAAATTCGTATACCGTTTTGCTGCCGGCAGCTTGATGCAAATTGTCAATGTTTTGAGTAATAACCGCTTTCAATAAGTTATGATTTTCCATGCGAGCCAAAGTTTGGTGTGCGGCATTGGGTTTTGCTTTCCCGAAAAAATCATAAAAAATTTCATTGATAACAATCCACGATTCTTTTGGATTTTGAAAAAAATAATTCAACTCTAAAATCTTAGGGTCATATTTTGACCATAGACCATTTTTGCCTCTAAAAGGCGGAATGCCGCTTTCAACAGATATGCCGGCACCCGTGAAAGCGGTTGTATGTGTGCTTTTTTTTAAAACTTCACAGGCTTTTTTTATATTGTTGCTTAAAATGTCTAACATAGTTTCAGGGATTATTTTTTGATGAAAATGGTACCGCGTTTTTCAAAACAGTTCACAACATTACCTAAAATATCTTCATGTTTGCCAATTACCAAAGTTCCTCCTTTTACAAGGGAGCGTTCAAACATTTGAATAATTTTATCTTGCAGTTCATGATTAAAATAGATTAAAACATTTCTGCAAAAAATCATGTGAAATTTCTGTTCAAAAGGATTTGTCAATTTTGTTAAGTCGTGTACCCGGTATTGCGTCTTTTTTAAGAGAAACGGTTTTACTTTAACCGTATGTCTTTTTCTTAAAATCTTAAAGTAATCATTTATGTCGGGTTGAATTTCCGTGTTTTTATATGTTTCATTAAAGTTATGCACATATTCATTAACGTCTTTGTGCTTATAAACTCCGGACTCTGCCGTTTTCAAAACATCGGAGTTAATGTCTGTTGCATAAACCCTTGACTTCTCATATAAATTATGCTGTTTTAATAGAATCAGCATGGTATAGGCTTCTTGTCCCGTTGATGCGGCGGCATGCCATATATTAATATTTTCTTCATCTTTATATCGAGGGATAATATCTTTATTAATAGTTTGCCATATTTCAGGGTTCCTGAAAATTTCGGTTGTATTTACCGTAATTTTTTTAACGACTTCTTCCGTAAATTGAGGCTTCTTTGATATTTTTTCAAGTAGCTTAGGGAACGGGAAGTTGTAGTCTTCTCTTATTTTTTCTAAACGACGTGTAAAGGATTTAGTGGAATAGTTGGAGAAATCATAGTTTGAATGATCTGCTACCGTTTTGATAAAAAGTTGAATTTCTTCCGGTGTTAAATTTTCCATATTTGTTTCTTTGTTTGTGAAAACAAAAATAGCTTAAATATTTATAAAAAATTATTTTTTCTAACAGAAGCTCAATAAAATTTTTCGTTTTAATGAAATATATATACTTTCATAGCCTCAAATTTCAATACACTTAAAATTTAATATATGGGATTATTCAGCAAACTCAAAGGCGAACTTATTGATGTTATTGAATGGTTAGACAGCAGTGATGACACAATAGCGTATCGCTTTGAACGAAACGGTAACGAAATAAAGAACGGCGCTCAATTAACGGTGCGAGAATCGCAAGTTGCAGTTTTTATTAATGAAGGGAAAGTGGGAGATGTTTTTCCGCCCGGGCGTTATGAATTGACAACAAAGAACTTACCTATTTTAACCACTTTAAATGCTTGGATGCACGGATTTAACAGTCCGTTTAAGGCAGAGGTTTATTTTATTAACACGAAGCGTTTTACAAACCAAAAATGGGGCACTCCCAATGTCTTTTATTTACGCGATGCCGATTTCGGACGTGTCAGTTTAAGGGCATTCGGAACTTATACAATGAAAGTAGATGACCCCGTAAAATTTGTGAAGGAAGTACTTGGCACAAGCGGAGAGTTTACTACTGATGAGGTTGCCGGTGAAATGCGTAATCTTATTGTAACTCAATTTATTGATGCAGTGGGCGAAAGCGGTCTTCCTTTGTTGGATATGGCGCAGAATTATAAAGATATTTCCGAATTTTGCCAAAACAGATTGGGCGAAGAGTTTAAAGAATATGGGCTTGAAATAACCAAGTTTTTGGTTTCCAGCATCAGCTTACCGGAAAAACTACAAGAAAAATTAGATGAGGGTACCGGTATGAATATGCTCGGTGATATGGGCAAATATTCTCAAATGAAATCTGCCGACGCTATGGAAGCGGCTGCGGGTAATCCCGGTGCCGGAGGCGGCATGGAAGGGATGATGGGAATGGCTATGATGCAACAAATGATGAATCAAAATCAAATGATGCAAAACCAAAACAACCCGCAACAAGGCGGAACACCTCCGCCACCCCCGCCAACAGTGCAGTATTATGTTTCTGTAAACGGACAACAGCAAGGACCTTTTGATATGCCGATGCTGCAAGCAATGGTCGGAAACGGACAGCTTACAAAAGAAACTTATGTGTGGAAACAAGGAATGTCGGGTTGGCTTGCCGCCGGCGAAGTGCCGGAAGTTGCCGGTTTATTCGGAGCTGTTCCGCCACCTCCTCCGCCACCTATGTAGTCTCCGGCAGGAAAATATCAAATACTTTGTTTTGCTCATTTTTAAAACAAGTTTTTACAACTTTCTTGCCGGCACTATGTAAAATAAAAATAGCTTAAATATGGAAGAACCTAAAATAAGTCAAAGCAGACAGGACGAGATAATGTGTCGTAATTGCGGTGCAAAATTAGTTTTTGAACCGGGAACTGACAGTTTAAAGTGTGGCTTTTGCGGTGCATTAAATGAAATCAGTGTGGATGAGGACGAAAAAATCAAAGCGATTCAAGAATTAGATTTTGAATCCTATATTGGCAGTCAGGCTGATATTGCTCCTAAAATTGAGATTTTGGCGGTTAAGTGTGATTCCTGCGGTGCGGAAACGACTTTTGACCCAAACATTGTTTCTTCGGAATGTGATTTCTGCGGAAGCCCTTTGGTTTCAAGAGAAGCGCATAAAACCGGAATTATTGAACCAAAAGCAATCTTGCCTTTTAAAATCAATAAAAAAGCAGGGTATGAATTGTTTGAAAAATGGTTAAAAAAACTATGGTTTGCGCCGAATAAATTGAAAACTCGGGCAAAACGAGTGGAAGACCTTGCCGGAATTTATACTCCGTATTGGACCTATGATACCGATACATATACCGAATATATAGGCGAAAGAGGCGATGATTATGAGACTGAAGAAACGAGCTATAACGACGATGGCGAAGAGGTAACAACAACGGTAACAAAAACGCGTTGGACTTCGGTAAGTGGTAGAGTTAAGGCTTTTTTTGATGATATTATGGTGCCGGCAAGTAATTCATTGTCTCAAAAACATATCAACAAATTAGAACCTTGGGACTTGGAAAATTTAGTTCCTTATGATACCAAATATTTGAGCGGTTTTAAATCGGAAACGTATCGGGTAAGTCTCGAAGAAGGTTTTGATGTTGCCAAGAGAAGAATAGAACCGCTAATTAGGAATGATATTCGGAGAGATATTGGAGGCGACCGGCAAAAAATTTCGTCTATGAATACTGAATATGCTTCAACAACATTTAAGCATATTTTGTTGCCGATTTGGCTGAGTGCCTATAAATACAATAACAAAGTATATCATTTTATGATAAACGGGCGAACAGGTGAGGTGCAAGGCGAAAGACCGTGGAGTTGGATTAAGATTACTTTGGCGGTGCTTGCGGGACTTGCGCTTATCGGTGCAATTATCTGGTTCTCAAAAGACGCATAAAAAAATGAGGCTGCCTTTTCGGGCAGCCTCATTTTTTTATTATATCCTCTTTTATTATTCCGGCTTAAAAATCAAAATCTACGACAGAAGTTCTGCCCTTAATGCTGCTTATTAACTCTAATACTTTTTTGTGCTCGGGGTGATTTCTGTAAATATTTAAACTTTCTTTGTCTTCAAATTCACCGATTAGTGCTAAATCGGCTGCCGAGGGTGAGTCGGAATTATTTATCCCGGTTTGAAAACGTTTTATTTCCGGAATTTGTGCCGGCAAAGCATCTAATGCTTCCTTTAATTTTAATAAATGTGCTGTTTTTTCTTCTTCAGATGCAACGCCTTTTAGCTTTATAAATACAATATGTTTAATCATTTTCTTCTTAATTTAATTTTTGTGTCAAGCATAATTTTCTTATCCAAAACATCCTCCACTTTTCCTTTAATGATAAAACTTTTCTTATCATCGGAAAGTATTGCATTCGGGTTGTCGAGCTTTTTTATCTTTCGGTCAAAGGAAAACTTATTTTCAAATGTAATAAAGCCTTTCATTGCATCAAGTTTCCCTGACGAATCTTGACTTTGGATTTCTTTCGGATAATCGAAGCTAATGTTTCGCGTCCCTTTATGATGAATAGCAGGACCTTGATAATCCGACAGTAGATTTTTTCCCTGATTCATTTGCTCAAAAATTGAATTTAATGATTCAATGTTTGCAAAATCAAAACGAACATAAATACTTGTATTATTATCTTTCTGACCTATTTCAACATTTTTAAGCCCCATTTCTTCATACTTGCGGGCTACCTCAGCCAATGATGTATCAAGCCTCTCTAAGCTTTCTTCAGTCTTGCCCGTTGTGTCTGTCATTTTAATCATATTGATGAGTTCTTCCATTTGAATCTCAAAACGATAGCTGCCGGAGAGGTCTTTGTTAAAATGGTATTCTTGCGTAATATGGCAGTTGCTCAGAAGCAAAAAGAGCATGCCCCAAAAAACGGGATATAATTTTTTCATGATATTTGTTTTAAAGATGTGGTACAAAAGTAAATTTATTTAAGGAATAAAAAAGTTTATGCTTTTTTTATTGTAAAAGCAAAAGTCGTTCCTACTCCAATGGTGCTGCGAACATTTATGGTTTCTTTATGTGCTTCGATGATATGCTTTACAATAGAAAGCCCTAAACCGCTGCCGCCTTTGTTCCGTGAACGCGCTTTGTCCGTTCTGTAAAAACGTTCAAAAATTCGAGGTAAGTCTGTTTTGGAAATTCCCGGACCTTGGTCGGTAATCTCTACCAAATAATTTTTGTCCATATCAAAAAAACTGATTTTAATGCGGCTGTTTTTGTAGCTGTACTTTATGGCATTTTCTATGATGTTGATAAACACTTGGTTAATTCTTTTTATGTCGCCTATTACATAAAGCGGCTGATAGTAATTTTCTCTAAAATGTATTTGAATGTTTTTTTTTGCAGCTTTTTCTGAAAATAATTCAATTACTTCTTTATTGAGTTGCAACAAATCAAATCTTTCGAAATTGGGTTTTATATCGGTTGTTTCCAACTCCGATATTGTGTCTAAATCTTCAATAATTGTTATTATTCGATTAATGTTTTTGTCCATTCTGGAAAGATATTTTTCGCGCAGTTTTCGACTTTCCGTTGCGCCGTGGGACAAAGCATAAATATAGCCTTGAAGATTAAAAACCGGATTTTTTAATTCATGGGCAATATTTCCGATATACTCTCTGCGAAATGTTTCTTGTTCTTTTAAGGACGAAATTTCTTTTTTGTGTTTTTTGCTCCATACTTCCACTTCGTTTTTTACGCCTGCTATAATATCAGAATTAAAATTTATTTCCGGTTTTTCGTCTTCATCTAATTTTAAACGTCTGATTGTTTTGTAAATTAAGCGAATCTTTTCGTAGATAAACTTTTGCAGAATAAATTTGAAAATGAAATAAGAAAAGGCAAAATAGCTTAACAAAATTAAAGCAAGTGCCAACCAATGTATCTGAATATTTTTGAGAAAAAACAGAAAGAGAAGATATAGAACTAATAGAAAAATACTCGTTATGAGCGATACAAAAAGCGAAAGTTTTCGAGGGTCTGATGTGTTAAAAAATGCGTTTTTCAATGGAGTGTTTTTTAGTCATCCAATTTATAACCGATACCTTTTAAGGTCTTTATATTTTTGATGCCGGTTTTTTCTCTTATTTTTCTGATGTGTACATCAATAGTGCGTGAACCTACAATAACGTCATTTCCCCATATTTTGTCAAAAATTTCGTCTCTTGTAAAAACATGCGAGGGCTTTGAAAATAGTAAGTTTAATATTTCAAATTGTTTTTTAGGTAAAATAATTTTTTCTTCACCTTTATATAATACATAGCTGTTACTGTCTAATGTATAATCTCCGAATTTTAAAACTTTTTCGTTGAGATTTTCTTTTTCGCTAAATCGAGCAAGTAATGCTTTGATTTTTGAAAGTAATACTCTCGGACTTTCCGGCTTGGATATGTAAGAATCGCCGCCGGCTTCAAAACCTGCAATTTGAGAATAATCTTCGCTTCTTGCCGATAAAAAGAGAATTATGGTTTTTTGATTATCGGGCAAACGCCTAATCTCTGAGCAGGTTTCGTAGCCGTCTTTATTAGGCATCATTACGTCCAAAACAATTAAATGCGGTTTCTTTGATTTTACGAGTTCTATTCCTTCTATTCCGTCTTTGGCTGTATATACTTTATAACCTGCTTGCGTCATGTTGAAACGCAGGATTTCCCGAACATCTTTTTCATCATCAATAATGAGTATTTTATATTTTGAGAGATCCATTTTGAAGAATTTTTTACAAATCTAAGATAAAATATTGTAATTCATTTGTATGTAAGGGGATTTTACAGAAAGTTAACATTAAACTAACATTTTCTTAAAGATTGCTTAAACATTCGTTAACCGTTTTTTATTAGTTAAGGCATAGATTTGCCGAAAATTATTTTACTAAATTATAAAAGATGAACAATAAAATTTTTAACATTACATTTGCTGTATTTGTATTGACAGCCATTACTTTTATTTCTTGTAAAAGAAATAAGCCAAATAGTTCGGATAATCCGAATACAACGGTGTATAAAGATGACGGAAACGGAAATATTACCGTAACAGATAAAGGAGAAGGTACCGGAACTTATACGTTTAAAACAGACAAAACTTATATTTTGGACGGCTTGGTCTTTGTAAATGACGGACAAGTTCTAACTATTGAACCGGGAACTTTGATCAAAGGAAAAGCGGGACAAGGCGAAAGTGCAAGTGCTTTAATCATTGCAAGAGGCGGAAAAATTAATGCAGAGGGTACTGCAAGCAAGCCGATTATTTTTACGGCAGAAGCCGACAACAGAGAAGGTACCGGAGTTGATGCCGATGCACAAGGTTTATGGGGCGGTCTTATCATACTTGGAAGAGCTACTACCAATAACTTAACTACAGACAAAGCGATTGAAGGTATTCCCACAAGCGAAACCAGAGGTTTATACGGGGGAAATGATGATGCCGACAATTCCGGAGTGCTTAAATATGTTTCTATTCGTCATGGCGGAACTGATATTGGCGAAGGCAATGAAATCAATGGTTTAACATTGGGGGCAGTAGGTAGCGGCACTGTTATTGATTATGTTGAAATTGTTGCAAACAAAGACGATGGTATTGAATTTTTTGGCGGTGCGGTTACTGTTAAGCATGTTGTAGTCGCTAAATGTGGTGATGATGCTTATGACTATGACGAAGGTTTTCACGGAAAAGGGCAGTTTTGGCTTGCTATTCAAGGAAAAGATGCTGACAGAGGCGGAGAACACGACGGCGGCCCGGGTGATAATGAAACAGGAACTCCTTATGCAAAACCGGAAATTTATAATGCAACATATATTAGTCTTAAAGGCGATGGTAATAAAACTTTTACTTTAAGAGATAATGCCGGCGTTACCTATGCAAACTCTATCTTTGTAAACTTTGATAAAGGTGTTGATATTGAGTATTTAGAAGATGATGCTCATAATATGGTAGCTTGTTCATACAAAATGTTTGAAGAGGGTAATGTTCGCATTCAAAACAATGTATTTTATGATGTTGCCGGTCAAACTGACGAAAATGCTTACGATGCTGCTAATTTATTTAAAGTAAACGTTCCTGATGGGGTAACAATTCCTGCTGAAAAACTTTCTGCATGGAATTTGGCTTTTGCCGGAAATAACAATATTGTTGTAAATCCCGGTGTAAATGCAGAAAATCCGGTTCCTTCAAATCCTCAAATGTCTAATTTGGCTTCATATCCTGCCGGCTTAGATGCTGTTCCTTATAAAGGTGCTTTTGAAAATTCAAACTGGGCTGCCGGTTGGACTTTAACTTTTAAGAACTAATGAGCTATAGTCTTTAGCCTGCATTGTTTATCAAGTTTTCGTGATAAATAATGCGGGCTAAATTTTTATTCAAACAAATAATAAAATTCATGAAAAGATTAATTGTAAATATCATTTTAATTTTATTTCCGGCAGCATTTATCAATGCACAAGATATGTGTATAATTCAAGGGAAAATTACGGACGAAGAAACCGGAGAAGCCATAGTTGGTGCAATGGTCAGAGTGGATGAGTTGGAACCTGCTATTGTTTCAATATCTGATTTTGAAGGAAACTTTATGTTGGAAAATGTTCCTGCTGATGCAAAACAAATAATTGTTTCTTTTTTATCTTACAAAACAAAAATTATTGATAATTTAAACTTGCCCGGCAGCGGTATAAAAATACAAAACTTATTATTGCGAAAAACGGCTGCCGAATTATCGGAAGTAACTGTTCGTGCAAAAGCTGTTACCAATACGGAAAACGCAGTGCTTGTATATCAAAAAAAATCATCCGGCTTGGTAAATGGTATTTCTTCGCAGCAAATTTCTAAATTAGGCGATTCTGATGCGGCAGCAGCTCTTAAACGAGTTTCGGGAGTTTCTGTTTCTGGAGGAAAGTATGTGTTTGTCAGAGGATTAAGCGATCGTTATTCAATGGTAACCTTAAATGGTGCGGAAATTCCCGGATTAGACCCAAATAAAAACGCAGTGCAAATGGATTTGTTTCCTTCAAATATTATTGACAATATTATTGTATTCAAATCATTTATGCCTAATCTTCCGGCATCTTTTACCGGAGGTTATGTTGATGTTGTTACGAAAAGCTATCCTGAAAAATTTACTCTTATATTAGGCACTTCGTTAACTTACAACTCGCAAACGAATTTAAGGAATGATTTTTTAACTTACAAAGGCGGAAAATATGATATGCTCGGAATTGATGACGGAACTCGTGCAATTCCTAAGGCGGCAAGGCTAAAAATTCCTGCTTTGTATATGAATAATAATGAACTGGATAAAATATCAGGTTCGTTTAATAAAATTATGAGTACTTCGCACGGACGCTCATTTTTAAACCATAGTCATTTCTTTTCAGTTGGCAACCAAGTAAAATTATTCGACAAAGATTTTGGTTTTATTCTTTCCGGTTCGTATAAAAGAGATTTTATTTCTTATGACGATGGTTTATACAATCGATATAATTTAGTGGAATCTCCCGGCGGAACTACTATGAATCCCTATATTACAGAAACTGAAGTTAAAGGAGACGAGGAGGTTATGCTGTCATTTCTAACAGGGCTTTCTTATAAATTTAACAGAAATAACAGTATAAGTCTTACAGCCTTAGGCAATAACAGTAGTTTGAAATCGGCAAGGTATCGCGAAGGGGAAAAACCCGAAGATAATTTGTATATGCATGAACACGTCTTGGGGTTTCAAGAAAGAAATTTTCTTTCTTCGCAAATTGCCGGAAAACATGTATTGCCTAATTTCGCAGGAACAAAAATAGAGTGGATTTCATCTTATACAATATCAAAACAAGCCGAGCCGGACTTACGTTTCTTTAATTATGACGGTAAAGACGGAAATTATCAAATAAGTTACAGTGCATACCCTTCTCCGGCAAGATTTTACAGAAATATGTCAGAAGGTAACTCCGATACAAAACTGAATATGTCTTTACCTGTAAAATTATTTAAGAGAACAAGTAAAATAAAAACAGGTGCCTCCTTTACTTATAAAACAAGAACTTCGGATTCTCGAAAATTTGATATTCTTTCACAGGGTTTAGATTTTAACGGTAGTATTCAAGATTATTTATCGGATGTAAATATCGGGCAAAATGCCGAAGATGTCAGTTATGGCATATATGTTTTGAATGATGAATTGACAGACAATTTTAACAGTTATAAGGCAAAAGAATATGTGTCGGCAGGCTATATAATGGCTGATATTGATATTGTTGCGAGACTGAGGCTCATTACCGGATTTCGTTTTGAATACAGTACTACAAGTATAATGAATAATGTTGATATTTCGCATTCAAAATATGTCGCTGCAAATCAATCTTATCCGGACTTTTTGCCGGTATTCAACTTAAAATACGTTGTTACGGACAAGTCCAATTTACGCTTGAGTTATGGAGGAACAATTGCCCGACCGGCTTTTAGAGAAATTGCCCCTTATGCCTATTATGATTTTAAAGAGGGGTGGCGTGTTGTCGGTAATCCGGATTTAGAAAGAACTTTAATTAATAATATTGATTTCAGATATGAATATTTCGGCAAAGCCGGAGATATATTTTCTGTAAGTTTATTCTACAAATATTTTGTTAAGCCCATTGAACTGATTGATGACCCAAGAGCGAATAATCCGGAATTCCATTATGTAAATGTTAATAATTCAACAATGTATGGTTTAGAACTTGAAGCTCGTAAATGTTTATCCGAAATCAATATGCCAAATTTCTCCATAGGGGGAAATTTTACCTTATTGAAGTCAAAAGTCGAATTTGTCGAAAATTACGGCAGCGATGATAAACTCGGTGTATTGTCGAACAGACCTATGTACGGGCAAGCCCCTTGGGTCGTTAATGTTTTTTTTAGTTATGATAATAGAGCTTTGGGCTTAAATGCGAATGCCGTTTTTAATATGGAGGGAGCAAAACTTGCGGTAATAAATAAAGGTTCAACACCAAATATTTATAAAAACTCTTATCCTGATTGTAAATTTAATATTGCAAAAACTTTAGGAAAAAACTTTAAAGTGAAATTTTCCGTTAATAATATCATTAACGGGAATCATAAAAAAACATATACCTATGAAAATAAAGAGTATATTTTTCAATCTTATAAACAGGGAAGAAGTTATTCAATATCTCTAAGTTATGAGATAAAATAACAGGAGCTTTTGTGTATATGTCTAATTTTTGCATAATGCGGCTTAAGCCGCATTATGCAAAAAGGAAAAGATGATTAGCATTTCGAGACCTTCTTATATTTTTGAAAGGCACGGGCTACGCATTATTTTTATTTGCTTATGGCTTCGTTATTCTATAAAGAAACATGCACTTTAAAGCCGGCGGCTTTTACCTTTTCGGCTATTTCGTATAATTTTTCCGGACTTGCTTTTTTCAAATTCGGAGAGGGCGTATCGCGGTCAACGGTATAAATCATAACCTTGCTTGGTTGCACTTCTTTGATAAGCTTTAACCAAGCATCAACTTCTGCATCGCTTGTGTTATCTGCCGATTTGCCCTTGTGTGTTCCCGACAAAAACATGGTTTGTATAACTAATTTGCCTTTAAACAGCTTTAAGTCATTGACTAATTTCTCTACGGTAAAGCCCGGAGCCGGATTATTCAGTTGCTTTATTTTTTCGTCAAAAGCAGAATCTAATTTCTGAATATTTTCGTCCACTTTCAGTAAAGCCTTGAAAACCGATTTTTTTCGAATTAAGGTTGCGTTGGATAAAACAACAATGCGAGCATTCGGAAAAAAAGCATCCCGCACTTCAATAGTATCATCAATTATCCCTGCAAACTCGGGATGTATGGTCGGTTCGCCGTTTCCGGCAAAAGTAATTGCATCAGGCGGATTATTGTCGGTCTTCATGCGTTCAAGCATATTGCTCAGTTCCTTTTTAACTTCCGAACGTTTCGGAAATTTTACGGTATGCGTGCTTTCTTTGTATGTTCTGCCGCATTCGCAGTAAATACAGTCAAAATTACAAAACTTACTTTCCTGCGGAAGCAGGTTGATACCTAAGGAAACGCCGAGTCTTCGGCTTCTTACGGGACCAAAAATAATTTCATTAAATAAAAATACCGCCATAATTTTTTTTGCAAATGTAAAAATACAAACGAAAAAAGAGATACCCTGAGGCATCTCTTTTTTTTAACTTATTTATTTGATATATTAAAAGGTCTAATTGTTAATGCAAACATACAACCGGCTGAAGCGAAATAAAATTTTCTTTGACGAAATGCGCCTATTCTTTGACGAAATGCCCTTTTTGTTTGACGAAATGATTTTTTTCTTGTAAAAAATGCTGAAAATAGAAAAGAGACACCTCGCGGCATCTCTTTTGATATGTTTTCATTTTTTTACTTATGACTAACACAATGTTAGCAATATTTTTTTATTTGTTCAGTATTATCTTTCCGTTGTCGATTATTTTATTTTCAATTATAATGTTATAAAAATAAATTCCTGTTTGATTGTTCGCTAAATCAACTGTTGAAATATCAGATAATAATTGTTTTTTGATTATTAACTTTCCGTTTAAATCATATATTTCAATTGTTGCATTTTGAATTTGCTGTCCTTTTTGTATATTTATAATTCCTGTTGTTGGATTTGGATATACAATTACATCTTTTCCTAAATTTGAAGTATTTTCAACTTCTGTTGGCAATGAAGAGTTCCCGTCTGCATCAATTTTGAAAATAAAAGTGTCATAATTTTCTAAACTTTCAGTAATTTTTGTACCACTAATAATAACGCCACCATCTGTTGTTGCTGTGAGGGTATATAAATTATACAAAGCATCGCCACCATAAAATTTTGTCCAAATAATATTTTGATTTTCATCTAATTTTGTTATCATATTCCAATTCTTTTGGCTTTGCATAAATGTTATTGGAGAAATTCCTCCTACAAATATTGAATTTTTATAAACATAATCAATAGACTGCCCAAGTGGAAGATATTCAACAGTATCAGATTTTCCACAAAATGTTTCCTTTGTTAAATTAAATGCAGTATCTAATAATTGTATGCTAATGTCTTCGTCTTGTGATTTACTATACAGCATTTTCCTGCTTGCAAATAAAAACGTAGTGTCGGAAAAAAATGTTAAATTAGAATTTCCCCATAGGTAGTCATAAGGATAGTTTTCTGTTAGAATATTTTGTATATTTGTGATATTAAAATCATTATCTAATTTAACAATTTGGCAACGCATAAAATTGGGGGGGGCGGTAAAATGATAGCCTGAAATTAAATATCCATTATTATTTGGTATTTCATCTATGTCCCACAAACATTGATATGAGAATTGTAAAGGGTAATATTTAAAAGAAATTAAATCACCATCTAAACTTATTTTTGCTGTGAACATATTTTCATCTTCAAAATAATCTGTGCCGGCACTGCTTGCAATTATAAGTTCATTATTAGAATTGATAATTGAATGAATAGGTGTAATTAAGGTGTCCCCACTAAAAAAAAACAATTCTTTTTGCCATATAACATTATAATTATTATCTGTTTTTAATAAAAATAACGATTGATTATCTGTATTTTGACCTATGACTAAAAATTCATTGTCAAGTTCAAAAATATTTCTAAAAAAAATATTTTTGCTTATGTCAAAGTCGGTTTCGTATAACACTTCTCCACTTGATGATATTTCATATAATTTTGGTGCTGATTGATTATTAGCTGAATATATGCCGCCAATAGCAAGATAACTATTTTCTGTATTTTCAATTATTGCATTTATTCCTACATTACTTTTTTGGTCATCTATAATTATATCAAAATAGTTTTGAGCAAAAATAATTCGAGGGAGAAATAACAATATTATAATTATTATATTTTTCATTATGGTAATTTTTAAAAAAAATCTATGTATGCCCATTGTTGAAATTAGTTTGGTATACTGTTGGTCAATGCTTTCATGGGTATTGTTCTTAAGGAAATTTACATTTTTTATTTTTAAGAGTTCTTCTATTTCAATATCACGTGTTTGTGCAATAATAATGGTATTTTAAAATTATATTGCCCTAATTCTATCCGACTTATTTTTTATCATCTCCATTTATACGCATAGCTAATTCCATTTGGGTAAGTTCCTTTCGTTTTCTAATCTTTCTAAAATTTTTTCCGAACTCAATTAGAAATTAGTTTTTTATTTCTTTGTTTTGTTGTCTCATAATTTACAGGTTTATTTTTTTTATTATGCCTAACATTATCATATACGCAAAAGTAAACAGATTATCTATATAATACAAATATTTTGAGCGTTTTATAATCAATTTCAAGGAAATGGTTTTTGTGATTTTTTTGGACATATTTCAGCGTGAAATAATTCCATCTAACTAAATTCGCAAGCTGTTAATGTACTGCATTTTAATTAACTTCTCCAAGAGGGATTTTGCTATTGCGCTTTTTGCTAAATTTTGCATCCTTTGCGATTAAGAATTACCTCCGGCAAGCATCCTTTAATAAGGTAATAAGCTTGATTTTCTTTTAGGTGTTTATTTCTACTAAGGTTTAAACCGAAAATAAGGTTTTTAACAATTTGTAGTTCTCAATTTTCTTCCAACTCCCGGCTTCCAACTTCCCGCTCTAATCGGGTTTAATTTTTAATTCCTTAGGTGAGGGCTATGCCGTTCAAAAAAAGTTAGATTCTTGGTTTTACTTTTGCAAAAGTCTCGAAATGCGGGTTAAAAGGTCTAATTGTTAATGCAAACATACAATCGGTTGAAGCGAAATGAAATTTTTTTTGACGAAATGCGCCTATTCTTTGACGAAATGCCCTTTTTGTTTGACGAAATGATTTTTTCCTTGTAAAAAATGGCGGAAATAGAAAAGAGACACCCTGCGGCATCTCTTTCTCGTTAAACTTATTTATTCGAACTATATAAAAGGTCTAATTGTTAATGCAAACATACAACCGGCTGAAGCGAAATAAAATTTTCTTTGACGAAATGCGCCTATTCTTTGATGAAATACCCTTTTTGTTTGACGAAATGATTTTTTCCTTGTAAAAAAATGCCGAAAATAGAAAAGAGACACCTTGCGGCATCTCTTTCTCGTTAAACTTATTTATTCGAACTATATAAAAGGTCTAATTGTTAATGCAAACATACAACCGGTTGAAGCGAAATGAAATTTTTTTTGACGAAATGCGCCTATTCTTTGACGAAATACCCTTTTTGTTTGACGAAATGATTTTTTCCTTGTAAAAAAATGCCGAAAATAGAAAAGAGACACCTTGCGGCATCTCTTTCTCGCTAAACTAATTTACTCGAACTATATAAAAGGTCTAATTGTTAATGCAAACATACAACCGGTTGAAGCGAAATAAAATTTTCTTTGACGAAATGCGCCTATTTTTTGACGAAATGCCCTTTTCGCTTGACGAAATGATTTTTTCCTTGTAAAAAATGGCGGTAAAATTTAAACTGCCAACAAATTACAACCTCTGATGTCGGAATTGTCAAATCTTCCCAAAATATTAAAAGAATTGTCTTTATTTATTTTTCCTAAATCTTTGGTTTCAATAAAAGAGCAGGAGTAAATATTGGCTAAATCAATGATATTAATTCCGCCCGATTTGTCCTTTTCAAGAAACGAAAAAGGATCATTTGTGTCGTGTATCAAAACTTTCATCCATGGCGGACATCGGTAGTTGTTGCCTTTGTCGGAATAGGCTTGCGATAATAGTTCGGTCATGCCGTATTCGGAATGAATATGCGCGAGACCGCTGCCGGCTCTGATAATTTGGTGCAATTCTTCTTTGATGATTTCTTTTTTTCGACCTTTCATACCTCCGGTCTCAATGATTATGGTGTTTTCTAAGTTCAGTTTGTATTTTTCAAAAAAATCCGTTAAAGCAAAGCTTACTCCGAAAAGAATTGTACGTTGTTTTTTTTCTTCCGTTTCAAGCAGCATTTTAAATAAGTCTTCATGGTTATACAAGAAAAATCCGTTGTTTTTTTTGTTGCTGATTTGCATTAATCGACTGACCATATATATCAAAGACGAATTTCCTTGTTCGGAGTAGGAGGGAAGCAATGCCAAGAAAACATAGTTGTCCGGTTTTCCGTAGAATTTTGAAAAAGAACGCAAAAAACTTGTTTCGTATATGGAAAGTGCTGTTATGTAATGTTTGCTTCTTTGCATATTTGTGGTTCCGCTGCTAAGAAAAAGGCTTTCCGGCTCTTGTTTCGACGACAATACTTTATGGGTTTTAAAAAAATCAATGGGCAGAAAGGGAATGTCTTGTACGCCGGCTATTTCTTCCGGCTTTATATTTAGATTGTCGATGTATGTTCTGTATACGGCATTATGCGTATATTGGAAGCGAAATACTGCCAATGCCGTTTTGTGGAATTGTGTTTCGTTTTTTATTGAAAAAACGGCTTGTATTATTTCTTCCGCTGTTTTCATAGATTTAAAATGTTAAAATTTGTTTGCTTATTAAATTTGAATAAGTTGCGATGCTCGTTTTCGTGAGGTTAATATAATTTGATATTTTTCACTTAAAGGCTTGTATAGTTCGGTAATAAGTTCATGCGTGTTGTTAACTGCCGAAATATGTGAGAGAAAAATGGTGTGCAAGTCTTTTGACGCATATTTTTCTATTAAAGACAGGGCTTGCCTATTTGACAAATGCCCGTTTTTCGAAGCTACTCTTTGCTTTAAATGTGCCGGATACAAGCCTCGTTCCAGCATATATTCATCATAATTAGATTCTAAAAAAACAGCATTGCATTTAGAAAATTCCTTGTTTAAGGCTTCATTTGTGCTGCCAATATCTGTCATAACACCAATATTGTTTCCGTTTAGTTCAATTCTGAAACTTACGGGATCTTTGGCATCATGATTTTTCCTGAAAGAATGAATTTTTATGGTATCTATTATATAAGGTGTGCCCGGCTCAAAAAATCCAAAATTATCTGCTTTGTTCTTATCATAGCATTTATGGTATGTTTTTTTTGTATAAAAAACAGGGATGCCTAATTTTTTTGAAACAACTTTGGCACCTTGAACATGGTCTCGGTGTTCATGTGAAATAAAAATTGCTTTAATTTTATTTTTATCGATATGATGCCGGGATAATCTTTCAATAAGTTGCTTGTAGTAAATGCCCATATCAACAAGTATCGCAATGTCTTGATTTCCGATATAATAGCAGTTTCCGTTACTGCCTGATGCCAATGCACACAGTTCTGTCATAATTGTACAAAGAAAACAAATATTTAATATTTCAAACTATTAAATTTATTCTTTAATAATTTTATATATATTTGCAGTCTTTAATTTTTAGAAAAAAATTTATAATCATTTAAGAATGGCTACATTACAAAAAATTAGGAATACAGGACCGGTGATTGTTATTGTAATCGGCATAGCATTAATTGCTTTCTTGTTAGGCGATGTTAACAGATTATTTAATCGTTCCGATACGGATATTGCGGAAATTAATGGTACGGAGGTATCAATACAAGAATATCAAGCAAGGTATAAGAACTATGAAGAAGGCTTGAAATTATTAACCGGCGCATCATCATTGGATGAACAAAACCAAAAGTATGTGAAAGAGAGAGTGTGGGATAAAATTGTTAAGAATTATGCTCTTTCGGATATTTACGAGGCTTTGGGCTTAGGCGTGAGCGATTTGGAATTGGCAAAAATAATCAGCGGCGAAAATATTCAAACCGGATTAGACCCGCTTACAAGACAAATATTTACCGACCCGAATACCCGACAGTTTAATGCTGAGAGTGCCGTGAACTTTTTCAGTAATGCAAATCAATCCGAGCAAGCTTTGCAAATTGCAAAATTCTTGGAAAATGAAATGCGGGATAACAGAAAATATACAAAATATACTTCTTTGCTGTTGAAAGGTTTAAACGTAACAAATCTTGAAGCGAAAAAAATGTATAATGAGCGTGTGAATATGGTTGATTTTGATTACACCTCGAAAAAATACAATACCCTTGCTGACAGTACGATTTCCGTAAGCGAGAAAGAACAAAAAGAATATTACAAAAATCATAAAAATGACTATGAGCAAGAGAAAAGCAGAGATATAGCTTATGCTACGATTGCTGTTATTCCTTCGGAAGAAGATATGCTTAATGCAAAAAGAATAAGTGCTGATATTAAAAAAGATTTTATGGAAATAGCGGTTGATTCTGCTTTTCTAAGTATCATTGATTTTGTAAATGCAAACTCTGAGGTGAATTTCTCGGAGGCGCATATTACGCTTGATGAAGTAAAAGATTCGGCATTATTTTATGCTTCTCCGGATACCGTGTTCGGTCCGACTTTGGTAAACGGAGCCTATGTGTTGCAACGTGTTTTTGACAGAGTTAGAGTGCCGGATACAGTCGGAGCAAGACATATCTTAATTCAACCTAATGGTCAGGATATTAAAGACATGGACAGAGCGGAAGAAATTGCCGACAGTTTAAGGACTTTATTAAAAAACGGTGCCGATTTTGCATTATTGGCAAACGAGTTTTCTGCGGATAAAACTTCTGCACAAAAAGGCGGCGATTTAGATAAATTTGTTGAAGGCAGAATGGTAAGACCTTTTAATGATGCTTGTTTTACCGGAAAAACCGGTGATCTGCTAATCGTGAAATCACAATACGGTGTACATCTTATTGAAATTACTTATCAAAGCAAACCTTTAAAAGAAAAGGTAAGACTTGCTAAGATTGTAAATAAAGTCAGACCCGGAAACAATACAATCAGCAAATATTTTGCAGACGCAAGAGAAATTTCTATAAATTCAAATAAAAAAGCGGATAGTTTTGACCAGCTGTTGGAAAAACAAAAATTGCTTAAAAAAATTGCGACTAAGATTACTCCCGAAACCGAAATAATTGCCGGAATAGATAATCCGTCAGGAGTTATTCAATGGCTTTATAAAAACAGTACCAAGAAAAATAGTGTCTCGGAACCTATTCAAGACGGTGATATGTTTATTATTGCAAAAGTTACCGAAGTAAGAGAAAAAGGTTCGGCTCCTTTTGAGGCGGTACAAGAGGATGTGCTTGCAAAGGTTCGAAAAGAGAAAAAAGGTGAAATGTTTGCCAAAGAAATGCAGGATGTAACTAAGTTTGACAAAAAAGGCAAAAATATAAGCTTCGCATCTTCAAGGTTGAATAATGACGGTTTGGAATATGCTGTTATTGCAACATCTACTCTTTTAGACAAAGACCAAGTTTCAAAACCGGTAATTGGCGAGAATGGTGTATATGTATTGAAAGTTACCTCTAAAACCGGTGTGGACAAAGTAAATGAAAAAGATGTTGAGAGAGATAAATTAAATGCGGAAAGACGTTATAAATTCTCTTTGCCCGGACAATTGTTTGAAGCATTGAAAGATGCGGCAGAGGTTGATGACAAGAGAGAAAAATTCTTCTAAAAATAAAGAATATCTAAGCAAAAAATCCGAATAAATTTTATTCGGATTTTTTTTCGTCCTTTTCTTCCGTCAAATAATAATTGATGCTCGAAAAATTCGTGTCGGAACATTTAGGCTCCGAAAATTCATTTAAGAAATTATAGTTGTTTGGTTCAGAATAGGAAACTTTTCGTGTCTTGGATGCAAAGATTAAGGCTGAGATTAAACCTGTTATGGCTCCAAATATATGCGATTCTTGGGAAACACCCGGTTTAATCGGCAACAGTCCCCAAACCATTCCGCCGTAAATGAATACAACGAGCAAGGATAAAGCAGCCAAAGCTCTATTCTTGCTGATTAGTCCCGCAAAGAACAGAAAAGATGCAAAGCCATAGACCATACCGCTTGCGCCGATATGGTAGGAGGAACGTGCGGCAAGCCATACCCATAGACCCGTTACCAACCAAACAAGCAAAAAAACTTTATAGGCACTTTCTTTGTAAAAATAAAATAAGCCGGAACTTAGAATTAAGAACGGAAATGTGTTGGATAGCAAATGCTTTAAATCGCCATGCACAAAAGGAGCCGTAATAATTCCGGGCAGACCGTATAATTTTCGAGGATAAATTCCATATTTATAGAATTTCAAATGCAAAGAGTATTCGAAAAAATAAACAGTCCACATTGCAATAATAAATGCAAGCGGAACAATTATACTCAACTTAAATCTTTTTTTCTCGATATTATTCACTAATTTTACCTTTTTATACAAAAGTAATTATAAAAAATTGGAATTAAAAAGGGATGAAGTTTGATATTATAAAGAAAGATGTGCATACAAAAGCCAAAACCGGAGTTTTGCACACGGGACACGGCAAAATAGAAACACCTATTTTTATGCCGGTAGGAACGGTTGGTTCTGTTAAAGCCGTGCATCAAAGAGAGTTGGATGAGGATATAAAGGCTCAAATTATTTTAGGAAACACCTATCATTTGTATTTGCGTCCCGGCACCGACATATTAGAACAAGCCGGCGGTTTGCATAAGTTTATAAATTGGGATAAGCCCATATTGACCGACAGCGGCGGTTTTCAGGTTTTTTCATTATCCGGCATTCGTAAAATATCGGAAGAAGGGGTTCGTTTCAGTTCTCATATTGACGGTTCAAAACACTTGTTTACGCCCGAAAATGTTGTGGATACACAGCGTGCTGCCGGCTCTGATATTATGATGGCTTTGGATGAATGTCCGCCGTATCCGGCTGAATATGCTTATGTGAAAAAATCTTTGGATTTGACAAACAGGTGGTTGCTTCGAGGGATAGAACACTATAAAAAAACAAGCGGGAAATATGGCTTTGAACAAGCATTTTTCCCTATTGTGCAGGGGGGAACCTTTAAAGATTTGCGCTTGCAGTCGGCAGACTTTACGGCTGCTCAAGATTGTGCGGGAAATGCAATTGGCGGTTTATCGGTGGGCGAACCTACCGAGAAAATGTATGAAATGATAGAGTTGGTCAATACCATTTTGCCGGATGATAAGCCCAGATACCTTATGGGGGTGGGAACTCCGGAAAATATCTTGGAAGGAATTGCTCTCGGAGTTGATATGTTTGACTGTGTTATGCCCACCAGAAACGGACGAAACGGTATGTTGTTTACCTGGCAAGGCAGAATGAATATTAAAAACAAAAAATGGGAAAATGATTTTTCGCCCTTAGATGAGTTCGGAACATCTTTTGTCGATTCATATTATTCAAAAGCTTATGTCAGGCATTTAATGAAAGTGCAAGAACGTTTGGCTGCCCAAATTGCAAGCATTCATAATTTGGCTTTTTATTTGGATTTGGTCAGGGTGGCAAGAGAAAAAATTAAGGAAGGTGTATTTGCCGATTGGAAAGAGCAAACAATCAAACAACTTTCTCAAAGATTATAAAAGATGAAACGCCCGGAATCGGAAAGACTCCCGGCGGAATACAAACGGGGATTTTAATTATGAATTAAGAACGGCGCAGCGCTCTCGTAAGCAATTAAAGATTAAATCACTGACAAAAAATATAATTCACAACTCATAATTCATAATTAAATAAATTGACCTTTGAAAATTATAAAAAAAGCATATGAAGAAAAAATATATTCGCTTGTTGGTTGCTATCATGCTTATTACGGTTGTGCTTTTGGTTTTTGTACAAATTGCATGGGTTGATAAAGCCTTGATTATTGAAGAACAAGAATTTTCGGACAGGGCAAATAAGGCACTTGCCGAAATTGTGAAAATTGCAGAAGAACGCGAAACTTTATTGCAAATAACTCATTCCTCCGTGCCTTTCGGAAAGGATACGGTGGAGTATTCCGGAAGTAAATTCTTATTTGAAGAAAATTTTGTGGAAGACAGCAATGAGGAGGAAAATAGCATTGATACTATTCGCAGCGATTCTTTACAAAGAAAGCAAACCATTTACTATTTAAAGGGAGATTCGCTGTATCGAATTGAAGCTGCTTCGCCTGATTCTTTGGAAAGTTATAATGAGTTTACTCAGAAGGACTTAAAGGAGAGAATAATCGGTAATATAAGCAAAAAAACAATTTTTATTCATGATATTTTAAACCGTTTGATTTACAGTGAAACCTCTTTGGATAAGAGGCTGGAAGCAGTACAGTTTGAACAATTGATAAAATCGGTTTTTGAAAATAACAGAATAAAAAATCGATACTATTACGGAATACGCAATCAAAAAAACGTATATGAAATTAAGTCGCCGGAGTTTGACCCCGCATATTCCGGAAAAATGTATGAAATTCAGTTATTTCCGAACTATATTTTGCCCTACAAATATTATTTGTCGGTTTATTTTAAACATCGTAAAAGAATATTGCCGCAGAATGTGCCCAAGCAAATGATTGTGTCAATTTCTGTTATAATAATAATTTCAATAACTTTTGCTTTTATTATTTACTTGATTATAAAACAAAAAAAATTATCGGAATTAAAAAACGACTTTATCAATAATATGACACATGAGTTGAAAACGCCTATCTCAACCATATCCTTGGCATCGCAAATGTTAAGCGATGATTCTATTCAAATTGATAAACAAAAAGTAAATTCCGTTACAAGAATTATCAGTGACGAAAGCAAACGTTTAGAGTTTCAAATTGAAAAAGTTTTGCAAATATCGCTTTTTGAAAAAGGCAAAATTCATTTTAATTTTCAAGAAATTGCAATTCACAAGATTATAGAAACTGCGGTTTTGAACATGCAAATAAAAATTAAAAGCAAAGGCGGCTCCATTGTTACAGATTTAAAAGCCTATGAGGACCTTATCAAGGGAGACAAGCTGCATTTGACCAATATTTTCTTTAATCTTATTGACAATGCGGCAAAATATGCACACCCGAAACGTTTGCCGGAAATAAAAGTTTCTTCGGAAAATGTGGATTCTCGAATAAAAATTGTAATTTCGGACAATGGAATCGGCATCAGCAAGGAAGCACAGAAAAAGATTTTTAATAAATTTTACAGAGTTCCGACAGGAAACGTACATGACGTAAAAGGTTTCGGCTTGGGTTTAAGTTATGTAAAACGAATTGTTGATGAACATGCCGGTCAAATAATGGTGAAAAGCGACTTGCAAGCGGGAACCGATTTTATAATTTATTTCCCTACGGACAGTCAGACAAATATTGAAAATAAAGTATTATGATAAAGAAAATAAAAATACTCTTGGCGGAAGATGATGTAAATCTCGGCTCTTTACTGCGGCAATATCTTGAAGCAAAAGATTTTGAAACAATTCTTTACACAGACGGAGAGCAAGCCTATAATGCTTTTATGCAAAACGATTTTGATTTATGCATTCTCGATGTGATGATGCCTAAAAAAGACGGCTTTGAGTTGGCAAAAAGTTTTAAAGCCCTTAATGATGAGGTGCCGATTATTTTTTTAACGGCAAAAATTCTTAAAGAAGATGTCTTAAAAGGATTTAAAATAGGAGCAGATGACTATATTACGAAGCCTTTTAATATGGAGGAATTACTTTATAGAATTGAAGCTGTTTTGAGAAGATACGGAAGGGAAACTGTCGATGAACAATTTTCTTTTCAAATCGGAAACATCCATTTTGATGCAAATGCACAAACCTTAAAATCCGAAAATGATGATGCCCTTGTAAAATTGACTTCCAAAGAAGCGGATTTGCTTAAATTATTGTGCCAAAACCAAAATTCGGTAATGCGTCGCGATTTTGCATTAAAAGCAATTTGGGGTACCGATGATTATTTTAATGCCCGAAGTATGGATGTTTACATTACCAAATTAAGAAAACTCTTGCAAATCGACCCGAATGTAAAAATCATTAACAAGCACGGCGAAGGATATAAATTAATTGTAGGAACAGAATTATAATTTACTAAAAAACAGATATATGTCTCAGATACTGCAAATACATGCTCGACAAATTTTAGATTCTCGAGGAAATCCCACTGTTGAAACCGAGGTTATGACAAATCGCGGAATAATGGGGCGCGCATCGGTGCCCTCCGGTGCATCAACCGGAAAATATGAAGCTTTGGAACTTAGAGATAATGATGAAAATTTCTTTAAGGGCAAAGGCGTATTAAGAGCCGTAAACAATGTAAATAAAATTCTTGCGGAAGAACTAAAAGGGGCAAGTATATTTGACCAAAGCGGTATCGACGGAGCAATGATACAAATAGACGGCACAAATGATAAATCGAATATCGGTGCAAATGCGATTTTAAGCGTGTCCTTGGCGGTAGCTGTTGCGGCTGCTAAAAGTACCGGACAAAGTTTGTACAGATACATAGGCGGCGTAAATGCCGATACTTTGCCTGTTCCAATGATGAATATTTTAAACGGAGGTTCACATGCGGATAATAATTTAGATATTCAGGAATTTATGATTATGCCTACCGGAGCCGGGCAATTTCACGAAGCATTACGAATGGGAACGGAGGTGTTCCAGCATCTTAAAGAAGTGCTGAAAAAGAACAAGCTCTCGGTAAATGTAGGTGATGAAGGTGGCTTTGCGCCAAAATTAAAATCGCATGAAGAGGCTTTCGATTTAATATTAAAAGCGATAGATAATGCGGGCTATAAAGCCGGTGAAGATATTGTGCTCGCAGTTGATGCGGCTGCATCGGAGTTTTTTGATGCGAAGAAAAAGAAATATCATCTAAAATCTTTAAATAAATACTTGAGTTCCGAAGATTTGATTGATTATTGGGACACTTTAACCGAGAAATATCCCATTGTCTCGATAGAAGACGGCTTGCATGAAGACGATTGGGAAGCATGGAAAAAACTTAATGAGAAAATTGGCAGTCAATTGCAAATTGTCGGCGATGATTTATTTGTTACCAATCCGGAACGTTTGATAAAGGGCTTGGAAAACTATGCGGCAAATGCCATTCTTATAAAGCTCAATCAAATAGGAACATTAACGGAAACAATAAACACGGTTAATTTGGCAAAGAAAAACGGATACAATACTATTATCAGTCATCGTTCGGGCGAAACCGAAGATACCTTTATAGCAGATTTATCCGTAGCTTTAAATGCCGGTTTGATTAAAACAGGTTCTTTATCAAGAACAGACAGATTGGCTAAATATAATCAACTTTTGCGTATTGAAGAGGCACTTGGTACTTCGGCAAGATACGGAATGTTTTAGCATTTTCTTGCCGGAGACTATTTAGGAGCAATTTTATATAAAAATACGGCAACAACACTGAAAATAATATTTGGTGTCCAAGCTGCCAATACCGGCGAAAATCCGCCTTTTATGGAAAATTGTGCGGCAATTTGCATGAAAAATATATACACAAAGCTGATAGCCAGACCAATCCCGACTTTTAAGCCCGTTCCGCCTTTTGATTTTCGGGAAGCCAAAGATACGCCGATTAAAGTCAAGATAAAAGTAGAAAAAGGAAATGCCGTACGTTGGTGTTTTTCTATAATATAGGTGTTGATATTGGTTTCGCCGCGCAGTCGTTTTTCGGCAATATATTTATTTAGTTCGGCAAAATCCATTGTCGATTTCTCTGTGTCTCGTCGCTGAAAATCAATAGGCTTTATGTTTAATGACGTGTCAATTTTCAGCCCTTCTTTTATCACCGCTTTATTGTTTATAATTTCTCGGCTGTAATAGTTATAAATAGTCCATTTGTTTTTTGTGCTGTCCCAAACCACTTTTTGCGACATCAGTTTTGATACTAAATCATTGTTTTTAAACTTCTCGATAGAAAATTTGTTGCCGGTATTGCTTAATGTATTAAAATTTTCCATATAAATAAAAACTCCCGGACTGATTTGCCTGTGAATATTCCTATCGCTGTTATAATAAGTTCCGTTAATATAGGTGTTTTCAAAATCAAGTCGTTCTCTGTTTGCCGGCGGAATAATAAAGTTGCTCAATAAATAAGATGCCACGGCTAACACAAAAGCGGATACAAAATAGGGGTAAAGCATTCTGTTAAAACTAATACCGCTTCCCAGTATTGAAATGATTTCTGAATTATCTGCCATTTTTGCCGTAAAGAACACAACGCTGATAAAAACAAATAAAAACAGGAATAAATTAATATAGTAGGGAACAAAATTTATGTAATAAGAAAACACAATTTCATTTAATGAAACCTCCTTTTCAATGAAAGAATCTATTTTTTGAGATAAGTCAATGATAATTGCCAAACTGATTATAAGGATTATTGAAAATATAAATGTTCCCAAAAATTTTTTTATGATATAGATGTCAATAGTTTTCAGCATGGCATATTTATAAGATATAATAAGAACTTTATAAAGTCTTAAAAATTGTATTATCTGAATTTTATTGTAAAATTATTTAATTTATCAGAAGAGAAAAATAAAAGCACCCTAAAAAGAGTGCTTTTATAAAAAATAAAAAAATGAAAAATTAATTATCCTCTTCTTCCTCTGCTTCGTGCGCTTTAATTAAATCATTTTGAATATCTCCCGGTACAGGAGCATATTCCGAGAACTCCATTTCAAAGGTTGCGCGTCCGCCTGTAATCGAACTTAATGCAGTTGCATATTTGGTAAGCTCAGCCAAAGGCACTTTTGCTTTAATAACTTCAAAACCTTTCTCGCTGCTCATTCCCAAAATAATCGCTCTTCTTCCTTGAAGGTCGCTCATTACATCACCCATGCTTTCGGAAGGAACCATTACTTCTAAATTATAAATAGGTTCTAAAATTTTAGGTCCGGCTTGTTTAAATGCTGCTGAAAAAGCCTTTGAACCGGCAATTTTAAATGAAATCTCATTCGAGTCAACATCGTGCATTTTTCCGTCATAAACCATAACTCTAATATCTCGCGCATAACTTCCGGTAAGCGGTCCGTTTTCCATTTTTTCCATTAAACCTTTTATAATGGCAGGCATGTAGTTTTTGTCAATAACACCACCGACAATACAATTGTAGAAAACTAATTTTCCGCCCCATTTCAAGTCAATAACATCTTCATCCCTTACTGTAACGGTAAGTTCTTTTCCGTTTAATTTATAAGTTCCGGGTGCCGCTTTACCTTCTTCAAAAGGCTCGATAATCATGTGCACTTCACCAAACTGACCGGCACCGCCCGATTGTTTCTTATGACGATAGTCTGCTTGTGCTGCTTTTGTAATGGTTTCTCTGTAAGGAATTTTCGGTGCAATAAACTCGGCACTGACTTTGAAAACATTATCTAAATGCCATTTTAAAGTATTTAAGTGGTGGTCGCCTTGCCCGTGGATGATTAATTGTTTTAACTCTTTTGAGTATTCCAAGATGTAAGTAGGATCTTCATCCCGTAATCTGTTTAAATATTCGCCTAATTTTTCCTCGTCCGATTCGCTTAATGCTCTTATGGCTTTACGGAATTTCGGGTTCGGGTAGGCTATATTTTTAAATTTGTAATCACAAGCTTTCTCGTTTAAGGTATCACCGTTTGAGGTGCTTTTCAATTTTACGGTTGCGCCTATATCGCCGGCAACAATAGAGCTTACATTTTCTCTGTTTTTACCGTTTGAAACAAATATTTGAGATATACGTTCTTTGTTCAGATTGCTTTGATTAATTAAATCATCACTTTCATTTAAAGTCCCGGACTGCATTTTAAAATATAAAACCTCTCCGAGATGTTCTTCTACACTTGTTTTGAAAACAAAAAGAGACTTAGCGCCGTCGGCATCTACTGCAACATTTTTGTCATCCACTGTTTGCATGCTCGGAACATCGGCAGGCGACGGAAGTGAGTTTTTGATGAAATCAAGTACTCGTTGCGTACCTATGTTTTGTTTTGCGGCAGTACATAAAACCGGGAACATACCTCTGTTTAAAATCCCTTTCAGAATTCCTTCGCGCATTTCATCTTCAGTTAAAGTTTCATTCTCGAAAAAGGTTTCCATAAGTTTTTCGTCATTCTCGGCAGCAGCTTCAATTAAGGTCATTCTAAGCTCTTCTGCTTTATCTTTTTCCTCTGCGGGTATATCTAAAACTTCAGGATTGCTGCCGTCCGGGTTCCATTTATACATTTTTCCGGTAATCAAATCAATAATGCTGTTAAATTCAACACCTTGATTTACCGGATATTGAACAATGGCAACATTGTTTGAAAATTGTTCTTTGGCAAGTTCAATGGTTTTCTCGAAATTAGTTTTGTCATGGTTCAAATGGTTCGCTATTAAAATAACGGGTTTGTTAAATTTTTCCGCCAATCGCCAATGAATTTCCGAACCTACTTCAATACCGTTTTGAGTGTTTAAAAGAAGCAAAGTCGTATCCGCAACAGATATTGATGAAACAGCGCCGCCTATGAAGTCTAATGCGCCCGGAGCATCTAAAATATTTATTTTTGTATTATCCCATTCTGTGTGCATTACGGCTGAATAAACCGAACCTGCTTGTTCGTGTTCAACCGGCTTGTAATCCGATAAGGTTGTTTTGGCATCAATACTGCCTCTTCTTTGAATTTTTTTTCCTTCAAAAGCCATATTTTCGGCCATGGTCGTTTTTCCGCTGCCGGCATGTCCGGCAAGGGCAATATTCCTAATCTCTTTTGTCTTATAAACTTTCATCGAGCAATTATTATTAGATTTGTATTAAATTGATTACATTTTTTTATTTAAAAAAGTGCTCGCAAAAATAATAAAAAAAAAATAATATTCAACTAAGTGTCTATTTTATGAGATTTTTTATGCGAAAAATATATAATTCGTGCTCATATAGGAATTTATATTAATTTTATTTAAAAAAACTGTTGCATTAAAAAAAAAGATTTTTACCTTTGCAGCCCAAATTTTAAAACAAGACAGAAATGCCTACAATTCAACAGTTAATAAGAAAAGGTCGAAAACATGTAAAAGGAAAAAGTAAATCTCCTGCCTTAAACTCAAGCCCTCAAAAACGAGGTGTTTGTGTCAGAGTATATACAACTACGCCTAAAAAGCCAAACTCTGCCATGAGAAAAGTTGCCAGAGTAAGGTTAACAAACGGCAAAGAAGTTAACGCATATATTCCGGGAGAAGGTCATAACTTGCAAGAGCACTCTATTGTTTTGGTCAGAGGCGGAAGAGTAAAAGATTTGCCGGGTGTAAGATATCACGTTATTAGAGGTACGCTTGATACACAAGGAGTGGATGACAGAACCCAAAGAAGATCTAAATACGGGACAAAAAAACCTAAGAAATAATTTAGTATATATATAAAGGTATATGAGAAATCAAAAGAAAAGAAAATTCGGAATTCAAGCAGACCCGAAATTCAATGACAAAATGGTAACACAATTTGTCAACAACTTAATGTTAGACGGTAAAAAAAATATATCGTTCAATATTTTTTATGCTGCTTTAGACATTGTTGAGAACAGAGTTAAGGATACCGAAAGCACTTCGCTTGAAATTTGGAAAAAAGCAATTGAAAATGTAACTCCGCAAGTCGAAGTAAAAAGTCGAAGAGTAGGGGGGGCAACCTTTCAAGTGCCTACTGAGATTAATCCGGGAAGGAAAATGTCTATCAGTATGAAAAACATGATTAAATATGCGCGTGCCAGAAGAGGTAAATCTATGGCTGAAAAATTAGCTGCGGAAATTATCGACGCATATAATCAAGAAGGCGGAGCATTTAAAAGAAAAGAAGAAACGCATAGAATGGCTGAAGCAAATAAAGCATTTGCACACTTCAGATTCTAAGAATATTAATGGCTACAGAAGATTTAAAATACACGCGTAACATTGGTATCATGGCTCACATTGATGCCGGTAAAACTACAACAACCGAAAGGATATTGTACTATACCGGTGTGAACTATAAAATAGGTGAGGTACATGACGGACTTGCTACCATGGACTGGATGGAGCAAGAACAAGAACGCGGTATCACAATTACTTCTGCAGCTACCACAACATACTGGAAAAAAGATAATACCGATTATAAAATCAATATAATTGATACGCCGGGGCATGTTGATTTTACCGTTGAAGTCGAACGCTCATTAAGAGTGCTGGACGGTGCAATTGCCGTTTTTTGTGCTGTGGGCGGTGTTGAACCTCAATCGGAAACTGTTTGGCGACAAGCCGATAAATATGACGTGCCGGCTATTGCATTTGTAAATAAAATGGACAGGCTCGGTGCAGACTTCTTTGGCGTGGTTGAGCAGATAAAAGAAAAGCTGGGTGCAAATGCAGTGCCTTTTCAAATCCCCATAGGCGCAGAAGATGATTTTAAAGGTGTTATTGATTTGATAGAGAAAAAAGCATATATCTGGAGTGATGATGAAGAATACGGTGCGAAGTATGACATCACCGATATAGATGATGCTATGGAAGCAGAAGTTGAGCAATGGAGAGAGCATCTTATCGAGAATGTTATAGAGCATGACGAAAAGATGATGGAGCGGTTTTTTGAAAATCGTGAGGATATAAGCGTCGAAGAATTTAAAGAAGTTGCCAGAAAAACCGTTTTAAACAGAACAATTATTCCCGTTTTTTGCGGTTCGGCATTCAAAAATAAAGGCGTGCAAAAACTCTTGGATGCAGTTGCGGACTATCTGCCAAGTCCCGTAGATATTCCGCCGGTTAAAGGGCTAAACTCAAAGAATAACGAGGAAACATTTAGAAACGCAGATAAAAACGAACCTTTATCTGCATTAGTGTTTAAAATAACCGCAGATAAATTTGTCGGTAAATTAGCCTATGTAAGAGTTTACTCCGGTGTGTTAAAAGCCAAAAATCAAGTCTTTGTTCCCAGAACAAAAAAACGCGAGCGTTTGATGAACCTTTATCAAATGCACGCAAACAAACAAATTGCAACAGATGAAGTGCTTGCAGGAGATATTTGCGCAATAAGCGGATTTAAAGATATTCAAACAGGTGATACGCTGACTGCCGAAAACAAGCAAATTATCCTGGAAGATATAAATTTCCCCGACCCCGTAATCGGAATAGTGATAGAGCCGAAAGTTCAAAAAGATATTGATAAACTTGCAGGCGCTTTGCAAGTGCTTTCGGAAGAAGACCCCACTTTTCAAGTTAAAATCGATGAAAATACCGGGCAGCGTGTTATATACGGAATGGGTGAACTTCATTTAGAGATAATTGCAGACAGATTAGAACGAGAATTTAATATTAAATGCAATAAAGGGAAACCGCGAGTATCTTATAAAGAATCTTTGACACAGACAGTTGAACATCATGAAATCTTTAATAGAGAGACCGCAGGTAAATTAAAATTTGCAGAAATAAAAGTAAGAGTAGGGCATTACGACAGTGATGAAGAGGAGAAAAGATATAAATTTGTAAATAAACTGAATGAGGGTACTATTCCGCAAAATTTTGTTGCGGCAATTGAAAAAGGATTTTTACAAGCAATGAATAATGGTCCTTTGGCAGGTTACCCTTTGGATAATTTGTATGTAGAATTAATTGATGCGTCTTACAAACAAGACGAATCAGACGAAATAGCTTTTGAAATTGCAGCAACTCAAGCATATCGAGCAGCAGCTAAAAAAGCGGAGCCTGTATTGCTTGAGCCTTTTATGAATGTGGAAGTTTTAACCCCGGGTGAATACTTAGGTGATATTATTTCAGATTTGAATAAAAGACGCGCTAAAATTAACGGAACTGCCGAAAAGGTTAATATGCAAATTATAGATGCTGTAGTTCCCTTATCGGAAATGTTTGGTTATGTTACTATTTTAAGAACTTTAAGCTCGGGAAGAGCATCTTCAACAATGGAATTTTCGCATTACGGAAAAGTTGAAGAACGAATTTCAAATGAAATTATTGCACGATTAACAGGACAAATATTTGCTTAAATAATATAATAGATGGCACAAAAAATCAGAATAAAATTAAAATCTTACGATCACAATTTAGTTGATAATTCAGCTGAAAAGATTGTAAAAACAGTTAAAACAACAGGCGCAGTAGTAAGTGGTCCTATACCTTTACCTACGAAAAAACGAATTTTTACTGTTTTGCGTTCAACTTTCGTAAATAAAAAATCAAGAGAGCAATTTCAGCTTTCTTCATTTAAACGATTGATTGACATTTACAGCTCAAATTCAAAAACTGTTGATGCTTTAATGAAATTGGAACTTCCCAGCGGAGTGGATGTTGAAATTAAAGTTTGATAATTTATTAATTTAAAATTAAAAGAAAAATGGCCGGATTAATCGGAAAAAAAATCGGAATGACATCCGTTTTCAGTGCCGAGGGAAAAAATATTCCATGCACTGTTTTAGAAGCCGGACCTTGCGTTGTTACACAAATTAAAACGCTTGACAACGACGGGTATGATGCTGTTCAGTTAGCATACGACGAGAAAAAAGAAAAAAGAACAAGCAAGGCTGAGATGGGGCATTTTAAAAATGCAAAAACATCCCCCAAAAGAAAACTTGTCGAATTTTCTCCCGAGCAAGGAGTTGAGTATAAACTCGGAGACGTTATAAATGTTGAAACTTTTAATAATGATACTTGGGTTGATGTAACAGGCTACTCAAAAGGTAAAGGTTTCCAAGGCGTTGTGAAAAGATATAACTTCGGCGGTGTAAATGATGCTACGCACGGGCAACATAACAGATTGAGAGCACCGGGTTCATTAGGCGCATCATCATATCCTTCAAGAGTTTTTAAAGGAATGAGAATGGCGGGAAGAACCGGAAATGCCAGAGTAAAAGTGATAAACTTACGTATTTTGAAAATTATTCCGGAGAATAATATTATTATAGTTAAAGGATCCGTACCCGGATCTAAAGGTTCATATATCTTAATTGAAAAATAATGGAATTGAATGTAGTAAACAGAACCGGTAAAGCTACCGGCGAAAAAGTAACATTGGCAGATGAAATTTTTGGTATTGAACCTAATGATCATGTTATTTATCTTGATGTTAAACAACATCTTGCCAATAAAAGACAAGGAACGCATAAAGCCAAAGAAAGAGGCGAAGTGTCCGGAAGTACTAAAAAAATAAAAAGACAAAAAGGAACCGGTACTGCAAGAGCCGGTAGTATCAAAAGTCCCGTGTTAAGAGGCGGAGGTCGAATATTCGGACCTAAACCCAGAGACTATAGTTTTAAGCTAAATAAAAAGGTAAAACAATTAGCCCGAAAATCTGCACTTTCTTACAAAGCGGCAGAGCAAAAAATCTTAATCTTGGAAGACTTTGATTTACAGGCTCCTAAGACTAAAGAAATCGTTAATTTAAAAAATAATTTAAAAATTAATGATAAAAAGTTGCTTTTAGTTTTATCAAATAAAAATAATAATATATATTTGTCAGCTCGAAATTTAAAGAAGTCTAAAGTTATAACAGTTTCTCAATTAAATACTTATGATGTTTTAAATAGCGAAACTTTGGTCATAACGAAGAATTCAATTGACAGTATTAACCAAGTTTTTGGTATTAATCAAGAAAAATAAGATTATGAATATCCTTATTGAACCTATAATAACCGAGAAAATGACTGATAAAAGTGAAAAACTTAATCAGTACGGTTTTATTGTAAAAAAAGATGCAAATAAAATTGAAATTAAAAAAGCTGTCGAAAAATTATATAATGTTACTGTAGAAAGTGTGAATACGATGGTGTATGGCGGGAAAAAAAGAGACCGTTACACAAAAAGAGGTTTAATTAAAGGAAGAACCAAATCATACAAAAAAGCATTAGTAACGTTAACTGACGGCGACATTATTGATTTTTACAGCAATATCTAAGAAAAGATGGGAGTTAAGAAATTAAAACCGGTTACGCCCGGACAAAGAAGAAAAATAGTTAATACTTTTGAAGAATTGACCGCTTCAAAACCTGAAAAAAGTTTAATAAAAGGAAAAACAAAATCAGGCGGTAGAAATAATCAAGGTCGTATGACTATGCGATATATCGGAGGCGGACATAAAAAAGCTTATCGATTTATCGATTTCAAAAGGAATAAAGACGGAGTACCGGCTACCGTAAAAACGATTGAATATGATCCGAACAGAACAGCATTTATATCATTGTTATTTTATGCTGACGGAGAAAAAAGATACATTATTACACCTAACGGTTTAAAAGTAGGAGACGTTATTCTCTCCGGTAAAGATGTTGCTCCTGAAATTGGAAACACTTTATTTTTATCGGATATTCCTCTTGGAACGGTTGTACATAATGTCGAATTGCAACCCGGAAAAGGTGCTGAAATGGTACGAAGTGCAGGTTCTTATGCACAATTGGTCTCAAAAGAAGGCAAATTTGTTGTATTGAAACTTCCTTCGGGTGAAATCAGAAAAATTCTGAAAACTTGTAAAGCCACAATCGGCTCTGTTTCAAACTCCGATAATGCCTTAACAAGATCCGGAAAAGCCGGACGAACCAGATGGCAAGGACGAAGACCACGAGTTAGAGGTGTAGCAATGAACCCGGTAGATCACCCCATGGGTGGTGGTGAAGGTAGAGCTTCCGGAGGACATCCGCGTTCAAGAAACGGAGTACTTGCAAAAGGATACAAAACAAGAGGCAAGAAAGCATCTGACAAGTATATTGTTGAAAGAAGAAATAACAAAAAACGAAGAAAATAAATAAATAATTTTTTATGAGCAGATCACTCAAAAAAGGACCGTATATTGACGTTAAACTGGAGAAAAAAGTTCTTGAAATGTCGCAATCGCCCAAAAAGAAAACCATTAAAACTTGGGCTAGAAATTCAATGATTTCTCCTGATTTTGTAGGAAATACTATTGCTGTTCACAACGGTAAAAAATTTATTCCGGTTTATGTGACAGAAAACATGGTGGGACACAGATTAGGTGAATTTTCTCCTACCAGAACTTATAGAGGACATAAAAAGAAAAAATAATGGGTGTACGTAAAAAACAAAGAGCAGAACAATTGAAAGAGGCAAGAAAATCTCAATACTTTGCCGTACTAAAAGGATGTCCGACTTCTCCTCGTAAAATGAGATTAGTCGCCGATTTAATTAGAGGTGAAGAAGTTTTAACAGCCCTTGATATTTTAAGGTTCAATCCTAAAGAAGCTTCCGGCAGATTAGAAAAATTATTGAAATCAGCCATTGCAAATTGGGAAAATAAAAATGAAGGAAAAAAAGCTGAAGACCACTATCTTTACATAAAAGAAATCAGAGTAGATTCAGCTACGATGTTAAAAAGATATCAGCCGGCTCCTCAAGGTAGAGCCCACAGAATTAGAAAACGTTCAAATCACGTTACTTTATATATTGACAGTAAAGAAATTAAATAATGGGACAAAAAATTAATCCAATAAGTAACAGACTGGGTATCATTAGAGGATGGGATTCTAATTGGTTCGGCGGAGACAAGTATGCCGATAAGATTAAGGAAGACAGTGAAATAAGAAAGTACCTCAAAACTCGTTTGGCAAAAGCAGGTGTTTCAAGAATTATTATTGAAAGAACTTTAAAACTCATAACCGTTACGATTACAACTTCCAGACCCGGTATTATTATCGGAAAAGGCGGACAAGAAGTCGATAAACTAAAAGAAGAGTTAAAAAAGATTACCGGAGGTAAAGATATTCAAATTAATATCTATGAAATTAAGAAACCTGAATTGGATGCCGTAATTGTTGCAGAAAATATTGCAAAACAAGTAGAAGGTAACATTGCATATCGAAGAGCCGTAAGAATGGCAATATCAACTTCGATGCGAATGGGTGCAGAAGGTATAAAAGTGATGGTGTCCGGACGATTGAACGGTGCTGAGATGGCTCGTAATGAAATGTACAAAGAAGGAAGAACTCCTTTGCATACACTCAGAGCAGATATTGACTATCATAATGCCGAAGCTTTAACAAAAGTAGGGCTTATAGGAATTAAAGTTTGGATATGTCGAGGCGAAAAATTCGGAAAACAAGATTTAACTCCGGATTTTAGCAAGCAAAGCAAAAAAAGACCTCAACATTCCGGAGGGCAAAAAAGAAGACGAAGAAATTAAATTAACGGATAAGCTATAATATCATGTTACAACCAAGAAAAACAAAATTCAGAAAGCAACAGAAAGGGCGAATGAAAGGAAATGCTCAAAGAGGCACAACCATAGCATTTGGATCATTTGCAATAAAATCTCTTGAAGCTGAATGGATTACCGGAAGACAAATTGAGGCAGCAAGGCAAGCTGTTACAAGATATATGAAACGTGAGGGTAATATCTGGATACGTATTTTTCCGGATAAACCTATTACAAAAAAGCCTGCGGAGGTTCGTATGGGAAAAGGTAAAGGGGAACCCGAATTATTTGTAGCAAGAGTAAAACCGGGAAGAATATTATTTGAAGCAGACGGTGTGCCCGAAGCTGTTGCAAGAGAAGCAATGAGATTAGCTGCTCAAAAATTACCCGTGAAAACGAAATTTATTATCAGAAGAGATTATTCTGAAAAAAATACTGCTAAAGTTTAAATTTATACGTGATGAAAAATTCTGAAATAAGAGAATTATCAACAAAAGAATTGTTGGAAAGATTGGAAATTGAGCAAGACAACTTAACAAATTTAAGAATGAATCATAAAGTTTCCGATTTGGATAATCCGCATCAAATAAAAGAATCCAAAAGGTTAATTGCTCGTTTAAAAACCGAGTTTAGACAAAGAGAATTAAACGAAGCTAAATCTTAATTTGATATAAAACAATATGGAACAAAGGAATTTAAGAAAAGAAAGAATTGGGGTTGTTACAGGCGATAAAATGCAAAAGTCTGTTACTGTTGCAGTTAGAACGAGGTACAAACACAAAATCTACGGAAAATTCATGACAAGAACTAAAAAGTATATTGCGCATGATGAAGAAAATACTTGCAAAGTAGGTGATGTTATCAAAATTGCGGAAACAAGACCTCTCAGTAAAAGAAAAAAATGGAGATTAGTAGAAATCATTGAAAGAGCTAAGTAATCATGATACAACAAGAAAGCAGATTAAATGTTGCTGATAACAGCGGAGCAAAAGAAGTTTTGGTTATCAGAGTTTTAGGCGGAACTAAAAAACGTTATGCCACCATTGGCGATAAGGTTGTTGTTACCGTAAAAAGTGCCATACCGGCGGGCGATATAAAAAAAGGTACCGTTACAAAAGGTGTGGTCGTTAGAACCAAAAAAGAAATAAGAAGACCGGACGGGTCTTATATTCGTTTTGATGATAATGCCGTAGTGCTTTTGAATGCAGCCGGTGAAATGAGAGGTACGCGTGTATTCGGACCTATCCCCAGAGAGTTGCGAAAAACAAATATGAAAATTGTTTCATTAGCTCCCGAAGTTTTATAAATTGAAAATTCAAGTTTGATGCAAAAGAAAATACATATAAAAAAGGGCGATATCGTTTTTGTTAATTCAGGTAACGACAAAGGAAAAAAAGGGCGTGTGTTAATGGTTAACAGAGAAAAATACAAAGCAATTGTAGAAGGTGTTAACATTATTTCAAAACACACAAAGCCAAATGCTAAATATCCTGAAGGCGGAATCGTAAAAGAAGAAGCGCCAATTCATATTTCAAATTTAAACGTAATTTGTCCGGTAAAAAACATTCCGACAAGAATTGGACGCAAAGCTAATGATAAAGGCAAATTAGTACGATATTCAAAGAAGTCAGAGAACCAACAAGAGATTAAATAATGGAAAAAAGAGTTCCTACATTAAAAACGAAATTTAGAGAAGAAATTACTCCGGCTTTACAAAAAGAGTTTAATTACTCAAGTGTAATGCAAGTGCCGAGATTGGAAAAAATTGTCTTGAATCAAGGTATAGGACAAGGAGTTGCCGACAAAAAAATTATTGCAACGGCACAAGAAGAACTATCTTTAATTGCAGGGCAAAAAGCAGTTCAAAGATTTGCAAAAAACAACATATCTAACTTTAAGTTAAGAGAGGGAATGCCCATTGGTGTATCCGTTACTTTAAGAAAAGATAAAATGTATGAGTTTTTGGAAAAACTTTTAGTTGTTGCAATTCCCAGAATTAAAGACTTTAACGGTATTCCGGGAAAACTTGACGGCAGAGGAAATTATACCTTAGGTATTGAGGAACAATTTATTTTTCCTGAAATTGAACTCGATAAAATTGACAAGATTTTAGGTATGAATATTACATTTGTTACTTCTGCCAATACAGATGAAGAAGCATACGCACTATTAAAACATTTCGGATTCCCTTTTAAAAAATAAGAACTATGGCTAAAGAATCAATGAAAGCTCGTGAGCGTAAAAGACAAAAAATGGTCGATAAATATGCCGAAAAAAGAGCAAAATTAAAAAAAGAAGGCGATTGGGAAGGATTGCAAAAATTACCGAAAAACTCGTCAAAAGTCCGTTTGCATAACCGATGCAGCATCACCGGAAGACCTAAAGGATATATGAGACAATTCGGAATCAGCAGAATAACTTTTAGAGAGATGGCTTCTCAAGGTTTAATTCCCGGAGTAAAAAAAGCAAGTTGGTAGTAGAATAATATAAAAATAAAGAAGTAATGATTACAGATACTGTCGCAGATTACCTTACCAGAATTAGAAATGCCGTAATGGCTAAACATAAAGTCGTAGAAATTCCGGCTTCTAATCTGAAGAAAGCAATAACAAAATTGTTATTTGAGCAAGGATATATATTGAGTTATAAGTTTGAAGATGATAACAAACAAGGAATTATTAAAATAGCTTTGAAATACCATCCGAAAACAAAAGTGCCGGCTATTCACAAACTCGAACGAGTAAGTACGCCCGGTTTAAGAAAATATACATCGGCTACTGATATGCCAAGAGTTTTAAACGGATTAGGAATTGCTATTATCTCAACTTCTAAAGGAGTGATGACCAACAAGCAAGCAAGCTTGGAAAAATTAGGCGGTGAGGTATTATGTTATGTATACTAAAATAAAATAAAACAAATGTCAAGAATAGGTAAATTACCGGTAAACATTCCGGAAGGAGTTAAAATTGATGTGGCAGATGATAACACTGTTACCGTAAAAGGTAAGTTGGGGGAATTATCTCAAAAAATTCATAAAGACATAAAACTTAATATTGAAGGAAACATTATTAATTTATCGCGACCCTCTGACTCAAAAGAACATAAATCATTTCACGGTTTATCGCGAGTTCTTGTAAATAATATGGTCGAAGGAGTGTCTGTTGGTTTTGAGAAAAAATTAGAAGTAATCGGAGTAGGATACAGAGCATCTGCAACCGGACAGTTGTTAGAGTTAAATGTAGGATATTCGCACCCCATTATTTTGCAACTTCCCGAAGAAGTAAGTGTTACCGTACAACAAGAAAAACGTCAAAATGCTTTTATTACTTTAAAAAGTTTTGACAAACAACTGTTAGGCGAGGTTGCCGCAAAAGTAAGATCATTCAGAAAACCCGAACCTTATAAAGGAAAAGGTATTCGTTACGTGGATGAATATGTTAGAAAGAAAGTTGGAAAAGCAGCTGCTGAATAAAATTTATAAAAAAATAATAAAATGGCTTTATCAAAAAGAGAAAGAAGATTACGAATTAAAAAACGTATCAGAAAAAGAATAAGCGGTACTGCTGAAATACCGAGAATGTCTGTATTCAGAAGTAACAAGCATATTTATGTGCAATTAATTGACGATATCTCAGAAAAAACCATTGTTGCTGCTTCTTCTGCAGATAAAGGGTTAATTGAAAACGACAAAGCAAAAAAATCTGAAATTGCTGCCATTGTCGGAAAAAAAATTGCGGAAAAAGCAAAAGATAAAAATATATCGCAAATTGTTTTCGACCGCGGAGGATATTTATACCACGGCAGAGTGAAAGCTTTAGCCGATGCAGCCAGAAAAGAAGGACTTAAATTTTAAGAGACATGTCAGAGAATCAAGAAAAACAAATCAGAAATACAGATTTAGAATTAAAGGACAGACTGGTAGCTATAAAAAGAGTTACTAAGGTTACCAAAGGTGGACGTACATTCAGTTTTGCAGCCATTGTTGTGGTGGGCGACGAAAACGGTATCGTAGGCTATGGTTTAGGAAAAGCCGGTGAGGTGGCAACCGCAATTCAAAAAGGGATTGAGGATGCAAAGAAAAATCTTCACAAAGTACCGGTTTTAAACGGAACAATTCCCCACAAACAAACAGCTCGATACGGCGGTGCCGATGTGCTTATGATACCTGCATCGCACGGTACGGGTGTTAAAGCCGGTGGTGCAATGCGTGCGCTCTTGGAAAGTGCCGGTATAAAAGACGTACTCGCAAAATCAAAAGGTTCGTCAAACCCGCATAACCTTGTAAAAGCAACAATGAAAGCATTATTGACAATGCGCGACGCATACACCGTAACTCAGCACAGAGGGGTTTCTATGGATAAAGTTTTTAACGGATAGATATTATAATCATGGCTAAAATAAAAGTTACAAAACGCAAAAGTGATATTGGTTCAACAGAAAGACAAAAAGCTACTTTAATTGCTTTGGGTTTAAGAAAAATCAATAGTTTTGCCATACATGACGAAACAGAACAAATAAAAGGAATGATTAGAAAAGTTAATCATTTAGTAACAGTAGAAGAAGTTAAATAATTAATACCCGAAAGATATTAATAAGATGGATTTAAGTAATTTAAAACCTGCAAAAGGTTCAGTAAAACAGAAAAAAAGAATTGCTCGAGGTATCGGTTCGGGTAAAGGACGTACGGCTGCGCGAGGACACAAAGGTCAAAAGTCTCGTTCCGGATATTCCCGAAGATTTGGTTTTGAAGGCGGACAAATGCCTATCCACCGAAGATTGCCGAAATTCGGTTTCCGAAACATAAACCGTGTAGAATACAAAGCAATAAATATTGAAACACTTGATAAACTTGCCAAAGAAAAATCAATGTCCGTAATTGATATCGAAACTTTAAGAAACGCAGGATTTATTCAAAAAAGTGATTTGGTTAAAATTCTCGGCAACGGCGAATTAACATCAAAAATTGAAGTTAAAGCGCATGCTTTTTCAAAATCTGCTGTGGAAGCAATTGAAAAAGCCGGCGGTAAAGTTGAAAAAATATAGAATTAATGAAAAAATTTATTCAAACAATAAAGAATATCATTGCAATTGAGGATTTAAGAAATAAAATTCTTGCAACCTTAGGATTGGTATTAATCTACCGTTTGGGCGCACACGTTGTTTTGCCCGGAGTTGATCCTTTGGCTATTTCAGCATTTCAAGAGCAAGCAAGCTCCGGAGGTATTATTGCATTGATTAATATGTTCTCGGGAGGTGCTTTTGCAAACGCTTCAGTTTTTGCATTGGGAATTATGCCTTATATTTCAGCCTCGATTGTAATTCAATTATTGGGAATGGCAGTGCCTTATTTCCAACGTTTACAAAGAGAAGGCGAAAGCGGAAGAAAAAAAATCAATCAAATAACTCGATACCTGACGGTTTTAATTACCGGATTTCAAGCACCCGCATATTTAACAAACTTAACTTATCAATTACCGGCGGAAGCATTTGTAATGCACAGTCGAGACCTCTTTTGGTTCTCCGCTATTGTGCTGATGATTGCCGGAACAATGTTTATTATGTGGTTGGGTGAAAAAATTACCGATAAAGGAATAGGAAACGGAATTTCTTTATTGATTATGATTGGTATCATTGCACGTTTACCAAACTCCTTTGTGGCGGAAATCGTATCTAAACTCGGTACTGGAGGCGGCGGTTTAATCGCATTTATTGTTGAAATGGTTATATTGTTCTTAGTTTTTGTTGCATCAATCGCTTTGGTGCAAGCAGTAAGAAGAGTACCCGTTCAATATGCAAAACGAATTGTCGGCAACAAGCAATACGGCGGCGTAAGACAATACATTCCTTTGAAAGTAAATGCAGCCGGTGTTATGCCTATAATATTTGCACAAGCATTAATGTTTATTCCGATGATGCTGACACGTTTCGACTCTGAAACAACAAATGCAATTGCATCCTCATTTTCTAATATTACCGGATTTTGGTATAATCTCACTTATGGAATTTTAGTTATTCTTTTCACATATTTTTATACGGCTATTACGGTTAATCCAACACAAATGGCTGAAGATATGAAGAAAAACGGAGGATTTATTCCGGGTGTGAAACCGGGAAAAAAGACCATAGAGCATTTGGATGAAGTTATGTCTAGAATAACTTTACCCGGTTCTATTTTCTTGGCACTCGTAGCTATTATGCCCGCTTTTGCCAATTTGGCAGGGGTTAACAATCAGTTTGCATACTTTTTTGGCGGCACCTCTTTGCTTATTTTAGTAGGAGTTGTGTTAGATACCTTACAACATATTGAAAGCCATTTATTAATGCGTCATTATGATGGCTTAACTAAATCAGGGCGAATAACCGGAAGAGCGGGAGCATCACAAATTTCAATGTAATAGTATATGGCAAAACAACCATCAATAGAACAAGACGGAGTAGTAAAAGAAGCATTGTCAAATGCAATGTTTCGAGTTGAACTGGAAAATGGTCATGTTATTACTGCGCATATTGCCGGTAAAATGAGAATGCACTATATTCGTATTCTTCCCGGTGATAAAGTTAAGGTTGAAATGTCGCCTTATGATTTAACGAAAGGAAGAATAAAATACAGATATAAAAATTAAGAAAATGAAAATTAGAGCGTCAGTTAAGAAAAGAAGTGCTGATTGTAAAATCGTCAGAAGAAAGGGACGACTTTATGTAATCAACAAAAAAAATCCGAAATTTAAACAAAGACAAGGTTAATATAAAATAATATTATTATGGCTAGAATCGCAGGTGTAGACATACCGGATAATAAAAGAGGAGAAATCTCTTTGACCTATATTTACGGAATAGGCAGAACAACAGCTCAAAAAATACTTGAACAAGCAAAGGTAGATAAAAACTTAAAAGTTCAAGATTGGAATGATGAGCAAAAAGCTAATATTCGTAATATTATTGTAGATAATTATAAGACGGAAGGTGAATTGCGGTCTGAAAAACAAATGAATATTAAGCGATTGCGAGATATTGGTTGTTACCGCGGCATCCGTCATAGAACAGGGCTTCCCGTTAGAGGACAAAAAACAAAAAATAATGCTCGAACACGTAAAGTGCGAAGAGTTTTTTAAATATTTAGTTTATTATTTCTTTATATAATATGGCAAAAAAAAGTACAAAACCTACAAAGAAAAGAAAAGTTATTGTTGAAGCAGCAGGACAAGCGCATATACATTCTTCATTCAATAATATTATTATTACTTTATCGAATGCTACAGGGCAAGTAATTTCATGGTCGTCTGCCGGCAAAATGGGATTTAGAGGCTCTAAAAAAAATACGCCTTATGCGGCGCAAGTAGCTGCGGAAGAATGTGCAAAAGTTGCTCATGAATTAGGCTTGAGAAGAGTTAAGGTTTATGTAAAAGGTCCCGGAAACGGAAGAGAAGCTGCAATTAGAGCAATTCACACTGCCGGTATTATGGTTACCGAAATTCAAGACGTAACGCCTTTACCGCACAATGGTTGCAGACCGCCTAAAAGAAGAAGAGTTTAAGTTTATTAATATTTGAAATTATAAGATAATGGCAAGATACAGAGGTCCAAAAACAAAAATAGCCAGAAAATTAGGTTCTCCGATTTACGGTCCCGATAAAACTTTTGAAAAAAAGAACTATCCGCCCGGACAACACGGAAACAACAGACGCAGAAAAGTGTCTGAATACGGAGTACAATTAAAAGAAAAACAAAAAGCACGTTATACATACGGCTTATTAGAGAAACAATTTTATAATACATTTAAAAAAGCCGATGCCACAAAAGGTATTACCGGTGAAGTGTTCTTGCAATTGCTCGAATCAAGATTAGATAATGTGGTGTTCAGAATGGGCATTGCACCGACCAGAAGAGCCGCAAGACAAATTGTTTCACACAGACATATTACGGTAAACGGTGATGTTGTAAACATTCCGTCATTCCAAGTAAAACCCGGCGATATTGTGGGTGTTAGAGAAAAATCTAAATCACTTGAAGTGATTGCCGATTCGCTTTCCAAAGGAGTGCATACAAAATATCCGTGGATTGAGTGGGATAACAACTTATTAACCGGAAAATTTGTAAGTTTGCCGGAGCGAGAAGAAATACCTGAAAATATTCAGGAGCAGTTAATTGTAGAATTATATTCAAAATAGTAAAATATAACAATTTTTTTTATGGCTATTTTAGATTTTCAAAAGCCGGATAAGGTTATAATGATTGAGCAAAATGATTTCTCTGGAAGGTTTGAGTTCCGACCCTTAGAGCCTGGTTATGGTATAACCGTAGGAAATGCTTTAAGGCGAATTCTCTTGTCTTCTTTAGAAGGTTTTGCGATAACATCTGTCAAAATTGACGGAGTTGAACATGAATTTTCTACAATATCGGGTGTAATAGAGGATGTTCCAAGAATTATTCTCAACTTAAAGCAAATCAGATTTAAAAATATTAATGAAGAAAGCGACAGCGAAAGCTTTATGCTGAATATTTCCGGCAAAAATGTTTTTAAAGCCGGTGATTTAAATAAATTTATAACTGATTTCGAAGTCTTAAACCCTGATTTGGTAATTTGTAATATGGAAAAAGACGTTCGTTTACAAATTGAATTTACCATTGAAAAAGGACGAGGCTATGTCGGAGGCGAAGAGCATGATATTGATACTTCAAACATCGGTTTAATTGCCGTAGATTCAATATTTACACCGATAAAAAACGTAAAATATTCAATCGAAAATTATCGTGTCGGACAAAAAACCGACTATGAAAAATTAGTTTTTGATATTGACACAGACGGTTCAATAACTCCTAAAGATGCTTTGAAAGAAGCTGCCAAGATTTTAATTCATCATTTCATGTTGTTCTCAGATGAAAAAATTACTTTGGATTCGGAAGAGAAAAAAGAAAATGAAGAATTTGATGAAGAAATCTTACATATGAGACAACAGCTTAAAACCCAGTTGGTTGACCTCGACTTGTCCGTAAGAGCCTTGAATTGTTTAAAAGCTGCTGAGATTGATACCTTAGGGCAGCTCGTTGTGCATAACAAAAGCGATTTATTAAAATTCCGAAATTTCGGTAAAAAATCATTGACCGAGATTGATGAATTATTGGATACAAGAGGTTTGTCATTTGGAATGGATGTTACAAAATATAAATTAGATAAGGAATAAAGAAATGAGACACAGGAAGAAATTTAATCATTTAGGCAGAAAAACAGCGCATAGAAAAGCAATGTTGTCAAATATGGCAATATCTTTAATTGAACATAAAAGAATTAATACAACCTTGGCTAAAGCTAAGGCTTTAAGAAGTTTTGTAGAGCCGATTATAAATCGTTCTAAAGAAGATACCACACATTCAAGAAGAATGGTCTTTAAAAAGCTGCAAAGTAAACAAGCTGTTAATGAGCTTTTTAGAGAAATATCTCAAAAGGTTGCCGAAAGAGAAGGCGGTTATACCCGAATTTTGAAAACCGGAAATCGCCCAGGAGACAATGCAGAAATGTGTATCATTGAATTAGTGGATTATAACGAAAATTACAGTGCAGGTAAAACTACACAAACGAAACGTAAACGTACCAGAAGAGGTAAATCTAAACAAGATGCTACGCCTCAAGCAAATGTTGCGGAAGAAACAAAAGCTGAAAATGTAAAAGAGGAAACTTCCGAAAAAACAGATAAAACGGAAGATACTCCAAAAGAAGACTAAGAAAATTTCTTTACAAAAATAAAAAAAGAGTGTTTTTAAAGCACTCTTTTTTTATTTTTGTAAAGATTAAATGATGAATGCCCGGTGTTTGGTGAATGATGAAGTTATGAATTAATTAAGAATGATGTGCTTTTTGTAAGTGATTAAAATTAACCCGCATTTCGAGACTTTTGAAAAAGTAAAAACAAATAGCTAACTTTTTACGATTTCATGGTTTTTGGCAAATTGCAAATTCCCTCTTGGAGAAGAGGGTGTAGGGAGATTGATTTTTTTGAAAGTATTAAACAGCGGTATATTAATAACTTACAAGTTTAGTTAGCCGGAAGTAGCATCGAAGATAATAATGCGGGTTAAAGTTGTTGGTGGATGATAATTCATAATTTACAATTCACAATTAATTAAATTTATCTTTGAAAATTATTAAAAAAAACATATGAAACGCCCATGACCGGAAAAAGACACACAACGGAATAATTATTTCCACAGGGTTTAAACCCTGTGGAGAATATAAAGTATTCAATCTAGCTTCGGGCGTTCCTATATGACCTTTGAAAATT
>PDWI01000497.1_pt1 | contig 63454 bp, 74 predicted proteins | sample 1430891 | NCBI WGS metagenome assembly PDWI01 (sample SAMN01162508, study PRJNA174530) | Oral metagenome, whole genome shotgun sequencing project. | biome: Marine environment; feature: Marine mammal; material: Swab sample of the gingival sulcus; isolation source: swab sample of gingival sulcus... | reverse complement strand
TAAAATAAAAAGTCCACAGTGTTACTATTATTATAATAAAAAATATATAAATGGAAAGGAGGGTATGGTGTATTTAGTTGATAAATATATCATACAAGAGAATATGGAAAAATTGTTATCGAATGAATTTTTTATGTCAATAGTCTATGCTTTTATTTTTTTATTAATATATCGAATATTAAGAAAAACACTTGTCAAAATTTTTATAAATTTTATAGACAAAATGACTAAAAAAACAACAACAACCTTAGATGATTTAGTCTTTAAACTAATAAAAGAACCTTTCAAATTTCTTTTGAATTTAATTGTCTTACTTATTGCCTATGGGTTAATTGATTTTCATTTAATTGTTGATTCAACAGACTTATTAGATAAACTAGCAATTAATGTTTTTCAAACAGGTTTTATTATATTTATTGCATGGATATTTTTTAATGCAACAGATAGAGAAAATGATTTATTTAAAAAATTACTCGAGGCCTTTGATTTAGATGTAAATAATTTGTTGATACCATTTACTGCTAAAGTTATTAGACTTTTAGTGGTATTAATGAGTATTGCGCTTATTTTTTCTTTGTGGGGATATGATGTAGGTTCTTTTGTTGCAGGACTTGGAATTAGCGGACTTGCTTTTGCTCTTGCTGCAAAAGATACCATTGCTAATTTATTTGGTGGAGCTGTTATTATAACAGAAAAACCATTTAAAATAGGTGATTGGATTTTTGTGGATAATGTAGAAGGAACAGTAGAAGACATTACTTTCCGCTCTACTAGAATAAGGAAATTTAATAAATCTATTGTGACCATACCAAATTCTACAGTGGCTAATTCACATATTATAAATTATTCTAAAAGAAATATTAGAAGAATTAGTTATGAACTTAAAGTTCATCTAGATACCCCAATTGATAAATTGAAGACAGTGGTATCTGAAATAGAAGAAATGCTGATAAAGCATGAACATATTGATAATGAGACCATATTTGTTAAGTTCAATAAATTTGGAGATAGTTCACTAAATATTTTTATGTATTTTTTTACAAATACAGCTGTGTGGTCAGACTATCTAAGTATTGCAGAAGATACTAATTTTAAAATATTAGAGATACTTCAAAAATATGAAGTCAAGCTCTCTATTCCAATAAATGAGGTGAAAATAGACAATGAATGTTAAAAAATATGGACAAAAATTACTTGTTATAACGCTCATATTAGTAATTATATTAAATTTCTTACCCGTTGATTATAGGCTTCGATTAGTCATTGGCTCTTTTGGATTTGTTGGGGGATTTATTCTTATCATAATAGGAAATAGTAAGAAGTATAAATTATAAATATAAGAAAGGTGGGGCAATATGTCAACATTATTTGGCGGTAATCCCGCAACAGACGTTATGATATTAAAGAAGCTAAGAGAGAAAAAGAGAGAAGAAGAAATATTTAGGGAGAAGGAAGTAGAGAAGGACGATAGAAAAGTTGAGGAAATTGGGGCTACTCCACTTCGCAAAAGAAAATATAAAGATTACAGCCATTTCGATTATAGGGAGCAGGAAGGTGCTAATCCTAAGTTCTTTGAAAATAATAAATTAACAAGGAAAGCAAAGAGAAAGTGGATTGATTCTTTTACGGAAGAAGAAAGAAAACAACTAAAACAATTACAGAGAGAGCACTGGAGAGGTATATTAGATGTATATTTTAATAAAAGTGGAAGGGGTCATAAATGAATCGATTTAAAAATAAAAAAAAGCTATTTCTCTATATCCTAGCATGTACTTTATTAATAGCATGTAATGATAGTGGCATATTATTTAACCATATTATGGAGGATTTATCTGTTTCTAATCTAGAGATTCAAAAGGTAGAGCTTTTAAAAGATTATATGACGACGGATTTTAATCTTGATGATTATCAAATGATGATTGATGATGTAAAGCTACTTAAAGTGCTAGAAGATCCTGTAGATATTAGTGAGGCTACAGATTATCATGATTCAAGAGTATTCTTTTTAACCATTAATGATGAAAAAATTTCTCAGATGGAACTCTGTTTATTTTATGATGGCTATATAAGAATTACTACATATGATCAGGAGAAAATGCCTGAAACGATGGATTTATATAAAATAATTGAAACAGATAGAGAAAAATTAATTGCGATAATAGAAAACTTCTAGGCAAAACCTAGAAGTTATTTTAGTTATTTTCCATATTAGAAAAATATTTTAAATATGGATTATTCTTATCTAAATAAAGTGTACTATTGGAATCAATTGTTTTTTCATATGATTTAATGGTTCTCCAAAATTCATAGAATTCAGGATCTTTACTAAAGGCATCTGCATAGATTTTAACAGCTTCAGCATCTGCATTACCTTTTATTCTAGCAGCTTCTTCTATTGCTTTTGCTTCAATGGTAGCAGCTTCTAAATCAACATTAGAAATCGTTTCAGCATATATTTTCTGTCCATCTGCTTTAAAACCAGCAGCAACTGCATTTCTTTCTGCATTCATTTTATTATATACCGAATTAAAGTTACTAGTTGGAATCCCTACTCGATAGATTTCTAAATCATGGATATAAATTCCTGTATCTTGAATCTTTTTATTATACGCTACTCTTTTTGCTTCAAGTGCTTTATATAACACATCTTTATCTGTTAAGAATGCATCCGAGCTTAAATTATTGATAATTGATATAATATTTGCATATAATGTTTCATCAATTTTTGAACTTGTATTTAAAATACTACCATAGTTTGTTTCAAATAATCCAGGATGTGTTATCTGCCATTCTGCAAATAATCGAACTTCAAATTTCACTTTATCATTTGTCGTTACTTGACCTGTATTTGATACATAAGTAAGAAGTTTTGAAGAATATTTATCTACTGTTGTAATAAAAGGAATTTTAAATGATAGTCCCTTTTTATTTTTAATTTTTACGTTTTTAAATAATGGATCTAAATCATTTATTTTATTTGCTATTTCATCATTTTTACCAACAATCACTTCCTTTGTTTCATTAAATACTTTAACAACAGCTAGTTCATCTTCTGCAACGATGTAGAAGAATGAATTAACACCTGTTAGTAAGATTAAAACAAGAACTACTAATACGATTTTCTTATACGGAATCTTTTGTTTTGGTCTTTTTGGACGCACTTCTTCAAAATTCACATCTTTTACATTTTTAAAATTCATCTCTTTCTCCTTTCTTAATTTAAGCTATTAGGATTAAGAGGTAAGTATTTAATTGTATTATCTGAATCCATATCAATTATATACTTATTTCTAACCTTAGACATAATTTTTTCCATTGCTTCTATATATAGTCTTTTCTTTGTAATATCTTTATTTGTCTCATATTTTTCAAGTATTTGTTCAAAGGCAAGAACATCACCTTTCGCCTGTGCAATTCTAGTTTGCTTGTATGCTTTTGCATCATTGATAAGAACGGTTGCATCGGCATTTGCTTTTGGAATCTTTTCATTATAGTATTTTTTAGCATTTAGCTCTAATTGATCCTTTTCGTTTCTAGCGATATTAACGCCATCATAAGCTTCTTGAACTTCCTCAGGAAGTAGAACATCAGTTAATTTTACACTATCTACTTTAACGCCAAGCCCATATGTGTCTAGCTTCTTTTGAAGTTCTGGTAAAACTTCTATTGCAATATCATCCTTTTGTACTAAAGAAACATCTAAATCTTTATTTTGCATATTTCTTCTTAGTACTGTTTCAAAGGCAAGTCGAATAGTCTCTTTTTGATTATCACAATTAAATAAATAGGATTTCGCATCCGCAATTCGATATTGAACTACTGCACCAACATCTACCATATAACCACCTTTTGTAAGAATGATTCTTTCATCATCATTATCTGAATATGTTGCTGCTGTATCTGTTGTGGCTTCTGTTTCGATAGAATATCCATATTGTATTGATTTTAAATCCTTTACATTGACTACAGTTACTGTATCAATAAAAGGAATTTTAAAATGAATACCAGGTTCATCAACTACTTTTACGACTTCACCAAATCGTTGTATTACTGCTTGATATGCATTACCTAGATTATAGATTCCCATGTATATAAAAGCACCTACTATGGCAATGATTAGTATAACAGTAATCCCTTTTGAAATATTTTTTTCCATAACATCCTCCTTCTTCCTATTATAATTAAAAAAATAACAATTTCAATAAAAATAAATATTGTTTATTATTAATTAATAGATTTGCTAGAATTTTTAAAAAAAATATAGTTTTTCATAGCATTTTATTATAAAATAGGGTGGAGGTGTATTATGAACAAAACAAAAACGGTATTAAAAGAATTATTTAAAAGATCAGATCAACATCATCTAGTACAATTTGCAGCTCAAACTGCTTATTTTGTTATGTTATCTATTTTTCCTTTTATTATACTTCTTCTAATGCTCTTAACGAGTCTTAGCCTTAGTTATACAAGTGAAATAGAGTATTTAAATAATGTGCTTCCAGGTGCAGTTATTGATATATTAATTGGGTATTTAGAGTATTCAAGTAAGTTTTCAGATGCTGTATTTTCACCTATTCTAATTACAGCACTTTGGATGTCTACGAATGGAATAATCGCTTTAATGAATTCTTTAAATATGGCATATGAAATAAAAGAAACTAGAAATTATTTTCAAAAAAAACTTATTGCAATGTTTATGCTTATTCTAGTATTATCACTTATTGTAGTAGCACTTGTCATACCAAATATAGGTGATAGCGTTCTTGATTTCATCAGGAAGTTTATTTATATTCCTGCGATTAATCGATATATTCTTTTATTGTTTAAAAGTATCATATTAATCGCAACGTATTTTATTGTACTCAGTCTTATTTATTTTATTTTACCGAATAAAAAGCTGCGATATAAAGGAATTATGCCAGGAACAATATTTGCATCAGTAGGACTTGCGCTTATTTCCTATTTCTTTCAAATATTCGTCAGGGAGTTTAGTAAGTATTCATTAGTATATGGTAGTATCTCAGCGATTATTGTGGTGCTTATTTGGCTCTATCTATGTGCGATTATCTTAATTTTAGGTGGAGAATTCAATGCGATTTTATATGAAAAATATAAGAAAGATTCTTCTTTATAGAAGTCTCTTTTTAATTTAAATTTAATATATTATTAACATAAAATTAACTAGGAAAATAAATTGTTTTTTTATATTATATGATAGGGAGGAGGTGCTAGTATTAAAGATAATGTATTAATAGAAGTGAAAGATTTAAGAAAAGTCTTTCGACTAGGAAAAGAAAAAGTAATCGCAATACACAAAATGGATTTTGAAATAAATAAAGGTGAGATATGCTGCATTTTAGGTACCTCTGGTTCAGGAAAATCAACATTACTTAATATGATGGCAGGACTTGAAAAACCGACGAAAGGATATGTTAAAATACTCGGTGAAGAAGTGACAAAGATGTCAGAAAAAAAACTCGCTTTATTTAGACAAAAGAATGTAGGATTTATCTTTCAGTCTTATAATCTGATGACTTCCTTAACAGCACTCGAAAATGTGAGTTTACCCCTTGTATTTAGAGGGATTTCTCAAGCCAAAAGAGAAAAGGAAGCAAAAAATCTTTTACATGCAGTAGGATTAAAGGAGTATACAAAGCATAGACCAAATCAAATGTCAGGTGGTCAGCAGCAGCGTGTGGGTATTGCAAGAGCATTTGTTGGAAATCCAAAGGTCATATTTGCCGATGAGCCAACAGGAAATCTTGATTCAAAAACATCGGATGAAGTGCTTAAGATAATGGAAGGTATTGTTAGAGAAAAAAATCAATCACTTATCATCGTAACGCATGATCGATCAGTTACTAGATTTGCTGATAAAGTAATCAATGTGCTAGATGGTAGAATAAGAAGTGTTGAAATTGCTCAAAAAGATGAAAACGGAAATAAAGAATTTGTAAAAATAATTGATAATGAACATACAGGAGAGGAAAATGAAGAAGAGAGTAAGTAAAGTAATGATATTATGCCTGTTGATAATTCCATTTACGTATATAATGGGATTTGCAGCAGGAGACTTTGAAGTAGGTATTATTTCAAATAATTTAACGGCAGATGCAAATGGAACAATTACAGTAAATGTAAAAAATATATCTGGTGCTGTAAAGAATAATATAGATGTTTCTATCAATGCAGCTGGAGTGTTTACTGAAGATACAATAAAAGGGAAAATTGCTACATTAAATGATGGCGCTACAGGATCAGTGGATTTAACGGTAAAGCCCCTAAAAACACTTAAGAGTGGTTATTATGATATTTCTGTTAAAGCAGGTGCAGAAACAACTAATTTTAAAGTGGAAATAAAAAATAATTTTAACCCACCAGTTATTATAGTAAAAGCGGCTACGAGTAATCAGGGATTAAGCGCAGGAAGTCTTGATGCAATAAATATTACATTAAAAAATACGGGTTCAACTGCAGCAAATAATCTGAAAGCAACACTTACAGGACTTGGTCAAAGCACAGTATATATGCATCAATCTTCTAATACAAAGGAAATAAGTACATTAAATAGTAATAATGAAACAACAATTGTGTTTCCTGTAAGAGTAAGTAGCGACTTATCATCAGATAATATTTCATTAGGATTAAATGTAGAATATTATAATGATATTGGGGAAACAGTAACAGATACTTTACCTATTTATTTATCAACAAATTATCAAAGAGAATTATCTCCAGAAGAGAAGAATAGAAGTATGCCTGAATTTCATGTGGATTTAAAAACACAAACATTAAGAGCAGGTGTTTTAAGTGATTTAACATTTAATGTAAGTAATTTTTCAAAATATTCAGGGAAAAATATTTATATTACAATAAATGATAATAATATTTTTTCAGATGCTGAAAGCAGATATATATCAGAGTATATTATTTTAAATAAAGATAAGGAAAAAAATGCTACATTAAAAGTGAAAGTAAAAGAAGGGTTAAAAAGTGGTTTTTACGATCTTCCAATAACACTTACTTATCAAAATGTACATGGGATAGAAAAAAGTATTGAAAAAACATTTAGACTAGAGATTAAAAATAAAAAGCAGGCACCATCTATTGTTTTATCAGGAATAAAGACGAAAAATGGATTAAAACCAGGACATGATGATACTTTAGTTCTTTATTTATCAAATTTAGGAGATCTTAAAGCAAAGAGTATTACAGCAACGCTTCAAGGTCTTTCAATGGATACGATTTCACTAAATAAAGATTTAGCAGAAAAAACAGTGGAAGATTTGGCTGGTAAAAAAGATAATTTTGTATTTTATAAGATAAAATTAAGTGATAAATTAGAAAAAGATAATTTAGATCTTACTCTTGATTTAGTATATTATGATGAATATGGTAATAAGATTACTTCTGCTTTACCAGTGTATTTAGACATTGATAATAGCTCAAATGATATTAGTAATATAGATTTTAAAGTAACTTCAATCCCTTCAAAGGTGAATTTAAAGCAGGAATTTAATATTAAATCAAGAATTACGAATAATACAGATAAAGTTCAAAAGAATGTAACCGTAAAATTAGATGCAAATCAAGGATTTATTTATAAATCAAGACCAATTATTGTAGTGAAAGAATTAAAACCGGGTGAAACAAAGGATCTTAAATTCACTTTAATTTCAGATTCCAATGCGATGACGAATAATTATCCGTTAACAATTACAGTAGAAAGAAATGATAAACCAGAAGATCATATCAAAGAATATCTAGGGATATTTATTGATGCAGAGGGTGCAAGTAAATCAAAACCTAAGATTATTATTGATAAATATGATTTTGATGGGGATGTTATTTTTGCAGGAAAAGAATTTGAACTTAAAATGTCATTTTTTAATACATCTAGTACACTTGGTATAAGAAATGCAAAGGTTTCTATATCATCAGATGAAGGAGCATTTGTTCCAGTGGATTCGTCTTCATCTTTTTATATTGATAAAATTGGACCAAAAGAGAGTGTAGAATATACGATGAAGTTTAAAGCAAAGTCTGATTTATCGGTTAAAACATATTCTATTACTGCAGATATTGAATATGAAGATGAGCTCGGTAATTCATACGATGTAAGTAAAAATCCTTATACTGCAAATGAAAAGATGAGCATTCCTGTAATTCAGGAATTAAGACTGGATATATCAGAGATTAAAATAGATGAAATGCTTCCAGTGGGTATGCCATATGAACTTGAAATAGAATATTTTAACTTAGGTAAAACAGAACTTTCCAATCTTTTAATTACAACAGAAGGTAATTTTACTGTTCAAGATGGTAAGAATTTTGTTGGTAATTTTGGAGCAGGAAATAATGATTATTATTCATGTACTATTTTCCCAGATAATGAAGGGGAAAATAAAGGTGTTGTGAAATTTGAATTCGAAGATGCTGTAGGAGAAAAGCATGTAGTGGAAAAAGAAATTATCTTCCAAGGTTTTATGAGTGAACCGATGGGTGGAGAAGGTGATTTTATGCCAGAAGGTGAAGGCTTCGATCCAAATGCTGATTTTAATCCAGAAGGCGGCATGGATATGAATAAACCTTTCTATAAAGCATGGTGGTTTAAAGTTCTTATTGGAGTGATTATCCTTGTTGTTATTATCGTTATTGTGAAAAAGAAAAAAGCTAAAAAAAGAGAGAAGGAATTAGATGAGTAGTATTGATTTAATGCTAATGGGTGTTAAAAATCTATGGCGTAGAAAAACAAGAACAATTCTTACTATTTTAGGTGTTGTTATTGGTTCTATGGCAATCGTTGTAATGTTATCTCTTGGTTTTGGTATAAAAAAATCCATGGAAGATCAGCTTGAAAAAATGGGTGGACTCACAGTTATTCAAGTTAGAGAAGGCTGGAGAGAACCGATGGATGACAAAAAGAGTAAAAAAGATGATGATGCTGTATACTTAGATGAACAGGCAGTGAGTGAATTTTATGCTTTGCCGAATGTAGTAGGCGTTCTTGCTAAGAAAAATATACAGTTTCAGCTTAAAGTTGGAAAAAAAGTGAGCTATGTTGATTTTAATGTTGTTGATTTTAATGAGCTCCAGAAATTTGGTCATGAACTTGAATCTGGTCGATTTCCAACAGATCTTGACAAAAATGCAATTGTAGTAGGAGCTACAACAAATACTCAGTTCTATGATCCTACGGGTAGAGGAAGTATGGAAGATACAAGTATTGATTTATACAAATCTTCAGTGAAAGGCTTTTTAAATGGCGATATGACCATGAATGGCAAAAAGAAAAGAGGAATGAAAGTAGAAGTAGTAGGTACTTTGAAGGGAAAAGGTTCATGGCTTGATTCTGCTTCTTATATGAGTTTTAAAACATATGAAAATTTTAAGAAAATGGATGATAAAAAATATGGTGATAAATCAGTAAAGAAGAAGAGAAAAAGAAAAGGTCAAAGAGAGAGTATTTATAATGTGGTAGAAGTAAAAGTCGATAAAGTAGGAAATGTAGCAGCAGTAAAACAACTTTTAGATGATATGGGCTATGAAACATGGTCAAATGCTGAAATACTAGAAGGGAATAAAAAAACTATGCTCATTATTCAAGGGGTTCTTGGAGGAATAGGAGCAGTATCTCTTTTAATAGCTGCAATTGGGATAACGAATACTATGATTATGGCAATTTATGAAAGAACAAAAGAAATAGGTGTTATGAAAGTACTTGGGGCAAAGCTGAGAGATATTAAACGATTATTCTTATTTGAAGCTGCGTTTATTGGATTATTTGGCGGAATTATTGGTCTTATACTAAGCGTTTTGTCCTCGAATCTCATCAATAATATTTTTATGAATATGAATGGGGAAGATGGTATGGGTATGACGACAATTTCTTATATACCTTGGTATCTAATGGCTGGAGCACTTGTATTTTCAACTCTAATTGGTATTATATCAGGTTATTATCCAGCTAGAAGAGCTATGAAACTTTCAGCACTTAAGGCTATAACATCAAATTAGAGTATTGACATGATAAATAATAATTGGTACAATTATTTAAAGTTTTGATTAAGAATAGTAAATTATAAATATATTTAAGAGAGTCTATGGGTGGTGAAAATAGATATATATTGTAATTGAATGGACTTATGAACAGCAATGTGAAAAGCATTGACGGGTATCTACGTTATAAGATATGAGTGGATTTTTAATCTAGTAGAGTGGTACCGCGGATAACTTCGTCTCTTTTGACGAAGTTTTTTTAATGAAAGGAAAAATTATGGATAAAAAAGTAATATTTAGTGGTGTGCAGCCATCTGGAAAATTATCACTTGCAAATTATATAGGCGCAATATCAAATTGGTTAAAACTTCAAGATGAATATGAATGTTATTTTTGTGTAGTGGATTTACATTCATTAACTCAAACGCAAGTACCAAGTGAATTTAGAAAGCAGACATTAGAAGCGCTTGCTGTTTATTTAGCATGCGGGATAGATCCTGAAAAGAGTACACTGTTCATTCAATCCCATGTTCCTGCTCATGCAGAAGCAACTTGGGCACTTGGCTGCATGACGTATTTTGGAGAGCTCAGTAGAATGACACAGTTTAAAGATAAATCAAGTAAGCAAAATACAAATATCAATTCAGGACTCTTCACTTATCCTGTACTGATGGCATCAGATATTCTACTGTATCAAACCGATGCTGTGCCAGTTGGAGAAGATCAAAAGCAGCATGTAGAGCTTACTAGAAATCTTGCCGAGCGATTTAATAATAAATACTCACCGACATTTAAAGTACCAGAAGTAATGATTCCAAAGGTAGGAGCTAGAATCATGAGTCTTCAAAATCCTTTAGCAAAGATGAGTAAATCAGATACAAATGAAAATGCAACCATCTATCTTTTAGATCCACCAGATGTGATTAGAAGAAAGTTTAAAAGAGCAGTAACAGACTCGGTTGGAAAGATTCAACTATCAGATGACCAGCCAGGTATCAAGAACCTTCTTTCTATTTATTCAGTATGTAAGAATATCAGTTTGGAAGAGGCACTTTTAGAATTTAAAGATAGTGGATATGGCGATTTTAAATCAGCTGTTGCAGAGGCTGTTATTGAAGTATTAGAGCCAATACAAGAGAGATTTAAAGAAATCATTTCAGATAAAGAATATTTAGAAAAAGTATATAAGGAAGGAGCTTTAAAAGCTGAATATAAAGCTAGAAAAACACTTCGAAAGATTTATAAGAAAATAGGATTAATACCAAGAGGTTAATATGTATAATAATGTATGTGATTATTTCGTTTTAAATAATAAACTGGTAGATAATAAGTATTTTAAAGACTTTGAGGAAAGTACATGTTATGAAGTCTTCAGAGTAATCAATAAAAGACCTATTTTTTTAAAGGAGCATTTAGATAGACTTGCTTATTCCATGAAAAAAATGGATATTGGTATGGATATAAAGGATATAAGAAAAGCTGTTTATCTTCTAATTGAAAAGAATGAGTCCATTGTAAATAATGTTAAAATTGATGTATCGAAGGATAATTTTAGAGTGTATTATGTGAAGAGTTCTTATCCCTCTAAGGATATGTATAAAGAAGGGGTAAGATGTATTACTTCCAGTATACAGCGTGATATGCCGACAGTAAAAAAATTAAATATGGAGTATAAAAAGAAGATTAAAGAGCTATTAAAAGAGGATATCTTTGAAGTGCTTTTATTAGAGGATGATTGTTTCTTAGAAGGGTCTAAATCAAATACTTTTTTTATTAAAGATGGTATAGTATATACCGCGCCAAAAGAAAAAATTTTAAAAGGAATAACCTATGAGAAAGTTATTTCTATTATCACAGCATTAAATATACCCATAGAATATAAACTCATTCAGAAAGAAGGAGATATAAAAATAGCATTTCTTACTGGAACATCGATAGGGGTTCTTCCGATAAGAGAAATAGATGGTAAAATGCTTTATTCATCGTCAAATAAAATGGTACATGATATAATGAATAAGTATAATAAATTAGTAGAAGAAGAGAGGTTAAAATGAAAACAGTTGTAGAGAGATTTTTAGAATACGTTAGTTTTGATACAAAGAGTGATCCAGATTCAGAGACTTGTCCTAGTACAAAAAAGCAGTTAAAACTTGCTGAATATTTATATAATGAAATGAAGGAAATAGGGCTTACTGATGTATCGATGAAAGATGGCTATGTATATGGTACATTAAAAGGCGATGAGAGTAAAAAGACAATTGGTTTTGTTTCTCATATGGATACAAGTCCTGATTTTAGTGGAAAGAATGTAAAACCACAATTTGTAGAAAATTATGATGGAAAAGATATTAAATTAAATAATGAGGTATATTTAAAAGTAGAAGATTTTCCTGAACTGGAAGGTCTTGTAGGAAAGACAATTATTACAACAGATGGAACAACACTTTTAGGAGCTGATGATAAAGCAGGAATTGCTGAAATTATGACAGCAATGGAATACCTTATTCATCATGATGAGATAAAGCATGGTACAGTAAAAGTTGGATTTACACCAGATGAAGAAATTGGTCGTGGAGCAGATAAATTTGATGTAGAAGGATTTAATGCAGATTTTGCTTATACTGTTGATGGAGGTCATTTAGGGGGGATAGAATATGAAAACTTTAATGCTGCAGGAGCAAAAGTAGTAATCAATGGTAGAAATATTCATCCAGGACATGCAAAAAATAAGATGAAGAATGCTGTTGTTATAGGTAATGAACTTATTTCAATGCTTCCAGAAGCTGAAAAGCCAGAGCATACAGAGTTATATGAAGGATTTTATCATGTCAATGATTTTAATGGCAATGTTGAAAAAGCAGAATTAATCATCATTATAAGAGATCATGATATGGAGAAATTTAATCATAGAAAAGAAGTCCTTACAGGTATTGTAGAACTTTTAAATACAAAATATGGAAAGGGTACTGTGGAACTTGATTTAAGCGATAGTTATTATAATATGTATGAGAAAGTAAAAGAAGAAATGCATATTGTAGAAACTGCTATAAAAGCAATGGAAGAACTTAATATTACACCAATAGTGGAACCAATTAGAGGTGGAACAGATGGATCAAGACTTTCTTATATGGGACTGATTTCGCCTAATTTATTTACAGGTGGAGCAAATTTCCATGGGAAGTATGAATATGTTGTAAAAGAGAGTATGGAAGCATCTGTTCAGGTAATTCTTAAAATTATTGAGTTATATGCAAAGTAAGACGAGACAGATGATGATTATGAGCCTTTTTGTTAGTATGGGTATTGTACTAAGTTATGTAGAAAGGCTCATTCCCACTCCATTTTTAGCTGTTGGGGCTAAATTAGGACTTGCAAATATTATTACTTTGGTAACCCTTGTATTGATGGATAAGAAATCTGCTCTTTATATTTTACTAATGCGAATTGTTTTAGTTGCTGCTATGTTTTCAGGATTTTCAGGATTTTTGTATAGTTTAATGGGCGGATTATTTAGTTATATGGGAATGGTACTATTTTTGTTAATTGATTTTAAAGAAGTCAGTCTGATTGGAATATCGGTGATAGGAGCAGTGCTCCATAGTTTTGGACAAGTTATTATGGCGACTATTTTATTTTCTAATATAAAAATACTATTATATTTTCCTACCCTTCTTTTAACATCCCTGATTACAGGTATATTTGTAGGTATTGTTTCTAATTATTTTATAAAACATATGAAAAAAATAGAAATTTTTAGAGAGTATCAATGACACTCTCTTTTTTATGCACTAAATTTCTTTTTTGCTTTATTTTTATACATTGTTTTATCGGCACGATTATAGGTGTCAGATATTGAGTTATCAATTCTTGCATCATATTTTTCAATTCCATAAGAAATAGAAAGATTATAGTTAAATTTTTGATTAGAAATTTTAATTAAATCTTCTAAATCATGCTCCATATTTTCTAAGTCTCTTTTGTCAACATCAGTAATAATAGCAGTAAATTCATCACCACCTGTTCGATAAATATTTCCAAACTTCCCAAAACTATTCACTATACAGTGATAGCTTTCAATAATAAGGTCATCTCCATCAGAATGTCCAAAGGTATCATTAACATATTTTAAATTATCTGTATCAAACTGAGCGATATATAAATTGTTTTTGAATTCTATTTCTTTTATATCTTTTTCGTATTTAATGCGATTATATCCCGTTGTTAAATAGTCGTATAAAGCGAGCTGCTTATAATATTCACTGCTTTTCATTTCAAAAATAATATTATTAATATTTTTTATTTCATTTATCAATAAAAGACTTAAATAGAGTATGATTCCTATCCTTAAATAAATGGATAAGTAATTTTCTTTAAAGAATATTAGATTAATAATTTCAATAAAGATAAAGACAAAGAATATAAAAAGTGCTATAAATGACTTTTTTGCTTTTTTATTTTCGTGTTGAATCCCTTCAATATGCAAAAATACTAGTACATATATTATAGCGATGACTAAAATCATAAAGATGATATTTGATGTTTGAAAAGAATCATAAATATTAAAATATTCCAAGAAAAATATAATAAAAATAGAAGATAAGAATAAGTATATCAGTGCATTAAAATAATTCTTTTTCGCTGTTTTTAAATGAGATTTTAAATACATAAGAAATATTACAGGAGCCAGAGGAACTAAATAATAGGATCCTCTTGTGATAATAAAACTATTACCTACAATAAGCTGTAATGTTCTGGATTCTGTTGAAAGCCATAATCCGCAGACAAGAGTAAATAATCCAATAAAAAAAATACTGCTTTCTTTTATAAGAAAAATTACAAATATACCTATTATCATTATGATGATACTTGCTGATACTATAAGATAATTAGACAGTATATTAAATATATTTTTATTATAAACATGGTATAAACAAGCAGATTTAGATCCTAAAACTGGTTCTGTTATATTGCCATTATATTTTGGATAAGGAAAATAAAACTCAATCGTGAAAGGCTTTCCTAGATGTTTTTTATCAATAGGCACAATATTCCAATAACTGCCGAGTGTTTTTCCAAAATAAGTCTTATCATCACCCATTTCATATATTTTTTCATGTTCTACGTATACTTTAATAGATGCTAGAGAAGAACGGACTAGCATAGATGTAATTGATTCATCCTGAGGTAATGTATTTGAAATTTTTATGATATTATTTTGATCAACAGTATACTTCCCTTCGAGTTCATCGGTAATAGATACAGTGTGTAATGTATTAATTTTCCACTGGTTTAAATTTATAATATTATCTTGTTCAAAGTGCAAGTTGTGAGCATGTAGTTTTTTAGGTACAAGATAGACTAACAATCCTAAAAAGACAATAGTAATAGATAATAAAACTATATGTAAAAGAGTATTTTTCTGTTCTTTTTCTTTTATCAAAACATCCTCCAATCTTACCTTGTTTATCGTCATATTATATTATATTTTTAATAAAACTAAAATACAATAGGTTTTAAGTATTTTAGAGGAATGATTTTCAAAATATATTTTTATACAATATATTAACAAAATTAAAAATATTGATAAAAAGTAATAATTATGATATTATCATCATAAAAAGGAGGCAATATGGGAAGAGAAAAATTTGGTTCTCGTTTAGGGTTTATTTTGGTATCTGCAGGATGTGCAATAGGGTTAGGTAATGTGTGGAAATTCCCATATGTTACAGGTGAAAATGGTGGTGCAGGATTTATTTTAATCTATCTTATTTTTTTGGTGCTACTCGGTATTCCGCTAATGACAATGGAATTTGCAGTAGGAAGAGGATCACAAAAATCAGTAGCAAAAGGCTTTGAAGTACTTCAAGCAAAAGGTTCAAAGTTTCATAAATTTGGTTATATAGCAATGGCTGGAAACTATCTTTTAATGATGTTTTATACGATGGTTGCAGGTTGGATGCTTTATTATTTTTATAAAATGCTAACAGGTGAATTAATAGGAATGACACCAGATCAAATCGGTGGAGACTTTGGTAAAATGCTCAGTCAACCACTTACTCTTACATTTTGGATGGTTGTAGCAGTTGTTTTATCTTTTGGCATATGCTCTTTGGGTATGCAAAATGGTGTAGAGAAAATTACTAAAATTATGATGATTTTATTATTATCACTTATGGTTATTATGGTAGTACGTTCAGTAACTCTTCCAGGAGCTAAGGCTGGAATTGATTTCTATCTGAAACCTGATTTTACGAAGATGAAGGAAATAGGGCTTGGAAATGTAATCTTTGCCGCAATGGGGCAGGCATTTTTTACCTTATCCATTGGTATGGGATCGATGATGATTTTTGGGTCGTACTTAGATAAGGATCGCTCGCTTACTGGGGAAGCCATTACCATCACAATACTTGATACTTTTGTAGCATTGATGGCAGGTCTTATTATTATACCAGCATGTTTTGCGTATGGAGTAAGTCCAGCATCTGGACCAAGATTGATATTTATTACACTACCGAATATCTTTAATAATATGCCAGCAGGTCAGTTATGGGGAGCAGCATTCTTTTTATTCTTATCATTTGCTGCAATATCAACGGTTGTTGCAGTATTTGAAAATCTGATTTCCTTTCATATGGATATATGGCATTTTAGTAGAGGAAGAGCAGTACTCAATAATTTAGTACTTGTTATTGTACTTTCAATGCCAGCAATACTAGGTTTTAATGTACTTTCAGATTTCCATCCATTCGGACCAGAATCTGTTGTACTTGATTTAGAAGATTTTATTATTTCTCAGAATATTTTACCACTTGGCTCATTGGTATTCTTATTCTTTTGTATTAATAAATATGGTTGGGGATGGAAGAACTTTCTTACAGAATCAAATGCTGGTAAAGGAATAGGTTTTCCTGAGGCAATAAAAGGATACATCACTTATGTTGTACCAGTACTTATTATAGCGGTTTATCTAAAAGGATATTGGGATTATTTTGTAGACCAAGAGATGAATCCATATATTGGAATGGTGATAGCATTCATTTTCTTAATCGGATTATTTTATATCTCATTCTATCATGATAAAAATACAAAAGTTAATGAATAGCTTATGGCATAATACAATCAAGGAGAACACGTAATAGTTAATCAAGGTTGAATACTTAAAAAAGTATTTGTACCTTGATTTTTTTATGGATAGGAGTGTATGATTAAAGGCATTAAATAGCTAACAGATGAACCATTTGAAATATGCTAAAGACAAGTGAAAAGCATAGCTTAATAAAGCAAGTAAACGAATGAATGACGAGGAGTTCATATACTTGACTTATACTACGATTAGTGATATAGTTATACTACGAATAGTGATATAATAAAAGGTGGTATAATGAGAGATAATCTATCTAGTGGAGCGCTTACAGAAACAACACTTCTTGTCCTTTTAGCACTTCATGAAAGATTGCACGGATATGGTGTTAAACTATGGATTGAAGAAAAAACAAATGGTACTGTTAGCTTAGGTATGGGTACTTTGTACGGTACAATAAATAATCTTATAAAAAAAGATTGGATTAAAGAACATTCAAAAGACCAAAGACGAGTATTCTATATTATTACTGATTTAGGTAAAAAAGTTGTTTTAGAAGAAAATAAGAGATTACAAAATTTATTAGAGTTATCTAGTGAAATTATTGGAGGTAAATAAAATGAATAAAATAAAATTTTACTTAGACCCTATAAATAATGTTCAAAAATATTTGAATAAGATGTCGGAAAAAGGATATAGGCTAAAATCAGTTAAAGGCTGCTTTTATGAATTTGAGAAAACAGATATTAAATATAGTTATACTACTCAATTTATAGGAGCTAATTTATCAGAAGAGAATAAAAAATATATCTCTATGATAGAAGAAAATGAGGAATACAAAGTTTTTAGAGTGCCTATAAATCAAGGAAATTTTAATTACGGAAAGATGAGAGTTAGACCATTTACTAGAGAAAAATTTAAAATGGCAACAAATCAGGGAAACTTCAATAAAGAAATTTTAGTCGTTGAATATAGAGAGGATGAACCGATGAAGCTACTTACAAATAACTGCGATATTGCAAAACAGTATAAAGATATTAGAAATGCTTATTTACAAGGACTTATAGGTGTTTTAGTTTTACTTTTAATAGCAATTTATAAAATATATGAAAATGGATTTTCACTAAGTTATAGTACGGTCTCTTGTGTATTATTATTTTTATTTTTGACATTGATTATATTAACACAATTCGCACATAAAAATTTTAAAAATTATAGTGACAGATCAAAATTAGAAGAATAGTTATAATTATTCACTGATTATTTTAGCAAAATTAAATATGCTACTAATAGGTATATAAAAAATTTAAAAAATCTTTATAGCTTATGATATAATAGAGAAGGGGCCGTATGAAAGAAATAATTGTTGCAGGAGGATGTTTTTGGTGCATTGAAGCCGATTTTATGAAATTAAAAGGTGTGTTAGAAGTTTATCCAGGATATATTGGTGGGTTAAAAGAGTCTGCTAATTATAGAGATGTATCTAGCTCATGTACAAGACATAAAGAGGCATGTTTAATAAAATATGATGAAAATAAAGTGGATTTTAAATCCTTAGTTTTATATTTTTTTACATGCATTGATCCAACGAATACAAGCGGTCAGTTTGTCGATTTAGGTCCGCAGTATAAAACAGCTATTTACTATGAAAATGAGGAAGAACAATCGATGATAAATAGTATTATTGATGAGATTAATGCATCAGGGAGATTTTCCTATGATGTAGTGACAGAAGTGAATAAAAAAACAGAGTTTTATATAGCAGAAGACTATCATCATCAATTTTATATTAAAAATAAGGCACATTATGAAAGATACCGAAAAGTATCGAGAAGAGATGAATTTATAAATCTGAATTGGGGGGATATAAGAAATGGTTTTTGATTTACATTGTGATACAATACTGAGAATATATACAGATAATACACAGCTTAAAACAAATGAGTATCATATTTCAGAAGAGAAGATGAAAAAAGGAAATTCACTTGCGCAGTTTTTTGCGATGTTTGTTGATATGAAATCTGTTGATGATCCATATATAACATGTAATGAAATGATTGACGTTTTTGAAAGAGAAGTAGAAAAATCTGAAGTTATCAATAAAGGAACAGCACCGAGTGATATTAATGCAAAATATATTACTGGGATACTCACAATAGAAGAAGGTGGTGTACTGAAAGGAAAGATGGAAAATCTGATTCATTTCTATGAAAGAGGCGTTCGAAGTATTGTTCTTACATGGAATTATGAAAATGAAATTGGCTATCCAAATTATAATTATACGTATAAAGATAAAGGGCTTAAACCCTTTGGTATAGAAGTTGTTAAAAAGATGAATGAACTCGGTATGATTGTTGATGTATCTCATCTTTCAGATGGTGGTTTTTATGACTGTATAAAATATTCTAATAAGCCAATTATTGCTTCTCACTCCAATGCAAGAAGTGTATATGATCATCCAAGAAATTTAACGGATGAAATGATTCTTTTACTAAGAGATAAGGGCGGCGTCATGGGCATTAATTTCTATAGTGGTTTCTTAGATGGGAGTGAGGTATCTAAAGTATCTTCTATTGTCGAGCATATTAAATATATTAGAGATTTAGCAGGTATTGATGTGATAGCACTTGGTACGGACTTTGATGGTATTGATTGTGAGCTTGAAATATCAAATATGTCTAAGATGGATTTATTAAAAGAGGCTCTTGTAGAAGAAGGATTTACAAAAGAAGAAATTGATAAAATCTTTTATAAAAATGCCCTTAGAGTATATAAAGAGGTTGTACTTGACTAAATTAGAACGATTAAAAGACATACTACTGTCCTATAAAAAGGTTGCTATTGCATTTTCTGGAGGTGTTGATAGCGTCTTTTTAGCTTATATGGCTAGAGAGTATCTAAAGGATGTACTTCTTATTACCGTAGATGGTGATATGGTATCTAGGCGTGAAATAGAAGATAGTAAAAAAGTAGCAGAAAGTCTTCAATTAAAGCATATTATAAAAAGAGTGGATATTAAGGATATTGAAAAATTTACTGACAATCCAAAGGATCGCTGCTATTATTGTAAGAAATTTATCTTTGAAAATATTATAGAGCTTGCAGGGAATTATATTGTTCTTGATGGGTCTAATTTTGATGATTTAGATGAATATAGACCAGGGTTTAGAGCAATAAAAGAACTTGGTATTAAATCTCCTCTTTTAATGGCAGAGCTTACGAAAAAGGAGATTAGAGAGTATTCAAAACGCTTTCATTTAGAAACCTATAATAAACCATCGAATCCCTGTTTAGCAACTAGAGTACTTACTGATAAACCGATTGATAAAAAAAGCCTTTTTATGATAGAGCGTGCAGAAGATATTTTATATGACTTAGGATTTAGAAATTTTAGAGTAAGGCACCATGATTTGTTAGCTCGAATTGAAACGGATGAATTGGAAAAGATTTTAAAATATAAAGAGGATATTGATGAGAAGCTAAAAGAAATTGGTTATAAGTATGTATCTGTTGATTTAAATGGCTATAAAAGAGGTAGTATGAATGTATGAAAAAAAATTATTAGACATTATAACGGAAATAAAAAAGGGGAGTTTATCTGAAAAGGAGGCTCTAAAAGAGCTAAAAGATCTTCCCTTTAAGGATTTAGAATATGCAAATATTGATTATCATAGAGAGATAAGAACTGGTTATCCAGAAATTATTTACTGTGAGAAAAAAGAGATTCGTCATATTGAAGGCATCGTAAAAGAAATGATAAAAAAAGATGTGAATATTCTTCTAACAAGAGTAAATGATGCTATTTATCATGCAATAAAGGATTTATCAGATCAAATAGAATATCATCAGATAGCTAGAGTGATTACAATAAAAAAACATCCCATAGAGCTTTCAGAGCATAAAGCGCTCATTGTTTCTGCTGGTACATCGGATATTAGTGTCTGTGAAGAAGCTAAAATAACAGCTGAAATGCTTGGAACAAAAGTAGAAACAATGTATGATGTAGGCGTTGCGGGCATTCATAGACTCTTATCAAGAATGGATGTATTAAAATCAGCTTCTGTACTTATTGTAGTAGCTGGAATGGAAGGGGCGCTTCCAAGTGTTATAGGCGGTCTTGTTGACATACCAATTATAGCCGTTCCAACAAGTGTTGGTTATGGTGCACATTTTGATGGCCTTGCAAGCCTTCTTGCAATGCTTAATTCATGTGCTTCAGGCGTATCTGTTGTAAATATTGATAATGGATTTGGTGCAGGATATAATGCAAGTAGCATTATAAGGCAGATAGAAAGGAAGTAAGATGAATCTTTATTTTGAATGTTTATCAGGAATAAGCGGAGATATGACAATTGCTGCATTACTTGATTTAGGAGTAGATAAAGAGTATTTAGTAAAGGAACTAAAAAAACTTAAACTCAGTAATTATGAATTAGAAATTACAAAAAAATATAAAAATAGTATATTAGGTACAGATTTTAATGTAATAGTGGGTGAGGAAAAAGATCACCGCCATTACGTAGATATAAAAAAGATGATTTTAGATTCTGACTTAAGTGATTTTGTAAAGGATTTAAGTATAAAAATATTCTATGAAATAGCAAAGGCTGAATCTAAAATACATGGAACAAGCATGGAGCATGTACATTTTCATGAAGTAGGTGCAATGGATTCGATTATTGATATTGTAGGAACTGCTATACTAATAGAAAAATTAGATGTTGAGTATGTAGTATCGAATCATTTAAGCATTGGTACGGGCTTTACAATGTGCCAGCATGGAAAAATTCCTGTTCCAGCACCTGCAACACTTGAAATTTTAAAAGGAATTCCTCTAAAAAAGACGGAGATAGAATCAGAACTTGTAACGCCAACTGGCGCTGCTATTATTAAGGTATTAGCAGATGAATTTAAGCCAAATGCTACTGTTGATATTAAAAATATTGGCTATGGACTGGGAAAGAAAGACTTGGAGATAACAAATATTTTAAGAGTCTATGAGATAGAAAAAGAAGTTAGCTTATCGATGATAGAAACAAATATTGATGATATGAATCCAGAGGTTTATTCCTATCTCATGGATAAACTATTTGATTTAAAGGCACTGGATGTATTTTATACACCAATTTATATGAAGAAGAATAGACCTGCTACAAAGCTTTCTGTGATTGTAGAGGATAAGAATAAAAATGCTGTAATAGAAATTATTTTAAAAGAGACAACAAGTTTTGGACTTAGAGTCTATCCTATTGACCGAACCGTCTTAGAAAGAAAGATAGTAGAAGAAGATACAGCCTATGGTAAAATTAGATTTAAATACGGCTATTTAAATGGAAAGTGTATAAAAAAAACGCCAGAATATGAAGATTTAAAAGCTATTGCAGAAAAAGAAAATATCTCATTGATTGAATTATACAAAAGTATTGATAAGAGGTAGTATGGATATTGAAAAAATTTGGGTAGCTACATTTTGTGAGGGGCTTTCAAAAAGTAGAAAGAAAAAATATATTGTGGGTAGGGGAAACTGTTTATGGCATCTTTTTTCCTATGAGTTAATTGATAAAGATGCATTCTTAGTAGGAGATAAAGCGAGAGAGGCTTTTGATAAAGAAAAAAAGAAAGGAGCTATATACTTTCTTCCCTTCTCTTCTGATGTATTTGATTTAGATCCTACAGTACAATCGATTAATCTTGATGAATTTGTTGAATGTTACGTCATTTCATATGATAGGAAATGGACCTATGTAAAAACACATGAAACAGATTTCGGACCCTATTTTTATAAAAAGGCTTAGATAGCCTTTTTCTTTTTATAGATTAAATACAGAATGAAAAGTGTTATAACAGCCGTTGATATAATACTCGCCTCAGGGCCAAAATGTCCCCCTGTAATCAGCTCATTTCCATTTACATTAAATTTAAATAAACTGTATTTAAATAGATTATTCCCACTGACTTCAAGTCCAAATATATTTCCCTGAACAAAATTCCAAGAAGCATGCATTCCGCAAGCACCCCATATATTATTTGTTTTAATAGAATAAACAGAAAATAATAGACCCATTAAAATAATATTGATAATGGCAATAGTTGATACGCTATCGTTTCCTAGATGCATAATGCCAAAAAATGCACTGGATGCGATTAAAGCGACATATTTATTATATCTTGCATTAACAGTTTGTAAAATCCATCCTCTGGTTAAAATTTCTTCTGTACCTCCTTGAATAATCCATCCTGGAATAATAAGAACTACTGGTAAAATGGCCTTATATCCAGTTAAGATGGTCGGATTTTTATCTAGTCTTATATGATTTGTTAAAAATAAGATTAGAATAATAGTAGAAAAAAGTAATGCACCTATAAAAAATCCTTTAAAAAAGTGAAAGAGTCTATTTTCTTTATAAAAACCGAGTGTAGAAAACATTCTTTTTTCTACAAATTTCATATAAATATATAGTACAATATCAATAAAAATAAAACTCAGTATAAGCATTAAAATATCATATACTATATAATTTAAATCAATATAGTATTTGATAATATCAAATACTATCATTCCTCCTATTTGACCTATTAGCATAAATACTACACCAAATAGTAAAATTAAGATGATATGTGGTGTAAATTTTGATTGATGTCCATCGTTTAAAAAATTCATAATCCTCCCTATACTATAAAAATTTAATATATTTTTGTACTCAAACTCACCATAATTATTGTAATTATACTGTTTTTATTATATACTTGATTAGGTAAAAAAGAAAGGAGAATTATGAAATTAGGTATTGTTGGACTGCCAAATGTTGGCAAGAGTACACTTTTTAATGCAATAACAAAGGCAGGAGCAGAATCTGCAAACTATCCTTTTTGCACAATTGAACCAAATATGGGTGTTGTTAGTGTACCAGATAAAAGATTAGATGTACTCAGAGATATGTATGATTCAAAAAAAGTAATTCATACAGCAATTGAGTTTTATGATATTGCAGGACTTGTAAAAGGAGCTTCAAAAGGAGAGGGACTTGGAAATAAATTCTTATCTCATATAAGAGAAGTAGCTGCAATTGTTCATGTTGTTAGATGTTTTAAAGATGATAATGTAATTCATGTAGATGGTAAAATTAAGCCAGAATCTGATATAGAAACAATTAATTTAGAGCTTATTTTTTCAGATGTAGAGATGATAGAAAAGAGACTTCAAAAGGCAAATAAACTGCTTAAAGGAGATAAATCGTTAAAGAAGGATATTGAAATACTGGAAAGAGTAAAAGAAGTTCTTGAAGAGGGTCTTTCAGCTAGAACATTAGATCTTAATGAAGAGGAATATGAATTTGTAAAATCTTTAAATTTACTATCATTTAAACCAATCATTTACGTAGCTAATGTGTCAGAAGATGAAATAATGGAAGAAGAAAATGGATATGTAAAAGCTGTTAGAGAACATGCAAAAACAGAAGATGCAGAAGTTGTTGTTGTATGTGCTAAAATAGAGCAAGAGATTTCAGAGCTTGATGAGGAAGATAAAAAAGAGTTTTTAAATGATTTAGGCCTTTCAGAATCAGGACTTGATAAACTTATTAAATCATCATATCACCTTCTTGATTTAATTTCTTTCTTAACAGCAGGACCACAAGAAGTAAGAGCTTGGACAATAAAAAAAGGAAGCAAAGCACCACAAGCTGCTGGAAAGATTCATACAGACTTTGAAAGAGGATTTATTAGAGCAGAAACGATTTCATATGAGGATCTTATTGAAGCTGGAAATATGGTAAGTGCAAAAGAGAAAGGTCTTGTTCGACTTGAAGGTAAAGAATATATTGTAAAAGATGGCGATGTCATATTATTTAGATTTAATGTGTAAGATGAAAAATAATATAAAGAAAATAAGTATAAATCATAGAGAAAGTTTATACTTAATAAAAAAAGATAAGTTTAAAACAGATTTAATTAGTGTGAATATTATAAGAAAATTAAATAAGAAAGAAGCTAGTTTTAATACGCTTCTTTCTAGATTGTTTTCAAGATATACCAAGACGTTTCAAACGACGAAAGAGCTAAATACATATTTAGAAGAGTCCTATGGCATGATATTAGTAACAGATGTCGTAAAATATGGTGAATATCATAGCATACAAATAAGACTTCAGTTTCCTAATAATAACCATATAAGAGATAAAAAAATATTGGAAAAGGCTGTTTTTTTGATCAGTGATATCATTTTTAATGAAGATATTCTTAGTAATGAAAGTTATTTTCTTCAAGAAAAAATGCATCTCATTAATGAAATTAAATCAAGAGTCAATGATAAAACATCTTATGCAATTGATCGATGTGTTGAGAATATGTATATGGGTGAAGATTATGCGAATTATATTTATGGCGATATTAAGACTCTTGAAACCGTAACGATTGAAGAATTAAAAGCGCATTACTATGATATTTTAGCACATTCTAAAGTAGATATCTGCATTATGGGAAATATTGATTTTGATTATTCTGAAGAAATTATTAGAAAATATATCAAATTTACAGACTCCATTGAAGAAGATTCTTCTGCAAAAAAGCATGCTACCGAGTATATAAAATATATCTATGAAAAAGTAGCAGTAAAACAAGCTAAATTAATTCTTGGCTATAAAGGAATAAGAGAAGATGATGAGCTATACTATGCATCATCACTTGCTTATTATATTTTGGCAGGAGGTCCTAATTCTTATTTATTTAAGATTCTTAGAGAAGAAAAAAGCCTTTGTTATAATGTGTTTACAAAATCGGATAAGTTTAAAGGCTCTTTATTTATAGGCCTTGGTATTAATGATAAAGATTATAAGTTAGTTTGTACAATTATTAAAGAGGTTATTGATGATTTAAGACAAGGAAATATTGACAAGAAACTTTTAAATAATGCAAAACTTCAAATGGAAAATTCCATAAGATCTCTTGCAGATTTTCCAAATTCTTTCGTTACTTATTTTTATATGGAGTCTTTAAATAAAGGAAAGGAATATCAATTCAGCATAGAAAATATTATCGATCATTTTAATCAAGTGACCATAGAGGATATTAAAAAGGTTTATGAAAAAATAGAGTTAGATACTGTATTTTTATTACATGGAGAAGAGTTTGATAATTTATAATGAAATTTTAGGTGAAGAGCTTCATACAGAAGTTTTAGATTGTGGATTTAAAATATATGTCCTGCCAAAAAAAGATTATTTAAATACGCATGTGTATTTTTCAACAGAGTATGGTTCTTTATATAATGAATTTACAAAAAATGATAGGCATTATAAAATGCCTCTAGGCGCTGCTCATTATCTGGAACATAAGATATTTGAAGATGATAGTGATGTTTTTAGTAAATTTGAGTCATTAGGTGCTAGTTTAAATGCGTATACCAATTATTTTGCTACAACGTATACATTTTCTACCATCGATAATGTAGAAATCTGCATTAAAGAACTGATAAAGCTGGTTACAAGTTTAAAACTGACAAGAGAATCGGTTGATAAAGAGCGAAATATCATTATTCAAGAGCTTAGAATGTATGCAGATAATCCGAATTGGAAATTATTTTTAAATATGCTCAGCGGACTCTATCATAATCATCCAGTGAAATATGATATTGGTGGAACGGAAGAATCTGTAGAAAATATCACGCTTGAAGAACTGGATACTTGCTATCAAAGTTTCTATACGCCAGATAGAATGTTTATGTTTGTGATAGGAGATATAGATCCTAAAAAGATCATAGAGCTTATAAAAGAATCTTTACCTGAGGAGTTTAAAAATAGAGAGAAAGCACCAAAGATTATTATTCCTAATGAACCTTTTGATATCAAAAAATCTCTTGTAAGAGAAAAAATAGGACTTAAAATGCCATTATTTTATTTAGGGATAAAAGATAGAACATTTTATGTTGATACGAAAAAAAGGCTTAAAAAGGGAATAATTAGTAAGATACTTTCTGATATGATTTTTGGTAAAAGCTCTAGTTTTTATGAAAAATATTATGAAACAGGACTGATTAATTTTTCTTTTACCTCAGATTATTCCTATGGAAGAACCTTTGGTTATACTGGAATCAGTGGTGAAGCTACTGATCCTGACTTAATCTATACACTCATTGGAAAAGAAATTGATCGATATAAAAAAGAAGGATTAATAAAAAAAGATTTTCTTCGTATAAAAAAGAAAATGATAGGAAGATATCTCGCTTCCTTCAATTCAACGAAGTATATCGGTAGTTCATTTATCAGTTATTATATGAAAGATATTGAGCTATTTGATTATTTAGAAGTATTAAGAGATATAAGATTTGAAGAAGTAGAAAAACGATTCTTAGAGCATTTTGATTTAAGATATAGTACTTTTTCAGTATTAGAATAGGAGGACAGATGAATCCAGTAGCATTTGAAGTGTTTGGAATCAGTGTAAGATGGTATGGAATACTCATTGCAACAGGTATGATAATAGGTGCTTATTTAGCAGATAGAGAGGTAAAAAGACTGGGTCTTAATTCAGAAACTCTATATGATGCTCTTTTATTTTCCATACCAGCAGCAATCATAGGAGCAAGATTTTACTATGTTATCTTTGAACTTGATAGATACAATAGCATTTGGGAGATGATTAATCTTAGAAATGGTGGACTTGCAATACATGGTGGCGTCTTATTTGCGATTGGAACTTTTTATATATTTTCAAGAGTAAAAAAACTCAATTTTTTTAAATGGCTTGATATTGTAGCACCAAGTATTATTTTAGGTCAAGCGATTGGTCGATGGGGAAATTATATTAATCAAGAAGCACATGGAGGCCCAACTGATCTTCCTTGGGGTATTATGATTGATGGGGTGAAGTATCATCCAACATTTCTTTATGAATCAATTGGAAATTTCATTATTTTCATTATTCTTTATTCGTTTAGAAAGAAAAAAGAATTTGATGGACAGATATTTGCTTGGTATATGATATTATATTCTATTATTAGGTTCTTTATTGAAGGCTTACGAACAGATAGTTTATATTTTGGTTCTTTTAGAGTAGCGCAGCTTATTTCAATATTTTTTATTGTATTAGGAACTATTTTAATCAATGTAGAAAAAAAGAGACAATTTAATAAAATAAAATGACATCATAAGTTATTCAACTGATTTTTGAATGTTTGAGAAATAGTTTTTGTTTTCTTTTTTTATAAGAAACTCTCAAAAAGTTTTGTTGTAAATTTTAATTTTAAAAAATACTATAGAAATTTGTTTATAAATATATTAAAATTATATATGTAATTCTTATAAAGAAAAATACACTATTATTCGATAATATATATGAGGTGAAATATGAAACTTAAAGAAATTGAAAAACTAAGGAGAGCTCGAAGTATTATTAATTTAATGCAGGAAGGCATTGATCCAGTATCTCATCAGCCTGTATCTGCGGATAGTTTTTTACATGATCCGAAAATAATAAGAATACTTTCATATATTTCTCTTGTTTTAAGTCAAGATATACAAGAGTCAGTAGAAGATAGTAAATTATTAAAAAATAATATGTCAAATGCAATAAACACAGATGCAACATCCAATAAAGTGAATTATAATAATGTAAATCTTGCAGGTAAGATTAATCGATTTAAGAGTACAGAAGAACTCAGAAAACTCGCTGAATATATGTCAAGAAATGAATTACCTAAAGGATAGAAGATGATAAGAAATAAACAGTACTATATAAAAAAATTAAATTTAAAAGAGCATCCAGAAGGTGGATATTATTCAGAAGAATATCGAAGCGATTTAGATTTTCTAGTAGATGCTAAGAATAAACGTTCCTTAGCTACAAGTATCTATTTTTTAATAGAAGAGGATAATGTATCCAATTTTCATAGTTTAAAATCAGATGAACTTTGGTATTTTCATGATGGAACACCTCTGACTATTGCAATCATTGATAAAGATGGAAAGTATTATACAGAAAAATTGGGACTGGATATGGAAAAGGGAGAAAAACCTTTTATAAAAGTTCCTGGAGGAAGTATATTTGGTTCATTTAATGAATCAGGATTTTCTTTGGTATCCTGCGTTGTTAGTTATGGATTTGATTTTGAGGATTTCCAATTATATAAAAGAGAGGAATTACTTGAAAAATATCCTAAATATGATGAAATTATAAAGAAATTAACGAGGTCTTAGGATCTCGTTTTTACATTTTATTAAAAAAATGTTAAAATAAAGAGGAACAAAAAAATATTTTTTATCGTCGTAATATAAAGAGATAGGGAGGAAGATATGAAAAAGTTATCTATTATTTTAATCATTCTATCATTATGTTTTGTATCGTGTAATCAAAATGAATTAACAGATGCTAAAACAGCATTAAAAAATGCTGAGACTACGCTTGAAAAGACAGCAGAAGAAAATAAAACCTTAGACAGTCAAGTGAAATCACTTCAAAAGGAGAATGATAAATTAAAAAAAGAACGAGATGAATTAGTAGTAAGTAATGAAAAAATAAAAAATAAACTCCATTATTTTATGAATAAAAATGATACTGAAATTATAGATGATTCCATATATACTCTTTCTAATAGACATAATATATTACATGATACATATGAACTCAGTATTGTAGAAAAAGATATTATAAAAAATAAAATAGGATTTGAATTAATTGATTCGAATATGATTAGCTTTACAGTTTCAAGTGATAATAAATATATTATGGTAAATTATCTAGATATAAATAATAAAAACAAACAGGCAATTAAATTATTTGATCATGATAGAAACCTTATATATTCTTATTACTATGATGAACTCATTGGATTTGGAATGGGAGAATCGGATATCATTCACAAAGGTTATTTCTCTGATAATAATGACTATTATTATGGAACATTTGGATCAGAAGTTGATGTTAGTAAATATTTTATTATTAATATAAGAACGGGTGAATTTTCAGTATTCAAATATGATCAAATGGATAAATATAAGGAAATTTTAAAGAAAAATCCTTCATCAAGATTTGAATAATACATCTTAGGATGTATTTTTTTTACCCTAAAATAGTTAAATTATGTAAAAAAAGTAAAAAAATAAAATAAAAGTATTTACATTTTATTCCATTTATAGTAATATATACATAAGGGAGGATGATATGAAATATAATATGGTATTAATTGATCAGGAATATCAAAAAAAAATAGAAGAATATTATCTAAAATATTATAAAGATAAATTAGAATTAAGATTTGATTTAGAAGATTCAGAGAATATTTTAATAGCAGACAATGAGAATGAAAAGGCAGATTTATATTTGGGGCGTGTGAATGATACTTTTAAAAAAGAGATTAGTAAATATCAGAATATGGATGATTTTTTTGGTTTTTTAATTTGTCTAACCGAAGAAGATTTTAAAATAAAAAAAGGATTTAAAGTGATCTCATTATTAAACGCTGTTTCCTCTGCTGGAGCAACTACATTGGGGCTGAATCTTTCAGATATTCTTTCTAGAAAGGGAAAAACAATGTATCTATCATTAGAAAAAAATCCAAGTCTTTATTTTTATCTGGAGCAGAAAATCAATATTTCAATTAATGATTTCATTTTTTATATGAATCAAGAACCCTCCGTTATTGAAAAAAAATTATTAAATATAACAGAAAATTTACTGATTATCGATCAATCCGATCATTTTGAAGATATTAAAGATATTGATTGTACGCTTATTAGGAAAATTATTAAGATAGCGGAAAAAACAGGATTTAATTATCTGGTTATTGATTTTGATAATTTGTATGATTTATTTCAAGAAATTAAATCAGAAAAATATATACTCATTAACCATTCAATCAATAATTATTCTAGACTGTATTTTCATATAAAAAACTTAGATACTATTAAATTAATAATAAATAATAGGGATAGAGATCTATATATTAATGAATCATTACTGAGGGTGATTGATAAGTTTTATTATATAGATAAGGATTATGAATGTTTTAAGGATGATAAAAAATGGAAGTCAAAAATTATTCAGACGCAGCTAGAGATGATTTTGAAGGATTCATAAAAACAAAAATTATCAATGAATCCACAAAATTATCTGAAAATGATATTATTACTCTTACTTATGAAGAAGGAAAGAAAAAGAACTTATCAATTAATGAATGTAAGAAATTGGGTCTTAAAATTTATAATGATATGTATAAATTAGGTATCCTTCAGCAGTACATTGAAGATGAGAGTATCAATGAAATTATGGTGAATGGACTCAATAATATATTGGTTGAACGAAATGGAGAAATAGAAGAAACAACAGATTTTTTTTCTGATTTTGAATCCATTAATATTATTATTCAAAAGATTGTATCTAGAGTCAATAGAAGAGTAAATGCTTCTAGTCCAATTGTAGATGCAAGGCTGGAAGATGGGTCAAGAGTAAATATTGTACTCAGTCCTATTGCATTAAATGGACCTATTATCACCATAAGAAAGTTTAAAACAAAGAATTTAACTTTAGATGATTATGTGGAGTTAGATATTATTGATGACGAGATTAAAAATTTTCTAATTTATTTAGTAGAAAATAAATATAATATTTTTGTTAGTGGAGGAACGAGTTCAGGAAAAACCACTTTTTTAAATGCGATTAGTGAATATATACCATTTAATGAACGAGTGATTACCATAGAAGACTCAGCAGAGCTGAAACTCACTTCTATTAATAATTTAGTAACGCTTGAAACAAAAACAGCTTCTATTACTGGAATTGGTGAAGTAACCATGGAGGATTTAGTAAAATGCTCCTTACGAATGAGGCCAGATAGAATAATTGTTGGAGAAGTCAGAGGAAAAGAAGCGCTTGAAATGATCAATGCGATGAATACAGGCCATGATGGGTCCTTATCGACAGGACATTCTAATTCTTCTCTTGATATGCTTAATAGGCTAGAAATTATGGTTTTAAGAAATATTGACATTCCGCTTATTGCGGTAAAAAAAATGATTGCATCCAGTATTGATATATTAATACATTTAGAGAGAAGTATGAGCGGGAAAAGATATATTAAAAATATCTCAGAACTAAGTTTTAAAGAAGATTATATTCTTTATGATTTATATAAGTTGAAAAATAACAAATTAATTAAAATAAACGATTTTAGCTATAAAAAGAAGGTGTAAAATGCTTAAAAAGATTATTATTTCAATAATATTAAGCTCTCTATTAGGTTTTGTGTTTTATCGAAGTATAGTAGCTTCAATTATCCTATCTAGCATTATTTTCTTATATATTCTAAGAATGAAAAAAGATGATAGTGATATTATAAGGCTTTCATTTAAAGAGTTTTTAAATTCTGTCCATTCAGAGATATTAGTAGGACAGTCTTTTCGAAATGCTGTCTACAATGCAATAGAATTTAATGATTTTAAATCAGAAAAATTTACGGATGAAATCAATAAATTATATAAATCCTTATCGCTTGGCATTGAGGAGAAAAAGGCCTTTGAAGAATTTAGAGCAGCCTTTAATGATAAGTATATTAATGAATTTGTTTCCATATTAAATATTACCTATTTATATAGTGGAAATATTGTAGAAATAATTGAATTAGCAGTAGATTCTATATCAAATGCCATTGATTTAGAGCTTGAAATCAGTATTATTCTTGCAAATAAAAAATTTGAATTCTATCTTATGATTATTATACCAATTGTTATTCTTTTATTTCTTTCCATTATAGAATATGAGTATGTAAAGATATTATATACTACTCTTTTAGGAAGAATATCAATGACAATTGGCTTATTACTGATGATTATTTCATATTTCATTGGTAAAAAAATAATTAATATAAAGGTGTAATATGATTTATTTAATTCTATATTTAAAATATAAAAACATATGTGATAAATTAGAAATCATTGGATATTTTATGAGAAACAAATTGCATTTTAAATATTATATTAAATCCTCTAAGATTCTTGATTATTTATCGATCATCAGTTTATTTGAAGAAAATATTTATAATTGCTATTTAAATAAAAAAATAACATTTCTCTATTTTTCATGTATAACATTATTCTACTTTGGTTTTTTTATAAATATTTTCTATGTTATTTTCGTAAGCATCTTTATTTTTATGATTCCTACTCTCAAATTAAAAGAGAAAAAGGAATATTATGATCATCATATCAAAAAAGAGCTTCCAGAAATTATTATGTCAGTAAAACTTCTAATTAGTGCAGGGATGAATACCTTTGGCACATTAGAATACGTTTCAAAAAATGAAGGAGTTTTATATCAAAAAATAGAAGCACTTATCAATGAAATAAAGAAAGGTAGTTCTAGTTACAAAGTATATACAAGTGTTATATCAAAATCTAGAATTTATCCATTAACACAGTTTTTTAGAATTATAATCTCCGATGAAAAAAATGGGACAGATAAGACCATTCATCTATTACATGATCTTCATATGGAAATGATAAAAGATAAAAAGGTTTATTATCTAAAAAAAGGAGAAGAAGCCAGCACCAAACTTCTTTTTCCAATGATGATATCATTAATAAGTATTATAATTCTTATTATTATACCTGCAATAACGCAGTTATTTACATTATTATAAAGGGGGAAATATGTTAAAATTATTAAAAGGCAAAAAAGGATTTGGAACAATTGAAATTATTATTTTACTTGCTATAATGGTTGGGTTTGCAATAATATTTAAAAGAGATATCTCAGCATTAGTGGAGAAACTACTTGATAAAATTACGACTGAAAACTATGCATGGATGATGTATTATGTACTTTTCTAAAAAAGAAGAAGGGACAGATATTATTATATCAAGGCAAATTAATACAGACTTATTAATTGATTATCAGCATCAGATGATTAATCAATCAGAGCAAAATATCATTTTAAAATCTAAACTTATAAACTCATTATATACGTATAATATTACTTCATTCATTCCAATTGATATTTATTTTCATACCAATGATATGAGTCTTGAGCTTCAAAAAACAATTATAATTAAAATGATTGATTCGTTAGTTTGTCTTGAAAAATATCTACTGGATATAGAAAGAGTTGTGTTAGATAAACATTTCATCTATCTAGATCCTAATGATTTAAGTATTAAATTTCTATATCTTCCATTTTCAGATTATAAAATATCAATTAATAAATATTCAAAAGATTTATTTCTATCATTATTTTTATCAACCGATATCTCTTATCTTTCTTCGAATTCGAAAATTAAGAAGATTATATCTATTCTTCAGAGTGATGATTTTGATTTAATCAGTTTTAGAAGTATTCTTTTTTCATTAAATATAACTAATGAAAAACAGAGGAAAAATGAAAAAATAAAACCGAAGTTTTTAGAACGATTTAGAAAAAAGAAAGAAGAAACTTCCTATGAAGAACAAAATGAAACTGTCATTGCATCTGTAGAAGAAAAATATCCTAGTTTAGATTTTGAATCCAAAAGTGTAAAGATTAATAAAGAGTCCTTCCTGATTGGAAGAAGTAGAAAGCTCTCGGATTATTCAATGGAAGAAGTTCTTAGCTTAAGCCGAGTGCATAGTCAGATATTAAAAGAAGATAAGAAGTATTTTCTAATTGATATTAATACGAAAAATGGAACATTTTTAAATGAGATGAAACTGGAGAGTCAGAAAAAATATCGATTGAGGGATGGTGATAAAATAAAATTTGCTACTGTTAAAGCTACTTTTAAAATGGGTTGTATTGAATAAATTGCTAAATAGTGTATAATATAAGCATGGAAGAGAAGATAATTAATAATTTAGAAAAGAAAAAAAGATTGTATTTAATCACACCAATGCTCATTGTATTTTTACTATATGTATTAGTTTTCTTGCTATCAAGTAAGAGTATTTTAATTATTTTTAGAGTAAGCTTAAGTAATGCAGTAGCAATTATTTTTGCAGTACTTTTATCGGAATTAGCAGCTTATATTATAGGTAGAAGTTTATATAAAAATTTAATATCAGATGATTTTAATATTTTGAAAATAATGTTCTCAGTTGTTTTTATAATAGTTAGTTTGATTATATTTTTATTTATTATAATACCAGAGATACAAAATGAGAGTCGTTTTGTTTTTGTTGAAACATATGATGAATTAATTGAAAAAATGAAGGATGAAAATTGTAAAGGAGTAAAAGTAAAACTTACATTAATTAAAACAGATGATAATTTTTATAATTCAGTGGAATATACCGATATATATGGCAATATGAAGTATAAAAAAGATAATCAATATATATATTATTATACATTAGATGGGAAAGTAATTGGTGGTGTATCTCTTGATGAGGGATATGATGGAGTAGTTGTTTTAAGAAATATTGAATTTACAGAAAATGAAGCAATTAATTATAGTTTAAGATTATTTGATATTAAACTTGAGAGTGATCAATTAAAAAGAATGGTAATATACAAATAGGAGGAATATGGATCATTGTACATTATGTGAGAGTACAGAGAGATTTAATGGATATCGAATGACGGATGGTTCACTGGATTTATTGGAAATAAGGGATGATTTAACATGGAATACAAATGCCTTAAAAAAGTCTCAAAAAAGTAAATGGTATGTATTAGGAATTATATTTTTAATTCTGTTATTTATTTTTACATAAAAAAGAAGGTGTGTATGGGAAAATGTTCTATATGTAATAATAAAGTAGGTTTTATTAAATATGAAACAGTAGATGAAAGTATTGTCTGTAAAAATTGTTATAAAGAAGTTGCATTAAAAGATGAAGAGTTTTTAGAACATAAACGAATCAGAGAGCTCGAGTATGAAGAAATTATGGAAATAGTTGGGCGTGATAAAATATATCTTGACAATTATAATAATTATTATAAAAAGAAGATACAATACCGAATAGGCTCAATGATTCTTTCTATGCTATTATTAATTCTTATGTTTGGGATTGCTCCTATGTGGAATGAAAAACCACTTGAACTCAGCTTATATGTTTTAGGGATTATTCTTATTATAATATCCATAGAAATTATAATCATACTATCTTATTATAAAAAATTATTGAAGGATAAAAATGTATAATTGTAAATTATGTGATGGGGAGATGAAATTTGATAATTTTAGAACAAAAGATGCTGAAATTATCTGTTCTGATTGTGTTCATGAACTTAATGTGAGAGATGAAGAATTTGAAGAAAAGCAATTGACTGATTTTACATTAGATGAGCTGAAACAGATCATGAATAACACTCGAAACACTGAGAAATATGAAAAAAAATATAGAAGTAAATTTAATGATAGTATTGCTGGTATTATTATGTTTCCAGTTGTTTATTTTATATTAATTCTTTTACAGGCTTATTTTAAATATGATAAGATACATTATCGTGATGTATTTGATTTATTAAAACAGACGTTTACCTATTCTTTTCCGGTAGTTATTGTTTATATCTGTTATACTATTTTTTTTCTATATAAACTCAGGAAAGTAAATAGAAAGGATTTATAATGAATTTAAGAGAGAAAACGGAGCAATATGAGAAAGAACATCTTTCACCATATGCTTGTTTATCAATGGAGACAAAAGGACGAGTAAGAGAAGAAGAAAAATGTTTAGTACGAACAGATTTTCAAAGAGATAGAGACCGAATTATTCATTCCAAAGCATTTAGAAGATTAATGCATAAAACGCAGGTTTTTTTATCACCTGAAGGCGATCATTATAGGACGAGACTTACTCATACGATAGAAGTTTCTCAAATTGCAAGAACGATTAGTAGAGCGCTTTCATTAAATGAGGATTTAACAGAAGCCATTGCTCTTGGTCATGATCTTGGTCATACACCATTTGGTCATAGTGGAGAAAGTATATTAAATGATATTCATCCAGGTGGATTTAAGCATAATGAGCAGAGTCTTAGAGTAGTGGATTGTTTGGAAAAGAAGAATAATTCCTATGGACTGAATTTAACCTTTGAAGTGAGAGATGGTATTGTGAATCATTCTGGTATGAATAAACCAGCTACTTTAGAGGGTCAGGTTGTAAAATTAAGTGATAGAATAGCCTATTTAAATCATGATGTGGATGATGCAATTAGAGCAGGGGTTTTAACTACTGATATGCTACCAAAGGATTATATTGAGGCATTTGGAAATACTACGTCTAATCGAATTAATTCTATGATTTTAAATGTTATTGAACATACAACAGATGAAGTAAAGATGTCAGAACATGAATATAAGATTCTTCTTAATTTCAGAAAATTTATGTTTGAACATGTTTATCTTAATGAAATAGCAAAAGGGGAAGAGGAAAAGGCAAAATATATTATTGAGCATTTATATTATTTTTATTTAAAGCATCCAGGAAAGCTCTTTGAAGAGCATGAATGTTTAAAAGGGGATAATATAAATGAATCAGTTAAAGATTATATTGCCGGGATGAGTGATCGATATATTGTAAGTAAATACACTGAACTCTTTATTCCTGATTCCTGGAAATAATATGCAGCTTATGCTGCCTTTTTATTTATTAAATTTTTATGATATTTGAGTAATTTCTTTTTTATATGGTATAATATGATGATATAAATAAATAGATTAGGAGATGAAGAGAATGGATAAACTTAAAATAGAAAATGCTGTTAAAGATATATTGGAGGCAATTGGTGAAGATGTAAATAGAGAAGGTCTTCTGGATACACCAAAAAGAATTGCTAATATGTATGAAGAAATTTTTTCGGGAATGAATGAAGATGAGTCAAAGCATTTAGATGTCATTTTTAATGAAGGAAGTCATGAAGAATTAGTCCTTGTGAAAGATATTCCTTTTTATTCAGTATGTGAACATCATCTAGTGCCATTCTATGGGAAAGCACATGTTGCATATATTCCAAGAAAAGGGAAGTTAACAGGACTTTCAAAATTAGCAAGAGTTGTTGAAACTGTTGCTAAAAGACCACAGCTTCAAGAAAGACTAACATCTTCAGTAGCTGATGCACTGGTTAAAAAATTAGATCCAATTGGTGTATTAGTTGTTGTAGAAGCAGAACATATGTGTATGACAATGAGAGGCATTAAAAAACCTGGTAGTAAAACAATTACTTCAGGGGTTAGGGGAATATTTAAAACAGATGCAAAGAGTAGAGCGGAAGCTCTCAGTTTAATTAATTTAGGAAAGTAAAATGAAAAGAAAAATAGCGTGTAGAGAATTTGATTTAGAACTTGGTAAAAAAACATTAATTATGGGCATACTAAATGTTACGCCTGATTCGTTTTCAGATGGTGGAAATTTTAATACAGTAGAAACTGCATTAAATCATTGTATTAGTATGATTAAAGAAGGTGCTGATATTATTGATGTAGGTGGTGAATCGACTAGACCAGGTTCTGTAGAAGTATCGGAAGAAGAAGAAATTGAAAGAGTGGTTCCTGTAATAAAGGAATTAAAAAAATATATTGATAAACCGATATCAATAGATACGTATAAGGCAGAAGTTGCAAGAAAAGCTTTAGAAGCAGGTGCTAATATTATCAATGATGTATGGGGAATGCAAAGAGAACCTGAAATAGCAAAGGTAGCAAAGGAATATGATGTCCCTGTTATTATCATGCATAATCAGAAAAATAGCACATATGAAGGTGATATTATCGCTTCAATGAAGAAGTTTTTTTCTACATCAATAGAAATTGCAAAAGAAGCTGGTATTGAAGATGAAAAAATTATACTGGATCCAGGTATTGGGTTTGGGAAAAATTTAAAACAAAATTTAGAAGTGTTAAATAGGCTTTCAGAACTGAATGACCTTGGTTATCCAATTCTTCTTGGGATATCAAGAAAATCAGTTATTGGAAAAGCAATCGATGTGCCAACAAATGAAAGGCTAGAAGGAACAATTGCACTCAATTCAATAGGTATTCAGATGGGTGTTGATATTATAAGAGTTCATGATATAAAAGAGAATCTAAGAGCTGCTAGAATGATTGATAAGGTTGTGAGAGATGAAGAGTAAAGATAGTATTTATTTATATGGAATGAAGTTCTATGGCTATCATGGCGCATTAGAAGAAGAAAATAAAATTGGTCAGCGTTTTGAAGTGGATATTATCTTAAAAGTGGATTTAAGAAAAGTTGGAAAATCTGATGACTTAAATGATACGGTTAATTATGCTGAAGTGTATAATGAAGTTAGAAACTGCGTTGAAAATAAAACGTTTAAGCTCATTGAAAGACTGGCAGAAGATATAGCAGAGACTATTCTTTTAAAATTTAATTTAGTAGATTCTTTAAGTGTTAAAGTGAAAAAACCAGAAGCACCAATTGCTGGATTATTTGATTTTGTAGCTGCTAAAGTAAAAAGAGGAAGAAATGAATAATGTCTATTTAAGTCTAGGTAGTAATATAAATAATAGAGAACAGTACTTATTTGATGCATATCATCTGATTAAATCAGATCCTAGAGTTTATGATAGTAAAAGAAGTAGCATTTATGAAACGGAGCCAGTGGGGTATTTAGATCAAGAGAGTTTTTTAAATATTGCACTCTATATTCAAACGGATTATACTCCTTTTGAAGTGCTTGATTTATGTGCTTTTGTCGAAGAGAAGCTCAATAGAAAAAGAGTGATTAGATGGGGACCTAGAACCATAGATGTAGATATACTTCTTTTTAATAATGAGAATGTAAAAACGAAGAAACTCATTATACCACATGAAAGAATGCTAGAAAGAGCATTTGTTTTAGTTCCATTAAAAGAAATTTTTGATGGAAAAATTAATGATAAATCGATTGACTATTATTTAGATGTTATTGATCAATCTGGAGTAGAGAAATATAATGAAAAAATTAAATGGTGATAAAATTACTTTCAAAGTAAGAGATTTAGAAATTGGTAAGGATAAAATAATAATAGCAGGTCCTTGTTCAGTGGAATCAAGAGAGCAGATTATTGAGATTGCAAAGAAATTAAAGCGTATTGGAGTGGATATTTTACGAGGTGGTGTTTTTAAACCTAGGACCAGTCCGTATGATTTTCAGGGGCTTGGAATAGAAGGACTGAAGTATCTTAAAGAAGCCTCAGAAATAACTGGACTTCCTATTATTACAGAATGTATGGAAGAAAAATATTTAGATATTGTAGCTGAATATTCTGATATTGTTCAAATAGGTTCTAGAAATATGTATAATTATCCTTTGTTAAAAGCAGTGAGTAAGATTGATAATCCAGTGATGCTAAAACGAGGAATATCTGCAACAATTAAAGAATGGACAATGTCTGCAGAATACCTTGCTCAATATGGTAAAAAAAATATTATATTATGTGAAAGAGGGGTAAGGTCTTCTGATACTTATACTAGAAATCTTTTAGATTTAGCTGCTGTTCCTATTATGAAAAAAGAAACAGGACTTCCTGTTTTTGTTGATCCAAGTCATGGAACAGGAATTAGAGAACTCATTCTTCCAATGAGTAAAGCAGCATTTGCAGCGGGTGCTGATGGCATCATGATTGAAGTTCACGAAAATCCAGATAGTGCATTATCTGATGGTTTTCAGTCACTGAATATCAATCAATATAAAGAGGTATATAAAGCGGTTAAAGAAAAAAGCTATTAAAGGCTTTTTTTAAAGGAGGTTACAATGAAAGATAAAATATTAGATGCAGTATATATAGTAGTAGGCTCAGTATTATTATCCTTTGCAATAACTGGAATATTAAGACCTAATGGTCTTATGACAGGTGGAATAACAGGATTATCTATTTTTTTAGGTAAGGTATCTAGTATAAATTATACGTATATTTACTATACATTATCATTAATTGTATTAATACTAACATACCGTAAACTAGGAAAATATGAAGCGAGCAAAATTATTATTCTTTCCGTATTATTTCCTATTGTACTCATGATATTTGATAATTTAAATATTCATTTTATAGAAAATGATATGTTCTTAGCTTCTATCTATTTCGGTTTAATAGCAGGAATAGGAACAGGACTTATTCTCAAAAGAGGATATTCATCAGGAGGAACAGATAGTATTGGTAAAATCATTCATAGACTGAAATATCCCTATATATCATTAAATCAGATTATTTCAACAATCGATTTAATTATTATTTTAGTTTCTATTTCAGTATTTGATGTAAAAATCGCATTATATGCTATTATAACGCAGTTAGTACTTTTAAAATCTGTTGAAGTTGTATTATACGGTTTTTCAGCAAAACTAGTAAAACTTGAAATTGTTTCAAATTCAAATCAAAAGATTAATGATTATATTTTAAAAGAGATAAAAAGAGGTGTGACAAAACTAGAAGTAATTGGTGGGTATACTAATGAAAAGAAATATAAACTGATTACTATATGCTCTCCTAGAGATTCTATCAGAATAAAGAGTTTTATTGCTGATATGGATGAAAAAGCATTTGTTACAGTTATTCCAGTAATGTCAGTATGGGGAGAAGGATTAGGATTTGATAAAATAAAAGAAATTAATTAAATAAATCAAATGGATACGAAGTAGGATATGATAAATATTCTACTTTATTTTTTTTATAATCAAATTGCAGTTTATAGGAATGAAGTGCTATATCAAACCATCCTTTTCTGCTTTTAAACTCTTCATTATACTTTGTATCCCCATATAACGGATGACCTAAATGACTCATTTGAACTCGTATTTGATGGTGTCTTCCTGTAAGAAGTTCTATTTCTACTAAAGAATATTCCTCATTATCGATAATAGCTGTTTGAATATAGTTTAATTTTAAAATCGCTTCTTTTGATTTTTTAGTATCTTTATCCACCACTCTTGACATATTCTTATCATAGTATTTTTTTAGATAGTGTTTATACTCTCCGTTTTTAGGTTTACCTTTTACAATCGCATAGTAGAATTTATGTATATTTTTTTCTTGCATCATTTTACTCATAAGAGAAGCCAGTTTTTTATTTTTAGCAAATAAAACTAAACCAGATACTGGTCTATCTAGTCTATTGATGATAAAACACTTGCACTTAGTATATTCTTCTACTAAATCTGTAAGAGATTTTGTATGTTTTAAATCCTCTTGTACAGGTAGATTTTTTTTCTTTTCAACGATAATTATATCCTTATCTTCAAAAATAATTTTCATAAATTTTCCTCTTTTTTCTTTCTTTAGATATGCTTATAGTATATAATATATTTTACTATAATAATAGATAAAGGAGATGAAAATGAAGAAAATATTTATATTATTTTTGTTATTTATTTTAGTATTTACTGGATGTACAGGTAAAGTAGATGATACAGAAAATACAAATACGAAAGAGACAGCGCTTCAAAAAGCAGAAGCAGAAAAAGTAGCAAAAGAAAAAGAAGAGCAGGAAAAACTTGAAAAAGAATTTAAAGAGTATATACTCCATTTAATGGTAGATTATGATTTGATGGACAAAGACTTACATGATAATTTATTAAATCAGTTTATTGCACTTAAAGAGGCGTCTTTCAATCAACAACTAAATATTAAAATGAGTATGGTGAATGAGCTAAGAAAAAATAATTTTACTATTCCTCTATGGGGATATAAAGATGCAATTGAATATATTAAAGATGAAATTTCTGAAAAAGAGTACAATATACTTATCGGTCTTGAGTTTCAAGAAGGACTAACAGAAGAGGATGTAAAAAAAGCCGATAAGATTTTAAATGAATTCGGTCTTAGTACAAAAGAGCTTTTAAAAATGCAAAGGGAAGCTGTATTTATTGATGGAATCTATGATGCAAGATATGGTACGATACTTAGAAATAATTTAGATGGCTGTATTGATAGTATTGATAATTTAAATTCTAATACAATTCATACACTTATTTGGGATAATATAAAATTAATTATTAATGAAAATTATTTAAAATTGATTAGAAAATTAGAAATAGGTCAAGAATATGATTTTATTGTGAAAATTATTCCAGAAAATAAAAAGCACTTTAGAATAGTGATTAATAAAGATTTGTTTTTTGATGAAGAGGACAATATGAAAGAAGCTGCTAAAATAGAACTTATACAAGAAATTGCTACTTTAGTTGAATTTAGAAATAAGGATATTCAAAAACGATTACAAGAAGTATCTTCTACAGAGTATCATGTAGCATTTAAAGACTATATACTAAATGATGAAAATAAAGAATTCTTTAGTGAATATAAAAGTGTAAGAGAAATAAAGGCATATATAAATGAAAAATAATAATCGATCACTTAGAATAAAATTGAGTATATTTATTAATATCTCTCTTTTAATCTGTATGTCAGTTTTACTTTATTTAGTATATTATAGTTCTGTTATTAAGGTTGGACCAATCTATATTCCAGTAGATGGTGTGACGATTGAAATACTGGATATTAATGAATATTTAAGGTCTTATAAAGTAACCATTGTCTTACTGATGTTTGCTATTGTAATAATCGATACATTGATTACTTATTTTATTTTAGGAAAATTTTTAAAACCACTTGAAACCTTATCGCTGCATATGAGTGAAAGTGCTTTTCCAAATAAAATTCATATTAAATCAAAGGATAAAGAAGTATCCATATTAATTAACTCTTTTAATCATATGATTGATCAGCTCAATGAATCATTTGAAAGACAGAAGATGTTTTCAAGTCATATAGCTCATGAACTCAGAACACCTCTTGCTATTATGAAGACGAATATTAGCGTGTATAAGAAGAAAAATCCATCTTATGATGAAATAATGGATAAACTAGATAATCAGATTAATAAACTCACTCAATTAATAAAAAAAATATTTGAACTCTCTGAAATTAAGAAAGTAAAATTGGATGAGAATGTGGATGTTTTTTCATTATTTGAAGATATTTTATATGATTTAGATCTTCTTTCTAAAGAAAAACAAATTACTATTAATAAAAATTATATCGATGGACATTATTATGTAAAAGGAAGTTATATGCTATTATATAGGGCGTATTATAATCTCATTGAAAATGCGATCATCTATAATAAAAAAGAAGGTCATGTAGATATTAATATGGAGGAAGAAGATAATAAAATATTAATTTTTATATCCGATACAGGAATAGGAATCGATAGTAAATATCAAGAATTTATTTTTGAACCATTTTATCAAATCGACAAAAAATCAGAAAGAGGATTAGGTGTAGGGCTTTCTTTTTCAAAATCTATTTTTGAACATCATGGTGGCAGTATTGAGCTAGTAAATAGTGAGGTAGGAACGAAATTTAAAACAGTTTTAGAATGGAGGTAGGATGAAATTATTAATAGTTGAAGATGAATTAGAACTCCTACATTCCTTAAGTGAGGGCTTAACACTCGATGGATACTATGTGGATGAAGCAGTGGATGGAGAAACAGCACTTGACCTTTTATCCTATGAAGAATATGATCTTGTAATACTAGATATTAATTTACCTGATATATCAGGTTTTGATATTGTACAGCATATAAAAATTCACAATATACATACAAAAATTCTTATTCTTACAGCAAAAGTTCACATAGAAGATAAAGTAAAAGGGCTTGATTTAGGAGCAGATGATTATTTAACAAAACCATTTGATTTTATGGAATTAGAAGCTCGAATAAGAACGCTTCTTAGAAGACAGTTTATTTCTACATCGTCCATTATTTCTTTTAATGAACTGGAATTGAATACTTCTACTAGAAAGTTTTATATTAACAAAAAAGAAATATCCTTAACAAAAAAAGAGATGGCTATTATTGAGTATCTTATGTTAAATCAGGATCGAATTATTAGTAGTGAAGAACTTCTTTCTCATGTATGGGATAGCAATGTTAATCCATTTAGTAATTCTATAAGAGTCCATTTTGTGTCTCTTCGAAAAAAAATAAAAGAAACATTAGGATATAATCCGATTATTAATAAAGTAGGGGAAGGATATTTTTTAAAAAAAGATATTTCTTAACACCAATTTAACATGACATTTGTTATAGTGTATGAGCATAAAAAAAAAGCGAAGCAAAAGGAGGAAATATGAAGAAAATTTTAACAATAATGTTAGTATTTGTACTTGCATTTACTTTATTTGTAGGTTGTGGAGATAACAAGGAAACAGAACCTGTAAAAGAAGAAACACAAAAAGAAGAGAAAAAGGAAGTGAAAGAAGAGAAAGAAGAATCAAAAGAAGAAAAAGAAGAAACACAAAAAGAAGAAAAAGAAGAAGAAAAAGAATCAAAAGAAGAAGCTAAAGAAAATATTGGTACATTTAATACTACAAATATCAATGGAGAAGAAGTGACTCAGGATATATTTAAAGAGAGTGATTTAACAATGGTAAATGTTTTTTCAACGATGTGTAATCCGTGTATGCAGGAATTACCAGAGCTTGTAAAAATAAATAATGAGTATAAAGATAAATCATTTAAAATCATTGGTCTGTTAATTGATATGGATAATGAAGGAAAGCCAGATATAGATGCAGGAAATGAGATTAAAAAAATTGTAGATGAAAATTTCAATGTGCTCTTTTTAGATGAAAACCTAATGACAAAAGTTTTAACGAAATACGATGCAATACCAGCAACATTCTTTGTAGATAAAGAAGGAAATATTGTTGGAGAGAGTTATTTAGGTTCTAAGAGCAAAGAAGAATGGGAAGCGATTATTAAAGAGAAATATAATGAAAAAAATAATTAATTCAAGATATACTTCTCTAGGTGTCATTTTTATGTCATTGGTTTTTATGGGGTTTGGCATTTATAGAGAAGAGTATGTAATCGTGTTTAAAAAAGCGATAAGAATTTGTATGGAGTGTATTGGAATTGGCTAAATTAAGAAATTTAATATTAAGAAGTAGGATGAAATTTCAACTTATTTTTACATTGATAACAAATTCCTATATAAAAGGCTTTATGAATGGAAAAATTTATAAAGGAAATCTCAAACAAATATGTGTTCCAGGACTCAATTGTTATTCTTGTATGGGGTCATTAGGTTCTTGTCCTATTGGCTCCCTTCAAGCTGTTGTTGGAAAGAATTCAAATATGTTTTCTTTCTACGTAGTAGGATTTTTAATGTTTATTGGTGGTATATTTGGGCGATTTGTCTGTGGATTTATGTGTCCATTTGGTCTTTTTCAAGATTTATTATATAAAATTCCATTTGTAAAAAAAATAAGGACACTTCCAAAAGAAAAATTCTTGGTAAAGATAAAATATATTATACTGATTGTATTTGTATTTTTAATGCCAATGTTTTTAGTGAATCCACTGGGAAATGGGAATCCCTATTTTTGTAAATATATTTGTCCTGTAGGAACACTTGAAGGTGGAATACCGCTTGCAATTGCAAATACAGCAATACGAGGAGCTATCGGCTTTTTGTTTTATTATAAACTTACGATACTAATGGTGATTATTATACTTTCTATTTTTGTATATAGACCATTTTGTAAAATATTATGTCCGCTTGGAGCAATATATTCTATTTTCAATAAAGTTTCATTATATAAATATAGAGTGGATAAGGATTTATGCATTAACTGTAAAAAATGCGTAAATACCTGTTTAATGAATGTTAATATTTTAGAAAGTGAGAATGACTTAGAATGTATCCGATGTGCGAGTTGTAGAAATGTTTGTCCTACAAATGCAATAAAAATAGAATTTATAAACAAAAAAAGCTAGGTCATCCTAGCTTTTTAATTTAAATTTAGTAGATAAAAATTCTTTTATCGCTTCTATTAATAAATTTGTTTTTGTTGTAAATACAAGATGTGAATAACTATTATTACTAATAATAGCATAATTATCCTTACAATAAAAACAGATATCATAAGATATATCATCTACTTCAATTACCGTAAGATTTTCATATTCCTCTTCTAATTCTTTTAAATTATGATAGGCTTTAGTATATTCTTCTTTAGAAAAAAATATTTTTTTTGAATAGATAGATTCTAATATCTGTATATTTATTTTATCTAAATCTTTCATAATGGTATCATATTTCCCAATAAAAATGGTTGTTTTGTATTTCTCAATAGAGGATAAAAACATTTCCTTTTGTAGTTCATAAATTTTAATCAGTTCTTTACTGCCTGCATTTTCGGCTATATTGTACATAATACCCTTTGGTAATGCAAATAATAGAGGAAGGGCAGATTTATATACTGCATCTCCTGATGCATTGAAAAAATCTCTAAAAGTATCATGTATTTTTTTTATATCTTCTCTTTTATAAATTTCTAAAAGCTCATTTGAAAGATTCACAAAATGATTAAATTCTTTGATTAACGCATCAATAGCTGTTTTCTCTGTGACATAGAAATTAGCCATTTCCTCTGTTTTAAATCCAATAGAGACAGCAGAAATAGCACATAAATCTTCTGCAATGAAGAGCGTTCTTTGAAATAAAGAATCCCTTAATTTTGGATAATAATATGGTTGGATTCGACCGCTCATGTAAAGAGGAAGCCACACGTTGATTGAAGGAACAATCTCAGAAAACTCTCTATTTATAGTATGTATAATTTTCACATTATTACCAAGTAGAAGACATTTTAAAACCAATCCTTTCCACATTTCTGTAAAATTAGGATCTTCATAAATCCAATTTAAATTTTCATCTGAAACAATGTATAGATTAGTAGGTTTTTGATTATGAATTACTTTTTGTAGAAAGGTAAGAACAGCTTTTCTTTTTCCCTCATTCCCATAATAAATTCTTGATTCTCTTTTTTCTTTATATATTTTAGACGTATTATTTGTTTTAATTTCTAAATACTTATTATCATCTGGAACTATTAAACTGTCTTTTCCTATTAACCACTTATATATGATTTCTATATATTCCTCATCTGAAAAATCAATAGTATCTATGCCAATAGCAGAATGTAAGGCGGTTAATTGATTTTCATTTTTTATTTTTTTAAAAAGATATTCAATCATAGGTTTTAAAAAGTCATGATTTTTAGGTAAGTTTCTCTTACCATTTTTTAATCTACTAATATAAGATGTGTCTAAATTAACATATCGTGCAATCATTGTATTGCTTGTACCAGAAATTTTAATTAAAATAGTCAATTTTTCGTGAAACATAGTACTCCTTTTATTCCTTTTATAGTTTATAAAAAGATTATCGACATTTCTTGTGACAAATTAAGTTGTCAATGACAAAATCTTATTTTAATTGAAACAATTAACTTATGTTGCTAAACTAAAAGTGAACAAGAAATATTAAATATTTTTTATATAAATAGGGGAGGAATTATGCAAATTTTAAAAGATGACATTCGAAATGATATCAATGTAGCAGCACTTGATTTATTCTGTGAAAAGGGATTTTCTAAAGTTTCAATGAGAATGATTGCTAGAAAATCATATGTTTCTGTTGGAAATATTTATAGATATTATGAAAATAAAAATGATTTATTTGACAGTTTAATTGAAGATACCTACAATAAACTATTAGCTGTTTTTGATTTTTCAGCATGGAATACGAATTCCAGTGATGAACTAATTCAAGAAGCGATTGATAATGTAGTAAAAAATTTTATCGCCTTGTATAATGAAGACAAAAAACGAGTACGAATTCTACTCTATGGTTCAGAAGGTAGTGACAGAGGTTCAACAGTTGATACAATAGGGGAAATAGTTAAAAGTGAGTTGCATAAAATTATTTTAAATCGAAGCAAAGTGGATATTGATGCCGAGTATTTAAGTGAAATGCTGACTTCATCACTTCTAGATAATGCAATGAAAGTTCTTGAAAATTTTGAAAGTGATGAAGAGAGAATTGCGCATATTAATGAACTTATAAAATTGTATGTTAGCAATTATTTACACTAAAAAATGTGACAAATATCCTAAAAATCCAGAGATTGTTATCAATAAAATAGGGTGTAATTTCTTTTTTAAATATATAATGACAAGTATTATGGCTATTACAAATGTGTTGATATTAAAATTTGTAATAGCTATTTCATTGTTAAATAACGCTATTTTTGATACCTTTAATGCAGCAAAGAGAATGAGACCTGCAACAGCAGGTTTTAAACTTTTAAAAACTGTTCTCATAAAAGGATGATTATTATATTTAAAAAATAATGGTGAAATACTTAATATAATTAAAAGGGACGGTAGTGATACGCCAATCGTTGCAACAAATGCACCTAAGAATCCTGAAATTTTATACCCAATAAAAGTAGCAGAGTTTATTGCAATGGGTCCAGGAGTCATCTGAGAGATACCAATGATCTGAATAAATTCACTTTGAAGTATCCAATTATTTGTTTCTATATATTCTTGAATCAGTGGAATCATGACAAGACCACCACCAAAGCTGATTAATCCAATTTTAAAAAATGAAAAAAAGATATCAAACATTTTTCTTCCTTTCTACCATGTATCTTAAAATACCTAATACAATTGCTGATATTATAATAATAACCGGATTTATTCCATAAATAGCTAAGCTGAGTGCTATTAAAAAGATAAGTATACTCACTTTATCTCTTACAGATGATTTGATGATTCGTATTGCCGCAAGGGATAAAAGAATGATAATCGCACCATTAATTCCTGAAAATATATTTTTTACAATGGTTAAATGCGCTATTTTTATAAAAAATGTAGCAATTAGAAGGATGATGATAAAAGAGGGTAGTATTACACCGATTGTTGATACAATACCACCTTTTCTACCAGCTATTTTATATCCTACTAGTGTGGAAGTATTTATAGCAATCGCACCAGGAAAAGACTGTGCAACAGCAAAGTAATCATAAATTTCATCTTTTGTTGCCCATTTGTTTTGATTGACAATTTCCTCTTCAATAAGAGGAAGCATGGAATATCCACCACCAAAGGTAAATAGTCCAATCTTAAAAAACGCTTTAAATAAATCTAGATATATCATATTATTCCCTATTCATTAAATCTTTTATTATTTCAGAAGCAATAATAAGTCCTGCAGCAGATGGTACAAAAGAAATACTTCCAGGTGGTGTTAATTTTTTATAAGGAAGTTCTTTTGAATACACTACTTTTAGTTTTTGAATCTGTCGATTTTTCAGCTCTCTTCTCATTACTTTAGCTAAAGGGCAAACAGAAGTCTTTTGTATATCCGTTATTTCAAGCATGGTTGGGTCAAGTTTATTTCCAGTTCCCATAGATGAAATAATAGGAATATTTGCTTGCTTTGATTTTTCTATTAAAAGAATCTTACTACTAACCATATCAATAGCATCTACTATATAGTCCCAGTTCATATTAAAAAGAGCATCATGTGTCTCTTTATTATACATATTATGATAGGTATAGACTATAATGTCTGGATTGATATCATAGAGCCTTTCTTCCATGACATCTACTTTCTTTTTACCTATTGTTTTAGTCGTTGCAATAATCTGACGATTAATATTAGTTTGATCTACTGTGTCCATATCGATGATGGATATTTTGTGAACACCTGCTCTTACAAGAGCTTCGCACACGTAAGAACCTACACCACCAATACCGAATACCGCAATATGCCTTTCTTTTATTTTATTAAAATTCTCAGTGCCAATTAAATCAATTTCTCTTTTAAATAAATCATTCATTATTTTATAATCACCTTATAACTCTCATCAAATACTTTCGTATTATCAAATAATCCATTTGATATAAATATGGTTTTATCTTTTGTGATTCCTATAATATATAATCCTGCCTCATTTGCTAGTTCAAATGCCTTTTCTGGGCCTAAGTTAAATAGTGCAGTAGAAAGAGCATCACCATCAATTGAGTGCTTTGATACAACAGTTAGACTGAGAAAGTCATTATACATTGGATAGCCGGTGAACGGATTGAAGATATGATGGAACATTTTTCCATCTTGTTCAAAAAATCGTTCATAGACTCCTGAAGTGACAACAGAGAAATCTTCTCCCATTACTTTTAAAAGAACATCCCCAGTAAAAGGATCTTTTACACCGATATTCCAAGGTACATTTTTTGGTGAATTACCAATAACATAGACATTACCGCCAAGATTTATAATTGCTTTTTTTACGCCATTTTCTCTCATATACTTAGCAATATCATCTGCAATAAAACCTTTTGCAATACCGCCTAAATCAATGGTAGCATTATTATTAAGAGTCACTTCATCTCCGTTAATGGAAATATTCTTATAATCAACTGTTTTAAGTGCTTCTGTGATTTCGTTTTCTGAAGGAACTCTTGCATCATCTGTTCCAATATTCCAAAGGTTTACAATGGGGTTGATTGTAATATCAAAATAACCTTCTGACATTTTAGAATATTTGATAGAAGTTTCAATTAATTTAAGCGTATCTTTATGAACCTTATACTGTCCTTTTTCATTTAATAAATAGGTATCGCTTGTTTTTGTTTTTCTATTGAATAAATTATCATAAAATACAATTTTCTCTTCAATACCATCCAGTACATCATTTCCTTCAAATATGTGTATATCAATTACAGTTCCTAAATAAAAAAATGTTTTAGAAATTGGATTTTCTGGCATTACACTATTATTTTTTTCTTCTACTTTATTTTCTATTTTTTGATTACATCCTACTAGTAAAAAAGTAGCCAGTAAGATTATTATTATTTTCTTCATAGTATTTCCTTTCCTTATCAATCGATTATTCTTCATCAATCGATTATCCTTCTATTAGAATTTTAACATAGAATACATTTTTATGAAACAAATAAATTTGTAACATATATTACAGCTTTTTTCTCAAACAAAATATATACTATATTTGTAGAGATTAAGGAGAAAAAAATGAAAGAGTATTTAAAAAATGTGGATGAAAAGAAAATAGATATTATGTTTGAAACAAAGAAGGCTTATGATAGAGGAAAGCTTACATTAGATGAGGCAAGAAAAAAATTAAAAGAAGAAGTAGGTGTTATTAAAGCGCATGAACTGGCGTTTGTTGAGCAGAAACTAAAAGACTTTGAAGGAGAAGATTCTACCTGTAAAGAAAAAATTCAAGAAATGCTGATTGTATTTGAGGAAATACTGATTAAATCAGAACTTGATTTACCAGAGGGACATCCTATTGATAGTTATTTAAAAGAAAATGAAAAATTAAGAAAGCTAACAAATAAATTAAGACTCTTATTAGAAAAAGAGTATATTAAAAATCAATATTTGGAAATATATGATGATTTAAATATGATTCGAATTCATTATACAAGAAAGCAAATGCAGCTGTATTCTCTATTAGAGAAAAAAGGATTTAATAGACCAACAACTATTATGTGGCAGCTCGATGATTATATAAGAGATGAAGTATCTAAGGCGTTTGAGCTTTTAACTGAAGATAAGGAAGAAGAGTTTTTAAAGATGCAGCCAGTAATTATTGATGACATACTTGATTTAATGAGTAAGGAAGAAGAAGTTCTTTATCCAACAGCAATCAAACTGATTTCAGAAGATGAATTTCAAGAGATGTGCTTAGGGGATGATGAAATCGGTTATTTTATGATAGCGCCGAATACTGCCTATCGAAAAAATCATAAAAAAAGTGCTGTAACAGATGACTTTTCAAAAGAGCTCCAAGCGCTTTTAAATAAATATCAATTTAAAAATGATGAAGTATTTGATGTATCAGAAGGAAAATTAACACTGGATCAGATTAATTTAATCTTTAGACATCTCCCAGTAGATATTACTTTTGTGGATGAAAATGATTTAGTAAAGTTCTATTCTGATACTGAGCATAGAGTATTTCCAAGATCAAAAGGAATCATAGGAAGAGAAGTGAGAAACTGTCATCCTAAAAATAGCGTTCATATTGTGGAAGAAATTATTGAAAAGTTTAAAAGTGGAAAAGAAAATACTGCAGAGTTTTGGATTAATAAACCAGGTGCTTTTATCTATATAAAATATATTGCTGTAAAAGATAGAGAAGGAAAGTTTAAAGGGATTCTAGAAATGATGCAGGACTGTACACATATAAGAAGTCTTGAAGATTCAAGAACACTTTTAACATGGAGTGAAGAAAATTAAAAAATATTCTAAAGGTAGATTATCTACCTTCTTTTTTTATGATATAATAGATGAGGTGATGAAAATGAAAAAAGGTGATTATATAATAATTATTTCAATACTTTTAATTGTTATCTTATCCTATGCATTTGTTGTGTATATGGATGCGAGTGCAGAAACAAAAGTACTGGAAATAAAACAAGGTGAAAAAATTAGTAGATATACTTTAGAACCTTCCTATGAAAATCGTATAAAAATAGAAGAGGATGATAAATATAATATTATCGATATAAAAGATGGCTTTGTCTGGGTTCATGATAGTAATTGTAAATCTAGAGTATGCGTTAATCATAAGAAGATTTCTAAAGTAGGAGAGACGATAATATGTATTCCTCATAAACTCGTGATTGAGATAAAAGGTGAAAAAAAAGATGTAGATATTATAGTGGAATAGAGGATATATGATAGATTTAAACTGTGATTTTGGAGAGAGTTTTGGCATATATAAACTCGGAAATGATGAAATTTTAGATTATATTGATAGCATTAATATTGCGTGTGGCTTTCATGCAGGAGATCCCTTAACGATGGATGAAACAGTGAGAAAAGCCATTGAGAAAAATATAACAATAGGAGCGCATCCAGGATATCCAGATTTAAATGGATTTGGAAGAAGAAATATGATAATGAGCTATGAAGAAATAAAAGCAATGGTTATTTATCAGATTTCTGCTTTAAAGGGACTAGTGGAAGGGTATGATTATAAACTCACTCATGTAAAGCCTCATGGTGCGCTTTACAATATGGCAGCAAAGGACTATATGATTGCAAAAGCAGTAGCAGATGCAATTTATCATGTCGATAAGAATTTAATTCTTGTAGGACTTTATAATTCAGAGCTGATAAGAGCTGGAAAAGAGATGAATTTAAGAGTTTATAATGAAGTATTTGCTGATAGAAGGTATACAGAAGACTTGCATTTAGTTCCTAGATCAGAGAAAGATGCTGTGATTGAAGATGTTGAAGAAAGTATTCTTCAAGTACTAGAGATTATAAATAAAGGTATTATAAAAGATAGAAAAGGCAATACCCATAGGATAGATGCAGATACTGTATGTATTCATGGAGATAATACAAAGGGATTTGAAATAGCAAAGAGAGTATATGAATATAAAAATAGTAAATGAAGAGAGTGTATTGCTGGAATTTGAAAATGAAATTTCAGAAGAGGTGAATAAAAAAGTTAGAATATATAAAGAGTATTTTAAAGAGAAAGAAGGTATCCTTTCGGTTATACCTTCTTATCGTTCTCTTTTGATTTATTTTGATTTTAACGTATATACTCATGATATATTAATTGATGAAATGTATCAAATTGATAGTGAAAGTACGCTAAAGGAAATAGAAAAAAATATTGTATCTATTCCTGTTTGCTATGAACTGGGGATGGATTTTGACCGTGTAATGTCTTATACAAATCTTTCAAGAAAGGAGATTATTACACGTCACTCTTCCATATCGTATCCAGTTTATATGATTGGCTTTATGCCTGGTTTTCCTTATTTAGGTGGAATGGATGAAAGGCTTTTTACGCCTAGACTCGATAGCCCTAGAACAAAAATAGAAAAAGGGGCTGTTGGTATTGGCGGAAAGCAAACAGGTATTTATCCTTTTTCATCTCCAGGAGGATGGAATATTATAGGATTCACTCCTATTGAACTATTTGATACAAAATCTCTTTTAAAAATGGGAGATTATGTTACATTTTATCCCATCAGCATAGAAGAATATAAGAGGATGAAACATGAAGGGAATTAAAGTATTAAAATCAGGTTTTTTTTCTATCTTTCAAGATGAAGGGCGTCTTGGCTATCAGGATATTGGGATTAATATTTCTGGTGCAATGGACTATCGAAATTATAAACTCGCTTCTATGCTAGTAGGAGATAGCGATTCCGTTCTTGAAATGACTTTAATGGGCTCTGAACTCTTATTTTTAAAGAATATGAAAATAGCAATAACTGGAGCAGATATGAACCCTTATATCAATGATAAAAAAGTAAATATGTATCGAACCTTACGAGTAAAAGAAGGAGACATTTTATCTTTTAAAGGACTAAAAGAAGGCTTTAGAACCTATATTAGCTTTTCTGATGATGTAGTACTCGATGAATTTTATTTTTCAAAATCAACGTATACTAGGTTAAAAAAAGGTGGATATAAGGGTAGAAAACTATTAGAAGGAGATATTATAGAGGTAGATGATAGAGCGTTTGAAGGAATATTGTATGCTAAAAAAATGCCTTATGATAATCAAATTAGGGTCATAAAAGGACTAGAAGCTGATCAATTTGAAGATGCAGATAGTTTATTTTCTACTTATACACTGACAAATAACGTAGATAGAATGGGTATTAAACTGGAAGGAAGTAGACTCATCGCTCCATCCTATGATATTATATCCAGTCCTATTATTCCAGGGATGATTCAGGTTTCACCAGATGGCATGCCAATTATTATGCTAAAAGATGCACAGACAGTAGGAGGATATACTAGAATAGGAACAGTGATATCAACGGATTTAGATAAACTCGCTCAGCTTAGACCATCTGATGAACTTCAGTTTATAGAGGTGGATTATAAAGAGGCAGTGAAGATAAAAAAGGAGTATTTAAATACAATAAAAATTTATCCGCTATCAGATTATATCTTTACTATTAATCATCAATCTTATGATATCAGTATTAGTGAGGTAGATTGATGAAAAGAATCGCTCATGTAGATATGGATGCTTATTTTGCTGCTGTAGAGCAAAGAGACCATCCAGAATTAAGGAATAAACCGATTATTATAGGATCTGAGTCCAAAAGAGGTGTTGTGGTTACTTGTAGCTATGAAGCGAGAAAATATGGCATTCATTCTGCTATGCCAGCTTATATCGCAAAAAAAAAATGCAAAGACTGCATATTTGTTCCATCGAATTATAAGAAATATGCTGATTTAAGTAAGGAAATTTTTAAAGAACTCTCTTATTTTTCAGATAATATTGAAAAGGTATCCATTGATGAAGCTTATTTGGATTTAAGTGATTCCTTTTTAAATTCTGAATACATAGGAAAGGAAATCAAAAAGAGAATCAAGGAAAAATTTGACCTTAATATATCAGTGGGTATATCCTATAATAAATTTTTGGCAAAACTGGCTTCTGATTGGAATAAACCTAATGGACTAAAGATTATCACAGAAGATATGATTCCTGATATTCTTCTTCCTCTTGATATTTCAAAAGTTCATGGACTAGGAAGAAAATCAAAGGAAAAGCTAAATAATATTGGTGCTTTTACAATAAGGGATTTATATAAGTATGATCTTGAATTCTTTATTAGCTTTTTTGGAAAACAAGGAGAATATATTTATCATGCTATAAGAGGTGTTGATGATAGAAAAGTAAATGATAGAAATGTGAAAAATCATTCCATAGGTGCTGAAAATACCTTATCTGAAGATACAAAAGATAAAAGTGTCTTATATAATGAACTTGAAAGTTTTTCTTTTCGAATGGAAGCTTCACTTCAAAGGCACAATTTATATGCAAGATGTATAACAGTTAAGATAAAATATGATGATTTTACAACTTTTACAAGGTCCAAAACCATTCAGATATCGACGAATAAAAAAGAAGAAATCTTTGATATTGGAAAGCATTTATTAAATGAAATAAACTTAGAAAAGAAAGTAAGGCTTATTGGTTTAAGCGTTTCTAATTTAGAAAAAGGCAGTTATAGGCAAATATCATTATTTGAAATAGAGGATTATGAATAAAGAAATTATAAACAGATTAAGTGAGAGGGAAAAAAGACAGTTTAAGACAGTTTATTTAGAACGAGTAGAACATAGATTAAATACTGCAGACTGTGAAAGATGTTTTTATTTAAAAGAGGATTTTAATAAGGCGCTGGATATTTTAAAAGCAGAAGATCGACAGACTAAAAAAGAGGTCTATGATAAAATAATGAAATCTATTATTAGGCATTTAAGAGAAGAACATAATTTATACCTTGATACACATTATAGAGATAAATATATTAGTCTTGGAATTTTATCATCTATTATGGTTGGCATATGGTTTTTTGATAATCTACCTGTAATGCTTTCTATTATGATTATTATTCTGATATTATTTGGTAGTATAGGCTATATAAAAGATAAAAAGAATCAAAATAAAATTTAAAAAAATTCTAAAAAAAAAAGAGGTTTTTGATAGATATATTTAGTATATGTATACTATAGGTGGTGCTATGAAATATATTAATAATATTTCTGAAATAATAATTTCTTCTGTGGATATAGAAGATATTATCTCAGAATACGTAGATTTAAAACGAGCAGGAAGTAATTTAAAAGGACTCTGTCCATTTCATAATGAAAAGACTCCATCTTTTGTTGTGTCAAAAGATAAACAGTTATATCATTGTTTTGGCTGTGGGGAGTCAGGAAATGTTATAAGTTTTGTTATGAAGAAAAAAAATATGGATTTTTTAGATGCCATAGAATATTTAGCAGAAATAGGACGTGTTGATTTAAATGATTACTTAGATAAATCATCAAATTATAAGGAAAACTATATTCCGCGTGAGCAAAAAAAGAACTTACATGATTTAATGAAATATGCTGCTAGATTTTATTATCATAATCTAAGTAATAATGAAAATGCAAAAAAATATCTATATGATAGGGCAATTGATGAAATAACGATAAAGAAATTTGGTCTCGGCTATGCAAGAGATTCTTGGGATGATATTTTGAAGTATTTAACCTCTGGGAAATTTACCGAAAAACAGATTTTAGATGCTGGCCTAATTATAAAAAAAGAGAAAAATAATGGATATTATGATCGGTTTCGTGATAGAATAATCTTTCCCATAATAGATGTTCAAAATAAAGTCATTGGATTCGGGGGAAGAATAATAGGAAATGGCATGCCAAAGTATTTAAATTCGCCAGAAACTGTGTTATTTAATAAATCCAATACGCTGTATAATCTCAATCTTGCAAAAAATGAATTAAAAGAAGAAAAGACGCTTATTATTGTAGAAGGATATATGGATGTTATCAGTCTATATAGTAAGGGAATCAAAAATGTAGTTGCAACACTTGGAACAGCACTTACCAAAAGTCATGGAAGATTATTAAAACGATATGCAGATACTGTGATTATATCCTATGATTCCGATCAAGCAGGGATAAAAGCAACAGAGAGAAGTGTGGAGATTCTTAAAGATACGGGTCTTACAATTAAAATACTCACATTAACAGATGGTCTGGATCCCGATGAATATATCAAAAAATATGGTGTAGATGTATTTAGAACAAAGATTAAAAAGGCAAAGACCTATGTAGATTATAAACTACATTTACTAAAAGAAAAATATGCTCTGGAATATGAAACAGATAGGCAAAAATTTTATATGGAGGCGAAAGAACTTCTTGCTATCATGCCAGCTAATGCGATAAGAGAAAAATACATTGAAGATATTAGCAAATGGACTTATATGTCTTTAGAATCGATACGAATGGATTTGAAAAATACATCGAATACATCAAGTCAGGTGGTAAATAAAAAAGTGAAATTAAATAAACTCACCATGATTGAAACAAGACTTTTATATTTATCGCTTATGAGTAAAAAAAATTATAATAAGATATTTGGGTATATTGAATTTGATGATATTAAAAATAATTATGTAAAAAAAGCACTTAAATTTCTTTTAGGTTATTATAGTGTAAATGATCAGTTTGATATTACAAAATGTATTGATCATCTGGATTTGAATACAATGAAGTATATCAAGCTGGTGTTAGAAAAATCAATTCAATCTACATCGGAAAAGGAAGTAGACACAACAATTTTTTATTTCAAGCAGGAAGTAATTCAGCGAAATATAACAATTATAATAAATCATATTGCAAAAATTAATCAATCAGATGAACTTTCTGATGAAGAGAAAAAAGAAAAATTGGATGTATTGAATAAATTGTTAATGGAAAATAAAGAAAGGCAAAAGAATATAATAAATCATATGCAGTAGGAGGTTAAATGGCTAAAGTATATTCTCAAGAAGAAATTATTGAAAAAATAAAAAAGATTGGAAAGGTGAAGGGATATATATCGTATACTGATATCAATGATATCTTAGAAGATATTAAAGTAGATCTTGTTAGTATTGATGATATATATGATGCACTAGAAGAGCAAGGTGTTGAACTTTTGACGGAGAGAGAAAAATCGAAAAGAGAAGATGGAATTAGTTCTACTTCAGAAGATGATCTTTCTGTTCCTAAGGGTGTTAGTTTAGATGACCCTGTTAGAATGTATTTAAAAGAAATTGGGAAAGTGCCTCTTTTAACTGGTGATGAAGAAATACAGCTAGCAAAAGAAATAGAAAATGGCTCAGAAGAAGCTAGAAAAAAATTATGTGAAGCAAATTTAAGATTAGTAGTGAGTATTGCTAAGCGATATGTAGGAAGAGGAATGTTATTTTTAGATTTGATTCAAGAAGGAAATTTAGGTCTTATAAAAGCAGTTGAAAAATTTGATTGGAGAAAAGGATATAAATTTTCTACCTATGCTACATGGTGGATTAGACAAGCGATTACAAGAGCAATTGCCGATCAAGCAAGAACGATTAGAATTCCTGTACATATGGTAGAAACAATTAATAAACTCATTCGTGTAAAAAGAAGGTTAATTCAGGAATTAGGTAGAGATCCTAAGCCAGAAGAAATTGCGGCTGAAATGGATATTGATGTAGATAAGGTACGAGAGATTCAAAAGATTGCACAAGAGCCAGTATCACTTGAAACACCGATTGGAGAAGAAGAAGATTCTCATTTAGGTGATTTTATTCCTGATAGTGAAGCACCTGCTCCTGCTGATGCTGCGGCATTTTCAATGCTTAAAGAGCAGCTTATAGAGGTTTTAGATACACTGACTCCTAGAGAGCAAAAAGTTCTTAAATTAAGATTTGGTCTTGAAGATGGTAAAGCTAGAACGCTTGAAGAAGTTGGAAAGCGTTTTGAAGTAACAAGAGAGAGAATAAGACAGATTGAAGCAAAAGCACTTAGAAAATTAAAGCATCCATCTAGATCTAAAAAATTAAAGGATTTCTTAGAATAATGAAGCTTTCGAATCGACTATTAAAAGTAGCAGAGTTTGTAGATCAAGATTCCGTTGTTGGTGATATTGGATCAGACCATGGGTATATCCTCGTTTATCTAATGGAAAAAGGGATGATAAAAAAGGCAATCGCCTCTGATATCAATTTAGGTCCTGTGCTTAATTTAAAAGAGACTGTAGAAAAATATCAGCTAAAAGAGCGTATTGACATAAGACATGCAGGTGGTTTTAAACCTTATCAAAATGGAGATATTGATACGGCAATCATTGCTGGCATGGGCGGCATTTTGATAAAAAATATTATAAAAGAAGATTTTGATCTTGCAAAAAGTCTTACACTTATTCTTCAGCCAATGACGCATCAAAATCTCTTAAGAGAGTATTTATGCACTAATGGCTTTTCTATTGAATCGGAGTGCATAGCAAGAGAAAAAAATAGATTTTATGAAATTATGAAAGTTTGTTATACTGGAATACATTCATCTTATACAGAGTTAGACTATGAAATAGGAATAAATATGATAAAAGATGATTTATATAAAGAGTTTATAGAATTTAAAATCAATAAGTATGAGATGATTTATAAGAAATTTAAAAATGAACAAATAAAAACAACCATTGATAGATTAAGAGGGTTATATGACTAATATAAAAGAGATACAAGCACTGATGGATAAGTTATTTCCTATAAAGTATAAAGAGAGCTGGGATAATGTCGGTCTTTTAGTAGGAAGTGATAAAAAGGAAGTGAGGAGTATTCTTCTAGCATTAGAAGTTACGGATAAAGTAATTGATGAAGCAATTGAAAAAAAAGTGGATATGATTATTACACATCATCCTCTTATTTTTAAGCCATTAAAATCGATTACTACAAAGGATCCAATCGGAAATATGGTATATCGGCTGATTAGAAATAATATTTCCTTGTATTCAGCACATACGAATTTAGATTCCTCTTTATTGGGTACGAATTATTATTTAGCAGAGCTTTTGAATTTAAGTAATGTGCAGTTTTTAGAACAAAAGAGCTTTCAAAATTTTTATAAAATAGAAGTATTTGTACCAAAGAGTCATCTTGAAGTGGTAAGAAAGGCATTAACTAAAAATCATTTAGGACATATTAATGAATATTCTGATTGCACCTTTGAAGTGGATGGAATAGGACAATTTAAACCAAATGAAAAGGCGAGTCCTTTTATTGGAACAAAAGGTCGCATTGAAAGAGTAGAAGAAGTAAAGATAGAAGGAATTATAGACAAAAAGTATCTTAAGACAGCTATTATGGAAATGAAAAAGGTACATCCTTATGAAGAGGTTGCTTGTAATATTATTCATTTGGATATTGAATCGGAGGTATATGGAATAGGAGTAAAAGGAAAATTAGAGACAACGCTTTATGAACTAGCAGATACCTTAAAAAGGGTGCTTCATAAGCCGGTTATCAATGTTATAGGTGAAAATAAAAAAATAAATGATATTGCAATTGTAACAGGTTCAGGCTCTGAATATCTTTATAAATCGGATGCTGATGTACTGATTACTTCTGATATTAAATACCATGAAGCGCAGACTGCTCTTCAGAGAAATCTCTCAATGATTGATGCAGGACATTATGAAACGGAGAGCATTTATATGAATAGGCTATATGAACTGTTAACAGAACGATTGGATGCAAGTATTTATATTTCAAAGATAAATTGTAATCCATTTACATATAGGTAGTGGTATGTTTTTTCTATTTATGTTTATTATTTCCCTTTTAATACCTTTTTCAATGATATTACTGGGGTATAGGTATAAAACTCATCCATCCACTAAGATTAGTCATATATCAGGGTACCGAACAACAAGGTCAATGAAAAGTATAGAAAACTGGACTTATGCGCAGAAAGTATTTGGCAAGATATGGTTTAAATTAGGACTTCTTAATTTAATAACGATTGTACCCATGTTTTTTGTAGTACATAAATCAAAAAATGTGATTTCGATGGTCAATCTTGTCATTATTCTTATCCAGATGATTATCATGTGTTTGGTTTATTTTCCAGTTGAGAAAAGATTAAAGAAATTTGAGGAGAAAAATGGAAATATATAAAGCATTTTGGGATTGGTTTGAAGACAATGAAGACAAATACTTTAAAGGGATAGAAGAGGTAGAGCTTCAAGAAGAACTATTTGACATGCTATCAGCTCATCTCAATAAAGTAGGAGAGGGTCTTTGTTTTGAATTTGGACCAGTTACAAAGGAAAATAAAAGGCAGTTTGTCCTATCTGCTGATGGAATAAAAGATGTTTTTCCATTGGTAATAGAACTGGTATCTAATGCACCAGATTTAAAAAAATGGGATATTAAGGCGTTTAGGCAGCGAGTAAAAAATCCTGGACAGTTTAAAATCAGATATGCTGATTTAGAAATAGGTTATGATGATATTTATTTTAGATATATAGCAGATGAAGAGTTTGGTGTAGAGCTTAATGTTAGAAATTTAGATATGAATAATAATACAATGGTGAACTGCATTTATATTTTATTGGATAATCTACTAGGAGAATATGATACAACAATGACGATTTCATGGATTGATTGGAAAGTATTAGAGGAAGATAGTATAGAACATTTAATTCCAGTCATTGAATTACGAGATATTATAGATGATTATAAGAGTAAAAGAGAAAATTAGGATATAGCATGTGCTATATCTTTTCTTGATTTTATACTAAATAAGTGATAGTATAGAGGAGATAAAACAAATAGAAAGGGGTTTATATGAAAAAAATAAGAATTGTTTTAGTGTTAATGCTTTCTTTCATTTTATCTTTTTCACTATTTTCATGTGGAGAAAAAGTAGTAGAAGAAAAGAAGGAAGAAACGAAAACAGAAGTTAAGAAAGAAATAACTGAAAATAAAACAGAGGAAAAAGAGTCAAAAGAAGAAACATCTTATATGCCTGTTGAAATTACAAGAAATTTAGATGGTAAAGATTATACTTTTAAATTTGAAAAATCACCAGAGAGAGTTCTTTCAATGTCACAAGCAACAACAGAGATGTTTATAGCTTTAGGACTCAAGGATAAAATGGTAGGAACAGCTTTTTTAGAAGAAGAAATTTATCCACCACTTGCAGAAGATTATGCAAAAGTAAAAGTGGTAGCTGAAAAATGGCCATCATATGAAGAGTTT
>PDWI01000515.1_pt1 | contig 63459 bp, 41 predicted proteins | sample 1430891 | NCBI WGS metagenome assembly PDWI01 (sample SAMN01162508, study PRJNA174530) | Oral metagenome, whole genome shotgun sequencing project. | biome: Marine environment; feature: Marine mammal; material: Swab sample of the gingival sulcus; isolation source: swab sample of gingival sulcus... | reverse complement strand
TTCTGACCAAGCCGTTCTATCTGATCAGGGACGGCTTCTACAATCTGGGCTGGAAGGCCTTTCCTGAGGACGATGCCGAAAGAGATATGTGGTGGTATGCGGTTAAATTTTCATCTGAATACTGCGAACTTGTGGGAGATGAAATTGTTCAATATTGTTTCGACAAACCACACAAGCTCTCTCCAGAATATTTTAATACATGGACCAATGAACTTTATGAACATATTGATCCATTAGGAACACTCCCTCTCAGAGATAAAAAGCTTCAAAGTTTTCGTTTATTTTGTTTTGTTGGTGTTTCAAGCAGATATATCACCGGGAGGAGTAATTTTGTCGGTAAATATTTTGATAATATCAGTTACATACTCGAAAATGAAATAGAAATTTCACGATTACGCTCAATTTTTGAAACGTACCTGAAACTTAAAGAATATTGCAAAAAAAACGAGAAAAAAGGTTATGAAGAAGTCTATAGTAAGAAGAAAATCGAATTGTACTTAACAAATTCGTTCATCAATGACGTAACTTCAAAGATCATTTATAACAACATTTATCTACAAAAAATGAAATTAGATTGTGAAAGTACATTAGTTACCGAACATATGAGGGCAAGAAAGATGATGCTTGAAGCAAAAAGAGAAGAAATTTTGCCCCTTAATTTTGATGAAGCGAAAGAACGCTACCAATCCTCACTAGAAAAACAACTCATTTATCGAAATATCAAGAAGGTCTGTAATGTTGACCAGTATGAACCTCATCAATAAAAAGATACCTCTGTCGGGAAGCGCGATCGAACATGCCGTAGAGACAAAGGAGAACTGATATGGCAGATACGACAGGCAGTGCTCTCAATCACCAGACAACGGTTACCGATGCGGAGCGGGCAACGCTTAGCCTTCTCTCCTATGAGGCGGTTCCCGGCGTCTCCGATGTAAAACAGCAGATTGAACAGACCGGCAAATGGAAGGTTGTGGTCTTTGTTACCCGCGGCTCCGACACGGACCCAAGCTGGGGCAAGGACTGGGGGCCGAAAGATGGGGCCAACGTGGCCTTTACCGGCAAGTTCCATCAAAGAAAAATCTACACAGTTTTTTCATCAAAAAAATTGTATTTATGGAGAAAATTTAATTTATTTCAATGAGCTATGAATATAAAATACGTGCTATCCTCGTTGTGCTGCATAATGCTTTTATTACTTTTGTCAGCTTGTGGAGGAGTGGCAATGAACTATAGCGGAAAATATATAAAACGAATCGGTGTGCTAAAAAATGACAGAGGATACGGGGCAGACACGATTTGCTACCGTCCTGATGGGAAACAGATTGCGGTTACCGGAGGAAGTAACCCGTATATTTATGTCTATGATATCGAAAAGAAGAAGCGGATAGTCTGCCTTGATGCATTCATGAAAGGTGGAGGTGCAAAAATTTCCTATGACGGTACAGGGCGGTACTTTATTCACAAGGGGAATATGGTCGACAGGTCATATTTTGGTACCGATTATAAGTACTATTATGTTGTCAGGGATGTTGCCGATGATTACCGGGTCATTGGAGATAAGATACAACCAACGGTTCTCTCTACAGCATTAAGCGTTCTCTTGCCATATCCGTTCAAAGAAAATAAAATATACGGGCCAAGCAATGCGTTGGATTCTAAATCCCCCAAGCTATATATTTTTACACTTCCTGAAATGGCTGTTACTCCCTTGGCAGAGGGACATTTGAAAATAGATGATTTTGCCCTGAGCCCGGATGGCCGGTTTCTCGTGGATAGTGAACTGGCTAACGGATTTGATGGTAAAAGGGGGTTGGGCAATACTAGAAGCCATCTACGAATCTGGACATTTCCCGAAATGAGATTGATCAAAAAAGTAGAAGACGCCTTTGAAAATGATCCTTTTATTCTGGCTTGGACTCCTGATGGAAAAACGCTTTATAGTTGTGCCATGACACCAAAGGCAAGAATTGGCTTAGACCCGAATATACGCAAAAATGAAGTTATCCTGTGGGACACATCTAACTGGACAGTAAGGAAGCGTTATATAAGGCATTCTGGCGGAGCAAAAGGGTTTAATTATTTGCCTGACGGGAAGCATGTCTTTTCTTTAGGAGGTTCTCTTGATCCTGTTCTCTATCTGGAAAATAGCCTTAATGGCAATGTTATCGAAGCTATAGAGCTTCCATATAGTCCTTATGTGGAGACACTTGAGCAAAGTCCAGTCAATCCTAATCATTTTGCACTGGGTTTTAAAGATGAGATCTGGCTTTATAAAATCGTTGGTTTACCATATTAAAATAAGGGGGGAGAACAATGCCAACGGTAAAAGAAGATGCCACCCTGAGCCTGCTCAGTTATCTGGATAAACCTTCTGATCTGAAAGATAAACATATTACTGCAGAGAACCGAACTCTTGCCAAGTGCTGGCAGGATATGCAGGCAGATGGGTGGGAATATCTCGGAAATCAGGACGACTATATTTCAGATGTTAGCTTGAGGAATACTGGCTTTCAGGCACACGTATACCGTTCACCTGATGGACAAATTGTTTTTGCAATGAGGGGCACGTCCGAATTAAAAGATTTCATTGATGATGCTGTCCTTGCATTTCATTTTGAACCAGACCAGGTCGACTCCATGAAGGATTTTGTGGCTAATGTCCTTGACAATCACCCCTCAAATCAGAGTGTCCACTTTACCGGTCATTCTCTGGGCGGCTATTTAGCCGCTAAAGGTTTGATTTTTATAAAAAACAACTATCCGGGATTCGAATCAAACGGCCTTGGCTTTAACGATCCTGGAATTGCAGAAGCTGCTGATAACTACTCCGATAGTTTTGTATCTCTCTGCCATAAGGCAGACCAGGTCAACCATTTTGGAGGCGATCATCTTGGAGAGGTTTACGACCTTGATGGTGATTACTCTTTTTCGCACATACTTGCATCTCATTTTATGGTCGGCCTAGTCGAAACGATCGACCAAAAGTATTCTCTCTTAGGTGAAATAGATGTTGCGCATTTTCTATCTCTTTCAAGCAATGAGAAACAGGATCTTTTGGCCTCTTCTTCAGAATTTTTTCTTGGAGGTTACTCACAATTTTATGAAGAACACCAATATACTGACCAACAACAGGATATAACTGAAAGTAGATCTGAATTCGAAACTGCAATTACCATCGATGCGGCCCTGGACAGCTATTTCAGTGATCTGGACGAGCAGGCTGCTGAAATTACAGCCAGGCAAACAATAGCTGAAGGCCGGGAAACCCGGGAGGAAGATCTGGCAATACTCGGGACCAGAAATGATCTGGGCGAGGCAATAGACTCTGGAGACACTGTATCAATCATAGCCGCGGGGTTTGACTATCTCTCGGCTCTTGACGAACGTATAGACAACGGACCCAACGAGGGCGGCTTTCTCAACGAAGAGGCTGAAGCAGGTATTGATCTCGCCTCCACCGGAATAAAGCTGGGCCAGGCTATAGATGAAGGGGAAGGCTGGGATATTGCCAAAGAAGGACTTGATTTCACAAAAGACCTTGACAGGTATCTTGATAACAACGCATCGACCGATGGTTTTTTAAGCAACAAAGGGGCCTCCGCCATTGGCATGGCCAGTGCAGGAATCAGCCTGGCGTCGGCGATTGACACTGGAGACGGCCTGGCTATTGCCCAGTCCGGTGTCGACCTTGCCTCAAATATCAATTCATTTGCCGAGGGGAGCGAGGCTCTGGGCGACGGCCTTGGTGCTGTTGGCTCCGCCGTCTCTCTGGCAATCAATATCGGCAAAATCGATGATGTCTACGCATCCGGAGATGCCGGAGCCATCGCCTATACGACGCTTAACACTGTAAATAATGCAATAAATACCTATAACTATGCGGCTTCAGCACTGGGTTACGCGAACGCCGGCCTGCAGAGCGTTCCCGGGCTCGGCTATATTGGGGCCGCGATTCAACTGGCCGAAGGCGATGTGCAGGGCGCCGCCGTCACTGCCGCCTCTACCTATCTGATGACCCTTGGGCCCTACGGATGGGCGGCTGCAGCGGTTTTACAGATCGCCAATATGCTGCTTGCCGATGACTCGCCACCACAGGCAACAGCCTCGTTTGAGCTGGATGCAAACGGCAACGTTGTCATGTCGGTGAGTGGCGACAGCGAAATGCAGGCCGGAGCTGCATCTTACGGCAACGCGGTGATGAGTGTTATGCAGCAATACAAGGACGGCGGTGACCGTCTTGTCATCGACAACTCCATGCCTTCCCTGCATGTTGTCAGTGGCGAGGGTGTTTCTATCGAATATGAGAGTGAATATGGCGGCAAGGGGCATCTGTCAATCACCGATGAAATGAACCCGGTCGAGCAGATGCTCAGCGTTCTTATTGCCCGTGACCGTGGAGACCGCCTTGATGATGCGGTCAGGATGTCGAGAGTGGAAGGCGGCGGTATTGATTTTGACCAGGTTGCCTCAATCCTTTCCGGTTACGGCTTTACCCGTCAGGGGATCAACTTTACCTACGGGGAGGATAACAGTGACCGTATTGGGCATGCCTTTGGTACGGGTATCTTTATCGGCGGCGGCAGTGCGGGGCCGGAAGGACAGCTGTTCACGGCCCGCAGGGAAGATATCAAGTCGCTGCCGCTGCGTGAGGAACAACTTCCCTCACAGACCCTTGGCCAGGTGCTCAAGGTTTCAGGGCTGAATATGTTTGCGGGCAGAGGCGCTGAACTGCTGGCTATGGCAATGGTCTTTCCCGGTCTTCTTGCCGCTCCAGGCGGCAGAGATCGAGAGTCAAAACGGTGAAGAGGCGGTCATCGTCCCCTTAAACGGCTTTGAGTTGGAGAGTTACCTGAAGGGCGACTCCTGGATGCCCGCCCCTGAGGAGACGACTGGCGGCGGATCTTTTCATTTTCCGGTCGAGCTGCTCAACGACAGCGAAGCGATGCAGCAGTTTCTGACAGAGTACTGGGGAGAGCTGGTACAGACTGCTTCAGATACGGCGGTCGTTGCTGATGGTGTCTACTATTTCAACGAGGACGGCAGTATCCGTCTCTCCCGCACCGGCCCGGCGGCACCGTCCGACGATGATGGTACGTTTTCCCGACCATCTTCGCCGCGGGAAATAGTCCTTGCAGAGGCAGAGGCAGATTCCGGAGCAGGAGAAAGCTTCAGCGGTTTTCAGGTTGACGCTACAGCAATCACTGAGAGCGTGCCCCCGCCCCCAGAAATTGAACAGGGAAGTTTTTTCCTGATGTCCGAGGATTCGACGCTGCGTATCCTTGCCTCACAGCTTGCCGAGGAGACACTCTCTTCAGAGGCATCCCTGGGTGAGGAGCAATACACCTTTGTCTCGCTTGGCGAGGCAACCAACGGCAGGGTCTGGCGGGAAGACAACGGCGATATACGCTTTAGCCCTGACCCTGATTTTTCTGGGATCTCCACCTTTGTCTATACCCTTCGCTCCCCTTCAGGAGAGCTTGTCGAGAGACAGGCGGTGCTGCAGGTTGAAGAGGTCAACGATGCACCGACACCGCATGACGACACCATCACCCTTGCAGAAGGGGAACACCTTGTACTCTCACAGCTTTTGGCCAACGATTCAGACGCTGAAGGTGACACTCTTCTTATCGATCATCTTCGTGATGTAGAACATGGGCAGATTGTCATCCGAGACGGCCAGGCCGTGTTTGTCCCGGAACCGGGATATTCCGGAGATATTGTCTTCAGCTACTGGGTACGCGACAACGCCGGAAGCTACCCGGCAATGGCGATGGTCAATATTACCGTTACCGATGTCAATGATGCCCCGGCTGTAACCAACGACCGTTTTCTCCAGCTGGAAGACAGCATCCTTGAAACGACTCCGGAAAAACTTCTTGCCAATGATATTGAGTATGACGGCGAGGCCCTCAGTTTTGACGGCCTTGGCCAGGCCAATCATGGCAGTGTCGAGATGGCAGCAGACGGCAACATCCGCTTTATCCCGGAAAAGGACTATAGCGGTGATGAGGCTGGTTTTTCCTACTATGTCCTTGATGAATCAGGAAACCGGAGCGAAGGTTGGGTCGAGGTTGACCTGCAGGCAGTGCGGGAAGCCCCTGTGGTTATACGAGAGGAAGGAGATCCACTGAACGAGAATGAACTTTTGGTCTTTACCCCCGAGGAAATTGCAAAATATGTCTCGGATCCAGATGGCGATACAGTCTACCTTGAGATGATCAGTAACGTCAGCCACGGAGAGATCGTATTTCGGGATGGCTACTACGCATTTCAGCCGGATCAGGATTACTCTGGCCCCGCCTCCCTTGACTACCGGGCAAGTGACGGGTATCGCGGTGTGGTTGAAGGCCACCTTGACTTTGAGATCAGGCCGGGAAATTCCCCTGCGGTCACAGGAGAAGACAGCTTTACAACCGACGAAGATAGCCGCCTGGAAATAACTACAGCCGAACTGTTGGCCAACGACTACGACAGGGATGGGACACAGATCGAGCTGGTTTCGATTGCAGAGGCGACACACGGCAATGTTTTACTGGATGGGGAGCAGATAACCTTTATTCCCGAGGCCGATTATGCCGGAGGGGATGCCGGGTTTAGGTACACCGTCCGCGACAACCAGGGGCTGGAATCTGTTGGCCAGGTGACGATACATGTGAATGCAGTAGATGATCCACCGGTGTTTGTCACTACAGATCTTGCAAGCTACGAGGACGAAACTGTCGTTTTTGACAATGCGACGCTTTCTCGTCTTGTTCGGGATGCTGATGGAGATAGTCTGACTGTGAGCAGCCTGGAGGTAAACAGCGGTGGAAGCGCCAGTCTGGAGAATGGCCTGTATCTCTTTACTCCTGACCCCAACTATCACGGACCGGCCTCTCTCGACCTTTCTGTTCAGGACAGTTCCGGCAGTACCGCCGTGTCGACAATTTCGCTGGAGATCCTCGAAAAAGACGATCCTACAGAATTTTCCGAAAATACCCTGAAAACCGTTGAGGAGCAACCTGTTGTAACAACGATTGGCGAATTGCTGGCAGGAGATACAGATTCCGATGGAAAGCTTGCGTTTACCGGTGTCGAAGATGCCAGTAATGGAACAGTTACCTTGAGCGAGTCTGGTGAAATTCTCTTTACCCCGGATCAGAACTATTTTGGCACCGATGCCGGTTTTTTCTATACCGTACAGGATGCTGAAGGACATCAAGGGAGATCGTGGGTCTCCGTTGAGGTGGCCGGCGTGGAGGATGCTCCCGAGATTATCGCAACCAACATCTCCTCACCGGAAGACGAACAGACTGTTTTTGACAAGGAGACCATAGCACGCTTTGTCCGGGATATGGATGGAGATGAGATTACCATCGTTGCCATTGATGATGTAAGCGGCGGAACAGTCACGATTGAAAACGGGCTGTACACCTTTATACCAGATCAGGACTTTCACGGGACAGCACATCTCACCTACACCGCTTCTGATCCCCAGGGCGAGACCGTGACAGGGGTGCTTGATCTGAATATCCTTTCACAGAATGATCCCACAGAGTTTGGTAACGACAACCTGACGACGAGCGAAGACAGCTCTGTACGGACATCTGTTGCCGAGCTCATGGCCGATGACAGTGACCGGGATGGAGCGCTTGAATTTGTCGGCCTTGGGGATATGCGTCATGGCATTGCCAGCTTGAATGGGGATGGAACAATAGAATTTACTCCAACACCGGACTATTCTGGAGATGAGGCCGGGTTTGCCTATATTGTCAGAGACGCGGAGGGGCATAAGGCATCCGGTTGGGTCAGTGTTGCAATAAGCCCTGAAAATGATGTGCCTGTTATCACAGGTAATCGGCTGTATCTTAACGAAGATGAGCAGTTGCGCTTCACCTCAGAAGAGATAGCAAAATTTCTCTACGATGCAGACGGAGAACTCTTTCAGCTCGATATGGTCACTGATGTTGAGGGCGGTAAAGTTGAACTGAAAGACGGACTGTACACATTCATCCCGGACAAAAACAGCTATGGCGAAGCCTCTCTTGATTATCTTGCCGTCAACGAATCGGGAGAGGAGGTGGCGGGCAGTCTTTCCCTGCATCTTTCACCGGTCAACGACCTGCCAACCGTACCCTACCTTGCTCTTGAAACCATTGAAGATGGTGAGATTACAATCAGGATTGCCGATCTTCTGGAAAACAGCTCGGATGTCGAGGATGGTACCAATCTGAAATTCGGTGGAATTGAGGATTCTATCAACGGGGATGCCTATATTGACGATCAGGGGATTCTGCATTTTCTTCCAGACCAAAATTTTTCAGGGGCTGCATTCCTCAGCTACAAGGTTCTGGACAGCGAAGGGGGTGCAGGTATCGGCCATATCGGTATCGATGTGCAGGGAGAAAACGATCCCCCTGTTGCTTTGGATGATCAAGGCATTACAGCCTGGTCCAATGACCAGTTTGAAAATGTGTTTCCAGCCCAGGTTTTTCTGGCAAATGACAGCGATCCTGATGGCGACAGTCTTACGATTGTTTCGGCTGTAAATGCCGAATTTGGTTCGGTACACGTTGACAGCTCAGGAAACCTGCACTATACCGCGCCATCTGACAACTGGGTCGGGATCGATAGTTTCACCTATACGATACGTGACGGAAACGGTGCGGAGTCAAAGGCTGTCGCCAGTATTGATGTAAAGATCAACACCTCTCCAGATGTCTATCCCGAGCTGATCAGCACCACTGAAGATGTGGTCTCCATCCTTACAGCCGCACAGCTTCTTGCCAACGATTCTGATATTGACACCGATGTTCTGCGCATTATCGGCGTCGATCAGGCTGAACATTGTCAAGTGGAGCTGCTCGACGATGGCTCAATACTATTTGCTCCTGAACTGAACTATAACAATAACTATCCGGGGCAGGCGAGTTTCCGTTATACCGTCAGTGATGGTATAAGTGAACCGGTCTCCACCCTCGCCTTCTTTGATATTACGCCAGTAAACGACAGACCAATCCTGCAGGGAGAGATGGTTTTCGGGGCGGTTGAAGATAACGATTTCGTCTTTGACGCCTCCGATCTTCTGGCAAATGATACAGACGTGGAGATGGCTTCACCCTATGAAGTCGACAGTATACAGTTTGCCGGTCTTGTTGGAGAAGCCGGCAACGGCTTTATCTCCTACGACGAGACCTCTGGTAAGATATTTTACCGTCCAATAGCCAATTTTTCAGGGAAAGAGACCTTTTCCTACAGAGTTGTCGACAGTTATGGCGCAGAATCTGTGGTTGAGTCGCAGATCTATGTAGAGCCAGTCAACGACATCCCTCTGGTGCAAACGGACAAAGCCTTCGACGCTGAAGACAGTGTCTGGAACAAATATGCCATTACAGAACTCCTGGACAACGATTATGATGCAGACGGCGACATACTGAGCATCTCGAATGCCAGTGCGAGCAATGCCGATGTGCGAATCTCCGGAGGATATCTCTGGGTAAAACCCAATTTCCGGGCCGACAATGTACTCGTTCATTATACGGTAAGCGACGGGCATGGCGGGAATGTCAGAAGTTCCCTGGAACTGGAACATATTCATGAGCATAACTTCGCCCCCATCTTCACCGGTGAATACGGCATAGGCTGGAAGAACAACTACACCGTCTGGTTTAACTTCCACGCCACCGACAAAAACGGCGGGGATACCTGGAAAGACTGGGGAGAGATTGTCCGTCCGTTTACGCCAACCGCAATCCAGGGTGGAGATATGGAGCAGGACGGGAGCAACGCAGGGACAGGGACCTGGAAATTCAAGGGGAACACGGAACACGGATCCTTTGTCTTTACCGTTCGCGATACACATGGAGCATCCAGCAGTATCTATGTAGAGCTTTCCCAGTTAAGTCGTATTGATGGTTATCATCATTACACGCCGGTGGTTCTGGATCTTGACGGAGACGGTATTGAACTGCTCGATCTTTCTGCTGGGATCTCCTTTGACTGGCATGATAGTGGGAAAAATCAGGGCAGTGGCTGGGTTGGAACAGACGACGGATTCCTGGTGTATGACTATGACCATGACCAGGTTGTAACCCATGCCGATGAATTATCCTTCAGGGACTACCAGGCAGATGCGGCAACAGATCTTGAGGGATTACAGGCCTTTGACACCAATGCCGACGGCGTGTTTGACAGTAATGATCTCGAGTGGGAGTCCTTTGGTGTCTGGCGGGATGCGAACAGTAACGGGCAGACCGACGACGGTGAATTTTCCAGTCTTGCTGATCTTGAGATACAGTCGATTCATCTGCAAAGTGACGAAAATTACCATCTGGAAAACGGCAACGTTGTCTACGGTACCACAAGCTACGAAAAAACCGATGGCTCAACTGCCGAGGTTGGCGATGTGGGGCTCAATGGTGAGAAGATTGAACTGCAGCAGACCGGCACAATTGAGGAAGATGAAAATGGAGAGACAACGTTATTGGCTGCTGATCCGGAAAACAGTAGAGAAACCGAAGAGCCAGAAAATGACACCGCTCTCACCGACGGGGAACAGGACGGCATCTCCGAGCAAGAAACAGCTGCAACGGCCCCAGAGAATGATGCACAGGAAGAAAATGCTCTCGCCTTTGACGAAGAAGAGATCAGTCGAATAACGATTGAAATCAACTCGGATCTGGCCTCTGCCAACACAGGGAACGAGACCTTTTCAGGAGAGATTGAAACAACCATCCCGGAGGTGTATATTACCCCAGAAGAGACACCTGATGCGCATCCGGACCCTGACAGCCTTGCCCTCTGCTAACCAAGGAGCACTGAAAATTTTCATAATTGATCACTCTTTGCTGCCTTAACCAGAACAGGTGCTGTAGTGATGCATTCAACGATTCCCTCTCGAGTAGTCCCATAAGACTATCGATACATCCCTGGAAAGGAGCGACTTTTTGACCACAGAAAAACAGAGCGGTTTATTTTGTGCGGCGATTCTCCTGAAACAGAATGGCATGCCGGTAGATCTTAAACATCTTCAGCATAATTTTGCGGCATTCTCCTGCAATGACCATTGGCTGCAGCTGAAAAGGGTGCTTTTAGAGCTTGGCTTCAAGATTTCTTCAACACGAAAATCTGCCCAGGACTTGAGAGACAGGGATTTTCCGGTTTTGGTGCGTTTTCGTGAAAAGGGAGACTTTGCCATTCTGCTGCAACGCAAAAAGGATGGTGGGGATGTGTATCTGCAAAAGGCGTCCGGAGAGCGGGCATCCTGGATTGCGTTGAACGAATTGCAGGAACATTTGGAACAGGAGTTTGTCTCTGTAAAGAAAAAGACAGAAATGCCAGAGGAGATGGCCTCCAGTTTTGGGCTATCATGGTTTTTGCGAGCGGCCCTGAAATACAAGACAATTTTGCGGGACTGCATTCTCGCCTCCCTGTTCGTTCAGCTCTTCGGTCTGCTCGCACCTCTTTTCTTTATGATCGTCATCGACAAGGTACTCAGTAACAACAGCCTGTCCACCCTTGATGTTCTTGTTTTTGCTCTGGTTGTTGTTTCGGCGTTTGAGATTCTGCTCGGCGGCTTGCGAACCTATCTCATGTCTCATACCGCAAACCGTATTGACCTTACCTTGGGCATCTCTCTGTTCAGGCACCTGCTTACACTCCCCATGAGTTATTTTGAAAGCCGTCAGGTTGGCGATACAATAGCAAGAATGCGGGAACTGGAGAGTGTCAGACAATTTATCACCGGGTCAGGGATAATGCTTTTTCTCGACCTCTTTTTTCTTGTTATCTTTCTTGGAGTAATGTTTTTACTCAGCCCTTTCCTGACGCTTATTGTCCTCATTGCCTTGCCTTTTCTCTTTTTCGCATCGTTTTTTATCACACCTTTTCTCAGAAACAGCCTAGAAGATCGGTACGGAAGCAACGCTGCAAACCAATCGTTTCTCGTCGAGACGATAAGTGGAGTAGAAACGATCAAGGCTTCTGCGGCCGAACCAAGAATCCGGGCCAGATGGGAAGAAAAACTGGCCGCGCATGTAAAGAACGGCTTTCACAGCGGCAACCTTTCAAACCTGATCCAGCAGTCGACAACAGTTGTCAGCAAGATTCTTTCGGTACTATTGCTCTGGCTGGGAGCAAAGGAGGTGTTGAAAGGCAACATCACCGTGGGTCAACTGATTGCCTTTAATATGCTTTCATCCCGTGCGGTAGCGCCTATCCTCCGACTATCCCAGGTGTGGAAGGAATTTCAGCAAACGAAGGTATCTGTGGCCAGAATCGGGGATATCTTTCGTTGCCAGCCAGAGCCGGGATTTTCCCCTGAACGGGTTTCCTTACCATCTATTCGCGAAAAAGTTGCGTTTGACTGTGTTTCTTTTCGCTATCGTCCTGACAGTCCTCTGGTGCTTGAGGATGTTTCTTTCTCGGTCAACCCTGGCGAAGTAACAGGCATTGTTGGCAGCACAGGCTCCGGAAAGACAACGCTTGCCAAACTGCTTCTCAGGCTCTACGTGCCGGAGCGCGGCAAGGTTCTGGTGGACGGTGTCAATCTGGCCATGGCTGATACTTCCTGGCTGCGCAGACAAGTCGGGGTTGTTGTCCAGGACGGTGTTCTGTTTAACACTTCTATTCGTGATAATATCACCTTAAATCTTCCTGAACTCGATATCGAAGAGGTGATGAGAGTCGCCGATCTCGCCGGAGCCCATGAATTCATCATGCAGCTCCCCGATGGTTACGATACACTGGTTGGAGAAAGGGGTCTGCAGCTTTCTACCGGTCAGCGGCAGCGACTCGCCATTGCCCGCGCTCTGGCAACAGATCCGAAAATGCTCGTCTTCGATGAGGCAACCAGCTCTCTGGATTATGAATCAGAGCGGACCATCCAGAACAATATGAAAGAGATCTGTAAAGGGCGTACTGTTTTCATCATTGCCCATAGACTCTCGACAGTACGGCAGGCCGATAGGATTATTACCTTGGAAAAAGGGCGGATTGTAGAGAATGACACTCCGCAGGCATTACTGGCCTCGGGTGGACGTTATGCGACACTCCATTCAATTCAGGAAGGGGCCCATGACTGAAAGCATACAAAAACTCAAAGAACTGCTCAAATCGTATACAACAAGGAGTGAAGAACAACGCAGCATGGATTTTATGCCCGCCGCTCTCGAAGTGCTGGAGAATCCGCCTGCACCTTTTTATAGAGCAATCCTCCTGTTCATTCTCCTGTTTCTGGTCATCGCCATAACCTGGGCCATCTTTGCTCATATGGATATTGTTGTAAGCGGTACAGGCGTGGTTATTCCTAAAGGCAAGGTGAAGGTGGTCCAACCTCTGGAGCCTGGTATCGTCAGAGCAATCCACGTCCGTGACGGGCAGCAGGTCAAAAAAGGTGATCTACTTATCTCGATGGACGATTCAGAAAGTTTGACCGATATTGCCAGTCTCACGAGCGAGCTGGAGACAACTGCGCTGACCGTCCTACGGATTGAGGCTGAGCTGACGGGCAACCCGTCGAACTGGTCACCACCGAGGGATGCAGACCAAAATATTGTTGCCCTTCAGAGACGTCTCCTCAATGAATCACTGGCGACACAGGAAGAGAGGCTGGCGGGGTTAAACAGAGAGATTGAGAGGACCGAGGTGGAGTGTGCTCTTCTTCAAGACAATATCCGTCGTTTGAACGAGACCCTTCCTCTTTCTCAAGAGCTTTTCAAAAAAAAGCGTGCACTCGCCAAGAAAAAACTAATTTCTGAGGCTGATTTTCTGCAGGCAAAAATAGAAATAAAAAATGTAAGACATGAACTTTCCTCAGCTCGAGAACGCCTGCACGAAGCCGAAATGCGTCTTGAAAGGGCAGGAGATGAGATGCGACTCGCAGAGTCTGAATACAGTCGAGATCTCCTCAGCCGTCTCACCGAGGCGAGAAACAGAAAGGCCCAGCTTCAGCATCAGCTGGAAAAAGCCGAAAATCGTAAAACGCAGAGAGAACTCCGCTCTCCAGCAGACGGTATTGTGCAACAGCTTGCTATCAACACCGTAGGAGGTGTAGTGACCGCGGCCCAGCCATTACTTGTCATCGTTCCAACGGGGGGTGGATTGGAGGTAGAGGCCAAAATTCTGAACAAAGATATTGGATTCATCGAAGAACAACAACCCGTTTCTGTCAAGGTCGCAGCCTATCCCTACACCAGGTATGGCGATCTTGAGGGTACTATTGAATGGGTTGCCAAAGATGCCGTTATCGACCAACAGCTGGGACCGATCTACCCGGTCAGGGTCGCACTCAAAACCCTTATATTGCCCAACCTGGTCAATGGCAGGAAGGGCGTTCTCAGCCCGGGCATGACGGTCACAACAGATGTAAAAGTCGGACAACGAAGGGTCATAGAATACTTTCTGAGCCCTGTTATGCGTTACAAGGATGAAAGTTTACGGGAGATGTAGTTATGTCAGAAAAACTCGAAAAAAACAGCGGAAAAGATGGAAAGGGATTTCGACAACAGGCTGAGGCCGATGAAGCTCTGCGTGAACACATCACCGCGCAATCTCTGAAGATTATCAAGAGATTACCTGCTGTAGGACCGGTGATCATGCTGTATCTGCAGTCTGCGCACCGTCGCTTCCACTTTATCTCAGACCTGGAGTGGCTTCTACTCCCTCCATTGATCTCAGGACAATGTAAGCTGTATATGAAAAAAGAGTATCCGGTATCTTATGTATCCTGGGCTTTTTTAAATGAGGAGGCGGAAAACCATCTCCTGAAAAATGGCGGGAAATTGCGTCCGGAAGATTGGAAATCAGGAGATCGGCTGTGGCTCATTGACATGGTTGCACCCTTTGGCGGTATTGAAAATATGCTCAACGATATCCGTCGTAATGAATTCCCCGATGCAGAGATTCGCCTGGTGGCACCAGATTCAAAAACCGGGGGAATAACCGCCAGAAAATTGAATGCCTACAACAGTGAGCAACAACAAAAAAGCGAGAAACCCGCTGGAAAAGAGAAAAAAGAGAAAGGTATTCAATAAGATGAAAAGATATTGTACAGATATTTCACTGTTCTGCCCCAATGCACATATCACCCAGTATGTCAGGCTTCTCTTCGCTCTGTTTTTACTGGCTGGAGTGCCGGATCTTGTAACGGCAAAGGAGGCAGAAGGGCTGAATCTCAAGGAACTCTTTGATTTAGCCCTTCGCCAGGATGCAGGATATCTGGCAGAGATCTATGGGGCAGATGCCCAGCAGGCTGACGGCTGGGAAAAAATTGCCAGCTATGGCCCAACCCTTTCAATTACTGGCAGTTATGGAAAAAATGACGAAAACCTTCACCCCGACAAAGACAGTGAAAGAGAACAACAGGATGCAGATTTTTATGAAAGAGTTTTGACGATAAGCTTTGAACAACCTTTAATTGACGGGGGAAAAGCTGTCTTATTTCAAAAAGGGAAAAATGACTTGAGGATGGCAGAGTTGCAACGGGAAAAAAGCCGTGAGGCTCTTTTTTTGCGGGTTGCAACAGCCTATTATGAAGCACTTTCGGCCAGGGAGAGCTTTCGGATAGCAAACAACCAGACGAATGCCATGGGTAGCCAACTACAAAATGCAATGGACCGGCTTACTCTGGGAGTTGGTACCATCACTGACCGCCATGAGGCTGAATCGCGGTATCGATTATCTGTAGCAACAGAGATTTCCCGTGAAACAGAATGGAAAAACGCAAGAACGAAGCTGGCAGCAATGGTCGGAGGTGGTACACCGGTACTGGCTGATATTTCTCCAGACTATGAGTTTAAGCCACTTCTACAACATAAGGCTTACTGGCTTGGACTCGCAGAGATTCATAACAAAGATCTGCTTCATCGCCAACTCCAGGCCAATGCCGCTCGATATACCTACTATACGAGCCAGTCAAAATTTCTTCCTTCTCTCTCTTTGTATACAGATTACAATAAAAATCGCTCCAGTGATGGTCTTGCCGGCTACGGAGAAGAACGAAATGAACTTGGTGTAGGGCTGATCTTCAGAATAAACCTGTTAAAAGGGGGGAGCGATATTGCAGCGACGACAGCCGCTTTTCGCAGAATGAAAGAGGCCGAGGCCTTACGCAAAACCTCCTGGCAAGATGTTGGAAGTTCAATAGAAGCACTCTATGACAATATTAACGATACAGCCCGTCTCATTACCGCATACAAAAAAGCGTGTGAAGCGAGCAAACTCACTATGGAGTCTGTGGAGGCAGCATACCTTGAGGGAGCGAAAGCCCTACCGGAAGTACTCGACAGCCAGCAGGAATATTTCACAACGCTCGCTCAGTACCACAGAGCCCAATACTCTTACCTGATTCTTCTTGCCCGTTTTGAAAACATTGCAGGCATAAAGGTGGCACAAGGTGACAGTGCTGTTCAATAATCGGCCATCTTTCTTCCCGGAACGGAAGCTGCTCTTTTCAACAACAAACCAACTTTTATCTGGAGCCGGTTTTTCCGATAATTTTTTTCGCTCGCAGAGAGAAACTCGCTCAAGGTCGTATGGTCTGTTGCCGAGACCAGAAGGCCTTCGCCACCAATTTCTTCTCGCAACATCTCCACGTCGCCGACAAGATCGATCTTGTTAAAGATCTTGAGTACCGGCAAGTCGGCCAGACCCAATTCACCGAGAATTTCTACTCGTCTTACCGCTGGTGAAAAATAACATCCGGAAGCAAGACGATTCCACAACCGGTAGAGATTGTCCTCCAAATTTTCTCCAAAATCAGCCAGACTCTGGTGAGCCACTCCTGCTGCTTTGCCTTTTCCTTTAATCTCCTATAGGCTTACCGGGGTGCTACCTACAACCACCCTTTTTGACAACATCTTTACCCACTTCAATGCTTCATCAACGGTTCGCTTTCGCTCATCTTCTTTGAACTCACATGACAGCTTGAATACTGCCTTTTCCTCAACGCCTCTTAAGACAGCAGCATGAGCCCGTCCCTGCAGAGAGACCAAAAGACGCCCCTGCGGGTGGGCGATTTTTCCGTGAACCTTCTCTGCAAGGTATTCCGTGTAGTACACGACAAACAAAGGCCTGGTGCCTTGGCCTTACGAACAATCTTGCCCATGAGAAATCAAAACTGGCGAACGCCCTGTTATGCGGTTCTGCAGTAAAATTCTTCGTATGCCTGTTTCGGGTTTAATCGTAAAAAGATTTTATTGTTCAAAACTCCTATAAACGATGTCATTCCTTCATTCGATCTACAAAAGAACGGTTTTAACCGTTCTCTTTCAGCATCTCCCGCAGAACAAAGGGGAGAATGCCACCGTGCAGAAAATAGCTGACATCGACCTCGGTATCCAGTCTGGCGGTGGTTGCAAAACGCAGGCTTGTCCCGTCCAGCCGGGTTGCAGTTAACGTAACCGTGCCGCGGGGACGGATATCGGTCAGACCTTCAACGGTAAAGACTTCACTACCGGTGATTCCAAGGCTTTCGGGACTGTCCCCCTCCCTAAACACCAGTGGCAGCACACCCATACCGACCAGGTTATTGCGGTGGATGCGTTCAAAAGATTGGGCGATAACGACTTTCACCCCCAGAAGATTGGTGCCTTTTGCCGCCCAATCCCTTGAAGAACCGGTACCATACTCCTTACCGGCCAGGACAATCAAGGGCGTTGCCTCCGCTGCGTAGGCCATCGCCGCATCATAGACAAACATCTCCTGATTTTCCGGGAATTTGATGGTAAAGGAGCCTTCTTTACCACCAACCATCTGGTTCTTGATCCGGATATTACCGAAGGTCCCACGCATCATAACCTCGTGGTTTCCTCTCCTCGAACCGTAAGAGTTAAAATCCTTTTGCGTAACGCCTTGCTCGAGAAGATAGCCGCCGGCGGGATAGTCGCGAGCGATGGCGCCGGCCGGAGAGATATGATCTGTTGTCACCGAATCTCCGAGTACAAGCAGGGCCCTGGCTCCCCGTATATCCTTCATTGGCGGAGGTTCCGCCCGAAAGGCATCGAAGTAGGGCGGCTTTTTGATATAGGTAGAGGTATGCTCCCAGCTGTAGGTTGCCCCCCGGGTTACCGGCAGATCCCGCCAGAAGGCATCGCCATCGAAGATGCCTGCATACTCGCTGACAAAGGCATCCCTGGTTACCGAACCTTCGACCAGTCGGTTGAGGGTTGCTCGATCCGGCCACAGATCTTTGAGATAGACAGGTTCTCCATTGGGGTCGAGGCAGAGCGGTTCACGACCCATATCAATATCTACCCTGCCCGCAATGGCAAAGGCAATCACCAGCATCGGTGAAGCAAGGAAGTTGGACTGTATCTTTTGATGGATTCTCGCCTCAAAATTGCGGTTGCCGGAAAGTACCGCCGCCACATTGAGCTCATTGTCGACAATTGCCCGCTCAATGTCGCTGTGCAGTGGACCGCTGTTGCCGATACAGGTGGTACAGCCGAAGGCGGTAATATGAAACCCCAGCGCCTCAAGATAGGGCATAAGGCCGCTTTTTTTCAGGTAGTTGCTGACCACTCTGGAACCAGGGGCAAGAGAGGTTTTAACGTGGCCCGGCACCTGTACACCGCGCTTTACAGCCTCTTTCGCCATCAAGGCGGCCCCGATCAGAAGATACGGGTTAGAGGTATTGGTGCAAGAGGTGATGGCAGCGATAACAATGCTACCGTCCGCGAGTCTTGTCGGTCTGCCGTTGATGACCAGTTCAACGTCCTTTCTCGGAGAGCGCCCGCCAAGCAGCTTGTAAAAAGAGCTGGCGATCGCAGACAGCGGGATTCTGTCCTGTGGGCGCGACGGCCCGGCAAGCGAAGGCTCAACCGTTGCCAGATCAAACTCGACAACCTGACTATACCTGATCTCTCTGTTTTCATCATAGAAGAGCCCCAGGGCCTTTGCCGCTTCTCTGGTCACCCGGGCCTGCTCCTGTCGGCCGGTGAGTTCGAGGTATTCGATCGTTGCCTGGTCTATCGGAAAAAAACCGAGTGTGGCCCCGTATTCGGGGGTCATATTGGCGATACTCGCCCGATCCGGAATGGTCAGATGCTGCATGCCGGGGCCAAAATATTCGACAAATTTTTCGACCACATGTATCTGTCTCAAACGCTCGGTCAGGGTAAGGACGATGTCTGTTGCCGTGATCCCTTCCTGGGGTTTTCCTACGAGCCGGACACCGACAACCTCGGGAATGGACATATAGTAGGGCTGGCCAAGCATAACCGCCTCTGCCTCAATACCGCCGACCCCCCAGGCCATAACACCGATACCGTTGATCATCGTGGTATGCGAATCAAGACCGACCAGGGTATCCGGATAGACGTAGTCGTGGCCATCAATCCCTTCGGTTATCATCCCTCTGCCCAGATGCTCAAGGTTGACCTGGTGACAGATCCCCGAACTTGGCGGCACAACCTTGAAGTTTGTAAAACTCTCCTGGGCCCATTTGAAAACGGTATAACGTTCACTGTTACGCTGATATTCCCTGGTAACGTTTTCCGTCAGGCTCTGGTGAGTGCCGGAATGGTCTATCTGCACCGAGTGGTCAGCGACAAGCTCGACCGGGACCTTCGGATTGACCAGTGCCGGATCGGCTCCAAGGTCGTTGATCGCGTCTCGCAGACAGGCAAGATCAACCACTGCCGGTACACCGGTAAAATCCTGCATAAGAACGCGCGCCGGATGGTAGGGGATCTCAACGGGGGCATCGTAGTGCGGCTGCCAGTTGGCAATGGCCCTGAGGGCGTCTTCGCTGACCTTTTTCCCGTCGAGCTTGCGCAGCAGATTTTCCACAAGAATCCGGATCGTATAGGGGAGCTGGCTGATATCAGCTATTCCCTTATCGGACAACCCGTCAAGATCACAACAACGATATAGCCTGCCATCAACCTCTATCTCTTTTGTACAATTCTGACCGATCATACGCCTCCTTTCCAGGTAATGTGTATTGGTGCAACAAAGAACATCAAGGCAAAAGCTATCCTGGTACAGCGAAATCTCTCTTGCAGGGGACGCAAAAGGATGTGGATATCAGGAAAGATCCATCACCCTGCGCAGAATATCGGAAAAGCCCAGAGCAGGATGCCGATAAAGGAGAGCCTATTTGAACAGATCGTCCGTTGGCTCCTCGTCCAGCGCGGCGATCAGATCACCAATCTGCAAGGCATGCGCCTCTTCTTCATTGATGATAGAGCGGAGCTGCTGTTTGTCTTCCTCATCCTCAATCAGGCCCTCAAGAAACTGGTAAAAGAGAACCGTCTCTTCCTCGTAGCGCTGGGACAAGGCGAGAACTTCACGTACCGTCTGGCTCTGCTCCAGGCGCGTCTCTTCGAGCAGAAACTGGCTGCCCCTGATCATATCCTGCAAAAGCGTTCTGCCAATCTCTTCCATCTCTTTTTGTGCTTCCGAGAGCGGATTTGGTATCTGCAGAGAGCTGAACCACTGGGCATGTCTTTTTTCCTGTTCCGCCATCCAGAGAAGCGCTTCGGCAACCTGGGCGTCCTTGACAACCGTACTGGCCCTGCGATAACTCTCTTCACCGTTTTTTTCTATCTGCACGGCGATATTTTTTATATCGGAACAGGTGAACATATCCTGACTCTTTCAATGAAACGGGTTTGTGCGGCGGTTTCTTTCTTATTCAAAGAACGTGGTAAAAACCTCGACCTCTTCGCGTTCGGTTCGGTAGTTGTTTTGAGAGGCGCTGGTATCCTCATAGCCCAAAGCCATACCGCAGAGGAGCATCATCTCTTCATCGTAGCCAAGATGTTTGCGGACGATTTGTGGATACTGGCCAAGGGCTGCCTGGGCGCAGGTGGAGAGACCTTGCTCGAGGGCAGCCAGCATCACAGACTGCAAAAACATACCGTAATCCAGCAGGGAGCCTTCGGCCATTGACCGGTCAAGGAAAAAGAACAGGATGACCGGAGCATCAAAGGCCCGATAGTTTGCAGCCCATTGCTGCATCCTGGCAGCCCTGTCTTTTCGATCGATCCCCAGGGCGGAATAGAGCTGGGAGCCGCAGGCGACCCTTCTTTTCTTGAACGGGGCCTTCCAGACATCGGGATAGTATTTGTACTCCATCTCACCCAAATCTTGTCCGGCAAAACAATCCTCCATTGCCTTGCAGATCTTTGCCTTTGCCTCCCCACTGACAACGGCAACCTCCCAGGGTTGCGCGTTTGTTCCCGAAGGGGCGTGGCGGGCGGCATCCAGTATCGCTCTTATTTTCTCGCGGCTTACGGGGGTATCCAGATAGGCCCTCACCGATTTTCTGTTGCGCAGTGCATCTTGGACATTCATAATTTTTTTCTTACAACACATTAAAGGTAAACCGCAGGATTCTATAATCCGAGACCTCCTGCGGATATTTCCGGCACCAATTTTTCCACGTCAAGATAACAATTCTCGACAAGATAGCAAGAACCATATCAAGAAGAGCTCGAGAAGATAAAGATTGTCGATTGTCTCCTCGACAAGAGAGGGAAGGCGCATTATCAGTGTGCCAAGAGCCTCCAAGGCTGAAAATAACGAAATGAAGGAGGAGACGGATGTCCCCGGAGCAAACAGATTATAAGCCCGAAGAGAAAGAGTCCGCAGAAGGCCAGGCACAGCAGAACAAAAACAACTCTCTGGTGGTGGCCAAAGATATTCTGCCAGAGTCAATGCTGGTCATCCCCCTGCACGAAAGGCCGATGTTCCCCAAGATGATGGGGCCGGTTATCGTCGACGACCGCAAACTGCAAAAAGCGGTGCTCGATCATATGAAGGCAGACAAGGCCCTCTATTTTGCCCTTCTTCTACAAAAACCAGCAGAAAACGGGCTGCCCCGCAGAGCAGAAAACGAGGATGACTTTTTTTCGGTGGGGGTCGTAGCCCGGGTGATGCAGGTCTCTCCTCCGAAGCAGGGAGAGCCGATGCAGGTCCTGTTACAGGCACTGGAGAGATGCAGTATCGTCTCGATGCAAAAAGACGGAGAGATCTTTACGGCCAGGGTGAGCTACTGGTTTGAAACGGTGGTTGAGAGTAATGAAGAGTATAAGGCCTATTCGGTTGCAATCATTGACTGCATCAAAGAGCTGGTCAACCTGAACCCTCTTTTCAAGGAAGGACTGAGCCTGCTGATTGAACGTATCAACCTCAGCGACCCCGGTTCTCTGGCAGACTTTGCGGCGTCAATGACCACCTCTTCCGGCGCGGATATCCAGGATGTGCTGGAGACCCAGGATGTCAGAGAGCGGCTGGAGATGGTCCTGCTCCTTCTCAAAAAGGAGGTGGAGATATCCAAGCTCAAAGCAAAAATTTCCAGGCGGATAGAAGAACGCCTGTCTCGCCAGCAGCGGGAATTTTTTCTGAAACAGCAGCTCCAGGAGATAAAAAAAGAGCTTGGTCTGGCCAAGGACAACGCGCAGGTAGAGCTCGAGAAATATCGTAAAAGGCTCAGCAGGCTCTCGCCGCCGGATGAGGCAAAACAGCGGATTGACGAAGAACTCGAACGGTTCAGGCTTATCGAGGCATCTTCACCGGAATTCAATATCTCGCGCACCTACCTGGACTGGTTGACGATCATGCCCTGGGGACAACATTCCACAGACAGCTATGATCGGACAAAGGCCAGAAAGATACTCGACAGAGATCATTATGGTCTTGAGGAGGTAAAAGAGAGGATCCTCGAGCTGATTGCCGTTGCAAACAAGAGAGGCGAGCTTTCCGGGACAATTCTTCTTCTCCAGGGTCCTCCGGGGGTCGGCAAGACCTCGATTGGCCGGTCAATAGCCAAAAGTCTTGGCCGAAAGTTCTACCGCTTTTCCCTTGGCGGGATGCGCGATGAGGCGGAGATCAAAGGCCATCGCCGGACCTATATTGGGGCGATGCCCGGCAAATGTATTCAGGCCATCAGGACCTGTAAAACCGCAAATCCGCTGATCATGCTCGATGAGATCGACAAGATAGGGGCGAGTTTTCGCGGGGATCCGGCCTCTGCCCTTCTTGAGGTTCTCGACCCGGAACAAAACAAGGACTTTCTCGACCACTATCTCGACGTACGCTTTGATCTGTCAAAGATTCTTTTTATCTGCACCGCAAATCAGCTCGATACCATCCCGGCGCCTTTGATGGATCGTATGGAGGTAATACAGCTTCCAGGCTATATTCTCGAAGAAAAGGTCGAGATAGCAAGACGGCATCTCATTCCCAAGCAGCTCAAGGAACATGGCCTGACCAAAAAGGATATCACCCTGCCCAAGACCATCCTTGCCGCAATCGTTGATGGCTATGCAAGAGAAGCCGGTGTCCGGGGTCTTGAGAACTGCATCAAAAAGATCTTGAGAAAAACTGTTGAAAAGATCGTCGATCAACCTGGAGGCAGGATATACATCAAAAAAACGGATCTTGCAGAGATGCTCGGCAAGAAGCTGTTTTCAACAGAAAATGCCTACAAGAAACCGCGGATTGGAGTGGTCACAGGGCTGGCCTATACCAGTTTGGGCGGGACGACATTGTATATTGAATCCGTGGCCATCCCTGCGACAAGACCAGGCTTCAAACAGACCGGGCAGCTCGGCAACGTAATGGTCGAGTCATCGGAAATAGCCTATAGCTATGTACGATCCTTGATGCGCAATGATAAAAGAGGGCTGAAGTTTTTTGACAACAACCTTATCCACCTCCACGTTCCGGCGGGTGCAACACCGAAAGACGGCCCCTCAGCCGGGATAACCATGGCCTGCTCGCTTTTTTCCCTGGCAACAGACAGGCCGATTGAAAGACCTCTTGCGATGACCGGAGAATTGACCCTTACCGGAATGGTCATGCCTATTGGCGGGGTAAAAGAGAAGATGATAGCGGCCAAGAGGGCCGGGATCAGGGAGATCCTGCTTCCCAGTGAGAATCGGCAGGATTTTATATTATTGCCAGAACATATCAAAGAGGGCATAGAGGTTCACTTTGTCGCAAGCTTTGAGGAGGCAGTACGCATCTGTTTTCCGAAAAGTCCCGGAGACAAGCGACAAGGATAGCTTGGCGCCAGCGGCTAATAGTATTTAGCCAGCTTTAATGTGCGTTCCAGACGGGTAAGAAAGCCCTCTATCACCTCTGGATAATAGCCAAGACCCTTGAAATATGATTCCCCGTCATGGCTTACATATGGACACTCCACCGTAAAGCCCTGCTCTTCGAGTTTTTGCCTCCAGCTGTCGGTCTCTCCCATCAGGTCTTCTTCGGTGTGCATACCGGCAAAATACATCAGAGGAATGATTTTGAGCCGACCATACTGCGCCGCCAACCCGTCCCTGGACATCCTGGCTATCACAGCGTCAGGACTGAGAACCCCTGAAACTGTCGCAATCTCCACGTTGGCAAAGAGGTTGCGCACCATATCTGCCAGACCGAGGTAAACACTGTTCACCGGATCGGCGGCCAGTGGGGTTCCGTGCAAAGCCAGCAGGTTGTAGCCCGTATCCGGAGGCAGAAATTCCTGTTGCAGCATCTTCAGGAACTCTTTGATAAAACTCCAACGGTGCAACAGGGTTTCTCCGAGAAAGATACGCAGCCCCGGGAAATAGGCACAGGTCTCGGTAAGCTGCTGATACTCTGTTCCCGGAAAGATGTGCAGAGGTTGAACGACTACCTTACGGTAACCGTCGGCCTCCACCTGGGCCAGGGTCTTTTTAAGGCTCGGGATGTGTAGTTTTTGTTGTATGATATCAGAGGTATATCCGGTATACACCTGGTAATCTGAGTATCGCTCCGTCAGTCTTTCCTGAAACAGCCGTAATACAGACTTCGCCCTGTTTGTGCTGCCAAAGGCGGCGATCACAATCGCCGGTTGTTCATGGAGATCCGGCACATGCATCTTACGGCCAATATATCCTTGCTGGTGCATCTGTTTCACCTGTAAGTGAGAAGAAGCCTGTTATTTTACGGTCAACACCGGACAGTGGGCATTGAGGATAACATACTGTGCCGTTGAGCCCATAAGCAGCTTTCCGACCTTTGAGCGCCTTTTAATCCCGACAACGATCTCATCAATATCGTGGTCCTTGGCAAATTTGACGATATCTTCCCCCGGAGAAAATCCTCGAATGAGAAGCTGACTCTGACAGTCAATGCCAGCATCTTCTCCCAGATTTCCCGCCCATTCCAAGGACCTGGTTACCTTGGAGATCTGTTCGTTGTCTGTCCCCTTTTCCATTGAAGAAAGAACAACGAGACGGCCACCAAAGTTTTTTACACGCTTAATTGCCACGTTAACAGCCTCTCTGGCGCTTTCTGAACCATCAAATCCGACAACGATTTTCATTACTCCATTCTCCGCCTGATTCTTTGTCAAAAAATAAAAAAACTCAATGCACTGGAATTCTCCAACATCAAGCCTTTCCACTAGGATGTTTGTCTGTGAAAAATCTCCTGCCAGGCTAGCACGATATGGCGACCAAAGGCAAAGAAATTCTTTTCAAAAAGAAGTCGGCAATTCTCTCGTCGAAGGTTTACTCTGCCTTCGGTGTAAATACAAAAAAGCAGCATTAATCCAGAGAAATATTGCCCTGTTAATGCTGCTTCAAATGGCACGCCCGACAGGATTCGAACCTGTGACCCACGGCTTAGAAGGCCGTTGCTCTATCCAGCTGAGCCACGGGCGCGCAAACATGCACAGTCGACGAACGAAACCTCCGAAGACTGAAAAAGACAGTAGAAAAACAATTACCCCAACTCGCAAAAAATGCAACCTGATTTTCTCGGTCAGCAGTCAGTGTCTTTTTTCCAGATCGGGCCATTACTCGTATCAATGACGACAATACCCTTTTGCATCAGTTCTTCTCTGGCCAGATCTGCCGCCGCCCAGTCCTTGTTTTTTCTGGCCTGCTCTCTTTTTTGAATAATACTGTTGACATCAGGGACAAGGGGGCATCCCTGCAGGCTGAAAAGGCCAAGCACCTGATCAACAGCAGCAAGGCTCTCCAGAACATACTCTCTTTGGTCGTTGTCCAGGTTGTTTACCTGTAGAATCGGATTGACTTTTCTGATGAAATTGTAAACAACCCCCATTCCCCGGGAAATATTGAGATCGTCATCTAACGCCTCGAAAAACTGCTCTTTCATTGCTGAGGCGAAGGCGGTCACCTCTGGATGCGGTCGGCCCGGGGGCAGGCAGTTCAGTTTCCAGGTAAATTCATCAAGCCGGCGGAGAGCGGTTTTCACGCTATGCAGCCTTTTTATCGAAAAATGGAGCGGCTTTCGATAATGCACGGACAGGAGCATAAAACGAATTTCCCTGCCGGTATATCCCTGATCTAAAAGCTCCTGCAGGGTGACGTTGTTTCCGGCGTCAGTGGACATTGCTCTGCCGTCAACCATCACCAGCTCTGAATGCAGCCAGTATCTGGCAAGAGGTTTACCGGTTAAGGCCTCTGCGATAGCAATCTCATTTTCATGATGGGGGAACATCAGATTGCGTGAGGAGGTGTGTATATCCAGTGTTGTTCCCAGATTCTCTGTGGCCATTGCCGAGCATTCAACATGCCAGCTGGGGCGCACATTCCCCCAGTCCGTTGCAAAGAAGATACCTTTCTTCAACTCGGCAAGGGTCGAGCGCTTGAGCAGTGTAAAGTCACGGGGATTCTCCTTCTCATAATCGTCAAGATCAACCGTTTTGCCAACCTGTATCTTGCCAAGATCAACCCCCGATAGACGACCGTATCTCTTGAACTTTGATATATCAAAATAGATCGACCCGTGCTTTTCGTAGGCATACCCCTTGTGCAACAGCCTGTGGGCCATTTCTATCATCGAATGGACATGCTCACTGGCCTTCGGATAGGCCTTTGCCCGTTGTACACCAAGACAGTCAATATCCTGCAAAAAACCATCGATATATTTTGAGGTGAAGGCCGCCAGAGGTTCTCCAGCCCGTTCCGCGCCGGCAATGGTGTTGTCGTCAAGGTCGGTGAAGTTCATATAGGAATCAACCTGCATTCCTTTTGCCTCAAGGGTTCGCTGGATCAGATCCGAGACCACAAAACGGCGGCACATCGCCAGGTTCGAAGGCTCATAGGCGGTGGGGCCGCAGGAGTAAAAAGAGACCTGGTTCTCTTTTTGCGGGATAAAGACCTCTTTTCTTTTGCTGATGGTGTTAAAAAAACGCAGGCACTTCTTTGTACTGTCTTCTCGTATCGCCGGGGTGAAAAGAGGTGTCGACAGATAACGTTCCCCACCGTCGGGAAGGATGACCACGACCATGCCTTCGCCTAGTGTTTCGGCGTAGTCTATGGCCGCGGCCATCGCCGCGCCGCTGCTCATGCCGACAAGTAACCCTTCATGCCTTGCCAGCTTGCGTACCATTGCAAAGGCGGGTTCATTCTCCACACGCACGATTTTGCTGGGAACCGATTTATCAAAGATCCCGGGCCGGTAAGACTCTTTCATATTTTTAAGACCCTGGATCTTATGGTTGAGATGCGGCTCTACGGCAATGACCTGCACATGGGGCTGAAACTCGTGGAACCATTTACAGAGCCCCATTACCGTGCCGGAGGTCCCCAGGGTTGCCACGACATGGGTGACTCTGCCTTCGCTTTGCCGCCATATCTCTGGCGCGGTGTTATCGTAGTGGGCCTTCAGGTTTGCCGGATTATTGAACTGATCGGTTAAAAAATACCTCTCAGGGAACTCTCTGATCATCGCATAGGCCTTTTCGATGGCACCGTCTGTCGCCCTGTCGGCCGGAGTAAGAAGGATTTCTGCCCCGTAGGCCTGCATTATCTTTCGCCGTTCAACACTTGCAGATTCCGGCATAATCAGGGTGCACCGGTATCCCTTTGCCGCGCAAACCATGGCCAGGCCTATGCCGGTATTGCCGCTGGTTGCCTCGAGGACGATCTTGTCTGGGCTCAGGTCTCCACTTCTCTCGCCTGCCTCAATCATCGACAGAGCAACCCGTTCTTTCACCGACCCTCCAGGGTTGGAGGCCTCTATTTTCCCCCAGATCGAAACCAGACCATCGGGAAACAATCGATTGATCCGCACCAAGGGCGTGCTGCCGATGGCAGTCAATATCGTATTATGCAACATGGTCATCTGACTCCACGGAACCTTTGTTATGACATCTCTGCACGTTTTCCCTGTTCACCTTAGCCGTTGCTGTGATCTTGTCCTGTCTCTGACTGTTATCTTCGCTGACAGAGTATTGCCCTTCTCACAGCTGCTTGACTGGAAGCCACAAGCCCGGGGCCCTTATATGATTGAATATGCAAGGTAAAGTTAGTCCTCCTTGACCCTGCAGGCATGGGAGAGATACCAGTAGCGCATCAGGGCCTCACGGCACCGATCATCATCAATACACTCCAGCTTTTTCCGAAAAGCGGCAACCTTTTCCGGGGCTGGAGACTCATAGACAAGCCTGGTCTCTTTTGTATCCTCTCCATAGATGGATGTATCTTTTTGCGTCGGCAAGACCATCCTTACGTCCTGTAATTTACCGGGACCTAAAAAGGCGTTGAGTACATCCAGCAGTTCATATTTGCCATACTGCAGCTGCTGCAGCCAGCTTGAATTTTCAACCTCAAGCCACAGGACGTTCCGTTCAATCTTCAGGGGCATGGAATGCGTGGCAAAGTCTTCGCTGACAAGTTTTTTCCATCTGGGAAAGATTCTGTAGAGAGCAAGCTGCTTCTCCCAGCCCATACTGCGCACAAGATCGGGAAGAAAATCTGCAACGGCGCGGGTATTGTTCTTTTTCGCATTACCCAGACTTTTTTGCCCCAATTCTGATATTATGGCTGTAAAATCAGATAAATAGGGGCTGTTGTCTTGCTTTTTCATGATGTCACAGGTTGCTGGAAGAGGGTTCTTTTCCCGTTGAGAGCGGGCCCCTCGGGATGGCTTTGTGATCAGACAACACTCTTTATCATAAAGCCAAAAAATCAAGGGGAAAGGGGCAAGATCTTCCATGGGGAACGGCCTTTCCTTTACAAGCGTACAAGGCCGTGGGAAAATGTACAATAAGGAGTGCCCCCTACACGCTCGCCCCTGCTGTTTTGCCAACCGGTGGCTCTTTCGTCAGCTACAGACCATATCAATAGACTTCAAGGTAGGTATCACGTTCCCAGTCGGTTACGGCGATCCTGTAGTTCTCCCACTCCTGCTCTTTTGCCTCGATATATTTGGTGAAGATATGCTCTCCGAGGGTGTGCCTGGCAATCTCGCTTGCCTTCAGTTCCTCAATGGCCTCCTTGAGACTTGCCGGCATTATTCCAATCTTCTCTTCAGCCATCTGCTGGGAACTCATCTTGTAGATATCTCTGTCAACAGATGCAGGAGGTGTGAGATTGTTTTTGACACCGTCCAGACCGGCGTTGAGCATCATTGCCAGGGCCAGATAGGGGTTGCAGGTTGGATCCGGACAACGGAGCTCCGTTCTGGTGGACAGGCCGCGGGCAGCCGGGATACGGATCAGAGCAGAACGGTTTGAAGCGGACCAGGCGCAATACACCGGGGCCTCATAGCCGGGAACCAAACGTTTATAGGAGTTGACAAGAGGATTGGTCACCGCGGCAAACGCCCTGGCGTTTTTCAGGCCGCCTGCTATATACGAATAGGCGATCTGGGAGAGTCCAAGTCGATCAGATTCATCGTAAAAGGCGTTGGAGCCATCGAGATGAAAAAGAGACTGGTTGGTGTGCATGCCCGAGCCGTTTACTCCAAAGATGGGCTTGGGCATAAAGGTCGCATGCAGATTGTATTTGGCGGCGATACTTTTCACCACCCATTTGAAGGTTACCGTGTTGTCTGCCGCGATAAGGGCATCGGCATATTTGAAGTTAATCTCGTGCTGCCCCTCGCTGACCTCGTGGTGGGAGGCCTCAATCTCAAAGCCCATCTCTTCGAGGGTTTCAATGATCTCACGGCGGCAGTCGTTACCCATATCTTCAGGATCCAGAGAGAAATAGCCGGCAACATCGTTGGTAATGGTTGTTGCCCGGCCTTTCTCATCCTTTTCAAAGAGAAAGAACTCGGCCTCGGTGCCTACATTCATTGTAAACCCGAGCTCTCTTGCCTCGGCGAGAATCCGTTTCAGATTGACCCGGGGACAGCCCTCGAACGGTGTTTCATCCGATTTATGGACATCACAGATAATGCGTGCGGCAGAGACCCCGGACTTATTTCTCCAGGGAAGCAGGGTAAAGGTCGAGTAATCAGGCTTGAGGTACATGTCTGACTCGTCAATACGGGCAAAACCGTCGATCGAGGAACCATCGAACATCATTTTGCCGTCAAGGGCCTTGGCTATCTGGCTTTTTGGAAGGCCGACATTTTTCATAAAACCAAAGATATCAACAAACTGCAGGCGGAAGAACTGGATATTCTTCTCTTCGACAATCCGCATTATCTCTTCTCTTGTCATCTGTACAACCTCCTGATTTTGCAAGTTTCTACAAAAAGAACGCCCTCTTGTAGTGAATACCAACCATTATGACCGAAAATAACACCTTGACGATTTTCCGCAACAGACAAATCACTCTGAAAAAGACCCTGGGCGTATTTGTTCAAACAGCCAGAGAAAACTGCTCACTGTCAGAGAGCAGGGCTTATAGAATGGCGATGTCAATGTGCGGGTGGCGGGGCATTTCTTGTAGCTCCCCATTGCAGGCATATTCACCAATATGCAGTCGTTACATGCTTGTCCATAAAATAATCGCCAGAATCTGCGGCATCATAATACGGAAAAACATACTGAGCGGGTACACGGTAGCATACGATAATGCCACTTCGCCGGAATTGGGATACATTGACGACCCAAAGGCCAATCCATAGGGGCTGGTTACAGACCCCGCCAGGGCACCGCAGATCGACAGATAATTGATTTTGAGCAGCATGCGCCCAATCAACCCGGCAATCAACAAGGGGATGAGCGTAATCAAGGCGCCATAGCCTGCCCAGACCAGCCCGTCACCATAAAGCAAGGTGTCGATAAAGTTACCGCCCGATTTAATTCCCACAACAGCGATAAACAGGGTAATACCCATCTCGCGCAGGGCAAGATTGGCACTGGGCGGCATAAACCAGTACAACTTGCCCACACTGCCGAGCCGCCCCAAAAGAATGGCGACAACCAGAGGCCCGCCCGCCAGACCTAATTTAAGGGGCACCGGCAGGCCCGGTATTGCAATAGGCAGAGAACCAAGAATAACCCCCAATAGAACGCCGAGAAAAACAGGCAACATTTCTGCCTGTATCAGTTTATGTTCGGCATTGCCGACCAGGGCGGCAACCTCATTGATGGCCTCTTTCTTTCCGACAATATTGAGCATGTCACCGAACTGTAAGGCCGTTTCCTCCGAAGGAACCAACTCAATGCCCGCACGGTTTATACGGGAAATAACCACCTCGTATCTCTTTTTCAGGTGCAGCTGGCGGATGCGTTTATTTAAGACCTCTTCGTTGGTAACAACCACGCGTACGACGCTTAATTCGGTGCCTTTGGTCGTTAGAGAGACATTCTCCACGACCTCACCGATGAGCATGACGGCATGGTTTAAATCATGCTCGGTACCGACCAGATGCAGATAATCACCAATGCGTAATCTGGTGTCCAATGACGGAATGTTGAGTTTTTCTTTTCGTTTTATCCGTGAACAGACGACCTGCTCCTGTTCAAAGATCGGCATCTCATTTAATCTCACACCCTCTAAATTGGGGTTTTTGACCACAACATTCAGTGAACGCAACGACTGCGGACCGCGTTGATTTTGCTTTTCAATAGCCTTTGCTTCGTTCTCGATATTGATACGAAAAAGGAGTCGCAAAAGCCACATAACCAGGAACAAGCCGCAGATGCCGAACGGGTATGCCATCGTATAACCGGTACCGATAATATTGACCTGCTCTGCAGGAACACCCAGTGTCCGAAGGGTTTCGGCACCTGCACCCAATGCCGGTGTATTGGTGACTGCGCCGGAGAGGACACCGAGGATCGCCGGTAATTGGATATCGGCGCTTTTGAAGATAACAACGGCGGTTATACTGGAAAGGAGAACCGATAACATTGCAATGGCATTAAGCTTCAATCCTGCTCTCCGCAGAGATGAAAAAAAACCAGGCCCAACCTGAACACCTACCGTATACACAAATAAGATCAGTCCAAAGTCCTGAACAAACTGCATAATATTCATGTCGAGATAAATACCGGTGGATTGTAACAGGTGTCCTACGATAAGACCTCCAAACAGGACCCCGCCGACTCCGAGACTAATACCACCTAGCCGCCAATGGCCAATCCACAAGCCAATAATCGAGGCCAGAGAGAGTAAAATAATTGTCAGAGATAATGGATGTAGTGCTGTTAACATAAAAATCTATTGCCTTAATACTGGAAATAATAAATTGAAATAAAATGAAAAATCCGGAAAATTTCTGGGGAATAACTGTATAGAAGTTGTAACTTTTGTGCAGTATGATCTTCTTTACTCAGGTGAGTTTTTCGGGAAAACAGGCTCAATGATACAAAAACGGTCTCTTGGTATCTGTTTCCAGGACGACCGCAATGCAAAGTACAAAAAGTGAAGTAACATGTCAAAAACTATAAACAGTCACTATAACGGATGTACATTTTGCCACGAATCTTTTAACTGTTTTGGTTGATTTTGTACCAGCCGCGTCTCAAAATTTACAAATAAATTCGAACAAATAAGAACCCGAAGAGCTTCTTGTGTTATAGCAAGTTTGCAAAAAAACAATAAAACACAAGGAGAGCCGAACCTTGGCACAGTATAACACAAACCTCAACCAATGAAAGCAAGATCGACCAGTTGCCTAACGAAAGAAATTAGGGTTGCAGAAAAAAAATAACCTTCGACAAAGATTTCGAATGCCTTCTATCTCTCATTGAGGTATTCTCATCACACTTTTCGCTACTCTAGTGAAGTAATCTTTTGACAGTGAGAAGGTTGGCTTTTAAGACCACTATTTTAATCCAAATGAGAGGAGAAATCATGCTGGAAACATATCAAGGTTTTTTAACATTGGGAGTCATCGGGGCCATGTTGCTCGTGGGTATCCTGTTACGGGCTAAGATAAAAATTTTTCAGAGCTATCTTGTTCCGGGGGCAATTCTTGGCGGCGTCGTAGGTTTTTTTCTCGTCAATTCAGGAGTGGGTGGATTAAAAACAGAAAGTTTCCTCCCATTTACCATGCATGCGTTCAGTATCAGCTTCATGTCCTTATGTCTGACCAATCCAGATCCCACCAGCGAATTTAAAACATCTCGTAAAGAATACTTACGTGGCGGTATGTGGATGACTCTCATCTGGACAGCAAGCTTTGCCTTTCAGGCCGCAACGGGGGCATTGGTAATCTGGGGGTATAATCTGTTGAGCTCGGAGACTCTCGCTCCTGCATATGGTTTCCTGGTAACCCACGGATTTACCCAGGGACCGGGACAGGGACTTGCAATCGGTGGTATGTGGGAAAAGAATTTCGGACTGGCAGACACTCGTATATTGGGGCTGATCTACGCGAATATAGGTTTTGTCGTCGCATTCATTATGGGCGTCCCCGTTGCCCGCTGGGTTGTTTCCAGAAAACTGAATGTAAACAAGAAAGCTTCTATTACTGAAGAATTTTTGCGGGGGATATACGCCGATAAGAAAAAACATGTAATAGGCCATGAAACAACCCACTCTGCTAATATAGACACTCTTGCAGTACACATTGCCGTGCTTGGTGTAGCCTATTTCATCACATATCACTGGCTGGACTGGGCTGTTGCCAATCTCAAAGGAATCCCGGGCATTGGAACACTGTGCAGCTGGGGATTTTTCTTCCTCCACGGACTCGTTGTCTGCCTAATAATCCGCTTTATTATGAATAAGCTTGGCTGCGGCCATCTCTTAAATTTTGGTGTTCAGAAGCATATTACCGGTTTGGCTGTCGACGTCATGCTGGTTTCCAGCTTTATGAGTGTAAAGTTTTCCGTCCTGGCGCAGTATATCATACCTGTCATCCTTGTTTGTATTGCAACAACACTTGTAACATTTGTACTTATCTGGTCTTTCGGCCGGAGATTGAACACCCTCGGACCTGAGCGGATGATAGCCCAATTTGGCTGCTGCTGCGGTGCAACTGCCAACGGTCTTCTTCTTCTTCGTATTCTCGATCCGGACTATTCAACAAGCGTTTCTCTTGAATTGGCCTTTTTTAACGTTGCCATTGTTGCAACAACTTTTCCGATGCTTGGTCTTCTTGCACCTATTGTGCCGAGTATGGCGGGAAGCACTGTATTCGGCCTCTACCTGCTCTACGGCTTTGTAACTCTTTTTGCTATTTATTTCCTTGGTAGAATGAGGCTGGAAAAAAAGCCTGAAGAGGCTACCATCTGAAAGCCAGGGGGCTACGCTATGAAAACACTATACACGAACGGAACTGTAGTCACTATGGATCCGCGTTTGCCTGAGGCTGACTCTTTGGTTACAGAAGGCAGCAGGATTATAGGGGTAGGCAATCATACCGAAATGGCAGCCCTTGCCGGTTCTGACTGCACCACAGTTGACATGCAAGGTGGAGCGCTGTTCCCGGGGTTTAACGAGACACATAACCATTTATCCATGTATGCCGTGTATCGGCAATATGCCTATCTTGGAGCAGCAGAAACTATTGCCGAACTGATACATACACTCAAAACACATGCTGCGACTTCAAATGCCTCTGTCATTGTTGGTTACAGTTATGATGACACATTACTGAAAGATGGGCGGCAGATAACCCGGCATGATCTTGATAAGGTTTCCACAGAGCGGCCCGTTGTTGTGATTCATATCTCAGCCCACCTTGGTTTTTTGAATTCTGTGGGATTGCAGCATTACGGTATAACCAAAGATACACCTCATCCAGAAGGTGGTGAAATTCATCGGGACGATGCTGGACCAACCGGTCGCCTTGATGAAATGGCCTGGTTCAATATCGCTTCTCAGCTTAAATCACCTGATTTTGAAACCTACCTCAAACTGCTTGAGGAATCGATAAAGGATTTCAACAGGGCTGGCATCACAGCGGTCCATGATGCCGGGCTGGGTCTTGAGGGCATGCCTGAAACGGTATACACAGCCTACCAGGCACTCAACGCCCAGGGCAAGCTAAGTCTCCGGGTATTTTTGTCTCTTCTTCCAGAAACATTTGAGGCAATGAAACCGGAACCGTTACGGGAAATGGGTGATGAACGTCTCAAGCTTGGAGGCGTAAAGCTGTTTATTGATGGTTCCATTCAGGCAGAAACAGCGGCACTTCTGCGACCATACGCCCGTCATCCTGACAAGAAAGGTGAACTTGTCATGGATGTCGCCAACTTTGAGGCAATGGTAGCCAAATATCACGCTGCCGGACATCATCTGTCTATTCACGGAAATGGCGATGCGGCTATCGAGGCCATTATAACAGCTCTGGAGAACGCCCAGGAAAAACACCCACAGCCCAACAACCGCCATATGCTTATCCACTCTCAAATGGCACATCGCAGTCATCTGAAGCGGATGAGAAAACTTGGAGTGATACCGAGTTTTTTCTGCATGCATGTTCAAAACTGGGGTGATCGGCACAGAGATCTTTTCATAGGTCCCGAACGGGCATCTCGGATTGACCCCGCCGGCGAGGCAGAAGCCATGGGGCTGCCATTTACCCTGCATGTTGATACTCCGGTTTTACCGATACAGATTCTCGCTTCCATCCAGACAACAGTCACCCGGGAAACACGCAATGGCCATATTCTCGGGCCTGATCAACGTACTACTCCATATGGAGCAGTCGCCGCCTATACCAGTATGGCAGCCTTGTGCAGCCGGTCAGAAAGTGAACGTGGAACTCTTTCAGTTGGCAAGCTTGCTGACATGACCCTGCTTTCACAGGATATTACAATGATCGAGCCGAAAGAAATTGCAAATACCTCAATTCGCCTGACCATTGTAGGGGGCGATATCGTCTATCGAAACGATACGCCTGTTGATGATTCGTAGATAATCGCTTTTGATGTGGACGGAACGACTTCCGGCTTTCAGGCCTGTCCTGTGTTCCAACAGGCGGATTCAGAAGTTATGCTACTTTTCAATCCGCCTGTTACAATTTTTTCTTTACCCCATTGCCGGCTTTTAGACAGATTTCTGACTCTTTTTCATACTTGAGCATTTACCAGATCTTCACAGCAATTTGTGACTCTCAGATCAATATGTGGCAGATATGAATAAGATTCTCTACGATGACCGTTTTCACTCTGATCAACATCTACGCGTGCTGGTTTGCTCATGATATTGATTCAACATTAGGGAGAATATCAGGCACAGGCAAGCAGTAAGGCATGACGGCTGGGGTGGAGTCAGCTTGTCTGTATAACCTCGACCAGGAGCAAGCGAGGCAATAAAAAAAGGACTCACAGCGATAAAGCCATAAGTCCTTGAAATAACTTGGTTGCGGGGGCGGGATTTGAACCCGCGACCTCCGGGTTATGAGCCCGACGAGCTACCAGACTGCTCCACCCCGCGTTACGTCCGGGTATTATACTTCTTCAGAAATATATGTCAACGGCTATTGCCAAGACGAAGGAAAAATTCGGTCTGTTTTGCTCGCATACCGGGCGATCTTCTGCAGCATATCCTCTGGCAGCTGTGTAAGCTTTCCTTCTCTGGTTATCGCGACGTGAACGGTATATCCCTTGACCAGCAATTTTTCGGATCCGTTGTCTTCCTGTCTGTAAATCTTATACTGGAAGGTACATTTTATCGGGGTGACCGCCTCTATCGTTGTCTCCACGATGAGCAGATCGTCGTAGAAGGCCGGAGCCTTATAACGCAGCCAGGATTCGGTCAACGGAAGGATAAATCCGCGCTCTTCAACCGAGCGATAGGAAGAGATCCTCTCCCGCATATATTCTGCACGCCCTGCCTCAAAATAGCGAAGATAGTTGGCGTGATAGACAACTCCTCCGGCATCGGTATCTGCATAGAGGACTCGAATCTTTGTACGGCTTATAATCTCTGACATTAAACGTTACCGAAGAATGAGTTTTTCGATCATCCTGTGCCCGTCACCGATGGCGCCTGCATGTTTCTGCTCGTACTCCTTACAGTTTTTTTCACAAAACGACAGGCCGGAGCCGGCAGATTGCTCGCGCGAATCGTAGAGTATCGTCGGAACAGGATCTGAGACATGGGTACGCAGGGCAATAGGTGTAAAATGGTCCATGGTCACGACCGCCCGAAAATCGTCGCCCCTCTTTCGCAGCTCCTCAATGATTGGCCTGACAATCTTTGCGTCAAAATCCTCAATAGCGGTAAGCTTATCCTCTATCGAGCCTTTATGCCCTGCTTCATCCGGGCCTTCGAGGTGTACAAAAACAAAATCCTCACTGCCCAGGGCCGTCAAGGCCGCCTCAGCCTTGGCCGCATAGTTGGTATCGATATATCCGGTGGCACCCGGGATATCAGGGGAGTTGAGTCCAGCAAGCAGCCCCAGTCCTTTGAGCAGATCAACTGCGCTGACCATGGTTCCAGAAAGGCCAAAACGCTGATGGAGTTTTGGCAGGACAATACTGCCGCCTTCGCCCCATAACCAGATCATGTTGGCAGGATTTTTTCCGGCAGCCAGGCGGGCCGCGTTCACCGGATGCCGCTCAAGCACTGGCCCGACGCCCTCGATAAGGGCCTTCCAGTTTTCAGGCCCAAAATATTCGTTATAGAAGGCAGTAACATCCTTGCCAATATGATCGTGGGGCGGGACGGTGGTAAAACCGGGCCGCTCACCCTTGTAGAGGAGCAGGTGCCGATAGCTGACACCGGGTTTAAAATGAAAATGTGCAGAAGAGCATGCTGCCTCAAGGGCGGCTATCAACTCGTGGGACTCACTGTTTTCAATATGGCCGGCACAAAAGTCGCGCATTTTGACCCGACCGCCCTCTTCGTAGTCCAGGGTCACCATGTTACATCTGAAGGCAAGTTCGTCTTCGGCGAGGGTGATGCCCATAGCCGCCGCCTCAAAAGGCGCTCTGCCCGTGTAGTAAGCAGCTGGATCATACCCCATAAGGGACATGTTTGCGACGTCACTGCCCGGAGGATAGCCCTCTGGTACCGTGGAAGTCAGGAAGAACTCACCTTTCCGGCAGAGTTCATCCATCATCGGTGTGCTGGCCGCCTCAAGAGGGGTTCGGTTATCGAGTTCCTCGAGCGGGTAGTCTCCCATGCCGTCACCAACCAGAATGAGGTATTTCATCGCTCTTATTCCTTGGTCATAATTCGTATTTTAACAGTAGGTGCCACACAGACCTCAAGTGCATCTATCTCGGCCAGGGCTGCATTGACCGCGCCCTCCGTTGTCATATGTGTGCGAAAGACGATATGCACCTCGTCACCATCGTTTTCTTCCCCATGCTGGCGCATCGAACGAATGGAGATGCCATATTTACCAAAGATTCCAGTGATCTGAGCCAGGGTCCCCGCCTTATCCTGGACGGTTGTTCTGAGATAGTAGGAGCAGACAAGATCCTCCATTGGGGTTATAATAGGAGCCTGCATCTTTTCGGGGAGATACGACAGATGCGGTACCCTTTGCACCGCCTCTGAGACAATATTTCTTCCGATATCGACCACATCAGCTGCGACGGCACTTCCGGTGGGCATCATACCGGCACCCTGTCCATACAGGAGAACATTGCCCACGGTGTCGCCCTGAAATTCTATGCCGTTAAAGGCCCCGTTGATCGTGGCCAGCATATGATCCTCCGGAACCATGGTCGGATGCACCCGTGCCTCGACGTGATCACCATGATTACGGCTGATGGCCAAAAGCTTGATACGGTAGCCAAAGCCCTTGGCAAAATTGATATCAACAGGTTTAATATCTGCTATTCCCTCAACGGCGATATCATCAAGATGGACATCGAGCCCGTAGGCAATCGACATCAGAATGGCCAGCTTATGAGCTGTATCGATCCCTTCTACGTCGTAGGTCGGATCGGCCTCGGCAAAACCCAGCTCCTGCGCGTCGGCGAGAACCTCGGCAAACGGCTTGCCAAAATCGGTCATCTGACTGAGTATATAGTTAGCCGTACCGTTCATAATGCCTTTGATATAGTTGATCCGGTTGGCAACAAGCCCTTCCTTCAGGGCCTTGATAACAGGAATTCCACCACCGACACTGGCCTCAAAACCGACCTCGACCCCTCTATTTTCGGCCGCTTCGTATATCTCCTTGCCATGCACGGAGAGCAGGGCCTTGTTAGCGGTAATCACATGCTTGCCGCTGTCGATGGCCTTGAGGAGGAAGGTTCTGGCCGGCTCCATACCGCCAATCAGTTCCACAACTATGTCTATCGTACCGTCGGCAAAGATCTCCTCGGCATCTTTGGTCAGGGTAACACCTTCATAACCATCGGGAAGCTGCTCGCAGGATGTATCTGCGATAATCGCCAGAGTGAAGGTAAGACCGGTTTTTTGTCTCAGGCGCTCTTTTTGTTCCTGCAGTGTTCTGGCCAGTCCTTGACCAACTGTACCAAATCCGATAATGGCGATGCGTATCTCTTTCATGGCATAGTTTACCGTTTGTGTTTGTGTCCAGTTTGCTGAAAATTTGCAAAACCAAGAGACGTTGATAGACGTCTTTCCCGAAGGTTACTCAACAAAAATTGTTTCTCTCGCTGGAGAACAAAGGGTGTACTCCTTGCGCAGTTCTGCCGCCGTTCAACGCCCGGGAAAAGCCAGAAAACATAAGGGATTAATACGATACGGACGACGATTTCAGAGCATAATCGCTTTGACGGTGAAAGTCAAAATCTGCTACCGATATTTTTTATGGTTCATTGATCAGATTTGCACTATATTGACTTGTCTGTTATGGATGTGGTCAGCGTCAGCAGATTGAACCTGGCTGCCGGGAAGGGCTGATTCCCTCCTGCCCTGCACGTATCTTTATATGAACCAAGTGCTGTAATTTGTTATATACTTATTTATAGGAGACTGGAATTATGGGTAAAAACATCTTGTTTTTCGGACCAAACGGCAGCGGTAAAGGCACCCAGGGAGCCATTGTTCAGAAAAAATTTAACATCCCTCATATCGAATCCGGAGCCATTTTCAGAGAGCATATCGGTGGAGGTACAGAGCTCGGCAAAAAGGCCAAGGAATACATTCACAGGGGGGATCTTGTTCCCGACGATATTACCATTCCGATGATGGTCGCCCGTCTGCAGAAAGACGACTGCAAAGACGGCTGGATCCTCGACGGTTTTCCCCGCTCCAAAGATCAGGCCGTAACCCTGGCTCAAACCCTTGAAAAAGAAGGCTTGGCGCTTGATTATGTCATTGAGATCGTTCTTGATCGACAGATTGCAAAAGACCGCATTATGGGGCGTCGTCTCTGCGTAAACGACAACAACCATCCCAACCATATCGCCTTTGAGGCGATCAAGCCGGTGGAAAAGGATGGCGAGCTGGTCTGCCGTGTCTGCGGTGGCGCGTTGAAGACCCGCAATGACGATCAGGATGAAGCGGCCATTGGCAAACGTCACGATATCTATTACGACGAGCAGACGGGTACCATGGCAGCCGTTCATTTCTTTAAGAACGCTGACGGGATAAAGGTTATTTCTGTTGATGGTTCTCTGCCCATTGCAGAGGTTACCGAATCGATCATGAAGGAGCTGTAGAACACGATGCCTCGGAATCCAGTCTGGAAGGGCCTGCCTTTTCAGAGACACCGCAGGAAGGTCTGGTTGCATCAACCTGGAACCGGCAATGTTGTACAGCATTTGACATTTTGCGCTTGACAAAGGGGCTTTTCCGGACCTGAGGAAGAGCCCTTTTTCTTTTACAAGGAACAAAAACAACACCGGGAAGTGAGGGCGGTGGCAGAATTCTCTTGTACGTTCTTCATCGTAGAGAAAGGGCAAATATGAAGGAAAACGGAAAGGTGTACCTCGTCGGAGCCGGCCCCGGAGAACCGGGCCTGATTACGGTTCGTGGGAAGAGGCTGCTTGAACGCGCAGATGTCGTCATATACGACTATCTCGCTTCTGAAAATCTTCTGCAGTATACGCCGGAAGATGCCGAACGGATCTATGTCGGCAAAAAGGGTGGCGTCAAGCATACCTGCACCCAGAAAGAGATCAACAGGCTGCTCGTTGAGCATGCCCTTGCCGGCAAGATGGTTGTCCGCCTCAAAGGAGGAGATCCCTTCATCTTTGGCCGCGGCGGTGAGGAAGTAGAAGAGCTTGTTGCTGCCGAGATTCCTTTTGAAGTCATCCCCGGAGTTACTTCGGCAAGTGCCGCCGCAACCTATGCCGGTATTCCGATCACCCACAGGGACTATACTGCCTCCGTTGCCTTTGTGACCGGGCATGAGGATCCGACAAAAGAGGCCTCAAATATTCGCTGGGAAAAACTGGCCACAGGCGTTGGCACCATCGTTATCTACATGGGCATAAAAAACCTTGCCATTATCGCAGAAAAGCTGATACAGCATGGCCGGGATGCCAAGACCCCTGTCGCCGTCGTGCGCTGGGCGTCAACACCGCAACAGCAGACCGTTGTCGGCACCCTGGACACCATTGTCGACCTGGTACAACAGTCCGGTATCAGACCGCCTTCACTGATTATTGTCGGTGAGGTGGTCAATCTGCGTAAAAATATCGACTGGTACGAACAGCAGCCCTTATTCGGCAAGAGGATCATTGTCACCCGCACCCGGTCCCAGGCCAGTAACCTGGTCGAGGGCCTTGAAGATCTGGGGGCAACCTGTCTTGAGTACGCCACCATCCATGTTGGGCCGGTAGATTCCTACGAGGCCTTTGATGAAGAACTGGAACGACTCAAAGAATACCACTGGATCCTTTTTGCCTCGTTAAACGCGGTAAAATATTTTTTTGAACATCTCTACGCAAAGGGGATGGACACCAGGAATCTCCAGGGAATAAATATCGCTGCAGTCGGCACAAGTACCGCGGATTTCCTTCTGCAATATGGCGTGCATGCCGATCTTATCCCCCCGACCTTTACCGGAGAAGGGCTTGCTCTGTCTCTCTTGGATCAGGGTGTGGAAGGGCGAAATATCCTTATCCCGCGTGCCTTAAAGGCAAAAGAGCTTCTGCCCGAGACCCTGCGCGGGGCAGGTGCCCAGGTAAATGTCCTGCCCGTCTACCAGACCATCCCTGCGGATACCGACAGGGAACGTCTGTTGGCGGAGCTGAACAGTAACAAGGTTGATATGATAACCTTCACCAGCTCTTCAACCGTGACCAATTTTATGCACCTGTTGGGAATCTCCGACTGTAAGGAATTAGAAAAACTGCTTGTCGGTGTCAAGATTGCGGCGATTGGTCCGATAACGGCAAAAGACGTTACCAACTGCGGACTCAAGGTGGATGTACAGCCCAGGGAGTATACGATCCCGGCAATGATAGAGGCGATCACCGATTATTATTGCAAGCCCTGATTGGCGCACTTTTCCTGGCTCTCGGCGAAAGGTCCTTTGAAGGGACGATCAAACCTCCGACAGTTATTTTTGAGACGGTTTTTTCGCCGCTGTGTTGTTGTCTGCTCCAACCCGGATATTTCATCAGTTCAGACGGTGTCAGGTTCGAAATTTTTTGCATTACGTAATAGTGAACTATATTTACTGCAAAAATACTGAAGAAGATGGCGCCGTATGGACTGACCTTTGGTGAACACTTTGGATATTGTAAAACTGTAATGTTCTCTGTGTAGTATATTGGAATATCAGCAATTTTTAAAAATTTGACACAAGGTTTATGAAACATCCGGGCTAACGAGGAGGGCAAGCAGCTCTTTTGAGCTCATCCTGGCACTGATATCGGTTCTCTCAAGCAGGGTATCGGCGAGAGCCCTTTTCTCCTGGTGCAGTCGTATGATTTTTTCTTCAATGCTGTTTTTACAGACCAGACGATAAATGGTGACCGGCCGTGTCTGGCCAATTCTGTGGGCCCTGTCCGAGGCCTGATCCTCAATCGCCGGATTCCACCACGGGTCCATATGGATGACATAATCTGCAGCGGTAAGATTTAGGCCAAGACCACCGGCCTTGAGACTGATCAGAAAGAACTCACCTTCTCCGGCCTGAAAAGCATCAACCCTCTGTTTTCTCTGTCTCGCAGCAACCTTGCCGTCGAGATATTGATAGCTGATACCTTTTTGTTCAAGAAGCCGGCGGATCAGAGCAAGATGTTCTATAAACTGGCTGAAGACCAGCGCCTTGTGGTGCCCGGCCAGCAGATCCTCTACTATTGACTCAAAGACCTTCAGTTTTGAACTCTCTATACGGGTTTGCGGGTCAATGAGTCTGGGGTTACAACAGGCCTGACGAAGCCGCATGATTTCTGCAAAGATCTGCAGATGTATGCCTTTTCTGTCTTTTTCCTGCGCAAGACGGTCAACGGCATTTTGGCGAAGGGCTTCATAAAAATGCGCTTCCTCCTTGTTCATCTCCACTTCAAGGGTGACCTCTGTCCGTGAAGGCAGCTCCTCGAGGACCTGTGACTTGATGCGTCGCAAGATAAACGGCTGAATAAGTTTTTTCAGATGCAGTTTTGCGTCCCTGTCCTGAAAGCGCTCGATCGGGATCGCAAAACGCTCATTAAACGAACGAAGTGAGCCGAGCAGTCCGGGGTTGATAAAATGGAACAGGTTCCAGAGCTCACCAAGATGGTTTTCGATGGGGGTCCCTGTGGTGATTAATTTAAATCTGGCATGCAGCCCCATAGCAGCCTGGGAGCGTTTTGTCGCGGCATTTTTTATGGCCTGCGCTTCGTCAAGAATCACCGTCTGCCACTGCACCGTTGACAGCATCTCATGTTCCTGCTGCAGCAGCGTATACGTGGTGATCAACAGGTCAAATTTCCCGAGCCTGGCAATATCCTTTTTACGGTTTTTTGTCCCCAGTGTCTTTATCTGCAGGGTTGGGGTAAAACGCTGTACCTCTGCGTGCCAGTTGGTTGAAACCGAGGTCGGAGCAACGACCAGAGAGGGCCCTTTCGAGGCCAGTTTAAGAACGATGGCCAAAGACTGCAGGGTCTTGCCAAGGCCCATATCATCGGCAAGACAGCCTCCTACCCCCCAATGGGCGAGCCGGGCCAGCCAATCGTAACATTCTCTCTGATACACGCGCAGATCGGCCTGTAGGGTCGAGGGCAGTTGCGGCTGAAGATTTCTGACTTTGCTCAATCTTTGCAGATGGCTTTTCCAGCCCTTGTCGCTGGTTGTTTTCTTGTGAGCGGTCAACTGTTCGAGTTGGACGGCGGCCAAAGGATGCAGCAGCAGTTCATCACCAGAATCCTCAGACGGCCCCTCAGAAAAGAGGCTGATATCATCGAGGCGTTTTTTGAACTCCTGGGTAAGGGCAACGAACTGCCCTTCGTCTATCTCAACAAACCGACTTTGTGACTTCCGGGCCTTGAGGAGCAGTTCCTTCAGAGAGATGAGCCGATCGTGATCAATTTCAACCTCGCCGCTGAGGGCAAACCAGTCCTGACTCTGGGTCCGAATCTTCAGGTTGAGGTTCTCTCTTGAGATCTGCCGGGTTATAGAGAGCTTTTCACCTTCGGGCCATTCGACGGTAACCCTGTCCCTGATTTCCTGGAGTTCGAGCAGGGCCTGCAGACAGTCGTCAGGGTCGCCCAGATGCCATTCCCGTTCATTTTCCTGCTCCATATCAATGGCAAGATCAAGAACCGGACAGAGCTCTTCAATATCCCTCGCCCTTTGTTCTTCAAGTACCAGATCCCGTTTTGTCTGCAGACGCTTGCCTTGCACCTCGGCGATGAGATTTTCCACCCCCTGTCCTGGCTTCAGATAAAGGTTCCCCTCGGCAAACGGCTTGACAAACATCTCCAGACGAAAGCCAGTCCCGTAGGGCAGCAGATGCACATATATGGATGCATCGGCTTCAACAAAAGGGATCTGCGTTGTCCCTCTTTGCCTGCCGTCAACGGCAATGGCTGAATGTACGGTCATGAATGAGGAGATATTGCCAATGGCGGTCAACACCTCCTGAACCGCAGATCTGGGGACGGTGATACCATCTTTTCCGGTAATCTGGGCGATGCGGCGATGCTTATCGTTGATGCGGATAATCTTTACACGGGTAGGTGTCTCCCGGGTAAAAATAATATTACCGGGAGTGATGGCGGGAACGAATCTGATATGCAGATTATTTTTTTGTTCCTCGACCAGTATCTCGGGCTCTCCCGAGACGCATTCAAGGGGTGTCTCAGGTGAGTTGAACAACTTGAGCCGAGGATGCCCAACCATTGCCACCAGCATTTTCTCTGTGTCAAATGTATAGCTGGTGGTGTTAAGACGAGGATTATCGGTTTTTGTGATAGCCGCACAAATCTTTCGATCGTAACCGGTGAGATAGGTGAATTTTTCGGTCGTGTAAAGACGAGACAGAGAGACAGCACGCCCCTTGCTCCATTCTCCATCAGCAACAAGCCGTTGTTCTCGGGGCACGAGCTGTATCCCTTCGTTTGTAAAACTGACCAGCCAGATCATACGCCTCGTCCGCCGGTGCTGTTCCGCCTCCTGCGAGGTGGCCTGAATCAGGGCCTGCAGACTGCGTTTCCAAGGCTCTTCCGGTTCAAGAAGTGGCAGGATGTGAACAAGCCCAATCTGTCTGCGCAGACTCTTCAAGACATCAGTCTGCCTGGCATCAAGATGGCCAGTTGTCTCCAGAACCTCACCGAACAAAAGTGCAAACAAAGAAAAGCCCTTTTCCAACGCCCGGCTATAGAGCGGTGAGACAACGTCTTCCACAGGAGACGAGAGCGAGCCACTGAGCCAATATTGACAGATGGCGGCAAAACAGACGGTCAAGGCGTCCTGCTGGCGAACCTCCGGCAGGTCTATTTCCCCAGCCGTTTGTTTGTGCATCTGCGATTCAACAACGGCGGCCAGAAAATTGTAGACATCGGCTTCCCGGGCATCCGGAAAAAGGCTCAGGGCAACCGAGATTGCATCGGCAATGGCCGCATAGGTAATCGTCTCGCGCAAAGAAAGCAGGGTCAGGATATAAAAAAGTCCGGCAGGCCCGGAAAAGGCTATTCGACCACTCTCACTATACTTTCCCAGAAAGGTCCTGTCCTCTTCAAAGGCAGTCAGAGCCTGCGAATAGTCACCGGCAAGAAAAGAGACAGTGCCAAGTGCACCGCTTCCACGAAAAATTTTCCTGTTCTTGGCGACCAGCTGACCGGCGGCAGCCAGCTGGCCTCGAAAGATATACTCGTTGAACAACAGGCGTTGAAATGGCAGCTGTTCGTCTGTTGACAGGTGTGCAAACTCCTCTTCGGCCGAGAGAAATGCGACAACATCCGAGTAGCTCTCAATGGCCATCTGTCCGTATCGCAGTACACTGCTACAAAGGTAAAACTGCAGAGAAGCGGGAAGGCCTCTCAACCATTCAACATCAAAAGGCCGGGTCATTACCCTGACTGCAACCGGGGGAGGGGCAAAAATCTGTTGGCATTGATCGGCCAAAAAGCCGGCAGATTCATCGATAAGATCAAAATCATGACTGTAAATTCCGATCCGCATTTCACGCACAGCCCGCCAGCAGCGGGTGGCCCATTTCCCATAGTAGTAAGAGACTGGCGCCTCTTTTCTGACAAGCTCAGCCAGGGTACTGTAGGAGCCATCCTTGAGCGCAATTTTACAGAGGATCTCGATATAGGCCTCTTTGACCTGTCTTTTGGGAGTTAAAAAACCACGTTTTTCAAGACTTGTCAGATAGTGGCCAAGATTGGTTGTCGTTGGTTTGTTGCCCCGGGGTGTGCTGATATTCAGCGAGCGCATGCAGTTGACGACAAGTGCAGAATGGGCTGGTTCACAAATGATGGAGAGAAGCTGCAGAAGTATCTTTTCGAACTGAGAAAGTTCTTGATATTGCCCTAGAAAATCGGAAGAATTCTGCATGGTTTTGTCTTAACGAACAGACGAGATCAAACATTTTTTGAACAGAACAGCAGGGTAAGATGTAAGTATAACAGCTCTTGACTTTCTTGAGAACCTAAATTTACTTGCCTGGGATGAGCCAAGACGGGCAGCCTATACTCTTGATCTTGACAAGACGTACCTGTCCTAAGTCCCCAAATATCTTAAACAGGAGAAGCCTGCCCGGAGAAACAGCACGTAGATGAGATTTATACCCAAAAAGCTTGTTGTAATTTTTCCCTTGAGGTTATCCCAGCTGCAAGCATAACCATCAGTTTTATACGCGCTTTTCGGCTATCGTAGTCATGACCTGTTATTGCACCCACATCTTGCAGGTTCTTCACACCTCCGACAAAATCATACACTGGATATACTCGTCCAGATTCGCAGCTTGTTACAATGACAACATAAATTCCGGCAGCTGATGCACGAGAGACCGCTTCTATCAAATCTGGTGGCACATGACCTCGACCAAATCCTTCCAAAATGAGCCCTGAAGCTCCTCCACCTGCGGCAGAATCAATAAGCATTCCATCGCCTCCCAAAGCCGCTTTGATAATCTCAACACGAGGAAAGGGGCGGATGACAGAAAATACCTCTCTCATCTGCGGATACTGTCTGACGAAGATTTCCTGCTTATCAACATAGCCGAGCAAACCAAAACGGGAGGAAGAAAACGCCTCTACATTACTTGAATGTACTTTCTTTACATATTTTGCAGCATAAAGGTTCTCATTAAACTGTACAATCACTCCCAGATTACGACAAGCAGGGCTGGCAGCTGCCACAACAGCATCTCGGATATTGGTCTGAGCGTCTGTCCCTTCCTCTCCAGGAGTACGTTGAGCACCAGTAAATACAACAGGCTGGGGAACATCCAGCACAAGATCCATGAAATAAGATGACTCTTCCAAGGTGTCAGTGCCATGCGTTACCACAACTCCCAAAACATCTTTATCTTCCAGAGTTTCAATTATGCGCTGACGTAAGGTTATGAGGTGTGTTGGAGTCATAGCGTTACTGGGTATCTGAAAGATACTTTTAACTCTTATTTCCAGATTCGATCCAGCTGTCTCTGTGTTAACAAGTTCTTCCCCTGTCATTGCACCAGAAGTATACAATCCACTCTCTTTATTGAACTTGCTGGCAATGGTGCCTCCGGTGGTGAGAATATATACTTTTTTCATCTTATAGGCTCCTCGTCAACTACAGGAAAAGAAAAACTATATTCTTTTATGCCAATTTTCTTTTTTATACTCATATAAAAGCGGTTAAAAGTTTTGGAAAAAATATAAAGAGAATAAGAGCAAACATATACAGTAGAAAGTATGGAATAATAGCTTTAACAACATATTCCAATCTTTCTTCTGCGATATTACATGCAATGAACAAATTTAAGCCTACTGGAGGTGTAAATTGCCCTACGGATAAGGCAATAACAGTAAAAACTCCAAAATAGGTAAGGTTAATATCCAGAGTGTTAATCACGCCAAGCATGCTTGGGACAAAGAGAACAAGGGCTGCAACATTATCCAGAAAGGTTCCTATAACAAGTAGCATAAGTAATATTAGCGACATAACAACATATTGATTATCAGTAAAGCCAATTATGAAAGACGCTAAATTTTGCGGTACCTGTTCCGAGGTAATAATAAAACCGAAAAGATTCGCTGTCCCCATAAGAAACATAATCAGGGCTGAATTTTCAGCCGTATTTTTTAAGGTGGAAAATAAGGCGCGAAGCGAGAGTGTACGAAAAACAAACATCCCTATAACAACGCCATAAAGACAGGCAACACCGGCAGACTCGGTAGCAGTAAACACACCTGAATATATTCCTCCAAGAATAATAAAAGGCATAAGCAATGCCAAAAAGCTGTCTTTTATAACTACGAATCGATTTTTAGCAAGGATCTCCTTTTCTCCTTCAAAGCCCTGTTTTTTAGCAATACGATAGTTGAGTACGATAATACTAACAACCAATAAAAGCCCTGGAACAATTCCACAGATAAAAAGTTCCCCAATAGAAGCTCCTGCGATAACACCAAATACAACCATAGTCAAACTTGGTGGAATGATAAGGCCTAAGGCCCCGGAAGCGGCAACTATCGCTGCGGAATAGGACCGACTGTAGTTCCGCTTTACCATAGAAGGAATCATAATAGAGCCAATCGCCGCAGTGGTAGCCGGAGCGGATCCAGATATTGCGCCAAAAAATGCCGAGGAACCAGTTGTTATATGGGCAAGGCCACCTGGATATCGACCTACGAGAAGAGAGGCTAAACCAACAAGTTTGTCTGAAATTTTTGCCTCTGCCATTATGTTTCCAGCGAGTAAAAAGAGGGGTATGGCCATAAAAGGAAAGCTATTAATCCCGTTAAATATCTTTTGTGGCAAAATTAAAAAAGGAATATGGCTGCCAAAATACAAGGAGGCAAGTGAAGCAACACCAAGAGATATAGCTACTGGTAAGCCCAACAGCAGAAGAATAAAAAAAGCTAAGAATAGAACAGCTATCATTTGGGCTCCTTTTTTGGTTTTTTAAGGAACTATATTATCATTTCTTCTTTTTTTTATATCATCTATAGCGTGTTTTATAATATAAAGAATCGAAATAAATGCACACAAGGGGATAGAAAACAGAATATAACCAACAGGAATTCCTGTTGAAGGAGACAACTGCGGCATGGAGCGAACTGTCAACTTCCAGCCCTGAACAAGCAATATCCCGAAGAAGGAAAACATAAAAAAATACGTAATTTGACGGACAAAAAAGGCAAACTTTTCTGGTAATAAATTCTGAACCAATTCAACAGCGATATGTGTTTTATTTTTCACGGCAATTGTACAGCCAAGCATAATGACATATACCATTGCATAAATAGATAATTCCTGGCTTTCTGGAAGAGGATCATTTAAGACATAACGATAGAAAACCTGCACAAGTACCAAAAGAACCATTACACCTAAAAAAATGGCACTGACATTAACAATCATTGCATTAATTTTATCGAGTATCTTCAAAATTAATCTCCAATAATCTCTCAGGTATTGCAAAAGGAAAAACCTTCCCTTTACAATACCTTTATGGATTAGAGATAAAAAAAACAGAGAATAAAAAGCCCTCGCTCTATTGAAGGGTGGTTATAATCTCATCGATAATGTCTTTATTCAGCTTTTTCTTGTAGCTCTCAATGACAGGGGAAACTTTTTCACGAAACGGTTTCTTGTCTACATCATTAATTTGCAGCCCTTTCTGTGCAACTTCTTCCCATTGTTTCTCTTCAAGCTCTTCAACAAGCTGGGTGTGAACTGGCCCCATTTCTCTGGCTGTTTCAACAATAATTTTTGCTAAATCTGGAGGCATACTATCCAGCAAGTCTTTATTCATTATCAAGGGTGATGAAAGATGAATATGCGCTGTTCGCGAAACAAATTTCTGAACTTCATAAAATTTCTGTGTCAGGATATGGGCAGGCGGATTCTCCTGACCATCGACTGTATGTAACTGAAGTGCAGAATAGAGCTCTCCGAATGAGATAACTGTTGGCCCTGCACCCAATGCCTTAAAAGTCTCAAGGAAGACTTCTCCTTCAGGAACACGAATTTTCATTCCTTTGAGATCCGCAGGCGAAGTGATTGGTTTTTTACTGTTTGTTATATGGCGCATACCATTTTCCCACCATGCTATTACCACAGCACCATGAGGTTCTAGCTGTTTCGCCAGTTTTTCACCAATCGGACCATCGAGAATTTTACGCACCTCCAGATTATTGCTGAACAGAAATGGCAAATTCAAGATTCCCATATCTGGAACCCAATTGGAAAGTACCGTATCAGAAGTAAGGACCATATCGTGTGTCCCCAACATAGTCCCTTCAACAGATTCAAGCTGTTTCCCAAGTTGATCGGCAGGAAAAACTGCTATCTCCACTGCCCCATTGGTGCGTTCTTTTACCTTCTCAGCAAACATGGTGGCAATAGTCTGATAATGATGAGACGGCGCTCCCGTATGACCAAGTTTCAATTTGTATTCAGCAGCCCACACATCACCCCCTACCCCAAAAATCAAAAGAACAAAAAGACCCCAAAATGCATTTATAATTTTCATGTCGTCTCCTTTTCTTTGAAAATTTTCCATCTAGTGGCTCCATGGCTCCCTATGATCCATGAGCTTCAAAGCGTAACGGTGTTGCAAACTTTCTTACAAGAACCTTGAACAACTTCCTTTTTCAAAATTTTTGCGTTGTGCTCAACCCTTATCCTCGAAATATCAGTTATATACCGTCGGTAATATTTTTGTATGCCTCGATCTTGATTAAAAAATCTTATATCCAAAGCTTCCTTATAAAGAACCAGGAGAGTGTGTCGAATTAAACAATCAAATCGGTTACTGCCTGCCCGAGTTCCTGGGTACTCGCCTTACCGCCCAGATCGCGGGTTAAAGAGACCCCTTCACGTAAAACCGTTGCACAAGCGGTCATTATACAGTCATGTATTTCCTGATAACCGAGATGCTGCATCATCATTGCTCCCGCCCATATTGTTCCCAGAGGATTGGCTACATTTTGACCAGCTATATCTGGTGCTGAACCGTGAACAGGTTCAAACATGGATGGGAATTTACCCTCTGGATTTATATTGGCAGAAGGAGCAATGGCCATAGTTCCGGTACAGGCAGGTCCCAGATCAGAAAGAATATCTCCAAAGAGATTAGATCCAACAACAACATCAAAATGGTCGGGCATCATAACGAAAGATGCCGACAGAATATCAATATGAAATTGCTCAACCACAATCTCTGGGTACATCTTTGCCATTGCCTTGACACGGCTATCCCAATACGGCATGGTGTGAAATATTCCGTTGGATTTGGTGGCCGATGTTAAGGTCTTTCTGGGGCGAGTCTTGGCCAGTTCAAACGCATATCTTAAAATCCGGTCCACTCCACGCCTGGTAAAGATACTCTGCTGTACCACAGTTTCATGCTCTGTTCCTTGATTGTGAATACCACCAATAGAAGAATATTCGCCCTCGACATTTTCCCTGACAATGTAAAAATCAATATCGCCAGGCTCCAAACCTTTTAAAGGACAATTCACACCTTCAAACAAGCGAACAGGACGAAGGTTTACATACTGATCAAAAGAACGCCGAATCGGAAGCAACAACCCCCACAGAGAAATATGATCAGGAACTCCGGGAAATCCGACCGCACCAAGATAAATTGCATCAAAATCTCTCAGCTGCTCAATTCCATCTTCTGGCATCATTTTTCCGGTTTTGTGGTAAGTCGCACAAGACCAGTCAAAAGATGTCCAAGAAAAGTCAACGCCACATCTCTGTCCTGCTGCTTCAAGCACCTGGACTCCCTCCGGGAGAACCTCCGGTCCTATTCCATCTCCAGGAATCAGAGCGATTTTAACTGATGACATAACACTCCTTGTACACAAATTGGTTGTTCTATGAACTTTTTTTATGATACCTTATATTACGGATTGTGCGCAATTGCAGAGAATGTGAACTTTTAAAACACGTAACGTGAATAAACTCCCTCCACTACAAGATTTGTTGGTTTTCGTTACCGTTGCTCAGCTGGGCAGCTTTAAGGATACAGCTTCGCTTCTTGAAATGTCTCCAGCGTATGTCAGCAAAAGAATCAGTCTCCTCGAACAACAGTTAAGCACCAAGCTTTTTATTCGTTCTGCCAGACACATAGGTTTAACTCTTGAGGGGAAAATAGCATTAAAATGGGGCCAGCAACTACTGGCAACGACAGAGCAGATGGTCGCAGAAATCAACAAAAGCCGTATAGTCCCAAGAGGAGAAGTGCGCATAGTAACCAGCACAGGCTTTGGCAGTTGTTGTATCGCTCCTATGATTTCTAAAATTATGAGCCGTTATCAAGAACTGAAAATAAGCCTGGATTTGCTCGATAGGCCGGTTAACCTTATTTCTGAAGGCTTTGACCTTGAGATTCGACTTGGCGGTACTCTGCCGGATCACCTGATTGCCCAAAAACTCGCGTCCAATCGTCGGATACTATGTGCATCTCCTAGCTATCTTGAACGATTTGGTGTCCCTCGGCACCTCGATGATTTAAAACGACACAACTGCATAGGCATCCACGAGCGAGATCAGAATTTTGGAATATGGCGCTTTGACGGCCCCAACGAGAATTGCTCTGTCGTTCCCTCGATCCTATTGAAGACCAATAACGGTGAGGTCGCCAGACAATGGTGTCTGGAAGGGCATGGTGTTTTGTTGCGTTCGCTCTGGAGTATCGCTGAAGATGTCCACACGGGGAAGCTGGTCCAGCTTTTACCTGAATACACACAAAAAGCCGATATTTACGCCGTATACCCATCAAGACTTGAAACCTCGGCCAAGTTGCGAGTCTGTGTTCATTATTTTAAAAGTAAACTCAACATCTTGTCGATGAAATCAAAAAACCAAGGATTATGACAACAAGAAAATGAGGTTTTAAACATAAAAACACATCTTTTTAGCGAGATGCGTAAATAGAAAAATACTTGCCAGATCTGGCCAGAAATTTCCTCACTCGAATACACGAGAAATTCATCTTTGACCATTTTCAGATGGAAAAGGATAATGTATAACACCCTGCCCAAAACAGGTCTTGAAGAAGATACAATGAAATTCGACCTGCTGAGCTGTTCGAAGACCTCTTCAAGCAGACGAAGAACACGTAGGGCTGGGAAAAGACATGGCAACAATCACGACAGGTACTCCATCGTTGGGTGCAGATACTCTCTGTTGCATATGCTTTACCCCAATTGTTGGCAACATATCTGCCCAATCATTGGTAGCAGGCGCGAATTACCCCTGGAGAAAAAAGCAGCAAATTCTTTACTATGATATATCCTGTAATGTGAAAATTCAGAGACATCCAACGCGTATTATAAGCAGTGTGTCCGTCTGTATATACTAGACGATCAGGTTTTATTTTCGCCTTATTACAGAAAGTACAGTGTCTCGTTTAACATCTGCGACGGAAATAGTATAAACTTTCCCACTTCGTTTGAGCAGACCAAAGACAATCGTTTTTTCCTGCGGCACCACGACCTCGTTTTTCTTTGCGTACACCGCCAATAACTTTCGTCAACTTCTACTTTTCCACAAATTGCAGAATTACGATGAATACCAACCAAATCTGCTGCTGTTCTTGCTGGTGTACCTGCAACGAAATGCTCCAACAGTTGTTGATTGTAACTCCCTAATTTACAGTGTTTTATATGCATGACTGAACCCTAACCTATTTAAAGTCAGGTGTCAGTCCCAAAAAATTTCAACAACCATGTAAAAGAGCGAACAAAATGAAATTCATAAATTGATACGCCATAACTATTTAAAAGCTGACACTCAGCTTGAAATAGATTAGGTTGCAAACGAAGACATATAAAGCACTACAATTCAGACAGTTAGCCTCGTCTAAAAATATAACGGCTTTACGAAAAAGACCCCCAAAAAAAGCAGCAGATCTGGTTCGCGTATGGTGCATTTTCCAGATTTCTTTTTCCATACATTGCAGAACCTGATTTTCAGATATCACATTGGTAACACAGGTATTTCCGTAACATTCGTTGTCGGGACTTGAACAGAGGCAGGCAATAGGGTCTTGTGCCCGAATTGCTTTACCTATGGGGGTAACACCCCTGTTATTCAAGAATTCAGGTGATAGTATGAAGGTCAAAGACTGTATGCGCAAAAATATCCTCTTTATCGCCGCTACAGACACGATACACTCTGCGGCTGCGGCCATAGCAGAGCATCCTCATCCGTCGGCCATAGTTATCGACGGCGGAAGCCCCATAGGTGTTTTATCAAATAAAGAAATATTGTTGGCGATATCAGAAAATCACTCGTCAAATGCAATAATCAAAGACCTTCCCTACGCCGATTTTGCTTGTGTGCAAACGAAGGACAAGCTGACGGCCATCGCATCAACAAAGCATAACTATTGGATTGTCTACGAAGGAGAGAGCATTGCTGGTCTACTGCAACGCAGTGATTTTCTTCCTCCGGAGACGATGTCAGCAGAGGTACTCTTTTACTCGATGCGGCCTGTTATGGACAGCATCGAAAAACCGATCCTTGCCGTTGATACACAAGGCACCATTAGATTGTGCAATACAACGGCAGGCAAGCTGATACGATTGCACAAAGATGACGTCCTCGGCCTTTCTGTCACTTCGGTATTTGAAACATTCCATCCCCAAACACTTTTTCGGGGGACACATTTTGATCTGAGCCAGGAGTTCAGGATATATGACAGGAGATATTCGACAAACTGGGCACCAATACGGATAGAAAAAGAACTGGTTGGAGCCTTTGCAATTCTTCAGGAAACCACTGAATACGACTGTATGTCGAGTGAGCTTGAACGAGTCAAGGTTATGAGCAGGGAACTCAACGCCATCATAGACTCATCTTTTGACGGCATTTATCTCACAGATGGCGAAAGCCGTACAATCAGAGTCAACAAGGCCTACGAAAGAATCACAGGGATAAAGTCGCACGAAGTCGTCGGCAAAACAATGAAAGAGCTGATTAAATCAGGATTCTACAACGAATCTGCCACCTTACGAGTACTCAGAGAAAAACAACCTGTGACGATTGTCCAGAACATCAGTAAAACCAATAAGACAATTGTGGTTACCGGGAACCCCATTTTTGATGATAAAGGCGATATCTTTCGGGTGGTTAACAATGTCCGCGATGTGACCGAACTCAACCAGCTACAGAAAAAACTTAAAAAGATGGAGCTGCTACAATCAAGGTACGAAACGGAACTGCAACAAATTCGTAAAAAAGTTGATGAACAGAAGAAATACGTTATAAAATCGAAGAAAATGAATGTAGTCTACGAGACTGCCCTCAAACTGGCTAATGTGGACTCAACCATACTGATCCAGGGTGAATCAGGGGTTGGCAAAGAGGTCTTTTCCGAGATTGTCCATAGTCATGGAGCAAGACGGAAAAAACCATTTATAAAGATCAGCTGTGCTGCTATTCCCGAGAATCTTCTCGATTCTGAACTCTTCGGCTACGAACCTGGATCCTTTACTGGCGCCAACAGAAAAGGTAGAGCCGGTATTTTTGAACTGGGCCACGGAGGAACAATCTTCCTCGATGAAATAGGAGAACTTCCGATAGCCCTGCAGGTTAAATTGCTTCGTGTACTCCAGCAAAAGGAAATTACCCGCATAGGCAGTTCCAAACCTATCAAGGTAGACAATCGGATCATGGCTGCAACGAACCGCGATCTAGAGAAGATGGTCTCCAAAAAGCAGTTTAGAAAAGACCTGTTTTTCAGACTCAACGTTGTACCGGTCGTGATTCCTCCTCTGCGTGAAAGAAAAGAGGCTATCAGCTCTTTCATCTACTTTTTCCTTGAAAAATATAACAGGAAGTATGGTTTTAGTAAACAGATCGCCACCGAGATAATAGACGCCTTTGTTGAGTATGATTGGCCTGGCAATGTCAGGGAGCTGGAAAATATGATTGAGCGGCTGGTGGTTCTGGCCCAAGGAGAAATTTTGAGTATCGACAATCTGCCTGGGAAGTTGAAAAGCTCAACCTTTTCTATTGCTTCGCCCTTTGAAGGTAAATCTCTCAAAGAAGCCATTGGAGATTTTGAACGAAAGATCCTCACTGCGGCTATCGAAAAATATCAAACCTCACGAAAAATTGCTGCTGCGCTTGGCGTGAACCAGTCAACCATTATTCGCAAAGCTTCCCGGCATGGGATCTCGATGAGGAAATAGTCGTTATATTACTCGGGGAAAACCACCTCCTTAAAAGCCTTTTAAATATTTTCATTTATATCAGAAGGTTGAATGTACACGTCACTCAACGACGGAGAACGATGCCTCCTCGCATCAAAACGATGCAAGGAGGCATCGAGCATATCGTCCTTTTTTATCAGTTTATTATTTAACAAAGAAGTCAAAACATGAGAAAGTTGATGCAAAAAAACATCGGTTTTCGATAAAAACGTGTGAATTTGTATATCATCTGAAAAAGAGCGCTCTTTTTGTGCGAGAAAAAAACATAGTTTGTACCAGCCTGCTTCTATTTCCCCCCTTGCTGCTGATCAACAACTCTCAAGAAGAAAGAGAACAAAAGATACAAGAATTCGACTGTCGCTTTTCTTTGATTGATAATCTGGCAGAGCCCCTTTGCCCAAGTATCTTCCTCCGCTTTTGGACCGTTTCTTGCTAAGGAGGGGTGGTGGCTCTCGTTCAATCAACCATAAAAGGAGGATGCAAATGAGGCAAAAAAGACAATATGGTGAAAGACAACCTGGTATTCGCATGGGCCTTTTAACCCTTCGGCTGCCATTTATTCACTACCGTTTTGAGGTTGCCGACTATCTTCAAGGTCTTTTGATGTGCACGGTTTGTCTGGCTATCATACCTGTGCTGACAGGCAAGTTGGGAATGTCCTTTGAGGTAGCACTGGCCATTGTTATTCTCAATGGCACTCTGTACCTCGCCCATGTCACCTTTGGGGATCCTGTTATCCCTGGATGGGTAACGCCGGCCATTCCGTTGTTGATAGCCTATGTAGGGAGCTTTGCACCAGGCGTAGAAAGAATACAAGCACTTATCTCCTTTGAACTGACCTTCGGGCTGTTCTGCGCCTTTCTCGGCTTTACAGGGTTGGCAAGAAAGTTCGTTTCACTCATCCCAAATGCCGTTCAGTCGGCAATATTAATGGGAGCAGGCTTCTCAGCGGTTATGCTGGTTTTTAAACCGGGTGAAGGACTCAAGAGCTTTGATTCAAATCCCTGGACCATCACCATCTGTATTGGAATTGCCTTCTACCTGCTGTTTTCAGAACATTTCAAAAAACTCAGACGGCAGAATACGTTCATGTATTATCTCGGCAATCTCGGCATGATGCCGGCCCTTGCCCTTGCCATTTTTGTTGGACCGCTGCTCGGCGAACTTCCCTGGCCAACCTACGATACCGGTATTTTCACCCATCCAGATTTTTCCACCCTCTTTAAAGAATTTACCCTTTTCGGAGCGATTCCTTTTCCTCCCTTGAAGATGTTTATTACCGGACTGCCGATGGTTATCAGCTCCTATGTCGTTGTTTTTGGTGATGTTATTCAGTCCCAGGCTCTACTCGATGATGCCCAGAAATATCGGCCAGATGAAGATATCAATTACAACCCGAATCGCTCTCATGTGATCTTCGGAGCACGAAACACCCTTATGAGTATCATCGGTCCAGACATCTCGATGTGTGGCCCTCTTTGGGCTGCCATGCAGGTTGTTGTCTGTGAACGCTACAAGCATGGTCCAAAAGCTATGGAATCGATAAGTGGCGGAGCAGGATCTTTCCGTTTTGGAACATGGACCGGGTATTTCCTGGCGCCCATCGTTTCAACGGTAAAACCGATACTGGGCGTAGGCCTCGCATCCACAATGTTGATACAAGGCTATGTCAGTGTGAGGATAGGTGTGCTGAAATCGAGAAGTTTCAACGATCTCGGGATTGCCGGGGTTGCCGGAGCCATTCTTGCCACCCGGGGTGCAGCCTGGGGGCTCGGCTCTGCTATTCTCCTGACCTTCTTGATCTATATCAGCAGCCTGAAAAAAGCCTACGAGAAGGAAGAACCTGTATTCCCGTGTGATTCGCCAGAAACCATCGCCAAAGAAGTTGAGGACGTGATGAAAGAACAATAAAGGTTGTCGAAATGGCCCATCTTATCGTCCATCGGAAAGAATCTATCAAAAACAGTTCAACCGGCCAACTGTTTTTCGTTCTTGTTGTGGCTGCGGCACTTATTGGATTCATGCTGTATCCAATGGACGACTGGAAAGAAAACATTCTTTCCACACTGGCTACTACTTGTATAATTCTTGTCGTTGTGGGGGTTGCCTTAAACAGGTTAAACCCCATGCAGTGGAAGCGACTCTTTCACAGAAAAAAGTACGAGGAGTTGATCAAGGCAGACCGGAGGATCTTGAGTCTGCTGAAGACCTTAACGGATCAACACTATGTCCTGTATGATTTTAATCTTGAACTCGTACATGTCGGTTTCCTTGTCCTCGGCCCACAGGGGATCTTTGTCGTAGACAAAACGATAATTCGTTCATCCATACGGGTTGAAAAAGGAATGCTTATGGCAGAGAAAGACTCACTGCAAAAACAAACTGGCAATCTTTGGCGTGTCTGCCACCTTATCAATATTCTGTTGAAAAAGGGCTACAACGCCGAAATAATGCCCAAACCGATACTGGTTACAATGAACGAGACGCACCCGGATGTCCAGCTCTTTGACGGAATATCTCTGGTTGGACTGGAATCTCTCCGAGATGAAATTGAAAGCACTGATCCTGCTGTCATCCCTCTCGAACAGATTCAAGGCTTTGCCGCTTATCTGGAAGAGAGATATTTCAAATAGGTTCGGGATACCTTTCACTCAAGATGTTATTTGCAATTCAGGCCTTTGAAAGAGACAAGAAAAACCAGCAAACGGCTTTTACAACAAAAGCCTTATCAGCTGTATCGTTTCTCAATAAAAGGAGGATATAAAAATGTCTAGGGTTACTTTGTTTAGGACAACAGAACGCGTAGTCACAGGTGCTGGTTCAATAAATACGATAGCCCAGGAAATAACGAATCTGGATGGAATAAAGCCACTCATCATAACCGACCCCGGACTTGTTTCTACCGGAATCATTGAGCGGACAGAGGGCCTCCTGAGCAAAGCAGGAATATCTTTCGTTCGTTTTGACAAGGTTGAAGCAGATCCACGCTTTGAACTGGTCGATGAGGTGGTTGAATTGGCAAAGACCGAGAAGGTGGACACTATCCTTGGGATCGGCGGAGGATCTTCTCTGGATATCGCCAAAATGGTATCGGTTATGGTCACGAATCCAGGCTCAGTTGAAGAGTACTTTGGTATTGACCTGGTAAAAAAACCAGGGCTAAAAACCATCCTCATTCCCACCACTGCAGGAACGGGTAGCGAAGTCACACCGATCGTCATTCTCTCGGATCACAATGAAAAACTCAAAAAAGGCGTTGTCAGCTCATACCTCTTCCCCGCCTGTGCCATTCTCGATCCAGAACTGACAGTGGGTTTGCCCGCCCCTGTTACCGCAGCGACAGGTATGGATGCGCTGATCCATGCTATGGAGTCGTTCACGTCAGTCAACGCCAATTCAATCTCAGATATGCTGGCAATCAGGGCCATGGAGCTGATATACAACAATATCAGAACAGCCTACGCCAATGGCGGTGATATCAATGCGCGTCAAAACATGCTTGAGGGAAGCATGCTTGCCGGAATGGCCTTTGCCAATGCTGGAGTCACTGCAGTGCACGCCTTCGCCTACCCTATTGGCGCTGAATTTCATATCCCGCACGGTATTGCCAACACTATTATGCTCCCCCCCGTAATGGAATTCAATCTCATTGGCAATCTGGAAAGATTTGCTCAAATTGCCCGAATATTCGGCGAAAAAGGTCAGGAACTCAGCACCAGGCAATTGGCACAACAAGGCGTTACTATCGTCAAGGAGCTTGCCGTCGACTTGAATGTACCTCGACATTTGAGCGACTATACAGTAAAAGACCAGGATGTTCCGGCATTGGCTGAAGGTGTACTCAAGGTTACCCGGCTGCTTGCCAACAACCCGAGAAAACTTAAACTTGAAGACGCCGAGGCGATCTATCGGCAGGCACTCTAACAGGAAGGAGAGAGAATGTACGGTTTTTACAACCTGTTACTGAAGATTGACGTTACCGCTCAAACATTTGAACGAGAGGAGCTCCCGGACGACCTTCTTGAGAAATACCTCGGAGGAAAAGGACTTGCGACCCATCTGTTGTTGCAGCGCAATCCTCCCGGGGTTGAGCCTTTGGCGCCGGAGAACCATCTTATCTTTACGACCGGACCGGTGGCTGCGACCAAGGTCTGGGGATCCTGTCGATATGGGGTGTTCACCAAATCCCCCCAGACCGGGTTTTACGCGGAATCATACTCCGGGGGAACGGTTGCCGAATATATCGCTGCCACCGGTTTTGATGCCATTGACATCTCTGGCAGGTCAGAAAAACCGCTCTGGATTGAGATTTCCGACGACACCATCCACTTCCACCCGGCAAAAGAGTTGTGGGGTCTGGATACCTATGAAACAGAAGACCGGATAAAGGCATGGATCAGTGAAAACAGGCCTGATTCTCCAAAATGTGGTGTCTCTGTTGTTGGGCCTGCGGCGGAAAATGGTGTCAGTTTTGCGTTGATTGAAAATGATTACTGGCGATCGGCGGGAAGGACCGGTGCCGGTGCGGTCATGGGTGCAAAAAACATCAAGGCTATCGCCTTCTACGGGAAAGCCAGAGCCGAGGCGGCCGATCAGGAGGCGGTCACTGCATTTTCCAGGGAAATAGCACAACGGAGCAGGACAGATGCCGGAGTCAAGGCCTACAAGACCTACGGAACAACGATGATGGTTGACCTGCTGAACAAAGTAAAGGCCTTTCCCACCCGCTACTGGTCTAAAGGGCAGGTCGATCATCGAGAAAAAATCAATGCTGCGGCCCTGCAGGAGAAGTGTACGGTAAAGGCGCATGCCTGCAGGAAATGTCTTATGGCCTGCGGAAGGCTCTCGACCGTTAAAGAGGGGAAACACGAAGGACTTACCGTTGAAGGGCCGGAGTATGAGACCATCTATGCCTTTGGCGGCCTTTGTGAAATCGACAATATCGAGGATATTCTCTATCTCAACGATGTCTGCGACCGTCTGGGCATGGACACCATCACGGCCGGAAATCTGGCAGGATTGGCCATTGAAGCGGCACGACAGGGAAGAATTGATCTGGATATAGACTATGGCGATACCGAGGCAGTGGTCGAGCTTCTCTACGACATTGCCTATCGCAGAGGGCATGGGAATACTTTAGCCGACGGCATAAAAACAGCGGCAGAAGAGTGGAATATGACAGATCAGGCAATCCATGTCAAAGGACTTGAACCGGCAGGTTACGACCCGCGTGTACTCAAGGGGATGGGCCTGGCTTACGGCACGTCAGACCGCGGAGCCTGCCATCTCAGGGCAACATTTTATAAACCTGAAATCGCGGGGCTGATTGATCCAGATCAGATTGAAGGCAAGTCGGAGATGTTTACCGAATGGGAAGATCGGCTGACCTTCTTCGATGCTCTGATCCTCTGTCGTTTTTACCGCGACATGTATCAGTGGCAGGAGTTGGCCGCAATGACGAAAGCCACAACCGGACTCGATTTGACCGATGGTGAAATGCAGGCTATCGCCCAACGCATAACCGATGATACCCGCCTGTTTAACCTTCGTGAAGGGCTGACCCCTGCAGATGACAAACTGCCCAAACGATTTTCTCAAGAGATGCTTCCCGAAGCGGGTAAGGTTATCTCCGAAGAAGAGATGCAGTTGCTCTTGCAAAACTATTACAGGGCCAGAGGCTGGGATGAAAACGGTGTTCCGATCGACTCTACAGCAGCATAAGCTGATTCCTTTTCCCCTCTGCCCGGGAGAAAGGCGGTGCAGGCGTCGCAGACTCCTGCACTGCCCAACAGGAGAAAAAAGATGGTTGAGATAAGCGCAGAGGCGCGCGATTATATCCGCAAGAGAGGAGGAAGCCATGTCACTCTCCGCCTGGAGACCCACCACGCCTCAGGCGGCTGATGCGGGGGAGGACGGGTTGCCACCCACACCCCGACGGTCAGTCTGGGCGAACCGACATTAAAGAAGAAGTATAAACAACTACAAGTTGAAGACATAACACTCTGGCACCCGCCCCAGATACAACTGGAACAGGAGCGATGTGTTATTGGTTTCAGAAAATGGTGGTTCTTAAAGGAACTGACGATCGCCGGTCTTCGCTCCCAGGTTTCTGAAGAATAACATAACTTCACGAAAAACCGACCAGACAAGAGACAGCTGGGATACGAGACAATCGTTCAGGCATCGATTTACGTAAAAACTCTTTTTCGTAGAAATACCATCTGAACACAACCAATTTCACACATAAAAATAACCTGGAAAGGCAACATATAAAAAGCGTCAACAATCCTATTAACAATTGACAGATTCGGCTTTGCCCGATATGTTCTATCCACCGTAAGCCCCCCTTAAAAAGAGGGGTATTCAAGATCAAAAGCACTCCGCTTTTGACGTTTTAGTAACGTTATTTTTTTTAAGAACAGGTACATATCTCCTCAGGTTTTTTCCCATATCGTTATAGACGGCATGGGAAAATGCAAACCTTCTATCGACCTGATACTCCAGAAGATTGTGCTATCTCTTTACAACCCTGCTGTCATTCTGGGAGATAGTTTTGCAAGGTCCACACATAAAAATATGCCCTTACCAACAAGGCGCCATTAATAGGCTAGCCCGCATTTCTCATCAAATCCAAGGCTGACCATGTTTTCCAAGATAAATCAGTTTTGATTGCTCATTTTCTACTACAAACTGACCATCTGTTGCCAAAT